>WNGB01000009.1_pt1 | contig 332076 bp, 366 predicted proteins | sample 5400681 | NCBI WGS metagenome assembly WNGB01 (sample SAMN13153367, study PRJNA577476) | soil metagenome | isolation source: 115 cm soil or saprolite under grassland replicate 2 | place: USA:California | collected 2016-06-15 | reverse complement strand
GCGCGCGCGCGCGCCAGCGCGACGCGGCGTTGCTCACCGCCGGAGAGGTGGTCTGCGCGACGATTCGCGAGTCCCTCGAGGCCGACCCACTCGAGCCACCGCTCGGCGCGCCGAGTCGACTCGCTCTCGTCGAAGCCGCGCAGCGCGAGGGCGAGCTCGACGTTTTCGCGCGCCGTGAGGAAGTCGGTGAGCGTCGAGTGCTGCGAGACGTAGCCGACGGTGCGCCGGCGCCAGCGTGCGGCGTCGTCCGGGCTGAGCGAGTCGACACGTTCGCCGCCGACCCAGATCTCACCGCGGTCCGGGTAGTCGAGACCGGCGACCAAGTTCAGCACCGTCGTCTTGCCGCTTCCGGACGGACCCGCAACGACGTGCAGCTGCTCAGGGGCGCACGTCCAGGAGAGATCCGTGAGCACCGCTTCGTCCTGCGCGCCGTAACGCTTCGCGATCCGGTCGAGCGCCACCTCGGTCTCGAAGCGCTTCGCGGGCGCGCTGAGCTTGACGGCGGGCCGCTCTGCACGCGCTTCGGGGTCGTCGGCGAACAGCTCGACCTTGCCCCAGCTCGCCTGCGCGCGCACGCGGTCGCGGACGCCGGCCTCGTCGCGCAGGCGGCGTGGAAGCCGGAGCCAGCCTTGCTCGTCGACGATCAGCACCGGCCGGGTCGTTCCTTCGGCGGCCAGCCGTCCGTCCCGGATGTGGATGGTGCGCTCCGTCCGCAGCGCGACTTCCGGGTCGTGCGTGACGATCAGCGCCGCGGTGCCCGAGTCATGCGCGAGCTCGAGCAGCAGGTCGACGACGAGGGCCGAGTTGCGCGGGTCGAGCTCGCCGGTGGGCTCGTCGGCCAGGAGCAGCGCGGGGCGCTTCGCGAGCGCGGCGCAGACGGCCACGCGCTGCTGCTCGCCGCCTGAGAGCTCGACGGGACGGGAGGCACGGCGGCCGCTCAGACCTGCGACGTCTAGTAGCCCGCGCGCGCGCGCGCGAGCGGCAGGCGGACGTGCACCCAGCAGCCTGACCGGCAGCGCGACGATCTCCTCCACCGTCAACTCGCGCGGCAGCGCGCGGTGGTAGTGCTGGCGCACGATCCCGATCTCGCACCGCCGCAGCCGCGCAAGCTCGGGCGCGGGCCGATCGAGCACCGCGAGCTCACCGCTCGACGGCCGCGCGAAGCCTGCGCAGAGGGCGAGGAGCGTCGTCTTCCCCGATCCGCTCGGGCCGAGGACCGAGACGACCTCGCGTGAAGCGACGTCGAGCGAAAGCCCACGGAGCGCCGGCACGTCGCCGTGAGGAGCGCGGTAGAGATAGAAGAGCTCACGCGCGTGCACGGCGGCGGTCATGCGCGCAACCTCTGCGCGGCCGTCTCGCGCAGCGCGCGCCGCGCGAGAAACGCCGCGCTGGCGAACGCCCCCGCAGCCGTCAGGACGACCACGGCGAGGTCGGCGTCCCAATGCACGACCGGGCGGATCGGAGGTAGCGGCCGGCCCGCGCCTGGGGTGACAGCGACGAGCGCGCCGATCAAACGCACGGCCAGCAGCGCGCCGACGAAGCCCGCCGCGATTCCGAGCGTCGAGAGCGCGACGACTCGAACCAGCGTGCTGCGCGCGAGCGTCGCCGGACGAACGCCGAGCGCCTCGTATTCGGCGAGGACGAGCCGCTCCGACGACAGCGTCGACCGGACGGCCAGGAGCAGGCCGAGCAGGCCGAGCACCGCAGCTGCAGCCGCGGCAACCGCGAGCACGCCGCGCGTGCCCGCCGCAAGGGGATCGCTCACTAGCCGCGCCGTCAGCGGCTCGACCGCGACCGCGCGCTCGACGCGGAAGGGCGGGTCGGACAAACGCTCGAGAAAGCCCGCACGCTGCGGCCGGAAGAACCACGCCTCGGAGGGCAGTGCGGTTCCCGGCTGATTCGCGTTCAGCGCGGCGAAGAGCGTCTGGTAGTCGAGTACGACAAACGCGGAGGGCCGCATGACCACCGTCGGGAAGAACCGCGCCACTCCAGCGGCCCGCACCGGCACCTCGGTGCCCTGGAGGTTCAGCGTCAGCACGCCGTTCACCGCCGTGCGTGCCGCGCTCGCGCTCACGAGTCCCGGCAGCGCGGGTGGAAGCGGCTGCGCGGGATGGACAAGGGCGCGGGCCGTTCCGCCGAGATTGAACTGCGTCGCGTGCCGCACGGGCCCTGCGGCGAGATCGAATGCGTCGACCGACCCGCCCGCCGAGCTGGCCTGCCAGGCGCGAGTCGGCAGCGCCGTCCAGCGGCCTCCGCGCCGCTGCTCGAAGCCGCCGATCTGCAACGACCCCTCGTCCGCCGGTGCGCTCAGCGGAACGGCGGCCGCAGGGAACTCGATCCCGACGAGCTCGGCCCGGCGGAGCGAGTGCGGCACGCTGAAGCGCAGGCGCCGCCACGCGCCCGTCACGTCGCCCACCCGCACGGGCACCAACCGCTCCTCGTCCGGCAGAAAGAGATGGACGACGGCGTAGCGCGGCAACTGCGCGTCCGAGCGCGCCCAGAAACGGACCGCGTCCGCATCCCCCGCGACCCGCGGCCCGGTCAGCCGAACCGCACGCGGACGCAGCCGCTGCACGATCTCCGCCCGCGTGAGCGTCGAGAAGCTGTCGCGCCAGCCGAGCAGATCCGCGATTCGCCGGGCCGGAACGGCGAGCACCTCGACGTGGAGCTCCTCTCCGGCGACCGACCCCTCCTGCACGCGCGCGTCGAGCCGCAGCACCGGAGTCGGCCGCTCGGCGCTCGCAACGGCGAAGCGGGTGAGCGGTGTGACGTCGAGATCTCCGGTCAGCGGCTTCTCGTCGGCGATCGTCGGCGGCGCGACGTCACCTGCCGACAACTCCACGTGAGGAGCCGCGGTCGGCGCGGCCGTGTGTGCACGCTCGAGGACGCGCCACGCCGCGCCCGCCGCGAACCGCGCCTCGTCGCGCGACTGGCGGTCGAGCGTCGCCCGGTAGTTCAGGGCGAACAGCGCCGCGCCGAGCGCGACCGCGAGGAACGTCGTCGCGGCCGCGGCCTCGCTTGGTCTGCGCGCGGCCGTCAGAAACGCCAGGCGCACACCGAACGTGGCCTTGCGCGCGAGACGCTCCCCGAGCCGAAGCGCGAAGGGGAGGATCCGGACCAGGGCGACGCCGCTCGCGAGGAAGGAGAGCGCGGGCAGCAGGAGCAGTACGGGTCCTGCCCGCTCGCCGGCCTCGATCCCTTCTGGGTCGAGAGCGCCGCTCGTCGAGGCCTGCCAGACGACCATCGCAAACGCGGTCACTGCGGCGAGCTCGAGCGCGCCCAGACCGAAGCGCCGCCTTCGCCGGGGAGCTCCGGCGCCGAGTAGCAGCGCTGCCGCCGCGACGACCACCGCAGCGATCGCAAGCAGCGTCGCTCCGGCCACTGCGTCCGAGACGATCGCCAGCGCGGCGACCCCCGCGATGGCGCCGGCAAGCGTCGGCGCCACAGCCTCGGTCGCCCGCGCGAGGACGACCTGCGCACGCGAGGCACCGAGTGTCAGCAGCTGCTCGTCGTACTCCTCGAGCTCGCGGCGCCGCGCCGCAGCGCTGAAGGCCGCGAACGCGACGAGGAGCGCTGCCGCCTGCCCCGCGACGAGGAGCAGCCGCTCGCGCGCGACGTCCCCGCGTTTGGCCAGCTCGTCGAGCAGGGGAATCGGCGCCGTCGTCTCGGTGAGCGTCCGCTTCCGCTCCAATCCGATCAGCTGCGCCCGCAACCGCTCGCGAAGCCGATCGAGGGCCGCGGCGTCGACCGCGCGGGGATCGAGCGCAGCGGTCGTGACCACGCTGCTCCCCGTTTCCGCGCCGAGGGACGTCAGCGGGGGCTCGAACGCGTTGACGAGCAGCGCCTTGCTCGTTAGCTGCGGTGTTCCGGGAAGTGCCTCGGAGCCGAGGGGCAGCGTCACCGGCCGGATCGACTCTCGCCCGACGATCCGGACCGCGACGCCGTCGCCCAGCACGACCCGTCGGCCGATCGTGAAGTCGCCTGCGAGCGCGAGCGCCTCGGCTGGGCCGGCCGGAAGGCGCCCAGACGTGACGACAACCTCGCGCCTCGCGTCGTCGACGGCCACGAGCCGGATGTTCGAGGCGCCGACGCCGTGCCAGAGCACGACGCGCTGTGGCGGCTCGAGCACGTCTCCCAGGCGAGCGAAGACGGCGTCGATGGCGCTGTCGCGCCTCATGCTCTCTTTCCCGGAGGGCAGGTGGAAGACCACTTGGACGGAGCGCTCGTCGGGACGTGTTTCCACGAGCCGGAGCCGGACGTTGTCGTCCTGCGCGTGCGCCGCCGCGACGCTGCTGCCGCCGATCAGCGCCACTGCGGCGGCGATCGCGACGGCGACGATGACGCCCGGAAGCGGCCGCGCCCGCAGGCGGCGGAGCGCGAGGAGGAGGGGGACGACTACGAGTCCGACGCGGGTCATGCCGACCGCCGGAGCGATCTTAGGCACGGACTTGCTTCGGGGAGGGCCTGTCCCCATACTTGTTGGGTCGGGCGCACCGTGGTGCGGTTTTTTCGAGCTGAAGGAGGGACGCACGAATGATTGAGCTCCAGCGCATCTCCTTCGGCCGCCGCTAGACCGACCGGGCAACTCCTCACGTAGTCGACGCGGCGGCCTCACGTCGTCCGTTCGAGCTTCCCGGAGGTACCGGCTTGACCCTCGATCTTGCCGCGCCCGAGCAGAGCCTCGTGATGCGGTTGTACGTCATGGACGTGTGGCTGCGGGATCCCGCGGTCCTCGTCGACGCGCCCGCGTTGCGCGCCGTCCTGCGCGCAGCTGCGGACACGGGCGGCGCGACGGTGGTCGGCGAGCGTTTCCACGTCTTCCCGAACGGCGCGGTGACCGGAGTGCTGCTGCTCGCGCAGTCGCACCTGAGTATCCACACGTGGCCCGAGTTCTCGCTCGCGAACGTCGACCTGCTCTCATACGGCCGCGTGGACGGCGAGACGGTGCTGCGGGTCGTCGGCGAACGGTTGGGTGCAGAGCGCGCGCGCTTCGAGATCGTCGAGAGGGGCGCCGGATGAGCATCGTCGAGGAGGTGGCAGCTGCGGTCGGCCTCGCCGAGGGGGAGGCGGGCGTGCGCGACGTGCTCCGCGCGGTCGCCCGGCGCGAACCCGTCGCGGTGCGGAAGGTGAGCCGCGCGACAGAGCTGCCGGTTCCGATCGTGAGCGCGATCTGCAACGAGCTCCGAAAGCGCGGTGTCGTGGACCGGCAGCGGCCGGTGCGGCTCACGCCGCTGGGGCGCGAGCTGGCCGGCGGACACGTCCACGTCGATCCGACGTGCCCGACGTGCGCAGGACGCGGCCAGGTGATTCCACCTGACCTCGAGCCGGTGGTGCGCGAGCTCGCGTCGGTCGCCGAACGGGCTCCGCGCACGCGCGTCGAGCTCGACCAGTCGCACTGCACCGTCGAGACGAAGATGCGCCGCGTCCTCGTGCTCTTGGAGGCGGGCGCGCTGGAGAGCAAGCGGATCCTGCTGCTCGGCGACGACGACCTGACCTCAATCGCGATCCGGCTCGTCGCCGAGGAGCTCGGAGCGCCGGTCAAGGGCTTGACCGTCCTCGACGTCGACCCCGCTGTCGTCGCGTTCGTGCGGCGCTTCGACGTCGCCTCGGTCGTGCACGACCTGCGCGACCCGGTGCCGGAGCATCTGCGCGGAACGGCGGACACGCTCTTCACCGATCCGCCCTACACCGGAGAAGGCGCGACGCTCTTCCTGTCCCGGGCCGCCGAAGCGACCGGCTCGCCCGGCCGCGACGTCTTCCTCGCCTTCGGCGCGAAGCGCCCCGACGAGCTCCTCCGCGTGCAGCGTGCGATCGCTGTGACAGGACTCACGGTGCGCGGGCTCGTTCGGAACTTCAACGAGTACCTCGGCGCGGGCGTGCTCGGCGGAACGAGCCACCTCTACCACCTGGCCACGACGAGCGAGCTGCGGCCGCTCGTCGAAGGACGCTACGACGGGCCGCTGTACACGGGCGACTTCCGTGACCCCGTCCGCGCGTACCGCTGCCGGAACTGCGGGGCGGTCGAGCGCGTCGGACGCGGCCGCGCCTGGCGGACCATCGAGACGCGCCGCGACGCCCGCTGCCCGCGCTGCGGCGGCGAGGCATTTAGGCCGCTTGCGCCAACCTAAAGTGCCCTTTGCGGGGGACGGACGTCGGGCCGGACCCGGGCTACTTTGCGGAAGTGAGGGTCGGGGTCGTCCTGGGAGCCGCTGGGCTCCTTCTCGTCAGCGCACCGTCCGCGGAGGCCGCGTCGACCGACATCGTCTACCGGACCTCTTGGCAGGGGAAGCGCTACTTCCACCCCCTGGCGAGCTTCGGGAAGCTCAACAGCGCCGTCACGGCGGGACAACGCCGCCGCACGAACACGCTCGCATCGAACCTGGTCGCGCGCGGTACACGCGAGCGGGGCGCCCTCGTCTGGCGCTACAACGCGCGCCGCGACGGCCCGGCGACGTGGGAGTCCGGACTCGCGCAGGCCGTCGCTGCGCAGGCGCTTGCCCGCGCGGGACGGATGGATGCAGCCCGGCGCGCATTCCGCGCGATCCCGAATCGGCTGCTGATCCGGCTGCCCGAGGGCCCGTGGATCAAGCTGTACGGCTACAGCGACGTCGTCGTCCTGAACGCGCAGCTGCAGGCCACGCTCTCGATCGCCGCCTATGCGCGGCTGGCCAACGACACTCGGGCGAAGCAGCTCGCGCGCTCGATGCGGCGGACGACGCTCCTCATGCTCGGCCGCTTCGACACCGGCACCTGGTCCCGCTACTCGCTCGGCGGCGCCGACTCGACGTTCGAGTACCACGAATACGTCACGTCGCTGCTCTGGAAGCTCGCTCGCCGTACCCACGGCTGGCGCTGGCGGGTCTACGCGTCGCGCTTTCGCAGCTACCGGTATCTGCCGCCGCGGATTCGCGCGGGTTCTCGGTCCCGTCCGTTCTTTCCTGTCCCTGCCGACGGCTTTCGCGACTCCGCGACCGTCCGCTTCTGGCTCTCGAAGCCGGCGACCGTGACCTTCCGGATCTCGGGTCAGACCTGGCGCGCGGGGTTCGGCCGCGGCTCGCACCGCTACTCGCTGCCGCCCCGACGGCTCGCGCCCGGCCTCCACGCCGTGGTCGCGACGGCGACCGACAGGTTCGGGAACACAACCTGGCACCGGCTCCAGCCCGTGCGCGTCCTCCGCGACGTCACGCCGCCGCGGCTCGAGGCCGAGCTCGCGCCCTGGCAGCTCTACTGGCGCGTCGCCGACGGCGAGTCGCCCTGGGTCGCACTCCGGCTTCGCATCGTCGGTCCGACCGGCGTTGAGACGGTCAAGCTTGGCCGGTCGCCCACGGCGGGCACGGTTCCTCTCGCCCTACCGCTCGACCCGCTCGAGGCTGTGACGCTCGTGGCATCAGACTCGTCCGGTAACCAGACCTGGATGCCGCTCGAGGCGCGCAGTGCCCCTCGGCTGGGTGCGGAAACCCGCCAGGTGGGCCGCTACACTGGCCTTCCCGCGGCGGCGTAGCTCAGTGGTTAGAGCGACGGACTCATAACCCGTAGGTCGGTGGTTCGAATCCACCCGCCGCTACTGGACTGCCGCTACGATAGGCGGCAAGGCGGCCGCAAGGCCGCTACCTTTCTGTGTTCACCCTGATCTGAGGAAGTAGTCGTGGCCACTGGAGTACGAGTCGGGATCACCCTCGCCTGCACAGAGTGCAAGCGGCGGAACTACCAGACGCAGAAGTCGAAGCGGAACGATCCCGACCGCGTCGAGTTCAAGAAGTACTGCCGCTGGTGCGGTCGGCACACCCCGCACCGGGAGACTCGCTAATGGCGGCCCGCTGATGGCCAGCCGCGCGCAACGACGCGCGATGCGGCGCCAGCAGGGAGCCGGCGGAGGCGGCGAGGCTGCCTCCGGCTCGATCTCGCAGCGCGCTCGCTCGCGCCAGGCGCAGGTGCGTCCCGCGCAGCAGACCTCGCGCGGCCAGACCGGCCGGCGCGAGACGCAGCGCGGCAGCTTCGTCCGCGAGTCGATCGCCGAGCTGCGCAAGGTCGAGTGGCCGACCCAGCGCCAGGTCGTGACGGGCACGATCGTCGTGATCATCGCGTGCGCGATTACCGGCTTCTATCTGTGGGTGAACGACCTCGTCTGGCAGCGTGTCGTGGAGTGGATTCTTTAATGGCGGCCCGCTAGCGATGTTCCGCTGGTACGTGATCAACACCTACTCGGGGCACGAGAACAAGGTGAAGGCCAACCTCGAGCACCGGATCGACTCGATGGGCCAGCGCCCGCGCTTCCGCCGCGTCGTCGTCCCCACGGAGCAGGTGATCGAGACGAAAGACGGCCAGAAGGTGCAGGCCGAGAAGCGGGTGCTTCCTGGCTACGTGCTCGTGAACATGGACCTGAACGACGACGCCTGGACGGTCGTGAAGAACACCCCCGGCGTCACGGGCTTCGTCGGCGCCGGCAACAAGCCGATCCCGCTCTCGCAACCCGAGGTCGACCGGATCCTGCACACCGGCACGGCGACCGCCGAACGCGCCCGCACGCTGGTGGAGTTCGCGCTCGGCGAGCAGGTCAAGGTCACATCCGGTCCGCTCAGCGACTTCGACGGCGAGATCGTCGACGTGAATCCCGACCAGCAGAAGCTGAAGGTGCTCGTCGACATCTTCGAGCGCCAGGTCCCGGTGGAGCTCGGCTTCGACCAGGTAAAGAAGATCGACTAGTGGCCAAGAAAGTCCTGACAATGATCAAGCTGCAGATCCCCGGCGGACAGGCGAACCCCGCGCCGCCGGTCGGCCCTGCGCTCGGCCAGCACGGTGTCAACATCATGGAGTTCTGCAAGGCGTTCAACGCGCAGACCGCCGATCAGAACGGCCGCATCATCCCGGTCGAGATCACGGTCTTCGAGGATCGCTCGTTCACGTTCATCACCAAGACGCCGCCGGCCGCCGTCCTGATCAAGGAGGCGCTGCGGGTCGAGAAGGGGTCGGGCGAGCCGAATCGCGAGAAGGTCGGGCGGCTGACGAAAGCCCAGCTGCGCTCGATCGCGGAGACGAAGATGCCGGACCTGAACGCGCGCGACGTCGATCAGGCGATGAAGGTGATCGCGGGGACCGCGCGCTCGATGGGCGTGGAGGTGGAGCCGTAATGGCCCAGCATGGGAAGAAGTACCGCAACGCGCGCGCGCAGATCGACCCCGAGCAGTTCTACTCGCCTGTGCAGGCGGTGCGCATGCTGAAGGAGTTCGAGGGCCCGAAGTTCGACGAGACCGTCGAGGCGCACTTCCGGCTCGGCCTCAACGTCCGGCACGCCGACCAGCAGCTCCGCGGCACGCTGATGCTCCCGCACGGCACGGGCCGCGAGATGCGCGTCGCCGTGTTCGCCGAGGGCGACAAGGCGCGCGAGGCACAGGAGGCGGGTGCGGACATCGTCGGCACCGCCGACCTCGCGAAGAAGATCGAGGAGGGCGACATCGACTTCGACGTCGCGATCGCGACACCCGACCAGATGGGCGTCGTCGGCCGGCTCGGCCGCATCCTCGGTCCGCGCGGGCTGATGCCGAATCCGAAGACCGGCACGGTGACCATGGACGTCGCCAAGGCGGTCAGCGACGCGAAGGCCGGCAAGCTCGAGTACCGCACCGACCGCGGTGCGAACGTCCACGTCGCGATCGGGAAGAAGAGCTTCGGCGAGCGCCAGCTGGTCGAGAACTACGCTGCGCTGGTCGACGAGATCGTGCGCGCGAAGCCGGCGGCCGCGAAGGGCCGCTACATCCGGGGCGTCACGCTCGCGAGTACGATGGGCCCGGGAATCAAGGTCGATCCGGCGCGCACGCGCGGGATCGCCGAAGAGCTGGAGGAGCAGGCAGAGACCGTCAACGCGTAAAGGCACGTCGCCGAAGACAGCCGGCAGCGCCAGTGGCGCAGAAGTCCGGCCGAGGCGGTCCTGCGAAGAAGGGTTTCTCCCTCCTGTCGAAGGCCGCCCCTGGGCGGCCTTTTTGATTCGAGGAGGTGAGATGCAGAAAAAAGACAAGCAGCGAGTCGTCACCGACCTAGCCGACCGGCTCAAGAACACCGAGACGCTGATCGTCGCGGACTACCGCGGACTGACGATGCCGCAGATCGACCGCTTGCGCGGCGAGCTCCTGAAGCACGGGGCCCGCTTCCAGGTCGTCAAGAACACGCTCACGCGGCGCGCGGCCGAGGAAGCGGGAGCCGAGGCGCTGCTCGCGCTGCTCGAGGGGCCGACCGCGATCGCGTTCCTCGAGGCCGAGGGCGATCCGGTCGCCGTCGCGAAGGCGATCGGCGCCACCGCGCGTGAGACGCGCGTGCTCGAGGTGCGCGGAGGCCTGCTCGAGGGCCGCCCGATCACAGGAGCCGACATCGAGAACCTCGCCAAGCTGCCGCCGATCGACCAGCTGCGCGGCCAGGTGCTCGGCGCGATCACCGCGCCGCTGTACGCGATCGTCGGCCTATTCACCGCGCCGTTGCAGAACCTCGTCGGGCTGATCGACGCCCGGATCGAGCAGCTCGAGGGGCAGGGCGACACAAGCGCGGCAGAAGCGCCTGAAGAGGCGGCCGCGGAGGCGGAACCGATCGGCGGCGGACCGTCGCCGGAGGACCCGCAGACACCGAGCGCAGACGCGATCGAGTCGGTCGCGTCCGAAAACCAGGAAACCACTGAGACACCCGCCGAGGAGGCGACAGCTTCCGAGGCGGCAGAGGAGGAGAGCTAGATGGCAGCAGTCGACACCGTGTTCGACGAGCTCGGGAAGATGACCGTCCTCGAGCTGGTCGAGCTGAAGAACAAGATCGAGGAGGAGTGGGGCATCACGGCCGCGGCTCCCGTCGCGGTGGCCGCTCCCGGCGCGGCTGCGCCCGGCGGCGACGGCGCCGCGGCAGAGGAGCAGACCGCCTTCGACGTTGTGCTCACGGCGCCCGGCGGCCAGAAGATCCAGGTGATCAAGGTCGTCCGCGCGATCACGGGCCTCGGCCTCAAGGAGGCGAAGGACCTCGTCGACTCGGCCCCGAAACCGGTCAAGGAGGGTGTCGCCCGCGAGGAGGCCGACTCGATCAAGGGTCAGCTGGAGGAGGCAGGCGCGACCGTCGAGGTGAAATAACCGCAGAAAGTGCTGCGCACTTTCCGCGGAGAGCGCCGTGAGGGGCCGTGCTTGCGCGGCCCCTCACTCGTTCCAGGGATTCGCGGGCGTGGAGCGCAGGTTCAGATCCGCCGAAGCATCTTTCTGAGCGAACCTCACCCCGACCGCTAGGAGAGAACTCCCTTGAAGCTGAAGGCATTCGTGATCACATTCCTCTTCGTCGCCGGTGTCGCCGCCTCCGTCGCCGTCGCGAAGGGGCCCCCGCCCGGGAAGGGCAAGGACAAGGGCGACAACACAGCCGTGTCCACCGGCTCGACCTCGACCGGCGCGACGACGACGTCGGAGCGCGGGAAGGGCAAGGGCAAGGACAAGCAGAACGACCGTGCTGCCGCCTCGTGCAAGCCGACGGTGACGTTCGTCCTCAAGGGCGAGTTCGTCGCCGGCGGCGCCACCACCACGGGCGGCCCCACCGGCACCACCGGCACGACGGCCGCGGGGCCCGCGATCCTCGGCACCTTCCAGATGAAGGTGACGCAGGCGAACACGCACGGCCGCCAGTACGTCGGCAAGACCGTGACGGTCAGCTACGACCGGAAGACGAAGTTCCGTCGCCAGGGCCAGGCCGAGATCGAGGACTATGAGGCCGGGGACTGGCTGAACGTCCACGTCCGCGGCTGCAAGCCGGCCAAAGGCGGCTCGGACGACGGCGATTCGACCTCGACCGGCACGACGACCACCACCACGGTCGCCACTGAGCCGAAGCTTCTGCTGGCCACACAAGTGATCGGCAAGCCGGGCACGAGCTCCGGCGACACCACCACGACGACCTCCTCCTAGCCGGCGCGGATCCGGCTGAACCTCCCTGCCAGAGGCGCCCAGACGGGCGCCTCTGGCGCTTTCGACGGCTTCGCGCTACGATCCAGACGTCCGGCGGCGGCCCCCGCCTGGCAGCCCTTGCGCACGGAGGGGGTGCTTCGGTACCCTTAGCGGTTCCGCGCCGTTTCCGCTCGTCCGTTCGCCTATTTCTAAGCCGTTTCTCCAAGGGAGGCTGTTCGCACTTTGACCGCCAGGGTCGTTGCGCCTCGCGCGCGCAAGAACTTTTCTCGCCTCAAGCACGTCCTCGACCTCCCCAACCTGATCGACATCCAGAAGGCCAGCTTCGACTGGTTCCTGGACGAGGGTCTGCGGGAGACCATTGACGACATCTCCCCGATCGAGGACTACACGGGGACGCTCGCCGTCGAGTTCGGGGAGTACCGCTTCGGCGAGCCTCCGGTCTCCATCAAGGAGTGCCGTGAGAAGGACCTGACCTACCAGGCCCCGCTCTCGATGACCGTCCGCTTCGTGAACAAGGAGACGGGCGAGATCCGCGAGCAGACGGTCTTCATGGGGGACTTCCCGATGATGACCGAGTGGGGCACGTTCATCATCAATGGGACGGAGCGCGTCATCGTGACGCAGCTCGTCCGGAGCCCGGGCGCATACCTGATGGAGCCCAAGGACCCGACGAAGCAGGTCTTCACGGCGAACCTGATGCCGTCGCGTGGGTCGTGGCTCGAGCTCGAGATCGACAAGAAGGGCATCTGTTTCGCCCGGATCGACCGGAAGCGCAAGCTCCCGATCACGACGCTGCTCCGGGCCCTGCCTTCCGAGGACCCGTCGACGGGGTTCGAGATCGACACCTCGACGAACGAGGCGCTGCTCAAGCTGTTCGACAACTCGATCTTCATCCTCAACACGCTCGAGAAGGATCCGGCGCAGACCGAGGAGCAGGCGCTGATCGAGGTCTTCAAGAAGCAGCGCCCGGGTGAGCCGCCGACGCTCGACAACGCGCGCAACCTGCTGCGGGCGCTCTTCTTCGACCCCAAGCGCTACGACCTGACGAAGGTCGGCCGCTACAAGCTCAACCAGCGCCTCTCGGTCGACGTCCCCGACGACGTGCGGGTACTGACGAAGCAGGACATCGTCGCGCTCGTCAAGAAGCTCGTCGAGCTCCCGAAGGTCCTCGGCGTCCCTGAGGAGTCGAAGGACTACGCGGCCGACGCGATTGCGCTACCGCGCACGCCGATCGCCGCCGAGCTCGACGAGTACGAGCACTTCGGCAACCGGCGCCTGCGCACGGTCGGCGAGCTGATCCAGGAGGCGTTCCGCGTCGGTCTCTACCGCATGGAGCGCGTCGTGCGCGAGCGGATGACGACCGAGGACGTGGACACGATCACCCCGCAGACGATCATCAACATCCGTCCGGTCGTCGCGGCGCTGAAGGAGTTCTTCGGCTCCTCGCAGCTGTCGCAGTTCATGGACCAGACGAACTCGCTGGCGGGCCTCACGCACCGGCGGCGCCTGAGCGCCCTCGGCGCGGGCGGTCTGACCCGTGAGCGCGCCCCGATCGAGGTGCGCGACGTGCACCCGACGCACTACGGGCGCATGTGCCCGATCGAGACGCCAGAAGGTCCGAACATCGGCCTGATCTCCTCGCTTGCCTCGATGGCGACCGTGAGCGAGTTCGGCTTCATCCAGACGCCGTACCGCAAGGTCGCGAACGGAAAGGTGAGCGACGAGATCATCTACCTCGACGCGATCGAGGAGGCGCAGTACACGATCGCCCAGGCGTCTGAGCCGGTCGACGAGAAGACGGGCAAGTTCCAGCACGACCAGGTGCTTTCGCGCTCGCGCGGCGGCGAGGCCGTCGTGGCGGCTCCGAAGGACATCCAATTCATGGACGTCGCGCCGGCGCAGATCGTCTCGGTCGCGACCGCGCTGATCCCCTTCCTCGAGCACAACGACGCGAACCGCGCGCTGATGGGCGCGAACATGCAGCGGCAGGCTGTGCCGCTGATGATCACGCAGGCGCCGCTGGTCGGCACCGGCTTGGAGTACCGCGCAGCCGTCGACACGGGTGACGTCGTCGTCGCCGATGAGCCGGGCACGGTCGTCGACCTCGACGCCGAGCGGATCGTCGTCGAGACGAAGGACGGCAAGGACGAGTACGGCCTGACGAAGTTCATGCGCTCCAACCAGGGCACGCTGATCCACCAGAAGCCGATCGTCGGCCTGGGGGAGAAGATCAAGAAGGAGCAGGTGCTCGCCGACGGGTCGTCGACCCGCGACGGCGAGCTTGCGCTCGGCGCGAACCTGCTCGTCGCTTTCATGCCGTGGGAGGGCTACAACTTCGAGGACGCGATCGTCCTGAGCGAGCGGCTGGTCAAGGAGGACGTCCTCAGCTCGATCCACATCCACGAGTACGAGATCGACGCGCGCTCCACGAAGCTCGGCGACGAGGAGATCACGCGCGACATTCCGAACCGGAGTGAGGAGTCGCTCCGCAACCTCGACGACCGCGGCGTCGTGCGCATCGGTGCCGAGGTCGGGTCGGGCGACCTGCTGGTCGGGAAGGTCACGCCGAAGGGTGAGACCGAGCTGACCGCGGAGGAGAAGCTGATCCGCGCGATCTTCAAGGAGAAGGCGCGCGAGGTCCGCGACACCTCGCTGAAGGTTCCGCACGGCGAGGGCGGCGTCGTCATCGACGTGAAGACGTTCTCGCGCGAGGCCGGCGACGATCTCAGCCCGGGCGTGAACGAGCTCGTGCGTGTGTACGTCGCGAAGAAGCGCAAGATCGCGGAGGGCGACAAGCTCGCCGGCCGCCACGGGAACAAGGGCGTGATCGCGAAGATCGTCCCCGAGGAGGACATGCCGTTCCTCGAGGACGGCAAGCCGGTCGACGTCGTCCTGAACCCGCTGGGCGTCCCGTCGCGCATGAACATCGGCCAGATCCTCGAGACGCACCTCGGGTGGGCCGCCTTCCACGGCGTCTTCAACGAGAACGGCGGCGACGGGCCCAGCCCGGTCGCCTCCCCTGTGTTCGACGGCGCGACGCCGGTCGATGTCGACGAGGCGCTGATCGAGTGGACGAAGCAGAACCCTGACCACCCGGTCAAGTTCAAGGTCGACACGAAGCGGCCCGAAGGCCGGCGCGCGTCCGGAAAGGTGCGCTTGTTCGACGGACGGACCGGCGAGGCCTTCGAGCAGAAGGTGACCGTCGGCTTCATGTACATCCTGAAGCTGCTCCATCTCGTGGACGACAAGATCCACGCGCGCAGCACCGGCCCGTACTCGCTCGTCACCCAGCAGCCGCTCGGTGGTAAGGCGCAGTTCGGCGGCCAGCGCTTCGGCGAGATGGAGGTGTGGGCGCTCGAGGCGTACGGCGCGGCCTACACGCTGCAGGAGATGCTGACCATCAAGTCCGACGACACGGTCGGCCGCGTGAAGGCCTACGAGGCGATCGTCAAGGGCGAGAACATCGCCGAGCCTTCGATTCCCGAGAGCTTCAAGGTGCTGCTCAAGGAGATGCAGTCGCTCGCGCTCGACGTCCACGTGCTCTCCGAGGAGGGCGGCGAGGTCGAGGTGCGCGAGGAGGACGACGAACTCTTGCGCGCGGCCGAGGAGCTCGGGATCGACCTCTCGCCGGGCTCGCTGCGCGCAGCTGCGCGGCAGCCGACGGCGGAGGAGGTCGAGGAGGGCCAGGAGCGCGTCGACCAGGACGGCGAGCTCGCGCTCCCGGCCGACGAGCAGCTTGGCGATCTCGACGAAGTCGAGGTCTCGACCGCGGACCAGGAGGAAGAGGAGGCCGAGGCACAGCTCGGGCCCCTCGCGGAAGTGGATTTGGCCGACCTAGAGATTGAGGAGTAAGGGAGCGTTTTGATCGATATCAATGAGTTCGACGCCATTCGCATCGGGCTTGCCTCGAGCAAGCAGATCCGCGACTGGTCTTCCGGGGAAGTCACCAAGCCGGAGACGATCAACTACCGCACGCTCAAGCCCGAGCGCGACGGCCTTTTTTGCGAGCGCATCTTCGGTCCGACGAAGGACTGGGAATGCTACTGCGGCAAGTACAAGCGCGTCCGCTACAAGGGCATCATCTGCGAGCGCTGCGGCGTCGAGGTCACGCGCCAGAAGGTGCGCCGCGAGCGCATGGGACACATCGACCTCGCTGCGCCGGTCTCGCACATCTGGTTCTTCAAGGGCGTGCCCTCGCGCATCGGCTACCTGCTCGACATCGCTCCGCGCGAGCTCGAGAAGGTCCTCTACTTCGCGGCCTCGATCGTCACCGCGGTCGACGTCGAGGCGCGCGCGAAGGACCTCGCCCAGCTCGAGGACCAGGTCAAGGCCGAGTCCGAGCGCATCTACGTCGACCGTGACGAGGCGCTCGCCGCGCTCGAGGACCGCCTCGCGCGCCGGCGTGACTTCTTCATCAAGGGCAAGGAGCGGAACTTCGACGAGGACGACGACTTCTGGGTCCGCGGCCTGAACAACTGGGCCGAGGAGGCGGCGCTGCCGCCGCTCGAGGAGGCGCGCGATCTCGTGGGCGGGATCTTCAAGGAGCTCGCGAAGCAGATCACGACGGAGGACTCGAAGAAGATCCGCGAGCTCGTCCGCGACGCCGCGATCCGCCCCGACCGGAAGCTGAACGCGCGCGAGCTCGAGTCGGTCGCGCTGGCCGCCGAGCAGATCCGCGAGGCGATCGCGCCGCTGGCGAAGCAGCTCGACAAGGCGACGGGCTCGAAGAAGGGCGCGATCACGAAGCACATCAACCGCGTGATCGACGGGCTCCTCGAGGGCGACGAGCCGCACGAGGAAGACGTCGACCTGATCAAGTCTGTCGATCAGAAGAATCTCGAGAAGGCGCGTGAGCTCGGCAACGGGCTGCTCGCCGAGACGCTCGAGAAGGACGCCGACGTCGAGACGCCCGAGGACCTGCGCGAGCTGGTCAACGACCTCTGCCTGAAGACCGACGGGAAGATCCAGAAGGAAGACCTCGACGCACTCGTCCAGTGGGCGCTCAAGGTGCGCGAGATGTACCTCGACATGGAGTCCCGCCGCCAGGACGCCCGCGAGGCGGCCGAGGACGCGCGTGCGCGCCTCGAGCAGACGTGGCTGCTGTTCAAGGACCTCGAGCCGAAGCTGATCGTCAACGACGAGCAGCTCTTCCGCGAGCTGAAGGACCGCTTCGGGTCACCGTACGGCTTCGGCGTCTACTTCCGCGGCGGCATGGGCGCGGAGTCGATCCGCGAGCTGCTCAAGGACCTCGACCTGAACGCCGAGGCCGCGCTGCTCCGCGAGACGATCCGTACCTCGAAGGGGCAGAAGCAGCAGCGCGCGATCAAGCGCCTGAAGGTCGTGAACGCGTTCATCAAGAGCGAGAACCGACCCGAGTGGATGATCCTCGAGGCGGTTCCGGTGATTCCGCCGGAGCTTCGCCCGATGGTCCAGCTCGACGGCGGCCGCTTCGCGACGAGCGACCTGAACGACCTCTACCGGCGCGTGATCAACCGGAACAACCGGCTCAAGCGCCTGCTCGACCTCGGCGCGCCCGAGATCATCGTCAACAACGAGAAGCGCATGCTTCAGGAGGCCGTCGACGCGCTGTTCGACAACGGCCGCCGGGGTCGCGCGGTGACGGGCCCGGGCAACCGGCCGCTGAAGTCGCTCTCCGACATGCTCAAGGGCAAGCAGGGCCGCTTCCGCCAGAACCTGCTCGGGAAGCGGGTCGACTACTCGGGCCGCTCGGTGATCGTGTCGGGTCCGTACCTGAAGCTGCACCAGTGCGGCCTGCCGAAACTGATGGCGCTCGAGCTCTTCAAGCCGTTCATCATGAGCCGGCTCGTCGAGCGGAAGACCGTCCAGAACATCAAGGCGGCGAAGAAGTACGTCGACTCGATGACGCCCGAGGTCTGGGACGTGCTCGAAGAGGTCATCCAGGAGCACCCGGTGCTGCTGAATCGTGCGCCGACGCTCCACCGCCTCGGCATCCAGGCGTTCGAGCCCGTGCTCGTCGAGGGCAAGGCGATCCAGGTGCACCCGCTCGTCTGCCACGCGTTCAACGCGGACTTCGACGGTGACCAGATGGCCGTCCACGTCCCGCTGAGCGCCGAGGCGCAGGCTGAGGCGCGGATCCTGATGCTCTCCGCGAACAACGTGCTCTCGCCGGCGCACGGCCGCCCGCTCGCGACGCCGTCGAAGGACATGGTGCTCGGCCTGTACTTCCTGACGTATTCGGAGCACAACTTCAGCAAGTTGAAGGCCGAGACCATGAAGCCGAGGCCGAAGCGGTTCGCATCCGAGGAGGACATCGAGCTCGCGCTCGACGCCGAGCAGGTCGAGATCCAGTCGCCGATCGAATACCGCTTCGAGAACGGCGAGACGATCCTGACCACCGCGGGCCGCGTGATCTTCAATGCCGAGGTGGAGCGCTGTCTTGCCGACGCGGTCGCCGAGGGCAACGGCAAGACCGCCGGTGACGGCGAGTGGTTGCACCCGTACATGAACGCGACGCTCTCGAAGCGCGAGATGGACACGTTCCTCACGTCGCTCTCGGAGCAGTACGGCGCGCACGCGATCCCGGCGGTGCTCGACAAGATCAAGTCGCTCGGGTTCAGCTACGCCACGAAGGCCGGCGTGACGATCTCGAAGAACGACGTCGTGATTCCGCCGGAGAAGGAGAAGCTCCTCGACGAGTACGAGGCCGAGGTTGCGAAGATCGAGGATCAGTACTTCCGCGGGCTGATCACGGACGACGAGCGGAAAGAGGCTGTGATCAGCAAGTGGACCGAGGCCACCGACGCCGTCGCCGACGCGATGGAGCGGAACCTGAACGAGCTGAACCCGATCTTCATGATGGCCAACTCGGGTGCTCGTGGCTCGATGAAGCAGATCCGCCAGCTCGCCGGTATGCGCGGCCTGATGGCGAATCCGAAGGGCGACATCATCGAGCGCCCGATCAAGGCGAACTTCATGGAGGGCCTGTCGGTGCTCGAGTACTTCATCTCGACCCACGGCGCCCGCAAGGGTCTCGCCGACACCGCGCTCCGCACGGCCGACTCGGGGTACCTGACGCGCCGCCTGGTCGACGTCGCGCAGGACGTGATCATTCGAGACGAGGACTGCAAGACCGAGGAGGGCATCGAGCTTCCGCTCATGACCGTGGACGGGCCGAATCGCAGCTTGTTCGGGCGGCTGCTGGCCGAAGACGTGCACAAGCCGCTCTCGTCAGGGAAGCCCGGCAAGACGGTGCTTGCCGAGCGCGGCGAGGTGCTCACGAAGGGCCGCGTCGCAGAGCTGGCCGAGGAGCTTGACGACGGCACGGTGGTGTCCGCCCGGAGCGTCTTGAAGTGCCGGTCCGAGCACGGAGTCTGCCGCGCTTGCTACGGCATCTTCCTTGCCACCGGCGAGATCGCCGAGATCGGCGACGCAGTCGGCATCATCGCGGCCCAGTCGATCGGCGAGCCGGGCACGCAGCTGACCATGCGCACGTTCCACACCGGCGGTGTCGCCGGCGCGGACATCACGCACGGCCTCCCGCGCGTCGTCGAGATCTTCGAGGCGCGGAACCCGAAGGGCGCCGCGGTGCTCGCCGAGCTCGTCGGCCGGGTGACGATCGAGGACACCGAGCGCGGGCCGAAGGTGATCATCACGCCCGACGACGCCGACGAGGACGAGGTGGAGTACCAGCTCCCGCGCCGCACGCGGCTGCTCGTCAAGAAGGGCGACGTCGTCCAGCCGGGCGACCCGCTCAACGAGGGTTCGATCGCGCCGGCCGAGCTGCTCGAGCAGCACGCGCGGGCGGGCAAGGGCTCGACCGAGACCGAGGTGTACCTCGTGGGCGAGGTGCAGAAGGTGTACCGCTCGCAGGGCGTCGACATCCACGACAAGCACATCGAGCTGATCGTGCGGCAGATGCTCAAGAAGGTCCGGGTCGAGAACCCTGGCGACACGGAGCTCCTGCCGGGCCAGCTCGTGGACAAGGTCGTGCTCGAGCGCGAGAACCTGCGCGTGAAGAAGGAGAAGGGCAAGAAGGAGCAGGCCACCTTCGAGCCGCTGATCCTCGGGATCACGAAGGCGTCACTCGCGACGGAGTCGTTCCTGTCGGCGGCCTCCTTCCAGGAGACGACGAAGGTGCTCACCGATGCGTCGATCGAAGGGAAGATCGACCGGCTGCTCGGCCTGAAGGAGAACGTCATCATCGGGAAGCTCATCCCGGCGGCGACGGGGCTGAAGCGATATCGCGCGATCGACATCGGGCCCTCCGACAAGGTGCCGCCGTCGGCGTACACGCGGCCGGCTACCGAGGAGCAGCTGCTCGCGGCGCTCCAGGAGATCGGCGGCGACGGCGATGGGCTCGACCTGCAGTCGCTGGGGCTCGACTTCGGCGGCCAGCCGGGCGCGGACACAACGAGCTCCCACGAGTCGGGCGAGGCCGAAGAGACCCCCGAGATCGATTCTCCTCTTGACGAGTAACCACCGGAGATAGTGAGCGAGGCCGGGCAAGCCCGGCCTCGCGGCGTTAAGGAACGGTGAGCGCCCTTGCGCTGGCCGCTCCCTCTGATACATCTGTTGCCGGTCGTGAGGAAGCTCCTGGTCGCCGTCCTGGTTGCTCTCGCGTTCCCGGCTTCTGCCTGGGCGGGGCCGTGCGGGCTTCCGGACGCGACGACGACGTGGATCGACTACGGCGCGCCGCAGTTGCACGACACGTTGGTGAAGCCGGGCGTCGTGCTCGCGGTCTCCACCGGGAGCTACCCGCAGCGTGTCCGGGACGAAGGGGCGTACACGATCTTCTGGGACATGAACCTGCGAAATCGCATCGGTGTGCCGACCGCGCCCGCGGATCCGGCCACGATCGAGGACAAGGCCAATCGCCTCTTCGTCTTCGCGTCGTCCCAGACGGCGTGCCCGACGCCGTGGATCGTCCTCAACGAGCTCTTCGGCGCGCAGCTCGAGACGCCGTGGTCCGCGAACAACGCGCAGTACCGCGCGAACGTGCTCATGTTCGTGCGCGAGCTTGCACGGCGCGGCGCGCGGCCGATGCTGCTCATCTCGCAGAAGCCCTACACGGGCTCCGCGGAGGCGGCCGCGTGGTGGCGCGAGATCGCAAAGGTCTCGGACATCCTTCCGGAGGTTTTCTTCTCGGCTCCCACGCTCTGGCGCGACGGGCCGATCGCATCGGGCCGGCGACTGCGCATCGCATTCAGGCAGGCGGTGGGCAGCCTGACTGCGATCGGCATTCCTGTCGCGCGGATCGGGATCACGCTCGGGTTCCAGGTCGCGCCGAACGCCGGCGGCCGCGAAGGCCTGCGGCCGACGCTTGCCTGGCTCGAGACCGTCAAGTGGCAGGCGCTCGCTGCGCGGCAGGTCGCCGCAGAGATGAAGTTCGGATCGATCGTGTCCTGGGGTTGGGGCACGTGGGACGCCAGGAGCACCGACCCCGACAAGCCGCGCGCCGCCTGTGTGTACCTGTGGGCGCGCGACCCGAACCTGTGCGACGGCCCGCGCCTCGCGGGGATGGGTTTCAACCGCTCACGGGCCGAGGGCCAGCTGATCCTGCCCGGAAACGCGCAGTGCCGCGTCGGCAGAAGCTCGATCCCGATGTCGACGATCGCGCGGCTCAATCGCTTCACGGCGGACCGCGACGTCGCGTTCAGCGCGCTCTACCGGCGCATCGTCGAGGGCCGGCGCTTCCGCGCGAATCCCGGCGCCCTGTTCGCGGCGGAGCAGGCGATCGTCAGCTCGCACTTCGGCGGCAGTCGCGCGGCGTACGCCTCAGCGTTGGGCCGCCTCGGCGCGACGTCGAAGGACGCCCGCGCGATCATCGGCGACCAGATCCGCCGCCGCGAGATCGCGAACCACCTGCGGGTAGCGTGGCCGTCGTACGGAGCGATCGCGACGTTCTACAACGCGTATCCCGACGTCCTCGTCCGTCCTGTTCGCGTCGGGCGCCCGCCGTGGTGGCTAGGCGGCCGCAAGCAGGGTCTCGCGATCGCCGCCTTCGCTCCGCCGCAGCTCTTCACCGTTCCGTCCGGACGCTGGCTGACGCTCCACGAGGAGAAGGGGCCGTACTCCATCCAGGTTTCCGGCGAGGTCCAGGAGCTCGGCGCGGTCCCGCTCGTCGCAGCGCAACGCTCGATCGCGGCGGGCCTGCACGGCGCCGCCCAAGACGACGCGGCGATCGCGTGGAGCCTGCGCCAGCAGCAGCTCGCGTATCGCGAGACGACCTGCCGCCGCGATCAGCTCCCGCTCGTCAGCTCGGTCGAGCTTTCGGACTTCGCGCCGTTCCTGTCCGTTAGGGGCTAGCCGATTGCGGGCGAGATCGCCCGCGCGATGCCAGGCATTGTTAGCTCACAGTGCCAGGCACGGTTAGCTCACAGTGCCAGGCACTGTTAAGGCGAAAGGCATGTCCCGCGGGCCGGGAGTCAGGCCGCCGCGATCGCGCGGACTTGGAAGCCGGTCTTCGTGACCGCGCGGATCTCGATGACTTCGAAGCCGGCATCGCTGAAGAGCGTTCGGAGCCCGCTCTCGGTGTAATCGAAGATCGGGCAGTTGCTGATCTTCTCGTAGCGGATCTTCCGGATCGGGCCCTTGAACCAGTGCCAGCGCGGGAAACTGCCGACGACCGAGCCGCCGGGAGCGCAGACGTCGCGCATGCGCTGCGCGAACGATTCTGAGTCGGCAAGGTAGTCGAAGAGGCCGAGGGCGAGGATGACGTCGAACTTGCCGTCGAGCTCGACGTTCCGGAAGTCGCCCTGGACGAGCGTTGCCTTGTCGCCGAAGCGGGCCAGGCGCTCGCGGGCGAGGGCGAGCATCGTCTCGGCGAAGTCGACGCCGACGTAGTCCGTGGCGCCCGCCTCGAGCGCGAGCTCGCCGATACGGCCGGAGCCGCAGCCGACGTCGAGCACGCGTGGCTCCGTGTACTCGCGCACGACGTCGAGGGCGAACTCGCGGCGCCGGAAGAGGCCGGGCCTCAGCGCTCGCTGAACGACGTGCTCTTCGTCGTAGAGGTGGTCAAACGACCACGCCTTCCGGCGAAAGTGATCGCGAACGCGAGGCGCCTCGCTGCTCGAGCTCGTCGTAGACGGACTCATAGCTCACCAGCCTGAACTCGCACGCGACCGCGCGTAGCGAGTCGACGACCCGCGAGCGGCCCGCGTTCCGCCACGCGCTGCGCAGCGTCGCGCGGTAGCGGACGGACGGAGAGGAGACGGAAATGCGCAGCGGGCGAGGGTCGCATTCGTACGGGTGAAGATACAGAACGGGTGCCGGGCTCCCGGAAGCCACTTCGCGGAGGCCGCGCAGCAGCACCCGGCGCGGCAGGAGGCGCCAGTAGCTGCCGCCGCCTATCGGCACGCCGCGCCAGACCGCAACGGGCAGCTCCCAAAGCTCGCGACCCGACGCGAGCGACAGACGATACGGCTCCGACGGGATCCCCCCGATCCGCCGCGGCACGCGCGGCGAGTCGTGCTGGCTCGAGTCGTACCGAAAACCGAGCTCCGCGAGGACCTCGTATGCCCACGGTGTGTCACGGTTGATCGAGAAGGCAGGAGCGCGGTACGCGACGGGACGACGCCCGCAGACGTCCTCGACGAGCTCCAGACAGCGTTGGACGTCGCGAAGAAACTCGTCGCGCGACTGCCGGTGTACACGCTCGTGCGCGTACCCGTGGCACGCGGGTTCGTGACCGCGCACGACGATCTCGCGGGCGAGCTCGCGATGGTGGACGACTGTCATGCCGAGCATGAAGAACGTCGCCCGCACGCCGAGCTCGTCGAGCAAGTCGAGCACGCGCAGCGTCTGCGACTCGAGCGCCGGCCCAGGGCGGTCCCACTCGTCGAGCCCAAGATTCCGCCAGACGAGCTGGTGCCAGTCCTCCCAGTCGAACGAGAGCAGGAGCTGCGGCGCCACGGCCGCAAGCGTAGTGCCCTAACCGGTCTTCGAGGCGCTGGCGATCTGGCCCTTGCCCGCTTCCTTCGCGCGGTACAGCGCCTCGTCGGCACGCTGGAAGAACGAGACCGCGTCGTCGTTCGGACGCAACTCGGCGACGCCGGCCGAGAAGCCGATGCGGCCGACCGAGGCGGCCGGTTGCGTGGAGACGGAGTGTTGAATCCGCCGGTAGAGCTGATCCGCCTCGATCATCGTCGACTCCGGGAGGATGACCCCGAACTCGTCGCCGCCGACGCGGCAGGCGATGTCGGCCGAGCGCACAACCTCGCGCACGCGCGAAGCGGCATCGGCGAGCACGCTGTCCCCGGCGAGGTGTCCGATCCGGTCGTTGATCGCCTTGAAGTCGTCGAGGTCGAGCACGATCAGCGCGAGGTTCCGGTTGTAGCGGTGCGCACGCGCCACCTCGCGCCCGAGCGTCTCGTGGAAGTAGCGCTGGTTGTGCAGGCCGGTGAGCGCGTCGAGGTCGGCGAGCTGCCGCGCCTCGCGGAAGCGGCGGGCGTTGTCGATCGCCGGTCCCGAGCGCTGCGCGAGCTGCTCGAGCTCGTCGACGGCTGTGTCGTCGAAATCGGTCTGCGTCCTGGAGAAGACGGCCAAGTAGCCGCCGTCGCCCTCTGCGTCGCCCATCGGCACCGACAGGCCCGTGCGGATCAGCTCGCCGTTTTGCTCCAGCTCCTCGTTCGCATAGCAGTAGTTGAAGGAGACCGCACGCGCGTGGCGCCCGTCCGGCGGCCCCCCGACCGCCTGTCGCTCGGCCTCCTCCTGGGACAGACCGAACGTCGCGACCAGCGGCGGGCCGCCGCTCGGATCCGGGAGCCAGGCGAGGGCGGCCTGAGCGCGGGTGACCTGTGTCGCAGCCTCGAGCGTCCGCGCGAGCACTTCGTCGAGGTCGATCGTCCCGCCCAGATCCCCGAACACCCGGTTACGGCGGAGCTCTTCCTCGGCCTGCTCCCGGACTCCGGCGAGCTCTCGCGCAAGCTCGTCGATCCGCGAATTCAGGGTCTCGACGAGGGCGGCCGCCTTGTCGTCCGCCCGACGGGCTGACCGTCGGATGAGCAGGACTGCGGCCAGCACCGCCACGAGGGCGAGGAAGGCCACGGCGAGAGCAAGCAGGATCGTCATCGACGCAGAGGGGGCGCAGCACCGCCTTACGGCACCTACGTCTCACTGTAATCGGGTTCGGCCATTTGAGCTATGACTTCAAACCCCGAAAAGGAGCCAGGCCGGCGGGGCCTCCGAAACGCCCGAAGAGCCGCTCTCCGAGCGGGATTGCACCGTTTGACGCCCCGGATCGGCGTTCGCTACCATGGCTCCTCGCGGTTGGTAGGGGCACGGCCCCTGCCAGCCTTCTCTCTGTCAGGAGCAAACGCCGCTTTTTTCTCATGCCGACTGTGAACCAACTCATCCGCAAGCCTCGCACTACGCCCAAGGCGAAGACGAAGACGCCTGCGCTCAGGGGCGCTCCGCAGAAGCGGGGAGTCTGCACGCGCGTCTACACGACGACCCCGAAGAAGCCGAACTCGGCCCTCCGGAAGGTCGCGCGCGTCCGGCTGACGAACGGCATGGAAGTCGGGGCCTACATCCCCGGCGAGGGGCACAACCTCCAGGAGCACTCGGTGGTGCTCATCCGCGGCGGCCGCGTCAAGGACCTGCCGGGCTTCCGGTACAAGGTCATCCGCGCTGCGCTCGACACCTCGGGCGTCTCCGACCGCAAGCAGGCGCGCTCGAAGTACGGCGCCAAGCGAGGCTCCTGATGCCGCGCCGTGCAGAGGTCCAGGTCCGGCCGATCGAGCCGGACGCCGTCTACGAGAGCCCGCTCGTCACGCAGGTGATCAACAAGGTGATGAGCCGCGGGAAGAAGTCGATCGCCGAGAAGGTGGTCTACGGCGCACTGACCGATATCGGCGAGAAGACAGGCCGCCCGCCCGTCGAGGTGCTCGAGCAGGCCGTGAAGACGGTCACCCCCGTCCTCGAGGTCCGCTCGCGCCGCGTCGGCGGCGCCAACTACCAGGTCCCGGTCGAGGTGCCCCAGCGCCGGGCCCGCACGCTCGCCGTGCGCTGGCTCGTCCAGTACGCGAAGGAGCGCCGCGAGAAGGGCATGCAGGCGAAGCTCGTCGGGGAGGTCCTCGACGCGCTCAACCAGCAAGGGGGAGCATTCAAGAAGAAGGACGACATCTACCGGATGGCGCAGGCCAACAAGGCCTTCGCGCACTACCGCTGGTAGAGAGAGGAACGATTGGCAGTAACGCAACACGCGATCGCGCTCGACCGCGTCCGGAACATCGGGATCATGGCCCACATCGATGCGGGCAAGACCACGACGACGGAGCGCATCCTCTATTACACGGGCCGCACCCACAAGATGGGCGAGGTCCACGAGGGTGCCGCCACGATGGACTGGATGGCGCAGGAGCAGGAGCGCGGGATCACGATCACGTCTGCGGCGACGACCGCGGAGTGGCGGAGCCATCGCATCAACATTATTGATACGCCCGGGCACGTTGACTTCACTGTAGAGGTGGAGCGGAGCCTGCGCGTGCTCGACGGCGCGGTCGCGGTCTTCGACTCGGTCGCGGGCGTCGAACCGCAGTCCGAGACGGTCTGGCGCCAGGCCGACCGGTACAAGGTTCCGCGCATCGCCTTCATCAACAAGATGGACCGCACCGGCGCGGACTTCTTCGCCGCCGTGCAGTCGATGATCGACCGCCTCGGGGCGAAGCCGGTGCCGATCCAACTCCCGATCGGGCAGGAGGAGCACCACCGCGGCGTCGTCGACCTCGTCGAGATGCGTGCGATCACCTATGCCGACGACCTCGGCACGAAGATGGAGATCGAGGAGATCCCGGCCGAGCTGATGGAGCAGGCGCAGGAGTACCACCACCAGCTGATCGACTCCGTTGCCGACCATGACGACGAGTTGACCGACGCGTACCTGACCGACGAGGCATCGGTCACGTCAGAGATGCTGAAGCGCGCGCTGCGCGCGGCAACGCTCGACAACTCCGTCACACCGGTGCTCGCCGGCTCGGCGTTCAAGAACAAGGGAGTGCAGCCGCTCCTCGACGCGGTGATCGACTACTTGCCGAGCCCGCTCGACGTGCCGCCGATCCACGGGATCGACCCTCGCACCGAGCACGAGCTTTCGCGGCGCGCGGCCCTCGATGAGCCGTTCGCGGCGCTGGCGTTCAAGGTCATGTCGGACCCGTACGTCGGCAAGCTGACCTACGCGCGCGTCTACTCCGGCCAGATCAAGGCCGGCGACCGCGTCATGAACACGTCGACGGGCAAGACGGAGCGGATCAGCCGCATCCTGCAGATGCACGCGAACCACCGCGAGGAGCGTGAGGAGCTCGGCGCGGGCGAGATCGCCGCGCTCGTCGGCGTCAAGAACACGACCACCGGCGACACGCTCGCGGTCGAGACCGCTCCGATCCGGCTGGAGTCGATGGAGTTCCCAGAGCCCGTGATCTCCGTCGCCGTCGAGCCGAAGACGAAGAGCGACCAGGACAAGCTCGGCCAGGGTCTGCAGCGCCTCTCGGAGGAGGACCCGACATTCCGCGTGCGGAGCGACGACGAGACCGGGCAGACGCTCATCTCGGGGATGGGCGAGCTGCACCTCGAGATCATCGTCGACCGCCTCAAGCGCGAGTTCAACGTCGACGCGAACGTCGGTCGTCCGCAGGTCGCGTATCGCGAGACCGTCTCCAGGCCGGTCGAGAAGATCCAGGGCAGGTTCGTCCGCCAGACCGGCGGTCGCGGCCAATACGGCCACGCGGTGATCAACATGGAGCCCTTCGAGGGCGGCGGCTATGAGTTCGTCGACAAGATCGTCGGCGGGAAGGTGCCGAAGGAGTACATCCCCTCGGTCGACCTGGGGATCCAGGAGGCGATGGAGTCGGGCGTGCTCGCCGGCTACCCGGTCGTCGACATCCGCGTCGAGCTCGTCGACGGGTCGTACCACGACGTCGACTCGAGCGAGATGGCGTTCAAGGTCGCCGGCTCGATGGCGTTCAAGGAGGCGATGAAGCGCGCGAAGCCGAAGCTGATGGAGCCGGTCATGGCCGTCGAGGTCGTGACGCCGGAGGACTACCTCGGCGACGTGATGGGCAACCTCAACTCTCGCCGCGGGCGGGTCGAGCATCTCGAGCCGCGCGGGAACGCGCAGTCGATCCGGGCGAAGGTTCCACTGTCCGAGATGTTCGGGTACGCGACCGACCTACGTTCGATGACGCAGGGGCGCGCGACCTTCACGATGCAATTTGACAAATACGAAGACGTTCCGCAGTCGATCGCGACGGAGCTCGTCGCGTCCGACGCGTAGGAAAGGAGCAAGAGACAAGAAATGGCCAAGCAGAAGTTCGAGCGCACGAAGCCGCACGTCAACGTCGGCACGATCGGTCACATCGACCACGGCAAGACGACGCTGACGGCTGCGATCACCAAGGTGCTCGCCGAGAAGGCCGGCGGCGGCACGGTGAAGACCTTCGACGAGATCGACAACGCTCCCGAGGAGCGCCAGCGCGGCATCACGATCAACACGTCGCACGTCGAGTACGAGACGGAGAACCGTCACTACGCGCACGTCGACTGCCCGGGTCACGCCGACTACATCAAGAACATGATCACGGGCGCCGCCCAGATGGACGGCGCGATCCTCGTGGTCTCGGCCGCCGACGGCCCCATGCCGCAGACGCGCGAGCACATCCTGCTCGCCCGCCAGGTCGAGGTGCCGGCGATCGTCGTCGCGCTGAACAAGGCCGACATGGTCGACGACCCCGAGCTGCTCGAGCTCGTCGAGATGGAGGTGCGCGAGCTGCTCACGAAGTACGAGTTCCCCGGCGACGAGGTTCCCGTCGTGCAGGTCTCGGCGCTGAAGGCGCTCGAGGGCGACGCGGAGTGGGAGCAGAAGATCCTCGAGCTGATGGAGCAGGTCGACTCCTACATCCCAGAGCCGACGCGCGACGTCGACAAGCCGTTCCTGATGCCGATCGAGGACGTCTTCACGATCACGGGCCGCGGCACCGTCGTGACCGGCCGGATCGAGCAGGGCAAGATCGAGAGCGGCAACGAGGTCGAGATCGTTGGCATCCACCCCCAGGTGGCGAAGACCGTCGTCACCGGGCTGGAGATGTTCCAGAAGACGCTCGACTACGCGCAGGCGGGCGACAACGCCGGCGCGCTGCTCCGCGGCACGAAGCGCGAGGAGGTGGAGCGCGGCCAGGTGCTCGCGAAGCCGGGCTCGATCACCCCGCACACGCACTTCAACGCCGAGGTGTACGTGCTCTCGAAGGAGGAGGGTGGCCGCCACACGCCGTTCTTCAACGGCTACCGGCCGCAGTTCTACTTCCGGACGACGGACGTCACGGGCGCGATCAAGCTCCCGGAGGGCCAGGAGATGGTCATGCCGGGCGACAACACGAACATGGAGATCGAGCTGATCCAGCCGATCGCCATGGACGAGGGTCTGCGCTTCGCGATCCGCGAGGGCGGGCGCACCGTGGGTGCGGGCGTCGTGACGGCAATCCAGAAGTAACGACGAGAGGGGAGTCGCACCGGTGCCGCAGTCGAAGATCCGAATCCGCCTGAAGGGTTACGACCATCAGGCCCTGGACCGCTCGGCGGCGTCGATCGTCGAGACGGCGACGCGCACCGGTGCGACCATCACCGGCCCCGTGCCCCTGCCCACCGAGAAGAACGTCTATGTCGTGATCCGGAGCCCGTTCAAGGACAAGGACTCGCGCGAGCACTTCGAGGTGCGCACTCACAAGCGGTTGATCGACATCCACTCGCCCACGCCGAAGACGGTCGACTCGCTGATGCGGCTCGACCTTCCCGCGGGCGTCGATATCGAGATCAAGCTGTGAAAGGCATCGTCGGCAGAAAGCTCGGCATGACGCAGATCTTCGATACGGAGACCGGCGGCGTCACGCCCGTGACCGTGATCGAGGCGGGCCCGTGTCCCGTCGTCCTCGTGCGCACGCAGGCCGAGGACGGCTACGACGCGGTCCAGCTCGCGTTCGACCCGGTTGCCGAGCGCAAGCTCTCCAAGGGAGAGCAGGGGCACCTGAGCAAGCACGAGGTCGAGCCGCACAGGCGCCTGACCGAGATTCGCGGCGCCACCGAGCTCGTCCCCGGTGACACCGTCACCGTCGAGGCCTTCCAGCCCGGCGACAAGGTGAAGGTCTCGGGCATCGGGATCGGCAAGGGCTTCGCCGGCACGATCAAGCGCCACCGCTTTCACCGCGGTCCCGTGACGCACGGCTCGCACAACATCCGCAAGCCGGGCTCGATCGGCGCATCGGCGACGCCGTCGCGCGTCTTCAAGGGCGTGAAGATGGCCGGCCGGATGGGTGGCAAGCGCGTCACGCAGGTCGGCCTGACGATCCACTCGACCGACCCTGAGCGGAACCTCCTGCTCGTCAAGGGCGCGATTCCCGGGCCGAAGAACGGTTTCGTCGAAATCAGGGAGGAGTCCAGGTAAATGGCCGCTCCGAAGGCCCCGGTGCTCGACGCCGCCGGCAAGAAGTCGAAAGACGTCACGCTCGAGGAGGGTGTGTTCGCCGCCGAGGTCAAGGCCCACCTCGTGCACGAGGCCGTGCGCGCGGAGTTCGCCGCGCACCGCTCGGGCACGAAGTCGGTCAAGAATCGCAGCCTCGTCGCCGGCGGCCGCGCGAAGCCGTGGCGTCAGAAGGGCACCGGCCGCGCGCGCCAGGGCACGACCCGCGCCGCGCAATGGAAGGGCGGCGGCGTTGCGTTCGCGCCGCGTACGGTCTTCGAGGTCAAGCTGAACAAGAAGGAACAGCGTGCCGCGATGCGCGCGGCGCTGACGGACCACGCGCAGGCTGGGACCTTCGGAGTGATCGGGACCGGGTTCGACGCGCCGTCCGCGAAATCGGCGGTCGCTCTCATCGAGACCTGGGGCAAGGACCTGCCGCTCGTCGTCGTTGCGACCGAAGACGAAGAGGCGATCGGGAAGTCGTTTCGCAATCTCGAGAAGGTGATCGTCACCGTTCCGTCGGAGCTCGAAGTCTCCGAGCTCGTGTGGGCGAACGCTGTGCTCGTCAGCGAGGCTGCGCTCCCGCTCGTGCAAGGGAGAGCGTCATGAGCCTGCATCCGAACGAAGTACTGCTCGCGCCGGTGGTCTCGGAGAAGAGCTATTCGCTGATCGACGATCGCAAATACTCGTTCAAGATCCACCCGGACGCGCACAAGACGCAGGTTCGCCAGGCCGTGGAGGAGCTCTTCGACGTCAAGGTTGAGGGCGTGAACATCGTCAAGGTCCAGTCGAAGCCGAAGCGCCGCGGCATGCACAAGGGCATGCGGCCGGGTTGGAAGAAGGCGATCGTGCAGCTCGCCGAGGGCGAGACGATCGAGATCTTCGAGGGGGCTCAAGTCTGATGCCCGTTCGCAAGTTCAAGCCGACTTCCGCGGGTCGTCGCTTTATGAGCGTCTCGACCTTCGACGACATCACGAAATCGACGCCCGAGAAGTCGCTGCTCGAGCCCGTCACGAAGAAGGGCGGCCGCAACAACACCGGCCGGATTACGACGCGCCACCAGGGCGGCGGCCACAAGCGCCGCTACCGCGTGGTCGATTTCAAGCGGACGAAGGACAACGTGCCGGCGAAGGTCGCCGCGATCGAGTACGACCCCAACCGGTCGGCGCGGATCGCGCTGCTGCATTACGTCGACGGCGCGAAGAGCTACATCCTCGCGCCCGCACGGCTGCGCGTCGGCGCGACGGTCGAATCCGGTCCTGCCGCGGACATCAAGCCCGGAAATGCGCTGCCGCTGGCGAACATCCCGACCGGCACGCTCGTGCACAACGTCGAGTTGAAGCCGGGGCAGGGCGGCAAGATGGCGCGCTCCGCGGGCTCCGGCGTGCAGCTCGTCGCCAAGGACGAGGACCACGCCGTGCTTCGCCTTCCGTCGGGTGAGATGCGGAGGGTGCCGCTAACCTGTCGGGCCACCGTCGGCCAGGTCGGCAACCTCGACCACGAGAACGAGTCGGGAGGCAAGGCGGGCCGGAGCAGGTGGAAGGGCAAGCGCCCGTCGGTGCGCGGCTCCGCGATGAACCCGGTCGACCACCCGCACGGCGGCGGCGAGGGGAAGTCGAAGGGCGGCCGCCACCCGGTCACGCCCTGGGGCGTGCCGACGCTCGGCAAGCCCACGCGTCAGAAGCACAAGGCATCCGACAAGCTGATCGTCCGCAGACGCAAGAGGAAGGGAACGAGGTGAGCAGGAGCTCGAAGAAGGGGCCGTATGTCGAGGACCGCCTGATGCAGCGCATCGAGGCGATGAACACGTCTGGCTCGAAGCAGATGATCCGCACCTGGTCGCGCACCTCGACGATCTTCCCAGAGATGGTCGGGCACACGATCGCCGTCCACGACGGACGCAAGCACGTGCCCGTGTTCGTGTCCGAGCAGATGGTCGGTCACAAGCTGGGCGAGTTCGCGCCGACGCGTCTGTTCCGCGGCCATGCGGGCGATCGGCAGGCGAAGGTGACGAGGAAGTAGATGGCGGCAACCGAGACACCACTCGAAGTTCGGGCGGAGGCCAGGTGGGTCCGCACGTCCGCCCGCAAGGCGCGGCTCGTGCTCGACCACATCCGCGGCCGCACCGTCCCGGAAGCGCGCACCGTGCTCGCGTTCAGCGAGCGCGCAGTCGCGCGCGACATCGAGCGCGTGCTTCGCTCCGCAGTGGCGAACGCCGAGGCGAACCACGGGCTCGCCGGCGACGAGCTCGTCGTGGTAGCTGCCTATGCCGACGAGGGCCCGACGCTCAAGCGCTGGCGCGCCCGCGCGCGCGGCCGCATCGCGAGGATCAAGAAGCGCACCTGCCACATCACGGTCAAGGTTGCGGCGCCCGAGACGAACGGGGCGACGCCCGCACGGCCGAAGCAGCAGACGACCACGCCCGACCAGCCGAGCAAGCCGAAGCGGCAGCGTTCGCGCACGCCGCGCGCCGAGAAGTCGACGTCCACGCCACGACAGGCGTCAGCACGCGCGCCCCAACCCGCGCGCCGCACCCAGAAGAAGGGAAGTTGAGTTAATGGGTCAAAAAGTTCATCCAGGCGCCATGCGCATCGGCGTCATCCACGATTGGAAGTCGAACTGGTACACGGGCAAGAAGGAGTTCCCGCAGTACCTGGTCGAAGACCTGAAGATCCGCGAGCACATCCAGGGCAAGCTGGGGCACGCAGGAATCTCCGACATCCTGATCCGTAAGGACAAGCAGCGGATCACCGTGGACATCTATACGGCGCGCCCCGGCATCGTGATCGGCAAGTCGGGCGTCGAGGTCGACGCGCTTCGTAAGGAGCTGCATGCGATCACCCAGAAGAACGTCCACATCAACATCAACGAGATCAAGCGCCCCGAGCTCGACGCGAAGCTCGTCGCACAGTCGATCGCGGAGCAGCTGCAGAACCGCGTCAGCTTCCGGCGCGCGATGAAGCGCGCGCTCGCGTCGGCGGTGCGTTCCGGCGCCGAGGGCATCCGCATTCAGTGCGGCGGCCGCCTCGGCGGCGGCGAGATGTCGCGCTCGGAGAGCTACTCCGAAGGCCGTGTCCCGCTGCACACGATCCGGGCGGACATCGACTACGGGTTCACGGAGGCGAAGACGACCTACGGCCGGATCGGCGTCAAGGTCTGGATCAACAAGGGCGAGATCATGCCGGAGGGCTTCGAGTCGACTCTCGGCGGCAAGGAGCAGCGGCTCGGCGACCAGGACACCCGGCGCCGCCGCGGCGGCGCGATCGAGGGCCTCGGCGCCTCGCGCGAGGGCGGTCGCGACCGCCAGCGCGACCGCGAGGGCTTGGGTCCCGTCCGCAGGCGCCGGCCGGGCGGCGGTCCGGGCGGTCGCACCGGCGGCCGCGGTCCGCGCCGCGGCGCCCGCGTCGAGCAGCCGCGCACGGACGAGCAGGCGGTCTCGGCCGAGGGCCGCGAGCAGCCGGAGATCACGCCCGAGGTCGCGACGACCCCGGCGCCGGTCGCCGACGCGCCCGACACGACGACGCCGAAGCAGCAGACGGAAGACCCGACGAAGCTCGAGAAGGCGGGCGAGGCCGAGAAGCCGAAGCGGCCGCGGCGCGCGCCCCGAAAGAAGGCCGATAGTTAGTGGGCCTCCTAGCAACAGTTAGTGCGCCTCTGGCCCGCGATCCGCGGCGCAGTGCCGCGTCCTCAGTCGCGCCCGGGCTTGCTAGCCCGAACGCTCCCTGCGTCCTTGCACTGCTTGCGGCTCGCGACCCAGAGACGCGAAACCGTCACCAGGAGGCCCACTGATGCTGCTCCCGAAGAAGACGAAGTTCCGCAAGGTGCAGCGCGGGCGCAGGCGCGGGACCACGAAGGGCCAGAGCCAGGTGCAGTTCGGCGAGTTCGGGCTGAAGTCGCTCGAGGCCGGCTGGCTCACGAACCGGCAGATCGAGGCCGCTCGTATCGCGATGACGCGCAAGATCAAGCGCGGTGGCAAGGTCTGGATCAACCTCTTCCCGGACAAGCCCGTCACGCAGAAGCCCGCCGAGACGCGCATGGGCTCGGGGAAGGGCTCGCCGGAACACTGGGTTGCGGTGGTCAAGCCCGGCCGCGTGATGTTCGAGCTGGCGGGCGTACCGGAGCCGCTCGCGAAGGAGGCCCTTCGACTCGCCGGCAGCAAGCTGTCCGTGAAGACGAAGATCGTGAAGCGGGAGGCTGATCTCTTTGAGGCCTAGAGAACTGCGTGACATGACGGACGACGAGCTCGAGGAGCGGCTGCACGAGCGGCGCCAGGAGCTCTTCAACCTCCGGTTCCAGTCGGCGACCGGAGCGCTCGAGAACCCGTCGCGACTGCGGCTCGCGAAGCGCGAGATCGCTCGCATCCTGACCGTCCGTAACGAGCGCGAGAGCGCGCAGGCAGGGAGCAGGTAATGGCAGAGAACGAGAACACAGAGAACCAGATCGAAGCGACCGCCGAGACGGCCGCCTCGGAGGCTGAGGCGCCGGTCGGTCCTGCGGCCGAGCCCGTCGTCGAGGAACTCGCCGAGACCGAAGCGGAGCAGACCGAGTCTCCCGAGCCGACGGCAGCCGAGCCGGAGGCTCCCGCTGCGCCTGCCGCGAAGCAGCCCTCCCGCAAGCACGTCCCTCGTCGCGACCGCCGCCAGCGGCCGAAGCCCGCACGCACGCGTATCGAGGGCCAGCGGAAGCCGATCACGCGCCAGGACAAGCCGGAGGGCGAGCGCGGCCGCCGGCAGGAGCGCCGCGGCGTCGTCGTCTCGAACGCGATGGACAAGACGATCGTCGTCAAGGTCGACGTGATCAAGTTGCACCCGCGCTACAAGAAGGTGATCCGCCGCTCGCAGAAGTTCCACGCGCACGACGAGCAGAACCAGGCGAACGTCGGCGACGTGGTCCGCATCGTCGAGATGCGCCCGCTCTCGAAGACGAAGACTTGGCGTCTCGCCGAGGTCGTCGAGGTGGCGCGGTAATGACGGCCCCCTCCCGCACGTTCCGCACTCGCTGGGGTGCGCAGGGCGGCGGCTCGCCGCGTCCTCAGTCGCGCCCGTACCCTGAGGGTACGAACGCTCCCTGCGTCCTTTCGAGCCACCACCCTGCGCAGCCATCGAGCACGGCCCGCACGGGAGGTGACCGTTGATCCAGCAGGAATCTCGTCTTCGCGTCGCCGACAACACCGGCGCGCGCGAGCTGCTCTGCATCCGCGTCAAGGGCGGCTCGAAGCGCCGCTATGCGCGCGTGGGCGACATCATCACCGCGACGGTCAAGTCCGCCACCCCGCAGGGCGCGGTCAAGAAGGGCGAAGTCGTCCAGGCGGTCGTCGTGCGCACGAAGAAGCCGTACGCGCGCGACGACGGGACGCTGATCGGCTTCGACGAGAACGCTGCCGTGCTGATCGACGCGCAGCGGAACCCGCGGGGCACGCGCATCTTCGGGCCGGTCGCGCGCGAGCTGCGCGAGAAGAACTTCATGAAGATCGTCTCGCTCGCCCCGGAGGTGCTCTAGATGCGCAAACTGAAGGTGCGCAAGGGCGACGTCGTGCAGATGGTGACGGGCAAGGACCGCGGCAAGCAAGGCCGCGTGCTCGAGGTGCGCAAGGACGACCGGCGTGTGATCGTCGAGAACCTGAACATGGTCAAGCGCCACCAGCGCCCACGCCCAATGAAGGATCCGTCGCGCATGGGCGCGCCGCAGGTCGTCCCCGGTGGGATCATCGAGAAGGCGGCCGCGGTGCCGGTCAGCAACGTGATGGTCGTGTGCCCGACGTGCGGCCGCCCGACGCGGGTCGGCGTCCTCGAGAAGGAAGTCAAGGGTCAGACGGTCCGCATCCGGGTGTGCAAGCGCGCGGACTGCGGCCAGGAGATCGACAAATGATGACGGTCCTCTCCCGCTTGTCTCGCGCTCCCCGGGGCGCTGCAACGAGCGGCCTCGCCGCGTCCTCAGTCGTGCCCGTAGCCTCTGGCTACGAGGGCTCCCTGCGTCCTTGCGAGTCCGGCGTTTCGCGGCCGGGGAGCACGAGCCCCACGGGAGGTGACCGTTGAGCGAGAACGGCTACTCCCCGCGGCTCAAGGAGCTGTACGTCGGCGAGCTGCGCCCGCAGCTGAAGGACGACCTTGGCCTGAAATCGATCATGCAGGTCCCGGGGATCCAGAAGATCACTCTGAACATGGGAGTCGGGGAGGCGAAGAACGACGCCAAGCAGCTCGACTCTGCGGTCGAGGAGCTGACGATCATCGCCGGCCAGCGCGCGCAGGTGCGCCGCGCCCGGAAGTCGATCGCCGGCTTCAAGATCCGCGAGGGGATGCCGATCGGCGCGCGCGTAACGCTGCGCGGCGACCGGATGTGGGAGTTCCTCGATCGGCTCGTCTCGATCGCGCTCCCGCGGATCCGCGACTTCCGGGGCCTCAGCCCGAGTTCGTTCGACGGGCGCGGCAACTACTCGCTCGGCGTCCGCGAACAGCTGATCTTCCCGGAGATCAACTACGACGACGTTGCGCAGGTACGGGGTCTCGACGTCGCGATCACGACCACGGCAGAGACGGACGAGGAAGGGCTCGCGCTCCTGCGCGGACTCGGGCTGCCGTTCGCCGGCGAGCAAAGGGGCAACGAGTCGTGACCCTCCCGACAGTACTTGGCGGCGCCCGGCCCGCGATCACGCGGCGCGCTGCCGCGTCCTCAGTCGCGCCCATGCCTACTGGCATGAGCGCTCCCTGCGTCCTTGCATCGCTTGGTGCTCGCGACCCGGGCATCCACCAGCACTATCGAGAGGGTCACTAATGGCGAAGAAGTCACTGATCATCAAGCAGCGCCGCCCGCAGAGGTTCAAGACGCGGGAGTACACGCGCTGCAACCGCTGCGGGCGCCCGCGCGCCGTGTTCCGGAAGTTCGGCCTGTGCCGGATCTGCCTGCGCGACCTCGCACATCAGGGGGCAATCCCCGGCATGACGAAAAGCAGTTGGTAGGAGGCTGAAGTGGTAACCGATCCGATCGCCGACATGCTCACCCGGATTCGCAACGCCAACAAGGCGCTGCACGAGGAAGCGCGGATGCCGACTTCGAAGGTGAAGGCGGAGATCGCGAAGCTCCTCAAGGAGGAGGGCTACATCAAGGAGTACCGCGTCGAGCACGGCGAGACGTTCGACGTCCTGATCATCGAGCTGAAGTATGGCCGCAGCCGCGAGCGGATCCTGACCGACCTGAAGCGCGTCTCGAAGCCTGGCCGGCGCGTGTACGCTCGGAAGGATCGTCTCCCGCGTGTGCTCGGCGGCATGGGCACCGCCATCCTGTCCACGTCGAGGGGGCTCATCACGAGTCGCGTCGCCGAGCGCGAAGGCATCGGCGGCGAAGTCATTTGCTTCGTTTGGTAATCGCATGAGTCGAATCGGGAAAAAGCCAATCGAACTTCCGACCTCGGTGAACGTGGCGATCTCACCTGGGCGGGTGCAGGTGAACGGGCCGCTCGGCGAGCTCTCGCAGCGGGTTCCGACCCGTATGCAGATCGAGCAGCGCGACGGCGAGATCGTCGTCACGCGTCCGACCGAGCGTGGCGATGACCGCGCACTCCATGGCCTGACGCGGACGCTCGTCGCGAACATGGTCGAAGGCGTCACCAAGGGATTCGAGAAGAAGCTGGAGATCCAGGGCGTCGGCTATCGCGCCGCGCTCAAGGGAACGTCGCTCGAGCTCAGCGTCGGCTACTCGCACCCGGTCGTGATCGAGCCGCGCCACGGAGTCAGCTTCGAGCTCCCCGTGCCCACCCAGATCGTGGTCAAGGGGATCGACAAGCAGGCGGTCGGCCAGATCGCCGCCGAGATCCGCAAGGTACGCCCGCCCGAGCCGTACAAGGGCAAGGGCATCCGCTACGAAGGCGAGTACGTGCGGAGAAAGGTCGGGAAGCGCGCATGAGCCTGACAGCCCGCGAAGCACGTCTGCGCCGCCACAAGCGCGTGCGCGGCAAGGTCTCCGGCACCGCCGACCGGCCTCGCCTCGCCGTCTTCCGCTCCAATCGCGGGATCGAGGCGCAGCTGATCGACGACCGCGAAGGGAAGACCGTTGCGGCCGCGAGCTGGCTGCAGGTGAAGAAGTCGTTCAACGGCTCGAAGCACGAGCAGGCAGCCGAGGTCGGAAAGCTCTTGGCGGCGGCAGCGAAGAACGCCGGGATCCAAGCCGCGGTGTTCGACCGCGCCGGCTACCTCTACCACGGTCGCGTGAAGGCGCTCGCCGACGCGGCACGTGAGGAAGGACTGAAGATTTGAGCAGCAGCAGCGTCGAACGTGAAGTGATTGCCCGCGAGGAATCGCGCGAACTGAAGGAGCGCGTCGTCGAGATCAACCGCGTCGCCAAGGTGGTCAAGGGCGGCAGGCGGTTCTCGTTCACCGCGCTCGTCGTGATCGGCGACGAGGTCGACCGCGTCGGCGTCGGTTACGGCAAGGCGCGCGAGGTCCCGCTCGCGATCACGAAGGCAGTGGACGACGCGAAGAAGAATCTCTTCACCGTCCCGAAGAAGGGAACGACGATCACACACGAGGTGCTCGGTCGATTCGACGCGGCCCGCGTCATGCTGCGCCCAGCGAGTGAGGGCACCGGCGTCATCGCGGGCGGCGGCGTGCGCGCGGTCCTCGAGCTCGCCGGGATTCGCGACATTCTCGCGAAGAGCCTTGGGACGACGAACCCGATCAACATGGCGAAGGCGACCGTCCACGCGCTCAAGTCGCTGCGCCGGCCTGAGGACGTCGCGCGTGCCCGCGGCAAGACGGTGGCCGAGATCCTGCCGATTCCGAAGACCCAGGAGACCGATGGCGACGGTACGGATAACGCAAGTTCGTAGCCAGATCGGGCAGAGCGAGCGCCATCGCGGCACGCTGCGCGCGCTCGGGCTGGGCAAGATCGGCCGCTCGGTCGAGAAGCCGGAAAGTCCTCAGCTCGCGGGTATGCTCAGGAAGGTCCGCCACCTCGTGAAGGTGGAGGAGGCCTAGCCATGGCGGAGCGTCTCTCTCTCAGCACGCTGAAGTCCGCGCAGAAGCGGCAGAACCCGAAGCGCGTCGGGCGCGGCCTCGGCTCCGGCAAGGGCCGCTACTCGGGCCGCGGACTCAAGGGCCAGAAGTCGCGCGCCGGCTCGCACAAGGTGCGCGCCGGGTTCGAGGGCGGTCAGATGCCCGCGTACATGCGCCTGCCGAAGAAGCGCGGCTCGACGTCGAAGGACGCGATGCCGATCGGGCCCTTCCGCACGTTTACGCAGGCGGTCAATGTCCGCGACCTCGAGGCGCGTTTCGAGGCGGACGACGTGATCACGCCCGAGACGCTAAAGGAGCGCGGCCTGATCAAGAACACGCGCATCGACGTGAAGATCCTCGGCCAGGGCGAGCTGACGAAGAAGCTCTCGATCAGCGCGCATCGGTTCTCCGCCACCGCGCGCGAGAAGATCGAGGCTGAGGGCGGCAGCGCTACCGCGCTCCGCGAGGAGCCCGAGCAGCGCTCGCGTAAGAGGCGCAAGATCGCGGCGCGCAAGCGCGCTGCGGGTGTCGCTTCACCTGCTGCGGATGAAGCCAGCGACCAGGAAAACACGTAAGTGTTTTCCTGGTTGACGAACGCCTGGCGGGTCCCGGAGCTCCGCCACCGTCTGCTTTTCACGGCCGGCATCCTCGCGATGTACCGGCTCGGCTCGTGGCTGCCGGCTCCGGGCGTCAGCTCCGACCAGGTCTCGAACTACTTCGGCAAGGGCGGCGGCAACGGCACGATCCTCGGGCTGCTCTCGCTCTTCTCGGGCGGCGCGCTCTCGCGCTTCAGCATCTTCGCGCTCGGGATCATGCCGTACATCACCTCGTCGATCATCCTGCAGCTCCTGACGGTCGTGATCCCGCGGCTCGAGCAGCTGCAGAAGGAGGGCGAGTCCGGCTACGCGAAGATCAACCAGTACACGCGCTACTTGACCGTTGCGCTGTCGCTGGCGCAGGCGACCGGGTATTCGTACCTGTTCAAGCGGCAAGGCGCGCTCGAGGCCTCGACGTCGCGCGTGATCCTGATCGTGCTCACGCTGACCGCGGGCGCGACGCTGCTGATGTGGTTCGGCGAGCAGATCACGAAGCGCGGGATCGGCAACGGAATCTCGCTGCTGATCTTCGCGTCGATTCTCAGCTCCGCCCCGACCGGCATCCAGGCGTGGATCAACGGCGGCCCCGTCGAGAAGATCATGTTCCCGCTGATCGCGATCGGCGTGGTCGTCGCCGTCGTCTTCGTGCAGGAGGGGCAGCGCCGGATCCCGATCCAGTACGCGAAACGCATGGTGGGCCGCCGCATGACGACAGGTGGTTCGACCTACATGCCGCTGCGCGTGAACATGGCCGGCGTGATCCCGGTCATCTTCGCCGCGGCGATCATGGCGTTTCCGCCCACCATCGGACAGTTCTTCCCGCAGACGCAGAACTTCGTCAACTCGTACTTCACGCCGAACAACACCCCGTATCTGCTCTTGCAGGCGTTTCTGATCGTGGTCTTCACGTACTTCTACACGGCCGTCCAGTTCAACCCGGTCGACCAGGCGGACAACCTGCGCAAGCACGGGGGCTACATCCCCGGGATCCGTCCGGGGCCGCCGACCGCGCAGTACCTCGACCGCGTTTTGACCCGGCTGACGCTGCCCGGCGCGCTCTACCTCGCGGTGATCGCCACGCTCCCGTCCCTCTTCATCATCTACGGCGGCTTCTCACAGTCGACCGCGCGCGCGCTCGGCGGTACGTCGGTCCTGATCGCGGTCGGCGTCGCGCTCGACACGATGCGGCAGATGGAATCGCAGATGATGATGCGTAGCTACGAGGGCTTCCTCAGATAGTGCCGCTGAACGTCCTGCTCCTGGGCATCCAGGGCTCGGGCAAGGGGACGCAGGCAAGGCGGATCGCGGCCGAGTACGGCATTCCCCACGTCTCGACGGGCGAGATGCTCCGCTCCGAGATCGACCGGGAAACGGAGTTCGGGCGCGAGGTCGACGAGATCCTCGCGCGCGGCGACCTCGTTCCCGACGAGAAGATGATCGAGTTGATCCGCTCGCGGCTCACGCAACCGGACACCGCCGAGGGCTTCGTCCTCGACGGCTTCCCGCGGACGATGGGACAGGCCGAGGCGCTCGACGAGCTGCTCGACGAGATCGGCAAGCCGCTCTCGATCATCTTCGAGCTCCAGGTCCCGGACGAGGTTGCGCGCGAGCGTCTCCTCCAACGCGCGTCAGAGGAGGGTCGCGCGGACGACAGCCCCGAGGCCATCGACCGCCGCATCGACCTTTACCACCGCGAGACGGAGCCGATCGTGTCCCACTACCGGGGGCGCGGCAATCTCGTCGGGATCCACGGGACGGGTACTGTGGACGAGGTGTTCGCCGAGATTGCGGACGCCCTGGAACAAACTGCCGTGCGCCAATGATCATCAGGAAGAGCGAGCGAGAGATCGAGAAGATCGCCGCGGCGGGCAGGATCGCCGCCGACACGGTCGCGCACGTAGGCCGGCACATCGAGCCCGGGATCACGACCGGCGAGCTCGACCGGATCGGCGAGGAGTTCATTCGCTCCCACGGAGGCGTCCCGACCTCGAAGGGCTACCGCGGCTTTCCCGCGGCACTCTGCATCTCGCCGAACGACATGATCGTCCACGGGATCCCGGGGGAGTACCGGGTCGGAGAGGGCGACCTGCTCACGATCGACGCGGGCGTGACGCTCGACGGCTACGTCGCGGACACGGCGTACACGTTCGGCGTCGGCGAGGTGTCCTCGGAGGCGGAACGGCTGCTCGAGGTCGCCCAGGTCGCGCTGGCCGCAGGGATCGAGCAGGCGCAGCCCGACAACCGGATCGGCGACATCTCGGCCGCGATCCAGAAGGTCGTCGAGGATGCGGGCTTCGCCGTCGTCCGGGCGCTCGTCGGGCACGGCGTCGGCCGGCATTATCACGAGGACCCCCAGATCCCGAACTACGGCACGCCGGGGCGGGGGGCGCGGCTTGCGACCGGCATGACGCTCGCGATCGAGCCGATGATCACGGCGGGCGGGGTGGACATCGTCCTCGACGACGACCAGTGGTCGGTCTACACCGCCGATGGGTCGCTTTCGGCCCATTTCGAGCACACCGTGGCGATCACCGAATCGGGCCCGAGAATCCTGACGCCGGCCAAGGTGGGTTTGCTACAGTGACGATCCGCGGCCCTTGGGGCCGTCCTTTTCGTGTCCATTTCCGGGCCTTTTGTACGCCCGGTTCGTCTGAGGAGAATGCCGCAGAAAGAAGAAAAGATCGAGGCTGAGGGCGAGGTCGTCGAGGCCCTCCCGAGCACGATGTTCCGGGTGCAACTCGAAGGCGGCCACAGCGTTTTGGCCACCATCTCCGGGAAGATGCGGAAGCACTACATCCGAATCCTCCCCGGGGACAAGGTCAAGGTTGAGCTCAGCCCGTACGACCTGACTCGCGGCCGAATTACCTACCGACACCGATGAAAGTCCGTCCATCCGTCAAGCCCATGTGTGAGCGGTGCCGCGTGATCAAGCGGCACGGTCGCACCATGGTCATTTGCACGAATCCTCGTCACAAGCAGCGGCAGGGCTAGGAGCACTATGGCGCGTATTGCAGGAGTGAATCTCCCGAATCAAAAGCGGCTCGAGGTCGGCCTGACCTACATCTTCGGCATCGGCCCCTCGACCGGGAAGAAGATCTGCACCGATCTCGGTCTCTCGTGCGACGAGAAGGTCCGTGACCTGACCGACGACGAGGTGACGAAGCTCCGCAACTACATCGACCAGAACCTCGAGGTCGAGGGCGACCTGCGCCGTGAGCGGCAGCAGGCGATCAAGCGGCTCGGCGACATCGGTGCGTATCGCGGAATTCGCCACCGGCGGGGCTTGCCGGTAAACGGCCAGCGCACGAAGACGAACGCGCGCACGCGCAAGGGCCCCAAGAAGACGGTCGGGCGCGGCAAGAAGGCGGCGAAGTAAGTGGCACCACCTCGGAAGACTGCGGCGCGCGGCCGTGGGCGTCGGCGCGTCCGGAAGAACATCGCGATCGGACAGGCGCACATCAAGACGTCGTTCAACAACACGATCGTCGCGCTGACCGACAAGGAAGGGAATGTGATCGCGTGGGAGTCCGCCGGCTCGGCCGGATTCAAGGGCTCGCGCAAGTCGACCCCGTTCGCTGCCCAGGTCACCGCCGACAACTGCGCGCGCAAGGGCATGGAGCATGGCCTGCAGAAGGTCGAGGTCTTCGTCAAGGGGCCCGGCTCCGGCCGTGAGACCGCGATCCGCTCGCTGCAGGCTGCCGGCCTCGAGATCCTCGGCGTCAAGGACGTCACCCCGCAGGCCCACAACGGCGTGCGGCAGAAGAAGCGGCGGAGGGTCTAGTGGCGCGCGACCTGGGACCCAAGTGCCGCGTCTGCCGCCGCGAGGGCATGAAGCTCTTCCTCAAAGGCGAGCGTTGCCTCACCGAGAAGTGCGCGATCGAGCGCCGCTCGTATCCGCCGGGCGAGCACGGCCGCGGCCGGATCAAGCAGAGCGAGTATCTGCTCCAGCTGCGCGAGAAGCAGAAGGCGCGTCGCTACTACGGCCTGCTCGAGAAGCAGTTCCGCACCTACTACGAGAAGGCGTCGCAGCAACAGGGGATCACCGGCGAGGTGCTCCTCCGCATGCTCGAGACGCGTCTCGACAACGTCGTCTATCGGCTCGGCTTCGCCGCGTCGCGCTCGCAGGCTCGGCAGCTCGTGCGCCACGGGCACTTTCAGGTCAACGGCCGCCGCGTGAACATCCCGAGCTTCCAGGTCCGTCCCGACAGCATCATCTCGATCAAGCCCGGGTCGTCCGCGGAGCAGGTCCTCCGCGACGCGACCGACCTCACGGCGTCTGTGGCTCCGTGGCTGCAGGCCGACCACGACAACCTGACCGGCAAGGTGCTGCGCTACCCCGAGCGCGCCGAGATCGACACGCCGGTGCAGGAACAGCTCATCGTCGAGCTCTACTCGAAGTAACCCGCCGAAGAAGAGAGGAAAAGTCTTGGCAGTCCGCACCAGTTTGATGGAGTTCCAGATTCCGAAGATCGTCCACGAAGAGGTCACCGACAACCGCGGCGTCTTCGTGATCGAGCCGCTCGACCGCGGCTTCGGCTACACGTTCGGCAACTCGCTGCGCCGCGTGCTGCTCTCGTCGCTCGAGGGCGCCGCCGTGACCTCGGTGAAGATCGAGGGAGTGCAGCACGAGTTCTCGACGCTGCCGGGCGTCCGTGAGGACGTCACCGACATCATCCTCAACCTCAAGAACCTCGTCGCCGTGCTCCACGGCGAGTCGCCGGAGATCGAGGTGCGCCTCTCGAAGAAGGGTGCAGGCACGGTCAACGCGAGCGACCTCGAGGCGCCCGCCGAGCTCGAGATCCTGAACCCCGACCTCGAGATCGCGAACCTCGCCGACCGCGGCCGGCTGGACATCACGCTGACGATCGGGCGCGGCCGGGGCTACGTGCCGTCCGAGAACAACCGCGGACCGGAGCACACGATCGGCGTGATCCCGATCGACTCGATCTTCTCGCCGGTGCGCCGCGTCTCCTACGACGTCGAGGCCGCGCGCGTCGGGCAGCGTACCGACTACGACAAGCTCCGGCTCGACGTCACGACCGACGGCTCGCTCGATCCCAAGGACGCGATCGCGCAGGCGGCCGAGATCCTGATCCGCCAGCTCGCGATCTTCACCGATCTCGATCGCATCGAGGGCTTCGGGGAGACGGCTGCCACCGACGGCGGCGCGCCGCAGGAGTCGCTCGCGCACGGGATGGAGAACTTCCCGATCGAGGAGCTCGAGCTCGGCGTCCGCTCATACAACTGCTTGAAGCGGGTCGGGATCGAGACGATCGGCGACCTCGTCTCGAAGACCGAGAACGAGCTCGCTGCGATCCCGAACTTCGGCCGCAAGTCGATCGAAGAGGTCAAGGAGACCCTCGGGACGCACGGCCTGACGCTGCGGGGCGACGAAGGCCAGTAGGAGAGTGGCCCCCTCCCGCACAGGTCGCGCCTCCTGCACGAGAGGTGACCACTAATGCGGCACCAACGCGCAGGGAAGAAGCTGGGCCGCGACGCCGCGCACCGCCGCGCGCTGTACGCGAACCTCGCGGGCCAGCTGATCGAGCATGGCCGGATCAAGACGACCGAGGCGAAGGCCAAGGCGGTCAAGCCGATCGCCGAGCAGATGATCACGCTCGGCCGCCGCGGCGACCTGCACGCACGCCGGCAGGCGCTGTCGTTCCTGCGCTCGCAGGACGTCGTGCACAAGCTGTTCGCCGACGTCGGCCCGCGCTTCGCCGATCGCCCGGGCGGCTATTCGCGGATCGTGAAGATCGGCCCGCGCCCGGGCGACGCCGCGCAGATGGTCTACCTCGAGCTCGTCGACTTTGTGCCCGAGGCGCGCGCGGCGCAGGTGCCGGCAGCGGCCGCTTCGGCGCGCTAGGAGCGTTTGACGAAATAGGCGCTGTGCCGCCGGGCCGCGCTGAGCGGCGCGCTGCCGCGTCCTCAGTCGCACGCTACGCATCAATGTTTGACGACGCTGACCGGGTCCTTGCATCGCACTCGCCCATCGCACCCCGGCGACGAGGCCCATTCCGCCAAACTCTCCTAGGCCTCGGGCGGGAGCGGCGGCTCCCCGGCCAGCGCGAGCTGGCGCTGCCGCCACGGGATCACGACCTCTTCGGCGAGGACCTGGAGCAACGCGGCGGCCGGGACCGCGACGACGGCGCCGCCGACGCCGAAGAGCGAGCCGCCCACGAGCACGGAGATGAACACCGCGAGCGGGTGGATGTCGAGCTGCTGACCCTCGACGAGCGGTGAGATCACCAAGCCCTTGAGGTTCTCGATCGCGACCGACGCGACAAGCGTGAGGACGAAGGGCTTCCAGCCGTCAAGCGCGGCGATCCCGAGGAGAGGGATCCGCGCGAGCCAAGGACCTGCGCGCGGGATGATCTCGCCGAGGGCGACGATGATCGAGAGCGGCACGGCGAACGGCACGCCGATCAACCGCAGCGCGACGTACATCAGCACGCCGACGATGAACATAACGATCACCTTCGCGCGCACGTAGAAGCCGATGCGCGTCCACATCTTCGTCAGCACGTCGCGCGTCTCGTCGCGGTAGTCGGGGTGCACGAGCGAGAGGATGAACGCGAGGATCCTGCGCCGGCTCGAGACGAGCAGCGTGGAGATGACGAAGACGCTCAGCAGGTCGAGGAAGACCCTGAAGAGGTCGGACGGCAAGCCGACGGCACGTTCGCCGACGCGCTTGAAGATCGACGAGCCCAGGCGCGAGACCTGCTGGTCGAACGAGGCGAGGGATGGGTAGTGCTCGCGGATGTCGTTGTAGCTCTCGCGCAACCCGCGGTAGCGCTCCGCATATTTCGGCGCTTCGTCGGCGAACCCGGCGAGCTGCGCGAACAGCGGCGGCGTAATCAGCCAGAGGAGGAGCACGAGCGCCGCTAGCGTGGTCAGGTAGATGAGGGGGACCGACACCGCGCTCGGCACGTGCCATTGCTCGAGCCGCGCTGTGGGGCCCGACAGCGCAGCGGCGAAGAGCACGCTGACGAACACGATCAGCAGCACGTGCTCGAGGCGAAGCAGCGCGATCACGCCGAGCGCGGTCAAGAACGCGAGCACGAGCGCGACGTACGTCGGCTTCGCCCGGTGCCACGTCAGGCCCACGTGCGAACTATGGCCGCGGCCCCAGACGCCATAGCCGAGAATGCCGAGCGTGCGGCTGAAGCTGACGCTCGAATACGACGGCATCGACTTCCACGGCTGGGCTGCACAGCCGGGGCTCCGCACCGTCGAGAGCGAGGTTCGCGCCGCGCTCGAGCACATCTTTCCCCGCTGCTCGGAGCTCGCGGTCGCCGGACGCACCGACACCGGCGTCCACGCAACGGGGCAGGTCGTGTCCGTCGAGGTCGAGGGCGGCCCGCCGCCCGAGCGGGCGCCGGGCGCTCTGAACGCCGAGCTCCCGGACGACGTCGCGGTCGTCGCCGCAGAAAGCGCGACGCCCGACTTCCACGCGCGCCACTCGGCGCGGGCGCGGAGCTACCGCTACCGCATCTGGCGGCGGCGCACGCCGTCGCCGTTCGAGCTCGGTCGCTCGTGGTGGCTACCGCGTCCGTTTGACGAGGCGAAGCTGGCCGAGTCGGCGCACGTGATCCTCGGAGAACATGACTTCCGCGCCTTCACGCCGTCGGAGACGCAGCACAACGTGTTCCTCCGCAACGTCCTCGCGGCCGCGTGGCGCAGGCACGGCGAGGCGCTCGAGTTCGAGCTCACGGCCGATTCGTTCCTACGCCACATGGTCCGCACGCTCGTCGGGACGATGATCGAGCGCACTCCCGAAGAGATCGCCGCGCTCCTCGACGGCGCGCCGCGCGCCGAAGCGGGAACGACCGCGCCACCGTGGGGCCTCTACCTCGAGCGCGTCGAGTACTAGGTCACATGGACAGGCCAGTTCGCGCGCACCGTACCGCCGGCGCCTTCGACCTCCGCCTGGAGGATCGCGTCTTTTCCCTTGAGGAGCGGCGAGAACCGGTACGTCTTCGTCAGCGTTCCCGTGAACGAGATGAACCCGATCGTGTCGACCTCCTCGCCGCCCACGAAAACGCGCATCTTGGCCGTGGCCGACGCCGGCTTCCCGTTCGCATCCACCGCACGCACTGTGTATCGCAGCGGTTGGCCCGCGGCAATGGTGTGGGCCGACGCCGTGATCGTGACCTTGAACGTCGGCTTCCCGGTTGGGACGGGCTTCGGGTTGGCCGTGTTCGGAACCGTGACGGTCACGATTCCCGTCGAGGTCTGAGTAGGCCCGGGAGTCGCGGACGTGGTCACAGGTTTGCCCTCGCCGCTCCCGCCGCAGGCGGCGAGGAGGGCGACGGCGACGAACGGGAGGCCTCGGAGCACGCGCCCATTCTGCCCCGTGGGGCCGCCGATACGATCAAAGAACCGTGCGTTTCCCGACCGTACTCCTCGATCTCGACGGAACGCTGATCGATTCGGCGGCGATCATCCTCGCCTCGATGCGGCACGCCACGAAGACGGTGCTCGGCCGCGAGATCCCCGACGAGCAGCTGCTGGCAGGGGTTGGCACCGGGCTTCGGTACGAGCTGGGGGCCTTCGACCCCGACCGCGTCGAGGAGCTGGTGCGCGTCTACCGCGAGCACAACGAGCCGCTCCACGCGGAGCTACAGCCCTGCGCCGGCATCCTGGACGTCCTGCCGGTCCTGCGCGCGCAAGGGCGACGGCTGGGGATCGTGACCGCGAAGCGCCGCCTCACCGTCCAGCTCGCCTTCGACACGCTGCCCGACCTCGAGCAGTACTTCGACGTCGTGATCGGCGCCGAAGACACCGAGCGGCACAAGCCGCACCCCGAGCCGATCCTCGCCGCGCTCGAGCGCACCGGCGCCGACGCGAGGGAAACGGCCTACGTCGGAGACTCCCCGTTCGATGTCCAGGCGGCGAAGGCTGCGGGCGTAACGGCGATCGCCGTCACGTGGGGAGGGTTCCACTCCCGCGAGCGCCTCGCGCAGGAAAACCCCCATGCGATCGTCGACACGCCGGAGGAGCTCCTTGGCCGTCTCTAGCGACGTGCGTTCCCGCATCGAGGACCTGCGCAAGCTCGTCGACCACCACCTCTACCGCTATCACGTCCTCGACGAGCCCGAGATCTCGGACGACGCGTTCGACCGGCTCTTCGACGAGCTCGTGGAACTGGAGCGGCAGCACCCCGCGCTGCAAACGCCCGACTCCCCGACCCAGCGCGTCGGCGCCCCGCCGTCCGACAAGTTCGAGAAGGTCGACCACCCGTCGCCGATGGGCTCGCTCGACAAGGTGACGACCGACGAGCAGCTCGAGAAGTGGCACGACGACGTCGTCAAGCGGCTCGGGACGCGCGACGTCGCGTTCGTGACCGAGCCGAAGATCGACGGCCTCTCGATCAACCTTGTCTACGAGAACGGCGTGTTCGTGCGCGGCGAGACGCGCGGCGACGGGCGTCGCGGCGAGGACGTGACGACGAACCTGAAGACGATCAAGGCGATCCCGCTGCGGATGCAGCTCGCGCCGGACGAGGAGCCACCGGCGCTCCTGGAGGTCCGCGGCGAGGTCTATCTGCCGCTTTCGGGCTTCAACGAGCTGAACGAGCGCCTGATCGCGGAAGGCAAGAAGCCGACCCCCAACCCGCGCAACGCGGCCGCAGGCTCGCTCCGGCAGAAGGACTCGAGCATCACGGCGCAGCGGCCGCTCTCGATCTGGATCCACGGCCTCGGCGTGCGGGAGGGTCTCACGGTCGACACGCACTTCGACGCGCTCCAGTGGCTCCGCGAGCACGGCTTCCGCACGAACCCCTTTGCCGAGCGGCACGAGTCGATCGAGTCGGTCGCAACGGCGTGCCGCGACTGGGAGAAGCGGCGGATCGAGCTCGACTACGAGATCGACGGCCTGGTGATCAAGGTCGACTCGTTCGCGCAGCAGGGGCGGCTCGGCTCGTTGCACGAGCGTCCCCGCTGGGCGCGCGCCTACAAGTGGGCGCCGATGACCGCGACCACGAAGCTGGAGAAGATCCTGATCCGCGTCGGTCGTACCGGGGCGCTCAATCCGTGGGCCCAGCTCGAGCCGGTCGAGGTCGGCGGCGTCACGGTCTCGCGCGCGACGCTGCACAACGAGGAGGACATCAACCGCAAGGACATCCGCGAAGGTGACCTCGTCATCGTGCAGCGGGCCGGCGACGTGATCCCGCAAATCGTCGGGCCGGCCGGCGAGCACCAGCCCGGCACGAAACGATTCCGGATGCCGAAGCGCTGCCCGCTCTGCAAGGCGGAGATCGTGAAGCCGGAGGGCGAGGTCATGCACCGCTGCCCGAATCCCGACTGTCCGTCGCGCGGGCTCGAGTCGCTGATCAACTGGGTGCAGGCCGCGGCCGACATCGAGGGCGTCGGCGAGCAGTCGGTGCGTCGTCTCTGGGAGCTTGGACTCGTTCGCTCGATCCCCGCGCTCTACCGGTTGACGAAGGAGCAGCTGATGGAGCTCGAGGGGTACGGCGAGATCTCGGCGACGAACGCGGTCGAGTCGATCGCGGCGTCGAAGCAGATCCCGTTCCCGCGGGTGCTCTTCGGGCTCAACATCCCTGATGTCGGCTGGGTCACGGCGCAGAACCTGGCTCGGCATTTCGAGAACGTCGACCGGCTGCTCGCCGCTGCGCAGGAAGAGATCGAGGAGGTCGACGGCATCGGCCCCGACCGCGCCGAGTCGATCGCGGAGTGGTTCCGCGACAACCGGAACCGCGCGCTCGTCGAGGAGCTCGGCGAGCTCGGCCTGCGCTTCGAGCTCGGGGACGAGGACCGGCCGAAGGAGGGCCCGCTCACCGGGAACACGTATGTGATCACGGGCACGCTCGAGGCGTTTTCTCGCGAGCAGGCCGCGGCCGCGCTCGAGGAGCTCGGCGCCAAGGTGACGAATTCGGTCTCCAAGAAGACGAGCGGACTGATCGTGGGCGACGAGCCGGGGAACTCGAAGCTGACGAAGGCGCAGCGCGAAGGGGTCGCGCTCGTCACCGAACCGGACTTGCTGAAGCTATTGGGACGCGGCTAGGACCGTCACGAAGCGGTCCTGGGCGCGGCGTGCCCAGAAGGTCGCAACGGGCTGGCCGTTGTGGAGCACCGCGAATGCGTAATGACCGGTCACGTAGCCCGCGAGCGTGGATGCGCCGTTCGTCGTGCCGGTCTTCGCCAGCACACGGCCGCGCGCCGGTGGCGTCCGCAGCCGGTCCCGCAGCGTGCCGCTGACGCCCGCGACGGGGAGCACCGGGATGAACGAGGCGCGCAGGTCCGGGTCGAACCAGGCGGTCTGGAGGAGCGTCACGAGCGAAGCAGCGGTGAGCCGGTTCAGGAGCGAGAGCCCGGAGCCGTCGACGACGCGGACTCCGCCGAGCGGGATGCCGGCGGTCCTCAGCGCAGCCGTCACGACCGCCGCGCCCGATGCGCTCGTTCCGTGCCCGCCGTCCTGCGCGCCCAACTGCTTGAGCAGCATCTCGGCGGTGAAGTTGTCGCTCTCGACACCCATGTAGCGCACGAGCGCCGACAGCTTCGCCGAGTGCACGAACGCGAGCGGGAAATCGGCTGCGTTCGAGCGCTCGACGCGGGCCGGGCCGACGACGGCGACGCCCGCTGCGCGCAGAGCGGCGCGGAAGAGCAGCGCGGCCGCGAGTGCAGGGCTCGTCGTCACCCGTCCGCCGTACAGCGCGCGATCGACGATCAGCGCCGAGAGCGGCGGCGACTCCCCGATCAGATAGGAGGCCTTCCAGCCTGCGACGATGCGCCGGCCGTCGAAGTACGACTCGTCGCCGACGACGCCGCCTGTCACGCGCCGGATCCCGAACTCGCGCACACCACGCGCGAGCTCGCGGAGGTCGGCGCGCGAGAGCGTTGGATCGCCGAAGCCCTTGAGCACGAGGTCGCCGTCCGACGTCGTGCCGTCGATCTGGCCCTGCCCGAGCACATCGGTCTCGATCCGGAATTCGGGGCCGAGCGTCTGGAGGGCTGCGAACGCTACGCCGAGCTTCTCCGTGGAGGCGGGGAGGAGCCCACGTCCTTCGTTCACGGCGAACACCTTGCGTCCCGTCCGCAGATCGATGGCGATCGCCCCCGTCTGCGAGGAGACCAGGTGCGGGACGGCCAGGGCCTTGCCGAGCCGGTCGGCGAGGAGGTCGGCACGGGCAGGTGGCGCTCCCAGCGCCCCTCCCGCAACCGCCAGCAGAGCTACTAGGCCTGCTCGGCTCCGAAGATGGGCCGCCCGGCCCATGTTGCTGCGAATGACGAACCCCATAATCGACTGCGACGCCTACTTTGGCGTAACCGCCCGCCACACCTCCCCGGATGATCAACGACCAGAAGACGATTCTCGCCGAGATCGAAGCGCTGCTGGAGCCTGGAGCCCAGACCGGCCTCGCGGTGCTCGAGCATACGCTGACCGCCGGCTACGCAGCGGCGCTCATGCTCGAGGCGGAGCGCTGGCGGCTGGAGCGGCGAATCGCCGAGGCGGCGGGGCTGCTTGGCGAGGGAGACGGCCGCGGGAAGACCCAGGAGATCGCGAAGCTGGCGCGCCGCCTCGCGGACGCCGAGGGCGAGATCGTGCACCTGCGCACGAGACTCGCAACGCTGCGCGAGCGCACCGACGAAGCTCGCGCCGCCGCGTAACTGCCGAAAACGCGACGCGTTCAGATTCCCGGCAGGACCGCGTCGACGCCGACTGGCCCGAAAAGGCTGGGTCTGTCCCGGAGGGTCGGCGAACAGACCCCATGCCCCGCGTGGCTCGATTTGGCCTAGCTATGGGCGGCGCGAGGGACAGTCACCGTTACGGAAGTGTCACGCGCTTTCGGGGATGTCCCCGAGGGTCGGCGAAGACGCCTAGACGATTCCGGACTTGCCTGTGAAGACCACGGCGTGAATGCGATCGTCGAGAACAGCCGAAAGTGCTTCGCACTTTCGCCGGCCAAGGAACTGGGCGACTAGGTCGACATCGCCCGCGGCGGGTAACGCTCGAGTTGTCTCCGGAGGTCGGTCACCGCGCTGGTTGATTCCCGACGCGCTAGACGATTCCGGACTTCACGGCGTAGACCGCAGCCTGAATCCGATTATCGATTTGTAGCTTCATGAGGATGTTCGAGATGTGATTCTTGACCGTCTTCGGGCTGATGTGCAGCTCGCCCGCGATCTGGGCGTTGTCCTTGCCGTTCGCGATCAGCTTCAGGACCTCGATCTCGCGGTCCGAAAGCTCGGCGCGAATCGTCTCCGCGATCGCGGGCACGGTGCTCGTCGAGCGCACGCGCCGCAGGACCTTCGCGGCGATGTGCGGTGAGATGAGCGACTCGCCGATCGAGGCGGCGCGGATGCCTGCCATCAGGTCCTGGATCGAGGAGTCCTTCAGCAAGTAGCCGCACGCGCCCGCGAGGATGGCGTCGAGCACGTCGTTGTCCTGGTCGGAGATCGTGAGCACGAGCACGCGTGTCAGCGGGGCGATACCCGTGATGTGCCGCGTTGCCTCGACGCCGCTCATGCCCGGCATGTTCAGGTCCATGACGACGACGTCAGGAGCGAGCTCGCGTACGGCGCGGATCGCCTCGTTTCCGGCGGCCGCCTCGCCGATTACGAGGATGCCCTGCTCCTCGAGCAGGTTGCGAAGGCCCGTCCGGAACAGATCGTGGTCGTCGACAATCAGCACGCGCAAACCGTCTTGCCGCGAGTCCGTCGTCTCCGCCGTTTCCGTGGACATCTCCCCCCTCTTCAGGGCGGAAAGTCTACTGAGCCGTGCCGTTAGCCGTGCAACGTGATCGCGACCGCCCGCCGCCCCCAGGCGAGCGCCTGCTCAGTGGTCGGGAACCAGAGGTCGATCACGTTGCCCTGGACCGCGCTACCGGTGTCCGTGGCGATGCCCTCGCCGTAGCCGGGGATCGTGATCCGCGTCCCGAGCGGGATCACCGACGGGTCGACTGCGACGACGCCCCAGCCGGCCGGGAGGCCGGTCGCTGTCCGGCCGCGGAGCGCATAGCCCGTCGCCGTGACAATGAGGGTCTGACCGGCTCCGGCCGGGTCCGGCGCGGCCGAGGTCGGCGGCGCGTCGTCCACGACCCCGGAAACGGGGGTGGAGAGATCAGTCGTCCGCTGCTCCGCCGTGTGCACCACCCGCCGCAGCTGCGCGATTCGTCGCTGCGTAAAGCCGCGCTCGGAGGCGAGCCGCGACAGGTACGCGCCGCGTTCCGCCTGAGCGGCTGCGAGTGACGAGGCCGTCGCCGCGGCTCCGGCTTCTGCCTCGGCGAGCTCTCCAGCTCGTGCGGCGACCTGACGCTTGGCGCGTGCGAGCTGCGCGCGCGCTCGTCGCACCTGCTCGACGATCTCTCGATCGCCGGCGGCGAGGCTCCTGAGCCCCTCGAGCCCGGTGATCGCCTCGTCGAGCGACTCCGCGCCGAGCAGGATCGCGAAGGGATCGGTCTGGCCGTGCTCGTAGAGCTGCCGGATCCGGGCGCCGAGGCGCTCCTCGGCGACGTACACCGACTGCCAGGCGACGTCGAGCTGGATCCGGAGCGAGGTCAGCTGCGCCTCGGCAGCCTCGCGCTGCGAGCGCAGTGATGCGAGCCGCACTTGCGTGCGCGCGAGCTGCGACTGGAGCGCATAGAGATCGAGCGTCGCCGCGCGCTCGCGCGCCTTCAGCGATGCGTCGCGGTCGCGCAACTCCGAGACGGAGGGAGGCGCGGCTCCGCTGCCCGCTACCTGGAGGGCGAAAAGCGCCGCGACACCCGTGAGAATCGCGAATCGGCGCGTCGCGAGCGTACTCGAGCAGCCGCGCACGGTCGGGGACCGTACCACAGGATCGGAGCTTGTAACACTTGGAATTTGCGTGTTTCGACTGTGATTCGGCCTGGATCCATGGTTGCAGCCGTCCGACGAGGTTGCTAGCCTCCGACCCTTGTGACGGGCCCCGGGACCCCGAACCGTCACGGCATAGGAGCAAAGGAGCTGGAAATTCGACTGATTCGCCGAATCGCGCCAGCGTTCCTGCTCGGTTTCGTCGCGACGCTCGCGGCGGCAGGCGGGGCCACTGCTGAGCCCTCGACGCTCACGGCGAAGCGGGCGAAGGCCCAGGAAGTCCTGGCTCAGGTCCAGCAGATCGACGCCCAACTCGAGCACGCCGTGGAGGCCTACAACGCGGCGAACGTGAAGCTCGACAAGATCAAGGCCGACGTCGCGCGCAACCAACGTCACGTCGTGCTCGCGCGCGCCAACCTCGGGTCGGCGCAGAAGCGGCTCGCGGATCGAGTGGTCCAGCTCTACACCGAGGGCGACCAGAGCTCGACGGTCGCCGTCCTGTTCGGGGCGAGCAGCCTCGACGATCTCCTCGACAGGATCGACACCGTCAACCGCGTCTCGGAGCAGGATTCTTCGACGCTCGAGCAGGTGATCGACTACCGGGCCGAGGTCAAGCGCCGCGCGACCGAGCTCGCTCGCGCGCATGCCGAGCAGGCCCGGGTGGTCGCGGCGAAGGCCGAACAGCGCACGTCGATCGAGTCGCAGCTTCGCGAGCGACAGCGGATGCTGGTCGGGATCCGGTCGGAGATCCGGCGCATCCAGGCCGAGGAGTACCGGCGCTCGCTCGCGATCGCGCGCCAGGTGCGGGCCCAGACGCCGAGCCAGGGCGACCCGAACGCCGTGATCGGCGCGGTCGGCGTCACGTCGGACGGGTCGACCGTCGCCCCGCCGGCGCGCTACGGCGGCGTGGTCGGGATCGCGATGCGCTACCTCGGCGTGCCGTACCGCTGGGGCGGATCCTCACCGTCGGGCTTCGACTGCTCCGGCTTCACGATGTACGTCTTCGCGCAGATCGGCGTCTCGCTCCCGCACAACGCGGCCGCGCAGTACGCCTACGGCTCGCCGGTCTCTCGCGACCAGCTCGAGGCAGGCGACCTCGTCTTCTTCAACGGCCTCGGGCACATGGGCATCTACATTGGCGGCGGCAACTTCATCCACGCCCCGCACACCGGTGACGTCGTGAAGATCTCGTCGATCACCGGCTGGTACGCGTCGACGTACGTCGGAGCACGTCGGCTCTAGCCGACCGTCACGCCGGCTCGTAACCAGCGGCGGCGAGTGCCTTGCGGACCTCGGCGTCGTCTACGGACTCGCCGCGCACGACCACAACCTTCGAGTCGACGTCGACGTCGACTGCCTCGACCCCTGGGACCTCTGAGACTTCCTCTCTGATCGTCATCGCGCAATGGGCGCAATGGATCTTCGGAACTGTGTATGTCGTCGTGCTCAGCTGGAGTCTCCTTTCTGCGAACGCCTTCAATATACCCGGAGGGGGTATTAGTTACGCTTAGGGTCTATCAAACAGCCGGAGAGGAGAACCCCCGTGATCGTCCCGCACTGGATGTTGTTCGCGTGGTTCGCCCTGGCCGCAGCGCCCAGTGCCTACGTGGCGTGGGACAACTTCGCCGGTCGGAATCCCGAGGAAACGGTGATGAAGTGGGGCTGGGTCCTGATCACCCTCTACATGGGGCCGATAGGCCTCACGCTCTAGGTGCTCAGCGACAAGGAGCCGGCGCCCGGGACGCACGAGGAGTTCATCAGGCAAGGGGTCGGCTCGACCGTGCACTGCATCGCCGGCGACGCCACCGGGATCATCGCCGCTGCCGCGATCACCGGAGCACTCGGACTGCCCATGTGGATCGACTTCATCGTCGAATACAGCGCCGGGTTCGCGTTCGGCCTCTTCATCTTCCAATCGCTGTTCATGAAGGACATGCTCGGCGGCTCGTACCCTCGAGCGGTCCGGGCGTCATTCGTGCCGGAGTGGCTGTCGATGAACCTGATGGCCGCCGGGATGTTTCCGACGATGGCGTTTCTGATGATGGGCCGGGACATGCGCGCGATGGAGCCGTCCGAGCCCCTGTTCTGGGCCGTCATGTCGCTCGGCGTGATCGTCGGCTTCACCACCGCGTACCCGGTGAACGTGTGGCTCGTCGCACGCAACCTGAAGCACGGCCTGATGACCTCGCGGCCGGGGACCAAGGGGCATTCGTCGGCCGGCCACGGGGGCCACGCGATGCGGCCGAACGTGACGCGGCCGCAACTCGCGGCCGTCGCCATGATCACAGTGCTCGCACTCGCAGCCGCCGTCCTGCTTCCCGCTCAGAAGGTGAACCTGTCGCTCAGCGCGGACGACGTCCGTGGCGCGATCATGCCGCCGGGCATGGTCACGGCGCGCGATACGCTCGGGGCGGCCATGCGCGACATGTCGGCCATCGATCCAGAGCTCGTGTCGTACACGGCGCCGGCCGACGCCCGCGGGGACCAACTGTTGACGCCGCATCTCGAGAACGGCGTGAAGGTCTACGAGCTCGAAGCGTCGGTCATCCGCTGGAACATCCTTTCGGACGAGCGCGTGGATGCGTACGCGTTCAACCGTCAAGTGCCCGGGCCGCGAATCGAGCTGACCGAGGGTGACCGTGTCCGGATCCACGTCCGGAACGACCTTCCCGAATCGACGACCGTCCACTGGCACGGGCTCGTGGTGCCAAATGGAATGGATGGTCCCGCTGAGATCACGCAGGACCCGATACCACCCGGCGGTTCCTTCACCTACCGCTTCACGGCCCGCCAGGCGGGGACGTTCTTCTACCACACGCACGACCATCCGGATCGCCAACAGGCGCTCGGCCTGTACGGCGCGCTGATCGTCAGGCCACGGGACGAAGCCCGCGACCGGGCTACCACTATCAGCACGACGTGGTGATCCTGCTCCAGGAGTGGCTCGAACAGGAAGTGGCTGCTCCACTGCCACATCCCGCACCACACGACGAACGACAACGTCGAGCAGGACGGCGGCGGAGGCCTGACAACCGTGATCGACGTCTCTCGGTAGCTTGGGGTCGGCGGCTTCTCGCTCCTTCAGTGGTGTCCGTGGTGCGCGTGCGCTTGCGCGTGAACAACGGCATGTCCGCGTCCGCGTGCGATCAGCAAGCGGTTGACGAGGAACGTCGGCGGGTACGCGACCGCCAGCGCGAGCGCGAGGCTGCCCCAGAAGAGCGAGTCGCCGAGGCCGGCGTCCATCGCACCGGGGATCACGAGCACGATCGCGTTGTCGACGATCTCCATCGTGGTGATCGAGAGCGTGTCCGAGGCGAACGCGAGCGGGAGTGCCGAGCCGAGTGCGATGCCGGAGCGAAGCAACGGGAGCAGCGTCAACGAGTAGCCGAAGAAGAACGCGAGCACAATCGCGGCGACGATCGTGACGAAGTTGCTCCATCCAAGCACCGTGCCGAGGCCGAGGCCGAGCACCTCCCCGATCGCGCAACCCGTCAGGCAGTGCGTGGTCGCGCTGAAGGCGAGCCGGTTCAGCGATTCGTTCAGGCGTACAGCGCTTCGATCTCGGCCGCGAAGTGCTCCTGGCAGACGCGACGCTTCAGCTTCAGCGTCGGTGTCACCTCGCCGTCCTCCATCGTGAAATCGCGCGGCGGGATCGTGAACTTCTTCAGCTGCTCGTACCGCGAGTGGTCGGCGTTCACGCGTTCGACGATGCCCTCGACGAGCTCGCGCACCTGCTCGTTCTGCGACAGCGCGGCGAGCGACTGGTCGCCGTCGATCCCGCGCGCGCTCGCCCACTTCGCAACCTCGGGCTCGTCGAGCGTGATCAACGCGACGCAGTAGGGCCGCTTGTCGCCGATCACGAGCGCCTGCGACACGAACTTCGACCCCTTGAGCTCGTTCTCGAGGTTCTGCGGCGCGATGTTCTTGCCGCCGGCGGTCACGATCAGGTCCTTCTTGCGATCGGTGATCGTGAGGAAGCCGTCCGCGTCGAGCTCGCCGATATCGCCGGATCTGAGCCAGCCATCGCCGGAGAGGATCTCGCGCGTCGCATCCTCGTCTTTGAAGTAGCCGGCGAAAACGGTCGGAGACTTGATCAGCACCTCTCCGTCGTCCGCAAGGCGGAGCTGGGTGTTGGGAAGGGCCGGGCCGACCGTCCCGAAGCGGAACTTCGTCGGACGGTTGACCGTCGCCGCGGAGGTGCACTCCGTCAGGCCGTAGCCCTCGAGGATCAGCACGTCGAGGGCGTGGAAGAACGACGCGATCTCCTTCGCGAGCGGTGCGCCCCCGGAGATGCCGATGCGGAGACGCCCGCCGAGTTGCTTCTTGACCTTCGAGTACACGAGCCGGTCGGCGAGCCGATGTTGCGCCGTGAGCAGCGTGCCGAGCGACTTGCCCTCCTGGCGGCGGCCCGAGACCTCATAGCCGACGCGAAGGGCCCAGTCGATCAGCTTCCGTTTCAGGCCGCGCGCGTCATCGAACTTGCCGACGACCGCAGTGTGAACCTTCTCGTAGACGCGCGGCACGCTCGGGAAGATCGTCGGCCGCACCTGCTTGATCGCCTCGGCCGTGCGCAGCGGATCGGGGAGGAACGCTGTCGTGAAGCCGCAGTACGGACCGGAGAGGTGCATCAGCCGCCCGAAGTTGTGCGCGAGCGGGAGGTAGAGCAGCATCGTGTCCTGGTCGGCGATGAAGTCCTCGATCTCGTCGACGACCGCGACCATCTCGTAGTAGTTGCGGTGCAAGATCATGCATGCCTTCGGCGGTCCGGTCGTCCCCGATGTGTAGATGTAGGTGAAAAGGTCGTCTGGGCCGACGTCTGCGATCGCACGCTCGAGGTCCTCAGGGTGCGCGTCGGCATAGTCGCGGCCGCGCGCGCGCAGGTCGTCCAGGTCGGCGAACGTGAGCACGCGCTCGAGCCGCGGGTTGCGCTGCCGGTACTCGGCGAGCTTCGCCAGCTGCGCGTCGTCCTCGCAGAGGACGCCGACGGCCTCGGAGTGGTCGAGGATGTACTCGCAGTCCTTTGGCGCGCTGTTCGCATAGATCGCCGCGCCGACGGCGCCGGTCAGCGCCAGGGCGTAATCGAAGAGCGCCCACTCGAGGTTCGTCTGGCCCACGATCGCGAAGGCGTCCCCCTTCCGGACCCCGAGCGCGAGCAGGCCGTTCGCGAGCTCCTGGACGGCGGTCGCGGCGTCGGCCCAGGAGACCTCCTCCCAGCCGGTTTCGCCCTCGACGAGGTAGGCCGGACGGGGCCGTTCCTTGGCCACGGCGTCGAGCCAAAGGCGCGCGATCGTCTGGGGCTGCGCACCGCCCGCCTCGCGCCGCTTCTCGGGGGCGACCTGCGTTGCCATTCGCTCATACTGTAGTCGGGAGGAAACGCCTCGACCAGGCCGAAGACTGCCGGTCCGCGACTAGACTCTTACAGCGGCCCCTATGCGCACGATCTGGAACGGATCCATCTCGTTCGGCCTGGTTTCGATCCCGGTCGGCCTCGCCCTGGCCACGAAACCCGCGGCCCGCCAGTCCGACGTGAGCTTCCGCCTCCTGCACCGCGAGTGCCGGACGCCCATCCGCCAGAAGCGCTGGTGTCCGACCCATGACCGCGAAGTCGGCCCCGACGAGCTCGTCAAGGGCTGGGAGGTCGCGAAGGGCGAGTTCGTGATCGTCGAGGAGGAAGACCTCGAGGCGATCGAGCGAACGGACGACTCCCGCGCGATCGACATCACCCGTTTCGTCCCGCTCGACTCGGTCGACCCGATCTACTTCGACCGGACGTACTTCCTTGCCCCCTCGGACAATGCAGCGCAGCGCCGTCCCTACGTGCTGCTGCTCGAAGCGATGAAAGAGACGGAGATGGCCGGGCTCGGCCGCTTCGTCCTCCGGGGACAGGAGCACTTCTGCCTGATCCGCCCCCGCGGCGAAGCGCTCGCGCTCGAGACGCTCTTCGTCGCCGAAGACGTGCGCTCGCAGGCGGAGATCGAAGAGGCCGTCGAGGCGACCGAAGTCCGTGACCAGGAGCTCGAACTCGCGCGCCAGGTGATCGAGAGCCTGGAGAGCGACTTCGAGCCCGAGGAGCTGCAGAGCGAATACCGGCGCGACCTCCGTGCAATGCTCGAGGCGAAGCTCGCAGGCGAGGAGATCGCGCGGCCGGAACCGCAGGCCGAGGAAGCGCCGGTCGTCGACCTGATGGAGGCGCTCCGCAAGAGCGTCGCCGAGGCCTCGAAGTCGAAGAAGAAGGAGCCGGCCGCGAAGGACGCGGCAAAGAAGACGGCCGCCCGCCCGAAGGCGAAAGCGGCCGCCCGCAAGTCGGCTTAGTCCCGCTTAGTGTTTCTGGGGGAGCGCCCCCAGCGCCTGGAGTTGGGCCGCGAACAGGGTCTTGTCGATCTTGCCCTGATAGATCGGCACTCCCTCCTCCACGCAGACGCGGATCACCTCGGTCCGGTCGATCCCGAGTTCCTTCGAGAGTTCCTCGGGCGTGAGGTGATTGGCCATCCCGCTCCTTCCTTTCCTTGGTTGCTATCGAGAACGAAAAACCCCGCCGGCGCAAACGCGCTCAAGCGGGGCTCAGAGGCTCCTTTTCGGACGAGGCAGGCATCAGCGTGCCTGCTTCCCCAGACTGCTCATCTCCCGGAAGAATAGACGACCGCCGTGACGGACGCGATCCTGCTTCCCGGGTTCGAGGAGGTCCGGGCCGAGGTTCGCGGACTCCGGCTCCGGGCCTACGCGGGCGGCCCCGACGGGGGCGAGCCGCTCGTCCTCGTCCACGGGCTCGGCGGAGCGGCCGTGAACTGGACGCTCCTGGCTCCGGAGCTCGCCCGGCGGCGGCGCGTGCTCGCGGTCGACCTGCCCGGGCACGCGGGGTCGGATCCGCTGCCGGCGGCGCCCAGCCTTGCGCCCTACGCGGACCGGCTCGGGGACCTCGTCGAAAGGGCAGGCTTCGCGAGCGCGGACTTCGTGGGCCACTCGCTCGGAGGCCTGATCGCGCTCCGCCTCGCGCAGCGCCGGTCCGAGCTCGTGCGGAGCGTGGTCCTTGCAGCCGCGGCCGGAATCACCTCGAGCACCCGTTGGGCGGAGCGGATGCTCGCGCTCTTCGGCTGGCTGCAGCCCGGACGGAGGATCTCGCCGCACTGGCGGAAGGTCGCCGGGTCGCGCACCCTTCGTCAGGCCGTCTTCGGCTACTGGGGCGCGGCGGACCCTGCCGGGCTCTCCTCGCGTGCGGTCGAGGGCCTCCTGCGCGACGTGAACTTGCACACGGACACCGACAGCGCCTGGCGCGCTCTGGCGCGCGACGATCCGCGGCACGATCTGCACGAGGTGCGCTGCCCGTGCCTCGTGCTCTGGGGCGCACGTGACAACCAGCTGCCCCTCGAGGACGCGTTCGACTATGCGCGGCGGCTCGGCGCGCCCTTGCGTGTGATCGCGGACACGGGGCACCTGCTGATCGTCGAGCGGCCGGACGCGTGCCTCGACGCGATCGAAAGCTTTCTCGGTTCGCGATGAGCTGCACGGGGATCCTGCTCGTCGGCGGCGCGAGCCGGCGCTTCGGGTCGCCGAAGGCGCTCGCGGACCTCGACGGCGAGACGCTCGCGGAGCGGGCGTGGCGCACGCTCGGCGAGGCATGCGAGGAGCGCCTCGCGTTCGGGAAGGCGGCGGACGCGCTGCAGCTTCCGTTCGAGGTGCGCGACGACGGCGAGAAGGTTCGTGCGCCGATTGCGGGCGTGGTTGCCGGTTTGCGGGCCGCCACGCACGACGTGTGCGTGTTCCTGCCGGTCGACGTGCCGCTCGTGCGGGCCGGCTCCCTCCGGCTGCTCGCGGAGCGCTGTCGGGACGCGGCGGTCGTGCCGACGGGACCGCTGCCGGGCGCGTACAGGCAGACCGCGCTGCCCGTGCTCGAACGCCGTCTCGAGGCGGGCGAGCTCGCGCTCCGCGATGCACTTGGAGACTTACAGGTGGCCGTCGTCGACCTCGGCGCGGAGCTGGCCAACGTCAACGAGCCGCGCGACCTGGAGCGTTTACGAGACAGGCGACAGCGGTAGCCCCTCCACGTGGCGGAGGCACGTGAGCCCCAGCAGCTCTACGAGCACACGCGAGAGGAGGGGCAGCGTCGGCTGAACCGCAGCTTCCTCGAGCTCGCGGCCACGTCCTTCGTCGCGGGCGTCGACGTCGTCTTCGGCGTGATCGCGCTCGGCATCACGCACCACCTCGTCGGCGCGCGCGGCGGCCCCGAGCTGGGCGACCTCGCCGGCGCGCTTGCCTTCGGCATCGGGTTCGTCTTCATCGTCGCGGGGCGCTCCGAGCTCTTCACCGAGAACTTCCTCGTCCCGATCACCGGTCTCGACCGCACCGACCGCCGCTCGTGGTTCAAGCTTGCCGAGCTCTGGACGGTGAGCCCGATCTTGAACCTCGTTGGCGCGTTCATCCTGGTTCTGGTCGTCACCAGCCACGGTGTCTTGCCGGAGGGGACAGGCGACGCGTTGAACGGTGTCGTCGAGAAGATCGAGGAGAACAGCGTTGTCACTGCATTCATGAGCGCGGTCGCCGGAGGTGCGCTGATCACGCTGATGACCTGGATCGTCGAAGGCGTCCAGCACCTGGTGGTGAACGTGATCTGCGCCTGGATCGTCGGCTCGATGCTCGCGCTTGGACATTTCAACCACGTGATCGTGGTCACGATCGAGTATTTCTTCGGTCTCCGCTACGGCGCCAACGTTGGCTGGGAGGACGCGCTCTCGAACTTCGGAGTCGCCGCGGTCGGGAACGTCGTCGGCGGGCTCCTCTTCGTTACGTTGACCCGCATCGGCCAGGCCACCAGCTTCGGCAGCCGCTTGTCGTAGAACGAAAAAGGGCCGCGCTCTCGGCGGCCCTTTGCTCAGTCGGGGTGCCCAGATTCGAACTGGGGACCTCTCCGACCCGAACGGAGCGCGCTACCAGGCTGCGCCACACCCCGAGCGGGGTACAGCGTAGCGCCTAGAAACGTTTTCGTCTGCGGTCGTTGTGTCGAGCGGTCGTCGCAGACGGACGCAGAAGCAAAGCTCCTGCGTCCTGAGGGCGGCGCCGCAAGCGGCGCCTAGGCTGGAACGTCGACGGCTTCGCGGCCGCGGCCGAGCGTGATGATGAAGAACGAGAGGACGAGGGCGAGGCCGAGGACGCCTGCGGCCCAGGAGAGGCCGCGCACGTTGTCGTCCAGGTCGAGCGCGCGGTCGAGCGAGAAGCGGCCCGGGCCGGTGGCGACGAGGGCGACCGGGACTGCGAGCAGGACGAACTCGAACTCGTACCCGCCGTTGCCGGCGAAGAAGCCGTTCGGCCACTTGACCAGCGCGATCGCGACGATCATGTCGATCACGAGCGCGAGCGCAGCCAGGGGCGTGAGGAATCCGGCGGCGAGCGCCAGGCCGCCCAGGAGCTCGGCGAGCATCAGCTGCCAGGCCCACAGCCTGGGCATGCGGAAGCCGAGCGACCCGACGAAGCCCGTCGCGCCGGCCATGCCGGGGCCGCCGAACCAGCCGAAGGCCTTCTGCGAGCCGTGGGCCGCGAAGAGGAGCCCGACGACGAGCCGGAGCAGCAGCAGCCCATAGTCCACGAGGGCGACCTTACCCCTCGAGGCGGCGGTGCACAATCGCTGTGCAGGCGTCCTCGACGTAGTCGAGACCCGCGCTCTCGCAGATCCGGCGCGCCTCCGGCGAGCGGAGCCCGAGCTGGAGCCAGAACGCCTTTGCGCCGGCCTCGACCGCCTCGTGCGCGTGACCCGCGGCGGCCTCCTCACGGCGGAACACGTCGACGAGATCGATCGGGCGGTCGATCTCTGCCAGGGAGGCGACGCAGGGCACGCCGAGGACCTCGTCGCAGTTCAACGGGCGCACCGGGATCACGTCGTAGCCCTGCGCCAGCAGGTAGCGCATCACGCCGTAGGCAGGCCGCGACGCGTTGGGCGACGCGCCCACGAGCGCGATGGTGCGTGCGTCGCGCAGGATCTCCTCGGCGGTCTTCACGCGGGCCAAGGCTATCCTCGCGGGCCGTGGATCTCGCGGCGGTGCTCTTCGACGTGGACTTCACGCTCGCGAAGCCGGGGCCCGACCTCGGCCCGGAGGGCTACCAGCGGATGGGCAAGCGGTACGGGCTCGAGCTCGACCCCGCGCGCTACGAGGACGCGCGTCGCGCGGCGCTCGTAACCCTCGAGCGGCATCCCGAGCTGGAGCACGACGAGGAGATCTGGATCCTGTTCACGGAGCGGATCATCCGGGGCATGGGCGGCGAGACCGAGCGCGCGTACGAATGCGCGACCGAGATGACGCTCGCGTGGGAGCATGCCCAGAACTTCGAGCTCTACGAAGACGTGCTGCCGACCCTCGAAGATCTTCGGCGTCGCGGGCTCCTCATCGGGCTCATCTCGAACACCGCGCGCGACCTCGACGTGTTCGTGCGCCACCACGCGCTCGACGTCGACGCGGCGCTTTCGTCGCGCGCGCACGGTCGCGTGAAGCCGCACGAGTCGATCTTCCGGGCGGTCCTCGAGCTGCTCGACGTGCTGCCCGCGCGTGCTGCGATGGTCGGCGACACGCCCGAGGACGACGTCCAGGGTGCACGGGCGCTCGGGATGCGTGCGTTCCTGCTCGACCGCGACGGGCGCTTCCCAGACGAGCGCGACCGGCTGACCGACCTTCGGGAGCTCCCGGCGGCTCTCGGGCTCATCTAGCATCGGGTTTTCGATGCCTGCCTGGGCTGTCTGGGTGATCGCCGCGGTCGTGCTTGCGGGGGTCGAGCTGTTCACTCCCGGGCTGTTCGTCGCCGGCCTGCTCGTCGTGCCGGCGCTCGCTGCGGCCCTGACAGCGACGCTCGGCGGGGGCGCAGCCTTCCAACTGATCGTCTTCATCGTCGGCTCCGCGGGGAGCGCGCTCTTCTTGCGCCCGCTCGCCCGCAGTCACCTGCGAATGCCCGCACAGCTGCGGACCGGCACCGCTGCGCTGGTCGGCGCGCCCGCAACGGTGCTTCAGCGCGTCGATCGCGACGGCGGCCGCGTGCGGATCGGCGGCGAGGAATGGTCGGCACGGGCGTTCATGGACGATCAGGTGATCGAGCCGGGCGCGCGGGTCGAGGTCGTCAAGATCGAGGGCGCGACCGCCCTCGTGCTCGAATAGGAGGTGGCGGGGTTGGCATCACTGATCGTGCTCGCGGTCGTCGGGTTGCTCGTGCTGGTGACGCTCGCGATGGCCGTGCGGATCGTGCCGCAGGCGCGGGCGGGGATCGTGGAGCGACTCGGCCGCTACCACAAGACGCTCGACGCCGGGCTCGCGCTCGTGATCCCGTACATCGACCGCGTGAAGCCGCTGATCGACCTGCGCGAGCAGGTCGTCTCGTTCGATCCGCAGCCGGTGATCACCGAGGACAACCTCGTCGTGTCGATCGACACGGTCATCTACTTCCAAGTCACGGACGCGAAGGCCGCGACGTACGAGATCGCCTCCTTCATCTCGGCCATCGAGCAGCTGACGGTGACGACGCTCCGGAATGTGATCGGCGGTATGACGCTCGAGCAGCTGCTGACCTCGCGGGACGACGTCAACGCGCAGCTGCGCGGCGTGCTCGACGAGGCGACGGGCAAGTGGGGCATCCGCGTCAACCGCGTCGAGCTGAAGTCGGTCGAGCCGCCCGCGACGATCCGCGAGGCGATGGAGAAACAGATGCGCGCCGAGCGCGACCGCCGCGCGGCGATCCTGACGGCCGAGGGCGTCAAGCAGTCGCAGGTGCTGACTGCGGAAGGAGAGAAGCAGGCCTCGATCCTTCGCGCCGAGGGCCAGCGGCAGGCGGCGATCCTGGCGGCGGAAGGGCAGTCCCAGGCGATCGAGACGGTGTTCAAGGCGATCCACGACGGCAACCCCGATCCCCAGTTGCTCGCGTACCAGTATCTGCAGATGCTCCCGCAGATCGCGCAGGGGGACGCGAACAAGATCTGGGTGATCCCGAGCGAGCTGACGCAGGCTCTTGGCCGGATCACGAACGCGCTGCCGCGCGGCGACGACAAGGAGAAGCCGCCGAGCTAGGAGGGTTTGACGAAATAGGCGCTGTGCCGCCGGGCCGCGCTGGCCGGCGCGCTGCCGCGTCCTCAGTCGCGCCCGTATCCACTGGATACGAACGCTCCCTGCGTCCTTGCATCGCACTCGCCCATCGCACCCCGGCGACGAGGCCCATTCCGCCAAACCCTCCTAGAGCCCGAGCTCGCGCCGCCAGGCGTCCGTGTGTTCCCCGAGCGCGGGCGCGGGGCGTTCCAAGTAACAGTCTGTTGCAAAGTCGCGGGCCGCCTCGTCCAGCGTGGCAACGGGGCCCGCACTCACGTCCTCGCTGTCGAAGAGCTCGAGCCAGTCGGCCAGCGTTCTCGTCGCGAAGATGCGCACCAGCTCACCGGCGAGCTCTTGCTGCGCCTGCGGATCCATGTGTTGCGGGATCAACTCGGGGCGCTCGAGCAGCTCGCAGAGCCGCGCGAAGAACTTCGGCTCGAGCGCGGCGATGGTCAGCCAGCGTCCATCCGCGGTCGCGTAGATCCGATAGCACGCAAGCCCGCCGGTCAGCAGCCGCGGAACCGGCTCGCCGTGGAGGCGATGCGCGACGAACCGGTGCGCGCCGTGCGTCATCGAGATCGTCAGGCGCGCGCCGCGGCCGGTGCGCTCGCGCTCGAGCAGCGCGGCGAGGATCTCCGCGACGGCTGCGAGCGCGCCCGAGCCCAGGTCGGCGATCTGCACGGGTGGGAGCGCAGGCGCCGTGTCGGCGAGCGCTCCCGCCCAGCCGAGGTAGTTGAGGTCGTGACCCGCGCGGTTCACGTGGCGCTCGTGTTTGCCGAACCCCGTCAGCGAGCAGTAGACGACGCGCGCCGGAACGTCGTCCGGCCCCAGGCCAAGCCGCCCGGCGACTCCGGGCCGGAACCCCTCGAGCACGACATCCGCGCGGGCGCAGAGCGCGCGGCCGAGCTCGGGCTCCCGCTTCAGGTCGCAGACGACCGACTCCTTGCCCGCGTTCAGCGCCGCGTCCCACTCGGGAGCGATCCCGCGCAGCGGATCGCCGTCGGGCGCCTCGAGCCGCACGACGCGCGCGCCGAGCCGCAGCAGCTCGCGTGACGCGAACGGCCCCGGCAGGTGGCGCGTCAGGTCGACGACGAGCAGGCCGCGGAGCGGTTGCACCGGCGGCGAACCTACACTACGCTCGAACCGGTTTGACTGACGGTTCAATCACTGCAGACAAGCGGCGCGTGCTGCTCGATGCCGCTGTGCGCGTGTTCGCGCGGAAGGGTTACCACCAGGCGCGCGTCGGCGACGTCGCCGAGGAAGCGGGTGTCGCGCACGGTCTGCTCTACCACTACTTCTCCTCCAAGGAAGAGGTGCTCGAGACGATCTTCCGCGAGACGTGGAGCGACCTGCTCGCAGCCGTTCGCGAGGTCGAGGAGTCCGGCGCGTCCGCGCGCGAGCAGCTGCGGCAGGTCGCAGCGATCCTCTTGCGATCGTGGAGGCGCGACCCGGATCTCGTCCGCGTGCTCGTCCGCGAGGTGACACGCAGCGCCGAGGTCGGCAAGCGCGTCGCGGAGATCGGGGAGGCGTTCGCGGCGATCGAGCGCATCGTGCGCCGCGGCCAAGCGGACGGCGAGTTCCGCGAGGAACTCGATGCCCGGCTCGCAAGCGTGATCTTCTACGGCGCGATCGAGGAGGTGCTCACGGGCTGGGTGCTGGAGCTCCTTCCCGACGGCGACGCGGAGGTCGCACGCGCGGAAGAAACCGTGATCGAGATCGTCGCGGGCGGTCTCGGCGCGTTAGCGGCAGACCGGAACTGAGGCGCGCATGAGGCCGAACGCCCACAGGGTCTCGTCCTTGAAGTAGAACTCCGTCGCGACCCGTCCGCGCCGCTGCACGAGCGCGTAATAGTGCCCGCACTCGACGCGCGGGAGCGTTCCGTACGCACCGTTCACCGAGACGGGCGAGTCGCCGAGCCGCACGCCGCGGTCGGTGCGCCAGCCCGTCGGCAGCCACAGCGTGAAGAGCGCGACCGCACGACCGCGGCGGAACTCCGCGCCCGCCCCGACCTGATCGAACTTCCCATAGGTGAAGTAGAGCGTGCGGTGCGCACAACCCCTGCAGACACCCACGTGCGGTCCCCACGCGGCGCGCACCTGCGGCTCGCGTGCGCCGAGGCGAAGCCCGGCGAGGCTCTTTCCGGGGACGAGGACGCCCTGCTGTGGCAAGGCCAGCGCGGCGGCGAGCGCGACGGCGAGCACGGGGCGCAGGGTAGAACACGCACGTGAGCGACTACGACAAGCTCGGCCCGCTCGGGCTCCGGATCGAGGAGCTCGGGCTGGAGCGGCGGGAGCTGCCGATCTCCGACGAGTTCAAGCGCGTCACCACGACCGTGGTGCTGAGAGGCGCGGGGGAGACGGGCGAGGGCGAAGACGTCACGTACCAGGCCGACCAGCACGACGGCTTCCCGACACCCGATCTCACGTCGGCGACGACTGTCGACGAGTACTCGCGCCTCCTCGAGCCGTTGGAGCTGCCCGACTACCGCCGTTGGGCGTTCGAGAGCGCCGCGCTCGACCTCGCGCTGCGCCAGGCGGGGCTCTCGCTCGGGGACGCGGTAGGCCGCGCGTATCGCCCCGTGCGCTTCGTCGTCTCGACGCGCGCCGACATCCGCGCCTGGCTCGAGCGCCAACCGTCGCTCGAGTTCAAGGTCGACCCGATGAGCGACTGGAGCCGCGAGCAGATGGAGGAGCTCGCGGCGACCGGGCGCGTGCGCGTCGCCGACCTGAAGGGCTATTACGTCGGCACGCCGGTCGACCAGGGCGCCGACCCGCGCCTCTACAAGGACGTGGTCGAGGTCTTCGACGACGCCGTGATCGAGGACGCCAGGTTCACCGACGAGACGCGCCCGATCCTCGTCGCCGCCCAGCACCGGCTCAGCTTCGACGCGCCGATCCACTCGGTCGCCGACATCGAGGCCCTGGAGATTGAGCCGCGCTTCCTGAACGTCAAGCCCTCGCGTTTCGGAACGCTGCGCCGGCTCTTCGACGCGCTCGCGTACGCGCACGAACGCGAGATCCGGATGTACGGCGGCGGCCAGTTCGAGCTCGGCCCCGGCCGCTCGCAGATCCAGGCGTTGGCGAGCCTCTATTACCCGGACTCGCCGAACGACACCGCGCCGAGCGTCTACAACGAGCCCGGCGTGCGCGACGGGCTCCCGGCGAGCCCGCTCGCACCGCCCGCAACGCCACGCGGGCTCTCCTTCGCCGGCGGATGAGCGACGGGCGTCGCCTGCGATGGCTGCCCGCCGCGACCGTTTTCACTTACCGACGAGAACGGCTGGAAGCAAACGCGCTCGCAGCGCCGTCTTGGTGGGACTTGACAATCGCGCCGCCGTTTAGTCAAATGACTAAGTCACTTGACTAAGGCGCTGCCGAAGGAGGCCCTATGAGTGCAACGCAATCGTTCTACGGCTCCCCGCGCGAGGCGATGGTCGCCCCGCCCGAGGAGTTCCTCTACGTCGCCTGCCTCCACGAGGGCACCGGGGTCGACGCCCCGGACTTCCTCGCGGTCGTCGACGCCGAACGAGGCGAGGTGATCTCCGAGCTGCCCATGCCGACCGTTGGCGACGAGCTCCACCACTTCGGGTGGAACCGCTGCAGCTCGGCGTGTCATGGCCCCGACCGCTCCCACCTGATCATGCCGGGCTTTCGCTCATCGCGGATCAACGTCGTCAACGTCGCCGACGACCCGCGCAAGCCGCGGATCGAGAAGGTGATCGAGCCCGCCGAGCTCGTCGCGAAGACCGGCTACACGCGTCCGCACACCGTGCATTGCATGCCGGGCGACAACATCGTAATCAGCACGCTCGGCGACGCAGACGGGAACCGCTCGGGCGGGTTCGCCGTCCTCGACGCGCACACGTTCGAGCTGAAGGGGCGATGGGAGAACGGCGGCGAGAAGCCGGAGTTCGGCTACGACTTCTGGTACCAGCCGCGCAAGAACACGCTGATCTCGTCGGAGTTCGGAGAGCCGAGCGCATTCGAGAAAGGCTTCGACCTCGACGACGTCATGGCTGGGCGGTACGGGCACCAGATCCACTTCTGGAACCTCGCCGACCGGCAGCTAGAGCAGACCGTCGAGCTCGGCGAGAACGGTCTCATCCCGCTCGAGGTGCGCTGGCTGCACGATCCCGATGCCGAGGAAGGGTTCGTCGGCGCGGCGCTCTCGAGCACGATGTGGCGCTTCTCGCGCAACGGCGAGTGGAAGGCCGACCAGGTGATCGCGGTCGAGGGCGTCGAGCTCGAAGGCTGGCCGTTCCCCGTTCCCGGTTTGATCACCGACCTCGTCGTCTCGATGGACGACCGCTTCCTGTACTTCTCGAACTGGCTACACGGCGACCTGCGGCAGTACGACATCTCCGACCCGGCGAACCCGAAGCTGACGGGACAGCTGCAGCTCGGCGGTGTGCTCGGCAAGGAGAGCGACGCGGGCCGCGAGCTGAACGGCGGGCCCCAGATGCTCCAGCTCTCGTTCGATGGTCGACGGCTCTACGTGACGAACTCGCTCTACTCGACCTGGGACAACCAGTTCTATCCGGAGCTCCGCTCGTGGCTGCTGCGGGTCAACTGCAAGCCCGAGGGCGGGATGGAGATCGATCCCGACTTCTTCGTCGATTTCCACGACCGCCCGGGCGGGCCGGCGCGCGCGCACGAGGTGCGGCTACCCGGCGGCGACTGCACGACGGAGATCTTCCAGTGATCGCCGCGCACTGCGGAAACGAAGCGGGCGTCGCGACGGCAGTGGCGACCACCGTCGGCTCCGCTCCCGTGGTGCTCGCGTTGTTCCGGGCGCGGATCGGCGAGTTCTTCGACCGGCTCAGAGGGCGAACGTGAGCAGATTGTGGCAGCACCTGTAAAGAAGACGGCACGCTCGGCCGCGGAGGATGCGCTCCTCGATGCGGCCGAGCGACTGCTCGTCGACCTGGGCTATGCAGGGATCACGACCCGGCGCCTCGCCGAGGAGGCGGGCGTCAACAACGGGCTCGTGCACTACTACTTCGGCTCGATCGAGAACGTGATGGTCCGGGCGCTCGAGCGTTTCACGGAGCGCTTGATCGCCCGGCAGCGTGCGATGTACGCGGCGCCCGACGTACCGTTCATCGAGAAGTGGCGCACGGCGATGCGGTACCTCGTCAGCGAGGACGTCGCCTACGAGAAGGTTTGGTACGAGCTCCAAGCACTAGCCTGGAATCGACCCGATCTGCGCGAGCGGGTCGACCACGTCGAGGCAGAATGGCGGGCCCTGCTCATGGAGGCGTTCGCGGAGCCGCGCGAGCGCTACCGGATCGAGATGCCGCTCGAGGCGCTCGTGTCCCTCGTGGTGACGTTCAACGAAGGGATCATCCTCGAGCGGCTTTCTGGAGTCGCGGAGGGCCACCAGGAGCTGCTCGACTGGATCGACCGCTGGTTGGAGGCGAAGGAGAGGAAATGGCGACGACGGAAGCGATAGACCTCGCTCGCGAGCAGACACGCGCGCGCTATCCGGACGAGTCGGGCTACGTAGAGCGCGAAGGCGTCCGCTTGTACTACGAGGTCTACGGCTCCGGCGAGCCGACCGTGTTCCTGCTGCCGACCTGGTCGATCATCCACTCGCGGCACTGGAAGATGCAGATCCCGTATCTCGCGCGCCACTGCCGCGTCGTCACCTTCGACGGGCGCGGCAACGGACGCTCCGACCGCCCGCAGGAGGCGGCGGCGTACGACGAGCGCGAGTTTGCGGCCGACGCGCTGGCGGTGCTGGACGCGACGGCCACTGAGCGGGCGGTCATCGTCGGCTTCTCGCAGGGCAGCCAGCGCGGATTGCTCCTTGCCGCAGAGCATCCCGAGCGAGTGGAGGGAGCCGTCTTCATCGGACCGAATTTCCCGGGAGGAGGCGACCCGCTGTCCGAGCGGACGGTCTACGACTTCGACCGGGAGTACGACACGGTCGAGGGCTGGGCGAAGCACAACCGGTACCACTGGTTGCGCGACTATCGGGACTTCGTGGAGTTCTTCATGTCGAAGATGTTCACGGAACCGCACTCGACGAAGCCGATCGAAGACGCCGTTGGGTGGGCGCTCGAGACGAACGGCGAGACGCTGATCGCGACGCAGGAAGGGCCGGGTCTCGCGCCCGATGAGGCGCTCGCCCTCTGCCGTCGCGTGCGGTGTCCGGTACTCGTGATCCACGGAGAAGGCGACGCGATCGCCTCGGTGACCCGCGGTGCAGCGCTTGCGGAGGAAACCCGAGGCGAGCTCGTCGTTCTCCACGGGTCAGGACACGCGCCGCATGTCCGCGACCCGGTCAAGGTCAATCTCCTGCTCCGGAAGTTCATCGTTCCGCCGAAACCGGCGGCGCGCTGGACGCGGGGGAAGTCACGGCGCAAGCGTGCGCTCTACATTTCGTCCCCGATCGGGCTCGGGCACGCGCAGCGCGACGTCGCGATCGCCGACGAGCTGCGGAAGCTCCATCCCGACCTCGAGCTCGACTGGCTCGCGCAGCACCCGGTCACAGCGGTGCTCGAGGCGCGCGGCGAGCGCGTCCATCCGGCGAGCGCTCACCTCGCGAACGAGTCGCGGCACATCGAAAGCGAGTCCGCAGAGCACGACCTGCACTGCTTCCAGGCGATCCGGCGGATGGACGAGATCCTGCTCTCGAACTTCATGGTCTTCCACGATCTCGTCCGCGACGAGCAGTACGACCTCTGGATCGGCGACGAGGCGTGGGAGCTCGACTACTACCTGCACGAGAACCCGGAGCAGAAGCACGCCGCGTACGTCTGGCTGACCGACTTCGTCGGCTGGCTGCCGATCGAGGACGAGGGCGCGATCACCGCGGATTACAACGCGGAGATGATCGAGCACATCGCACGCTTCCCGCGCGTACGCGACCGCGCGATCTTTGTCGGCAACCCCGACGACGTCGTGGGCGAGGCCTTCGGCCCGGACCTGCCCATGATCCGAGACTGGACCGAGGCCCACTACGACTTCGCCGGTTACGTGACGGGGTTCGACCCGGACGACTTCGCCGACCGCGGGGCGCTCCGCGCCGAGCTCGGCTATGCGTCCGACGAGCGCGTCTGCATCGTCACCGTGGGCGGCTCGGGGGTGGGCGGAGACTTGCTCCGGCGCGTGATCGCGTCATTCCCCGAAGCGAAGCAGCTCGTGCCGGACCTGCGGATGATCATCGTCGCAGGGCCGCGCATCGACCCCGCCTCGTTGCCGCAAGCAGAGGGACTCGATGTCCGCGCGTACGTCCACGACCTCTACCGGCACCTCGCCGCTTGCGACCTCGCGGTCGTGCAGGGCGGGCTGACCACGACGATGGAGCTGACCGCGAACCGGCGGCCGTTCCTCTACTTCCCGCTCCGCCACCACTTCGAGCAGAACTTCCACGTGCGACACCGGCTCGCGCGCTACGGCGCCGGACGGTGCATGGACTTCGACGAGTCGCCTCCCGAGGTGATCGCGGCGGCGATTGCGAAGGAGATCGGCCGCGACGTCGCGTATCGACCCGTCGAGACCGACGGGGCCGCGCGCGCAGCGGCGCGGATCGCCGAGCTTCTCTAACGTTCGCGCGGGTGAAGGTCTTCAACGTCTTCGAGGGCGAGCTCGACGAGTCCCGCGACCACCCCGGCTTCTCGTGGGGACGGGCCCGGGTCGGCGCGCAGATCGGCGCGGAGAAGATCGGCGCCAGCCTCTACGACCTCCAGCCGGGCCAGAAGAGCTTCCCGTACCACTACGAGCACGGGGCGGAGGAATGGCTGATCTGCATCGCGGGCCGCCCGACGCTCCGCACGCCCGACGGCGAGCACGAGCTGCGGCCCGGCGACACGGTGTGCTTCCCCGAAGGGCCCGCTGGAGCGCACCTCGTCGAGAACCGCGGGGACACGCCCGCTCGAGTTCTGATCCTGTCGACGAAGGGCTTCCCGAACGGCGCCGTGTATCCCGACAGCGACAAGATCGGCGTCTGGTTCAGCGAGACGGACTTCGGCCTCTTCCGCCGCGGCGACGCCGTCGACTACTGGGAGGGCGAGACCTAGCCGGCGCCGAGGCTCACGAACCCCGCCGCGGCGGCGAGGGTCTCGTGGTCCTCGTTCACGACGCTCGTCTGCGCCTGCGCGAGCGCGGCCGAGGGGCCAACGCCCGTCGCGAGCGCTCCGTGGAACTCCCGCATCAGCAGCCGCGTCGCCTCGTCGGGGACCGGAATGACACTGCCGACCAGGGTCGCCGCTCCGAGGGAGAGCAGCGCGGAGGTGAGACCCATCAGCTCGTCGCCCGGGTGGACGCGGGAGAGACAGGACTCGCAGGCGGACAGCACCAGCGTCTGGGGCGCTTCGCGCAGTCGTTCCAGGTCATAGACCGTGAGCGGGCCGTCCCAGAGGCGGAGCGACGAGAAGAGCGGGTTGTCGGCACGGAAGGTTCCGTGTGCCGCGACGTGGGCGAGCGACACACCGTCGAGCGCCTCCCGAACGCGCTCGACCTCGGCGTCTTCTCCGAGCAGGACCGTCGCGTCCGGATAGTGCACCGCCACGTCCTCGATCTCGTGCGGCGCAGCCGGGAGCGCCGGTCCAGTGACTAGTACGACGCGACTGAGTCGGTTGCGGCGTCCCGCGAGCGCGACCGTCGACCTCTCCCAGAGAGCGGCCGACGGTGACACCGAGATGGGTCGTCCCACAGTGGATGGGAGCAGCGCCCACGGCACCGCGTGCAGCGCGCCCGTCGGTACGAGCACGAGCGGTCGCTCGTCGATCGACTCCCGTAGCGGACCGAGGACGAGCTCGTCGAGCTGGCCCGCCGAATGGCCGACCGACGCGGCCGCAGCGTCGAGCGAGGCTGCCGAGCCTCGCCGATGCGCAAGCCGGCGGAGCGAGAAGCGAAGCGCGTCGAGCGCCGCGCTCGCGTCGTCTGCGGAGCCCATCACGTGGAGTCGGAGCCTGCCTTCCGCCAGCGTCACGGCGTGGAGCCGTCCAGCGACGTTCACGAACTCGACGAGTGCACGGTCACCGAGCAGTTCGAACAGCGCGTCGGCGGTGGGGGGCGACTCCACTTCGTCGTCGCCCGTCCCGCGAAGTGTGCGCGAGCGACGCCGGATTCGGTCCTCGACCTCGGCCTGCCGTCGGAGCAGCGCGCTCGTGTCGCCCCCCGCTGCCGCGACGACTTCGACGTCGCTGACGACGTTGCGAAGGGCGACCAGATCGGCTGCGAGGCCGGTGTCCTCCGGCGGCCGCACGGGTCGCAGCCGAAGGCTCCCTGCGCGCCACCGCTCGGCCCAGGCGAGTACCCGTGCCGGGTCCGCGTCCTCGAGCGCGAGACGGAGGCCCAGCGAGGCGAGCTCGCTCGCTTCCGTGGAGACGCGTGCGCGAAGCTCGGTCGCTCCGAGTGCGGCCCGATGCTGGTCGATCAACCGCAAGCCGGCCCGCAACGCGCCGTATGCGCCGCGGCGGTCGCCGCTCCGCTCCCGTAGCAAGGCCTCCGCATGCCACGCACGGACGCGCAGACCGACCGGGCCGCGGCGGCGTGCGGCCGCGGCGCGAACGAGCTCGCTCCGCGCCGAGCGCGGCCGGCCGAGGGCGAGCGCAATCCGTGCCGCGATCAAGCGCGCCTCGAGCGCGGGGATCGCCCATCCCGCCGAGGCCAACTCCCCGGCAGTCTTGCGGGCGGCGGCGAGCAGCGCCGGCGACGCTCCCCCGGCCCCCCAGGCGGCGCGAAGCCGCGCGTGGCCGGCAAGCGCGGCCCAACCGGCCCGCTGCTGCTGCTTGAACGCGCGCCGTGCGCGCTCCGCTTCCTCGCGGGCGACGTCGAAGTCGCCTCCGAGCAGTGCGGCTTCGGCCAGGAGGAGGCGCGCCTCCGCGAGATCGGCGGCCATGCGTCCGTCTCCGAGCTCCTTGACGGCGCGTTGCGCGGCGGCTCGGGCTTCGTCGACCAGGTGAACCGAGAGCAGGACCTCGGACCGGGCTCGGAGGTACATCCCGCGCGGTACGCCGTGCGCGATGAAGTACTCGTCGGCCTCGTCAAACCGCTGGAGCGCGGCCGGAACGTCACCGCTGCGTGCTGCGACCCAGCCGAGGTTGTGTCGAGTCTCCGCGGCCGCAAGCTCCTGGCCCACCGAGCGGTGGAGGCTCTCCGCGCGGACGAGATCCCGTTCGGCGGCGCGAAACGAGCCGCGGTACGCGTAGAGGAGCCCGCGGTTGTTCAGCAGCCGCGCCTCGTGACGCCGGTCGCCGGTCCGGCGGAAGAGCGTGAGCGCGCGGCGATAGCCGTCGAGCGCGTCATCGTTACGACCGAGTCGCTGCAAGATCAGCGCGCGCTGCATCTGCAAGCGCGCCGCTTCCTCTCCCGTGAGGACGTCCGCGGCGCGGTCCGCCTCGCGCAGCGCGCCGGTCGTGTCGCCGCTGTAGGCCAGGACGAGCGACAGGCTCATGCGCGCCTCCGCGGCCCGGCCGTCCGCCGCCGCGCCCTCCGCGATTTGGACGGCGCGCCGGAGGTGCGTGGCCGCCGCGGCGAGATCCTTCAGCTCCTTCGCGGCGAGACCTAGGACGCGCTCTGCCATCGAGGCGGCAGCTGCGTCGCCCTCGTCGTGGGCGTGATCGCGTGCCGCAGCCGCGAGCGACCGAGCGCGGCGTGGCTGTGCGAGGACGAGCCGGAGCGCCTCGGCAGCCTCGTCCGATGCACTGGGCGGCGCGTCGAGCACCGGGCTCAGATGGCGAGCCAGTCGGTCGCGACGAGTGCGGCGTCGGGTGCGGACGGACGATGCAGCCTGATGCTCGCGGGCCCCCGTTCGACGCCTTCGATCTTGAAGCGGCCGAGCTCGTCCACCTCGGCCTCAGCGATGCCGCCTGCATGGCGGACCTCGACCCGTCCCGCGGCCGGCGGCACGACCTGGCCCATGAGCGATCGCTGCGCGCCGCTTGACGTCACCTCGAGCTCGATCGTCACTTCCGGCGCCTCGAACGTCAGCATGCGAGGCCCCTTGCCGCCGCGCACGGCGCCAGCTCCCTCTTCCTCGAGCGCGGAGTCGTACGTCAGCTCGGCGAGCTCGGCGAGCTCGTCGTCGATCGTGCGCCACGTGAACGCCGCCTTTGCCGCCGAGAGCACGAACTCGGGCGTCGGGTCGACGCGCGCGGCCACTGCTCGCAGCTCCTCGAGCAGTGCCTCGTCGTCTTCGCTCTGGTCGATCTCGTCGCTCATTGCGCCTCCTGCCTAGACAGAGTCTCCACTAGCGCTGTGCATACCACTTGCTTCCACGCGGCGGCGAAGGCGCTGCAGGCATCGGGCGCGCGTCGGCCCGATGCTCGCAGTCGGCATGTCGATCGCGGCCGCGACCTCCTCGTAGCTCGGCGTCGGGTCCGCCATCAACAGGCGGAGCAGCATCCGACAGCGCTCGTCCAGCACCTCGAACGCGCGCCACAGCGCGGCGTCCCGCTCGGTTTCCATCAGCGCAACCAGTGCGCCCGGCTCGGCGAGGTCGGGTCGATCGAACGTCTCGTCCGGCATCGGGACGAGGCGGCGCGCGCGGCGCTGAACGAGCAGACACTCACGACGGGTCGTCGCCGCGAGCCACGCGCCCACGCGCGCCGGCTCGCGCAGGCGGTGCAGGTGCTCGACGAGACGGAGCCACGCCGTCTGGCTGACGTCCGCCGCGTCCGTGGGGCTCAGGCGGTACGCGCGCGTGATCGCCCAGACGAGTCCTCCGAACCGGTCGACGAGTTCCTCCCACGCCAGCACGTCGCCGCCGGCAGCCGCACTGACGAGGTTCGCGACCTCCGCTTCCTGCTCTGCCTTGGGGGGTTGGACCGACATGCGGCGACACTGGACTGCGACGGCGTGACATGCGACAGTCGCCACAATGATTATGGCGCGCGGAAATCCGGAGCGGAAGTCCCTCGAGGACTGGCGGCTGCGCTGGCTGCCACGAAGGAACGTCGACACGTACGGGGGCCCGACGAATGGGTTCCTCTATCGACCGCGCCAGCTCCTCGTCGCCGAGGACGCCGACGAGGCGATCCGGGAGATTCCGCTGGCCCGTGACTGGCCCCAGCCGAGACGTGTCGAGAACACGCCGGTACTCCAGTACACGTTCGAAGATCCCATCGAGATTCCGCATCTCGTCAGACTGATCCGGCACGAGGGCGAGTCGTTCGGCCGTCCCCTTCGCGCCGGCCCGAACCTCGTGTTCACGGGCGAGCAGGCCTACCAGGGCTGCCCGGGCGGCTGGCCCAGGCCGGCGCCCCGGCCCGATTCCGACTTCGAGGCCGACGATCGGTCGAGGCGGCCCGTAGTCGCCGTGTTCGACACCGGCTACACCGACGGCATTCACGACTCGCTCGACCGCCGCATCGGGGGCCCGGAGAGTCCTCCTCGACAGGAGGACGTCGATACGCGTCCGACGGACGGGTGGCGGGACTTCGAGGCCGGCCACGCGACGTTCATCCTCGGCATCATCGCGGGGGAGGCTCGCTGCGCCGACCTCAGGATGGTGAGTGTCCTCGACAGCGAGGGCTACGTGGACGAGGTCGAGCTCCTCACCGCGATCAAGCAGCTCACCGAGAACGCCGACATCGACATCCTCAACCTGTCGCTCGGCGGGTTCAGCTTCGCCGACGCCCGTCCGGTTGCGCTCGAGCACGCCCTCGGGGCCCTCGGCGACCGCACGCTCGTGCTCGCAGCCGCTGGAAACGCCAGCGAGAAGGGCGGGCGCCCCTTCTGGCCCGCGCACCTGCAGAAGGGCCCCGACGTGGACCAGAAGGTGATCTTTTCCGTCGGCGCGACGACGGAAGGCGGGGAGATCGCCGGCTACAGCAACGAGCCGGCCGACTTCTACACGAGCGGCTGGGCGGAAAGCGCGTTCATCGAGATCGACGAGACGAGTAAGCACGGAAGCGACGTCGACGGCCGGCGTCCGCAGACCTTCGAAGGCTTCGCGTCCTGGGAGGGCACGTCGTTCGCAACGCCGAAGGTCGCCGCGATGATCGCCGAGCTCATGTGCGAGGAGGGCCTCGACGCGAGAGCCGCCGCTCGGGAGCTCTTTGCGCGTGGGGAATCGCTCGGCGAAGGCAGGCTCGTGTAACTCGATATCCGGATTCGTGGTGGTCGCGCTCTTGACGAGCGATGACCACGCGGATTCTCCTCCTCTTCGTCGTCGCCCTCTTCGGCGCTGGCGCTCTGCCGCCGACGCGGTTCTGGCAGACGTACATGCGCGGCAGGTCTTCACCGTCCGCAACCGGCGGCGTGCACAGCAGAACACGCAGCACCACGGGCAGCACCACTGAGCCCGCGGCGGCGCGCGCGACCTCCTTCGAAATTCGATGTCCGGATCCGGCGACTGCGTGCTCTTGCCCTGCGACACGCCGAGCCGCACTGGGTGGCCCGGCTGAGCAGAAGGAGCAAGAGATGCACACCGTTTCAACTCGAATCACCGCGGTCTCCGTGGTCGCTGCCGGCCTTCTCGCCGTCGCGATCTTCTTCGGAGCACCGCGCCCCGCCTCCGGCGCGGAGGAGTGGCTGGCGCCGGTCGCAGTGCCCGGTGAGATCGTCGTCCGCTACGACGACTCGACCTCGCCGCGGATGCGCACGGCGATCGCCGAGGACCTCGATGGCAGGGTCGTCCGCAAGCTGCGGCTGCCCCGCACGGACCTGATCAAAGTGCCGGCGGAGAGCGTCGACGACGCGATCGAGGCGCTCGAGCAGCAGCCGGGCGTCCTGTCGGCCGAGCCGAACGTCCGCGTTCACCTGATGACGACGCCGGACGACGCGTACTTCCCGTACCTGTGGGGCCTGGAGAACAGTGGGCAGACCGCGAAGTCCGGGATCACCAAGGTCGACGCGGACATCGATGCGCCGGAGGCCTGGAATCGCTTCACCGGCAACGGTCAGGTGAAGGTCGCCGTGATCGACACGGGCGTCGACTACAACCATCCCGACCTCGTCGGCAGCGTGACTGGCGGCTACGACTTCATCGCAAACGATCCGGACCCGATGGACGAGCATTACCACGGTACGCACGTCTCCGGAACGATCGGCGCCCACGGCAACAACGGGACGGGCGTCACCGGCGTGAACTGGAACGTGCAGATCCTCGCGGTCCGCGTGTTCGACGCGGAGGGCAGCACCACGCTCGACGCAATCGTGAACGGGATCGTGTTCGCGGGACAGCAGGGAGCCCGGGTCGCCAACATGAGCTTCGGCGGGTACGGGCACAGCGACGCGATCACGGCTGCGATCGCCGGAGCGCCGAACACGCTCTTCGTGGCCGCAGCTGGAAACGAGACCAACAACAACGACAAGAACGCCGTAGAGCCGTGCAACGTGCCGGCACCGAACGTCCTGTGCGTCGCGGCGACGGACGCGAACGACCGTCTCGCCTCGTTCTCCAACTTCGGCCGGCGCACGGTCGATCTGGCGGCGCCGGGCGTGGACATCCTGAGCACCGTCCCGACCACATACGGCGAGTACGGCATGCTTTCGGGAACTTCGATGGCGACGCCGCACGCAGCCGGCGTGGCAGCCCTCGCGCTCGGGCTCGTCCCCGACCTGACGACGGCAGAGCTGAAGCTCGTGCTGATGAAGAGCGTCGACCGGTTGCCGAAGCTCAAGAAGAAGTGCGTCACCGGCGGCCGGCTGAACGCCGACAAGGCGCTTCAGAAGGCACTCTCGCTCCGCCAAGGCCGCTAACCACCTGAAGGAACGCCTCACAGTTGCGCCCGGGGCCAGTTGGCCGGCCCCGGGCGCAGCACCCGTTTATCCAGCCGCGACGGGCGGGCGCGGCTCGCGCGCGAGCAGTGCGGGAGCCCACGCCGCGATCGGCGACGTGACGCCTTCGGGGCCGTTCAGCTTGCGATAGCCGAGCGCGTGCTCGGCCTGCAGCAGCTTGTGGATCTGCGTCGTGCCCTCGTAGATGATCGGCGCGCGCGCGTTGCGGAAGTAGCGTTCGATCCCGTACTCGCCGCTGTATCCGTACGCGCCGTGCACCTGGATCGCGAGGTGGGCCGCCTTGAACGCCGACTCCGTCGCGTGCCACTTCGCGAGCGACGTCTCCCGGGTGTTGCGCACGCCCTCGTTCTTCAGCCACGCGGCTTGCATCACGAGCAGCTTGGACGTCTCGTAGCCGAGCACCATCTCCGCGATCATGTCCTGCACGAACTGGTACTTGCCGATCGGCTGACCAAAGGTCTGGCGCTCGCGCGCGTACTCGACGGAACGCTCGAGGCAGGCGCGGATCACGCCGCAGGCGCCGGCCGCGACGGTGAAGCGGCCCTGGTCGAGGCCGTACATCGCGATCTCGAACCCCTGGCCCTCTTTGCCGATCAGGTTCTCGGCGGGGACCTCGACGTTCTCGAAGAAGAGCTCGCCGGTCGATCCCGCCCAGATTCCGAGCTTGTGCTCAGTCTCCGCTGAAGTAAAGCCCGGCATGCCCCTCTCGAGCACGAACGCGCTGATCCCCTTGTGCTTCGCGGAGGGGTCGGTCTTCGCGAAGACGAGCGCGTGGTCGGCGACCGTCGCGTACGAGATCCAGTTCTTCGAGCCGTTGAGGACGTAGACGTTGCCCTCGCGCCGCGCGGTCGTCTTCATCGACGCCACGTCGGAGCCGGCGGCGGGCTCGGTGAGCCCGAAGCACGCGAGCTTCTCGCCGCGCGCCTGCGGCACGAGCCAGCGCTGCTTTTGCTCCTCGCTCGCGTAGCGGAGCAGCGAGAGGGAGTTCAGACCTACGTGGACGGAGATGAGCGTCCGGAAGGCGGCCTCGCCGCGCTCGATCTCCTCGCAGGACAGTGCTTCGGAGACGAAGTCGAGCCCGGCGCCCCCGTACTCCTCGGGGATGACGATCCCGAGCAGCCCAAGCTCGGCCATGCCCTCAATCAGCGACATGTCGAGCCGATGCGCGAGATCGTTCTCGATCGCAACCGGAAGCACACGCTCGTCGACGAACGAGCGGACGGTGTCCTGGATCAGACGCTGCTCGTCGGTGAGCGTGAACTCCATCGCCCGGAGGCTACAGACCCACGCCCACGAGCCGAAAGAGCCAGAGCGCGCTCGTCCACCAGATCACGAGCAGCACCGTGAAGACGACGCCGCCCGCCCACCGGCAGTACGAGAACCGGGAAGCGCTTCAGCTTCACGATCGTGATCTTCGAGGCGTAGGCGCCGAAAAACGCGCTGCCGAGCAGCGAGTGCACGTACGTGCGCGTCGTCCCCGTCTGGAACCCGAGCTGGAAGATGCAGTAGTAGGCGACGGGGAGGACGACCGGATGGTGATGCCACGATCTCATGGCATCAACCATCTAGGCTCACGCCGTGTCGATCGCCGTCCTCGCGGCCTCGCTGCTGGTCAGTCCACAGCAGCAGGCCGCGCTCGTGGTGGTTTCGGGCCTCCCTGCGCCGGCCGGGGTCGGCGGCGTGATCGTCCGGCCGTGGGACCTGCAGCGGCCGCGACCCTCGGGGGCGCTCGTCTTCGTCGACCAGGAGGGCGGCGGGGTGCGCGTGTTTCGCGACGCGCCGCCCTGGTTGCCCGCGAGCTCGTACCGCTCTGCGGAGACGGCTTTCGCTGCGGGCCGCGGGACCGCACACGCGCTCCGTGAGCGCGGCGTCGACGTCGACCTCGCGCCGGTGCTCGATCGACGCGGACCGCTGGGCGCGCGGCACTTCAAGCGTCCGGAGTACGGCGTCGCGTTCGCCCGCGGGCTCGGCCGCGCGGCCTGCGTCAAGCACTTCCCCGGTCTCGGCTCGGCGACGGTCTCGACGGACGAACGCCCGCACGTCGACGCGAGGGTGCGCGAGCAGGACCTCGCACCGTTCCGCGCCGCGATTCGCAATGGAGTCGGATGCGTGATGACGAGCAACGCGTTCTACGACGGCGCGCGCTACCGCGCATCGATCTCGCCGGACACCTACCGCCGGCTCCGCGCCCTTGGGTTCGACGGCGTTGCCATCACCGATTCGCTCTCGATCGTGCGCGCGGCACCGGTCGAGCGCTGGGCTCGGCAGGCGATCCGCGCTGGTGCCGACCTGCTCTTGTTCACGAGTCCTGCACACGCGCGTCGCGCGATCGCCGCGCTCGTTCCGCTTGCGCGCGCCGGCGAGCTCGACGACGCGGTCAGGCGGGTGCTCGCGTTTCGATCCCGTGCGCTGCGAGCTCGCGGTCCGTGAGCTCGTAGCCGCGCTCGATCAAGGCCCGCTTCGCATCCTCCGTCCACTCGCCGCCGCGGCGCAGGCGCGCCTCGAGCCCGAAGCCCTCCGCGCCGGCGCGGACCATGATGCGCGGCAGGGCGCGCTCGCGCCTGAAGGGGAAGTTGGAGTCGAGCAGCCGCTGCTCCACCGAGCGCGCGAGCTCGTCCGAGCCGCCGCCTTCGCGAACGACGTTCGCGAGATCGCGCCGCAGGCGCTCGAACTCGTGGATCGACTCGTCGGCCTCGTCCGCGTAGCGCTCCTCGAGTGCGGTGCCACGCAACACGGTGAGCCGCATCAGCCGCGTGATCATGTCGATGTAGTGCGCAGGCTCACCGCGCCGCTCGCGCGCCTCCGCTTCCTCGAGCTCGGTGATCAGCGCGCGCACCGGGGGCACGCGGCTGAAACGCCGTAGCCGTCGCTTCAGCCTCGCGATCGCAGCGACGTCGAAGCGCGGATACGTCGGCAGGTAGCGAAACGCGACGATCCGGCCCACCTCGGGGCGTGCGTACGCGTACCCGAGCGGGAAGTTGCGGGTCCACGCGCCGTCGGTCGCGATCCGGTCGCCGACGCGCAGGGGAAGGACCAGCGTCGAGATTGCGGCAGAGGCGAGGATCGCCTGCGCCATCATCTCGGGCGGCGTGTCACGCGACGAGTAGGCCAGCTCGAAGTTGTGCTCGGCCGGGCGTTCAGTCTCCGTCACGTCCGAGGCAAAGACCACGAGTTCGCGCTCCGCGTGCGAGAGCTCCTCCGCGAGCGCCGTCAGGTCGCCGACCTTCCGGTCGATCGTCTCCGGGAGCGTGTACTCGTGTAGGCCGATCAGCGGCAGCCGCCAGAGCCGGTTGGGGCGGAACACCTCGTCCGGGCGGAGCTCCAGTAGGAAGCGCTCCATCGCGTCGATCCGGTCGAGCGCGGCCATCGTCCCGGCGAGGGCGCCCGACGAGGTGCCGAAGATCCAGCCCACGCGCGGCCAGAGAGGGCTCTCGCTGAGCCGCTTGAGGAAGCCCACCTCCATCAGCACGCCGTTCACGGCGCCGCCGGAAAGGACGACCGCAATGTCCCGCTCGTTGCTGAGCCCGAAAGGATCGTCTACAGTTGACTGACTAGTCAATCGACCCCGGACGGAGTGGTATGGCAGCGATCGACCAGGCGGTCTCGACGGGCGTCTCCTTCGCCCTGACCGACGAGCAGAAGGCCCTCCGCGAGCTCGCACGTGAGTTCGCGGCCAACGAGATTCGGCCCAAAACGGCCCAATACGACGAGCACTCGACGCATCCTGCGGACATCATCGCGAAGGCCCACGAGGTCGGCCTGATGAATGTCCACGTCCCGGAGGAGCACGGCGGGCTCGGACTCTCGGCGTTCGACGGCATGCTCGCCGGCGAGGAGATCAACTGGGGCTGCTCGGGGATCGGGACGGCGATCTGTGCCAACGGGCTCGGCGCCGGCCCGGTGATCCTCGCCGGCAGCGAGGAGCAGAAGGCGGAGTGGCTGCCGCTCCTGATCGAGGAGCCGATCCTCTGCTCGTTCGGACTGAGCGAGCCGGACGCGGGCTCAGACGTGGCCCGCATGAAGACGACCGCGGTGCGGCGCGGAAATGAATACGTCCTCAACGGCTCGAAGACGTTCATCACGAACGCGGGGTATGCCGCGTGGACGGTCGTGTTCGCGAAGACCGATCCGGAGAAAGGCCACCGCGGCATCTCCGCGTTCGTCGTCCCCATGGACGCGCCCGGCGTGACGATCGAGAAGCACCTCGACAAGATGGGCCAGCGCTCGACCGACACGTCGGCGTTCGCCTTGACGGACGTGGTCGTACCGGCGGCGAACCTGCTCGGCGAGGAAGGCGACGGGTTCAAGATCGCGATGCGCACGCTCGACTTCACCCGCCCCGGTACGGCGGCCGGGGCGGTCGGGGTCGCGCAGGCGGCGTACGAGCTCGCGGTCGAGTACTCCAAGGAGCGCGTTACGTTCGACGTGCCGATCGCGATGCACCAGGGCGTCAACTTCATGATCGCCGACATGGCGACGCAGATCGAGGCGGCGCGCCTGCTCGTCTGGCAGTCGGCGTGGCTGCACGACCAGGGCAAGCGCGCGACGTTGCAGTCGTCGTTCGCGAAGCTCTTCGCGGCCGACACGGTGATGAGGGTGACGACGGACGCGGTGCAGGTCTTCGGCGGGTACGGGTACATCAAGGAGTACCCGGTCGAGAAGCTGATGCGCGACGCGAAGCTGTTCCAGATCTACGAGGGAACCTCGCAGATCCAGCGGCTCGTGATTGCGAAGGAAATCTTCCTACCGCGCGGGGATTAGGGTTCTCGCCGAAATGGCGAGGCAGCTCTGGTTGAACGGCCGCGGCGCCATGTCGCCGCGGCCTCTCATAGGCATCGCAAGCGACGCCTTGGTACCCCGCGACTAATGGCGATCGAGATCGACCTCTCGGGGCGGGTCGCGCTCGTCACGGGAGGATCGCGAGGACTCGGCCGGGCGGACGCGCTGACGCTCGCGCGCGCGGGCGCTGACGTCGTGATCGCGGATATCCAGGTCGAGTCCGACGACTCGGACGTCGCGGAGTGGGGACCACTCGCGCAGGCCGCGCGGGCGCAAGGGCTCGTGTTCACGGAGGCGACCGCTCGCGAGATCCAGGAGCTCGGCCGGCGCTCGGCCGCGATCAGGTGCGACGTCACCGACCGCGAGGAGGTCGACGCGACCGTCGCGCGAGTCATCGAGGAGTTCGGCTCGGTCGACATCCTCGTCAACAACGCGGGCACGCTCGACCACGCCGCACAGTTCCACAACCAGTCGCCGGAGCTCTGGGAGCGCGACCTTCGCGTCAACCTCACGGGCGCCTTCAACTGCGCCCAGGCCGTCTGGCCGCACATGAAGGAGCGCGGCTGGGGCCGGATCGTGAACATGGCCTCGGTCGCGGGCACGCTCGGCGGCTTCGGGCAGGCGAGCTACTCGACCACCAAGTCGGGCCTCCTGGGCCTGACGAAGACGCTCGCGCTCGAGGGCGGCCGGCTCGGGATCACCTGCAACGCGATCGTGCCCGGGGTGATCGGCACCGAAGCCTTCAACTTCGGGAACCCCGAGATGAACCAGCGGATCGTCAACCGGACGGTGTTCAGGAGACCGGGCGATCCCCAGGACGTCGCGAACGCGATCGCCTTCCTCTGCTCCGACCTCGCGGCCTACGTGACGGGGATCGAGCTCAACGTCAGCGGCGGAGTCGAGCTCTTCGTCTTCTAAGTACTAGCGACATCTGTCGCTACCATCCACTTCTTGTCCGTCAGGGCTGCAACTGGCGTGCTCCGGGCGCGGCGGCGACGTGCGCGCCCGCGTGCCTTCTGGCAGGGGGCGGCGGCCGCCACGCTCGTGCTCGCGTCGCTGGCCGTCCTTGCGGGCGCGGTCTTTGCAGGCTCACCGGCGCGGATCGCAGAGGGCGTCCGGATCGCGGGAGTCGACGTCGGCGGGTTGAGCCCGGGCCAGGCGCGCGCGTTGCTCGAGCGTCGCGCCGCCGCGCTGGAGCACGTTCCGGCCACGTTCCTCGCGGGGGAACAGCGCTGGCAGGTCACGCCGCACCGGCTCGGCGTCGAGGCCGACTGGGCGGCGGCTGTCGACGCCGCCCAGCACCAGGGCGAGGGCTTCGGCCCGTTCCGTGGGCTCCGCCGGGTCAAAGTTCGCGTCTTCGGCGCCGACATCGCGCCCCCGGCGAAGGTCTACGCGCCGGCACTCGACTACGAGCTCCGGCAGCTCGCGACCGCAATCGACCGCCCGCACCGCGAGGCCGCGATCGTTCTCCAGCGCACGAAGCCGATCCTGGTCGCCGGCGAGGCGGGCCGGCGTCTCGACCGCGACCGCGCGGCCGCGTCAATGGTCGGAGCGCTCGCCTCGCTCGTCCGGACTCCCATTGCGCTCCCGGTCAAGCTCGATCAGCCGAGCGTCATGCCCGAGGATCTCGAGCCGGTCGTCCGACAGACTCGCACCGCGCTCGCGGCGCCGATCCGGCTCCAGCTCGGCAAGACCTGGTGGCGCGTTCGCCCGGCGCGGATCGCCGAGCTGCTCTCGCCGCCGCACGACGGTTCCCGGACGCTCGACGTCGGCGGCCCCGGCGCGGAGGCGTGGTTCGCGCGCTTCTCGAAGAGTGCCGGACGACCGCCCGTCGACGCCGAGTTCGCCATCTCCTCCGGCGGCCACGTCACGGTCGTGCCCGGCAAGGACGGGCTCGTGCTGGACGTCGAAGCGACGCGGAACGCCATCCTGCGCGCGCTGCTCTCGCCCGCGAACCGCCTCGCGCACGTCGTCGTGAAGACCGAGGCGCCGACACGAACCACCTCCGAGGCGCAGGCGATGGGGATCACCGGCCTCGTCGCCGGCTACGAAACGATCTACGGCGGCGATCCGAACCGGATCCACAATGTGCAGCTCGTCGCGCAGCTGATCGACAAGACGCTGATTGCGCCCGGAGCGACGTTCTCGTTCAACGACACGACCGGCGAGCGCACGCCGGAGAAGGGGTTCCGCGAGGCGCCGGTGATCATCAACGGCGAGTTGCAGAACGGCCTCGGCGGCGGGATCTGCCAGGTCTCCACGACCGTCTTCAACGCCGCGTACGAGGCCGGCCTGAGGATCACGGCCCGCACGAACCACGCGCTCTACATCAGCCACTACCCATTGGGCCGCGACGCGACTGTGAACTACCCGGATCTCGACCTCAAGTTCGTGAACGACACGAGCCGCTGGCTGCTCCTGCGCACGTTCGTCGGCTCGTCGTCGCTCACCGTTGCCCTGTACGGGACGCCGGTGCACCGGCGCGTTGAGACGGAGACCGCGCCGCTCCGCGTTACCGGTCCGCCGCCCGTGCAGCGGATCACCGATCCGTCGCTGGCGGCCGGGACGAAGGTCGTCGAGGAGTCCGGCGAGCCCTCGCGCGCCACGAGCGTGCACCGGCGTGTCTACGCGCAGGACGGCAAGCTGCTCTACGACGACGTGTGGTACTCGAGCTACCGCGGCGAGAAGCAGGTCGTGCGGGTCGGGACGAAGAAGGAGGAGCCGGCCAAGCCTGCGAAGCCCGGGCCGCCCAAGGACGAGCTTCCGGCAGACACGCCGGCGCCGCCGCCGGCCAAGCCGCCTACGCCGTAGCGGCCTCGGCCCTGCCGATCGCGTCGGCGAGCCAGTCGGGCACGCGGGTCGGCCGGAACGTCCGCGCGTCGACGATGGCGTGGCAGGTCTCGCCTTCCGTCGAAGTGCGCAGGCTCGCGGTCACGAAGGCCTCGATCCCCTTCGCGCGCAGGGCTGGGTAGCCGCCCGCGAAGCGCTCGAGGTATTCGACGCGCGCGAGCCCGAACCAGACGAGGTACACGCTGTTGTTCGCGATTCCCTGCGCGTCGGTCTCGGCGAACCGCACCCGGAACCTCGGTAGTGAACACCGGCGCACCGTAACCTGCCTCGCGTGGGCGTCGAGGCACTGGCCGCGCTGATCCGCGAACGGCAGCCCTGTGTCGCGCTGACGGGCGCGGGCGTCTCGACCGAGACCGGCATTCCGGATTTTCGCTCGCCCCACGGCCTCTGGGCCGAGTTCGACCCGATGGAGTACGGATCGCTCCGGGCCTTCCAGCAGGATCCCGAAAAGGTGTGGCAGTTCTACGGGCCGCGCTACGCAACGCTCACCGACGCCGAGCCGAACGCCGCGCACCTCGCACTCGCTGACCTCGAGCAGCTCGGTCTGCTGCGCGCGGTGATCACGCAGAACATCGACCTGCTCCACGAACGGGCGGGCACGCGCGAGCTCGTCGAGGTGCACGGGTCGATCCGGACGTCGACCTGCCCCGGCTGTGGCGCCCGATACGAGCTCGCCCAGGTGCTGGGGCTGCTGGACGGGACGGACGCGCCGCGCTGCGCGGCGTGCGGCGCGGTGCTGAAGCCGGACGTCGTCTTCTTCGGGGAGCTGCTGCCGGAGCGCGAGATCGATCGTGCGTTCGAGCTGGCCCGGGAGGCGCGTCTGCTGCTCGTGGTCGGGTCGACACTCGAGGTGCACCCGGTCGCGGGGCTGCCGCTCGAGACTCTCGGCGCCGGCGGCACGCTCGCCATCGTGAACCGCGGGCCGACTGCGCTCGACCGGCGGGCCGAGCTCAGAATCGAGGGATCGGCCGGGGACGTCCTCGGCCGGCTTGTCGCTGCGCTCCGAGGAGTTCCTTAGACTGCGGCGCGGCGGAGCGGCTTCTCGTCGAGCACCCGCCGGCAGCTCGAGCAGACTTTGCGCTCGATCTCGTACGGGATCCCGCGACGCTGCCGGATCGCGTGCAGGGTGACGCTCGTGTGCTTGTGCTCGTGGGACGCGGCCTGCACCTTCATCTCTTTCTGACGGTAGTGAGCCTTACGGATAGTTCGACGCTCGGAAGGGGTATCGGTCAGTGACGGGTCGAAGATGAGCGCACGGTTTTACGGATTTCTCACATTCGCAGCGTTCACCGCCGTCGCCGGCCCGGGACGCCGACGCCCGTCGGGTCCTGCTCCGGCTCGTCCGGGCTACGCTCGCCGGAACATCAGTGGTGATTCAGCGTTAGCCCGACGGTTCGACCGGGAAGGAGACGCGCCAGTGGCACAGAGAAGACAACAGAAGGACCTGCTTGCCCGCTTCGCCGACATGGGCGAGGAAGCGATCCAGAAGCTGATGTCGACGCCGGGCACGGACCGGCTGCTGGGAGCGTTCGGGAAGCTGCGCGACGAGGTTGACGCGCTCACAAAACGCGTGCGCGGGATGGACGAGCTCGAGAAGCGAATCGCGAAGCTCGAGCGCGAGGTCGCGCGTCTCTCGAAATCCTCGTCCGGCACGACGACGCGCCGCACGTCGAGCGCGACTGCACGCAAGACGACTGCGCGCAAGACGACCTCCACGGCACGCAAGCGCTCCCGCTAAGGCGCCGCTTGCCGCGCGCCGTCAGGACGTAGGAGCTGTGCTCCTGCGTCCGTCTGAGCCGACCGCTCGACACGATCGCGCATACGAAACCGCTTCTAAGGCGGCACGCGCACGCGCAGGGCGCGCGGGACGACCTCGAACACACAGGGCGTCGTGCCCGGCTGCTCGCCGTCGAGCTCGAGCGGGAGCGGCTCCGCTGCGTCGACGGTGACGCGCGCGCCGCGCAGCACCTCCGCCTTCGGGTGCGGCAAGTGCTTGCCCCGGAACGTCTTCGGCAAGGTCGTCATCAGGTCGCGCTTCGTCAGGTCGCCGATCAGCAGCACGTCGAAGACGCCGTCGTCCGGAGCCGCGTCTGGGCAGATCATCATCCCGCCGCCGAAGTACCGTCCGTTCGCGACGACGACGTCGTGCATGCGGCCGCTCCGCCGCTCCGCATCGACCTCGACGTGGACGACGTCGTTCTGCCAGCCGCTGAACACGGCGAAGGTCGCCCACAGGTAGGAGATCTTTCCGCCGAGGGCTTTCGTCGTCTCGTTCGCGCGCTGCGCGATGGCGCCGCTCATGCCGACGCTCGCGACGTTCGCGAACCAGTGCACCGCGTCGTCGCCGGACCACGCGCGGTAGGTCACGCGCCCGAGGTCGATCTCGCGCGTGCTGCCCTCCATCGCGACGAGGACCGCCGCGCCGATCTTGCGCGGGATCCCGTACGTGCGCACGAAGTCCCAGCCGGTGCCGCGGGCAACGACCGCGATCTCGACGCCGTCGCGGCCGGCGATCCCGTTCGCGACCTCGTTCACCGACCCGTCGCCGCCGACGACGACGAGGAGCTTGGCGCCTCCGTCCGCGGCCTCCCGGGCGAGCTCGGTCAAGTGTCCCCGGCGCTCGGAGAAGAGCGTGTCGCCCCGCAGTCCCTCCCGTGCGGCGGCGTGCGCGAGCTCGGGCCAGCGTCTGCCGGTCGAGCCGTTGGCCGACGCCGGATTGACGAGGAAGACGACTTCAGTGATCGCCGATGACCGTGCGCAGGGCGAGCTGCGTCATCTGGTCGACGGCGGCGCGCATCTCCTCGTCAGAGATCCGCTTGAACTCGCCCTCGACGACGACGTCGCTGACGGTGAGCAGGCACCCGGCCTGGACCTTGCGGAGCGCGCCGAGCGTGAAGAGCACAGCGGCCTCCATTTCGACCGCGAGCACGCCGCGCTCGGACCAGCGCTCGTACTGCCTGTCGTCCGGGTTGTAGAAGAGGTCGCTCGAGACGATCGGCCCGACGCGGACGGGCTTGCCGAGTTGCTTCGCGGAGTGGACCGCCGAGTGCACGAGCTCCCAGTCCGCGGTCGGGACGTGCGGCTCGTTCACGAGGTGTACCGCCGTCTGGTCTGCGGCGATCGCCGAGACCGCGACGATCAGGTCACCCAACTTCATGTCCGGTTGAAGCCCGCCACACGTGCCGACGCGCAGGAAACGCTTGACGCCGAGCATGACGAGCTCTTCGAAGACGATCGCTGCCGACGGGCAACCCATGCCCGTGGCCTGCACCGAGACCGGGTTCCCCTCGAAGGTCCCGGTGTAGCCGAGCATCCCGCGCTCCTCGTTCCTGAGTACCGGCTCGTCGAGATAATGCTCCGCGATGTACTTGGCGCGCAGCGGGTCGCCCGGAAGCAGGCAGGCTTCTGCGTAGTCGCCCGGCTCGGCGCGAACGTGGATCGGCATCCGCGGCACCCTACATTGCGAAGATGCGCGCGATGTCCGACTTGGTGCAGCCGCGGTTGGAGCAGATCGTCGAGTTCTGCGAGCAGGCGCCGATCGAGCGTGTGTTCCTCGAGGACGTCGCGCGGCGCGGGTTCGGCCGGTTCCTCGCGCTCGAAGCGGACGGCTCGCTGACCGCGCTTTGCCACCTCGGCGCCAACGTCGTACCGGCCGGGGTCGACTGCGGCCGATTCGCGCGTCACGTCGAACGCGTGCGTGCGCGCATGATCATCGGCGAGGAGCACGCGGTCGGAGAGTTCTGGGCAGCGGCGGAGGATCGGCTCGGGCGCCCGCGCGAGGACCGACCCGGACAGCCGGTCTACCTGCTGCGCGAGCCGCCCGAGCCGGGTCGGACCGGTCTGCGCGCGGCAACGACGGACGATCTCGCACGCCTGCTGCCGGCGTGTGCAGCCGCGCACGAGGAAGAACTCGGCGTCGACCCGCTCGCGACCGAGCCCGAGAGCTTCCGCTGGCGCACGCGTGCGCAGATCGACGAGGGCCGCTCGTGGATCTGGCTCGAGGGCGGCGTGATCCTGTTCAAGGCCGAGGCCTCCGCGTGGACCGCCTCCGCGGTCCAGCTGCAGCAGGTCTGGGTCGACCCGGAGGCGCGCGGAAACGGCTTCGCCCAGCGCGGGCTCCGAGACCTCTGCCGGTTGCTCCTCCAGCGGACACCGGCGGTGTGCCTGTTCGTCCGCCCGGAAAACGAGCCCGCGATCCGCCTTTACGAGCGGATCGGCATGCAACACGTCCTCGACTTCCGCAGCCTTGTCTTCTAGGTGTACTCGGCCTGGGGTGTCGATCCCGTCGAGATGGGCGTCGGTGGCTCGATCCCCTTCATCTCGGACTTCGCGGGCCCGGTTCCCCGACGCGGCGATCATCGTCACGGGCGTCGAGGACCCCGACACGCGCGCTCACCGCGCCAACGAGTCGCTCCACCTCGGCGAGTTCGCGCGGGTCTGCGAGGCCGACGCGCTCTTCCTCGCCCGGCCGGGGGCTCAGCGCGGCTAGGGTCGAGGAATGACTACCGCACCGATTGTCCTGGTTCCCGGGTTCTGGCTCGGCGCGTGGGCGTGGGACGAGGTCGCCGCCGCGTTGCGTGCCGACGGCCACGACGTCACCGCGGTGACGCTGCCCGGTCTCGAGTCGGCCGACGCCGACCGATCCGCGATTACCATGTCGGACCACGTCGACGCGATCTGCGAGGCGGTCAGGGCGGCAGGGGCTCCCGTCGTGCTCGCCGTGCACAGCGGGGCCGGGGTCTCCGGCAACGGCGCGAGCGACCGCGTCCCCGAGCAGATCGCGGCCATGGTCTACGTCGACTCCGCCCCGGCGACGGGCGCGCTCGACCCCGAGCTCACCGCAGCCGAGGTACCGCTGCCCTCGCGGGAGGCGCTCGAGCAGGAGGAAAACCTCGACGGGCTCACCGAGGAGCAGCTCGAGACGTTCCGGCGGCGGGCCGTTCCCGAGCCGGGCGGCGCACTGCGCGAGGGGCCCGAGCTGACCAACGACGCGCGCCTCGATGTGCCGTCCACCGTCGTGAGCACGGGGTTCACGTCCGAGCAGGTCAAGGGCTTCGTCGAGCAGGGTTACGCGTGGCTCGGGGGTCTCGCGGAGCTGCGCGACGTCACCTACGTCGACCTGCCGACGAGCCACTGGCCAATGTGGTCGCGCCCCCGGGAGCTCGCCGGGATCATCGGCGACGTCGCGAAGGCTCACGCCCCCGGCGCCTAGCTCAGTGCGCTCACCGGTGGGTGAACCGGTACCGGTCTAAGGACGATGTTGGCGCCGGTAGATCCCCGGGGGCAGTCCCCCGGGTTCGCAGACACACTTCTGTGACGGTGCCTGTCCCCACGATTTGGCTTGGCTGTGAGATTTCGCTCTGCTCGCCGGGCGGGGGACTGTCCCCACATCTGGGACAGTCCCCGGTGGGCCTCGTGAGCGTGACCTGGCCATGTGGGACGTGATCCTCGCGCGCCACGCGGAGAGCGAGTTCTCGCTGCGCGGCGCGATGAACGGCGATCCCGCGATCGCGTGTCCGCTCACGGCCGACGGCAAGGAACAGGCTCGGCGGCTCGGCGACGCGCTCCGCGACACGCCGATCGATCTCTGCGTCGTGACCGAGTTCGAGCGCACAAGGCAGACGGCCGACCTCGCGCTGACCGGACGGGACGTGCCGCGCCTGGTCGTGCCGGAGCTGAACGACATCCACGTCGGCGACTTCGAGGGCGGGCTGCTCGAGGCCTACCGGGCCTGGGCGCGCGAACGCTCGCCTCTGGACGTGCCCCCGGGCGGCGGTGAGAGCCGCGCGGACGCTGCCCGCCGATACGCCCGGGGCTTCCGAATCGTTCTCGCCCGTCCCGAGGAGACGGTCCTCGTCGTCGCCCACGGGCTGCCGATCCGGTATCTCCTCATGGCGGCAGGGGGCGCTCAGCCGCGCGCGGTGATCGAGAACCTCGAGTACGCTACGCCGTACCGGCTCTCGAGCGATGACGTGGAGAACGCCGTAGAGCATCTCGAGCGCTGGGCCTCGCAGCCGGCCTGGACCTAGGCCCTCGTCCCTCGAACGAGCGACCCGAACGAGCGATAGAGCCGCGGCGTCGCGGACCCGATCATGAAGGCGAAGTGCGAAACGGCCTGATTGCGGCAGGGCTGGCGTTGTTCGCTGTGGTTGTCATCCTGAGCGGCGGAGGGCGGGCGCGCAGCGCGACGGTCCGACACACCTGCTCGGCCACGGACCGGCAGTTCATCACCACCACCGAGCTGAACATGACCGCGCTCGGGGCGTGGAGCGACGACTACCGGAACGGCGAGGCGACGGCGTCCGAGGTGATCTCGGAGGCCGAGAAGGCGGCGATCCGCGTGGGCAAGCTCGATCCGAGCGACCCGTCGCTCCAGAAGACGAAGTCCCTCGTCGCCGGGATGCTGACCGAGTACGGCCGAGCCATGACCGCCAAGAAGAAGAGGAAGGACGCGGCCCCGCACATGTACCGCGCGTATGGGCTCGCGAACTTCGCGCACGACGTCCTCACGGACGCCGCCCCGGAGCTGCACAAGCGCGGCTGCGACATCTCCGGCCTGCTCTAGCGACACTTCCAGCGTGGACCCGGAGGAGTTTCGCGGCCTCGTCGAGGCGTTCATCCACGAGCACGACCTGATCCCGCCGGGCGGCGAGGTCACGTCCTTCGTCTCCGGCGGGCCCGATTCGACCTGCCTCTGGCACGTGCTGCGCGCGCTCGGCTACCGCGTCGAGGCCGTCCACGTCGATCACGGCCTCCGCGGACCCGAATCGGACGAGGACGCGCGTTTCTGCCGCGAGGTGCTCGGCGCGGCGGTCGTCGAGGCGAAAGCCGGGCGCACCGAGGACGAGCTCCGCAAACTGCGCTATGCGGTCGCGGCCGACCGACTGCGCGCAACGGGCCACACCGCGAGTGACCAGGTCGAGACGGTGCTCTATCGCCTCGTCTCGAGCGGAGCGCCGGGCGGAATCAAGGTCAAGCGCGAGGACGGCGTAGTTCGCCCGCTGCTCGCGAGGACCCACGATGAGGTACTCGCGTATCTGCGCGCCGAGAACCTGCCCTTCCGCGTCGACCGCTCGAACCCGGACACGAAGCGCGGCCTGATCCGGGAGCGGCTCCTGCCGCTCCTCCGCGAGCTGCACCCGGCGGCCGAGGCAAACCTGCTCCGGCTCGCAGACCGCCGCACGATGCCGCCCGAAGTCGCCGAGCTGCTCGCCTCAACCGCGGGCTCCGCGCGCCTCGACCTGGGCGGCGGACTGACGCTCGTGCGCGAGTACGAACGCGCGTGGGTCGAGCGGACCCCGGTAGCGCTGGAGGGTGAAGTGCGCTGGGGCGAGTGGCGGATCAGTTCACGCGAGAAAGGGCTTAAGGTAAGAGGCTGGCGCGCGGGCGACCGTCTCGCGGCCGGAGGGAAGAAGATCCAGGATCTGTTCGTCGACGCCAAGATTCCCCGAAGCGAGCGAGAGGCGTGGCCGCTCGTGGTCCGCGGGGACGAGGTCGTCGCCGTGCCCGGGATCGTGGAGCACCAGGGCGTGAAGGCAGAGCGTGTCGCAGGCTGAGCTCGAGCACGCGATCACCGAGGTCCTCATCGACGAGGACAGGCTCAAGCGCAGGATCGTCGAGCTCGGCGAGGAGATCTCGAACGACTACGCCGACCAGGACGTCCTCCTCGTAGGCGTCCTCAAGGGCGCGGTCTTCTTCATGAGCGACCTGATGCGGCACCTGACGATCGCCTGCGAGATCGACTTCATGGCGATCTCGAGCTACGCGGGGGCGACCGAGTCCTCGGGCGTCGTCCGGATCCTGAAGGACCTCGACATGAACATCGAGAGCCGGCACGTCCTCGTGGTCGAGGACATCATCGACTCGGGCCTGACCCTCTCCTACCTGATCCGGAACCTGGAGGCCCGCGAACCGGCCACCCTCGAGGTCTGCGCACTGCTCACGAAGCCCGACCGCCGCGAGATCGACGTTCCCGTCCGCTACGTGGGCTTCGAGATCCCGAATCGCTTCGTGGTCGGCTACGGGCTAGACTTCGCAGAGAAGTACCGGAATTTGCCCTACGTCGCGGTCTTGGACGAGGGGCTGCTGGAAGAACTCCCCTAAGGTTTCGCTCCCTGGCGGCCGAGAGGGGTATTGCTACCCTCCACGGAGGCTCCTGGTGAATCGTTTCTTCCGCAGCGCGTTCTTCCCACTCCTCGTGATCGTCGCGCTCGCCTGGCTGGCGAGCGAGACCCTTCGCGGGAACGACGGCAAGGAGTTCAAGACCTCCTTCTCGGACGTCCGACACGACGTCTCCACGAACCCGAGCTCGATCGAGAGGGTCATCTTCGACCCGAAGAAGCACGGGGTGAAGGTCGAGTACGTGAGCGGCAAGAAGGCGAACGTCCACTACGCCACCGACCAGGCGCAGGACAACTTCGAGCAGCTGCTCGTCCGGAAGGGCGTTGCGTACGACTCGAAAGGCACGGGCTCGTCGGCCGTGTGGGTGCTGCTCTCGACGCTGCTCCCCTTCGTGCTCCTGTTCGGGTTCTGGATCTTCCTGATGAACCAGGTCCAAGGCGGCGGCTCGAAGGTGATGTCCTTCGGAAAGTCGCGCGCGAAGCGGATGACCCCCGACTCGCCGAAGATCGGCTTCAAGGACGTCGCCGGCGTCGAGGAAGCCGTCGAGGAGCTGCATGAGATCAAGGAGTTCCTCGAGAACCCCAAGAAGTTCCAGGCGCTCGGCGCGCGCATCCCCAAGGGCGTGTTGCTCTACGGGCCGCCGGGGACCGGCAAGACGCTGCTCGCGCGCGCGGTCGCGGGCGAGGCGGGCGTGCCGTTCTTCTCCATCTCCGGGTCCGACTTCGTCGAGATGTTCGTCGGCGTCGGCGCGTCGCGCGTGCGCGACCTCTTCGAGCAGGCGAAGCAGGCGGCGCCGTGCATCGTCTTCATGGACGAGATCGACGCGGTCGGCCGCCATCGCGGCGCCGGCCTCGGCGGCGGCCACGACGAGCGTGAGCAGACGCTGAACCAGCTCCTCGTCGAGATGGACGGGTTCGAGCTGAAGGACAACATCATTTTGATCGCGGCGACGAACCGCCCCGACATCCTCGATCCCGCGCTGCTCCGTCCGGGGCGCTTCGACCGGCAGATCGTCGTCGAGCGTCCCGACCGCAACGGCCGCAAGAAGATCCTCGAGGTGCACTCGAAGGGCAAGCCGCTCTCGCCCGAGATCGAGCTCGAGACGCTCGCCGCCGGCACGCCCGGCTTCACGGGCGCAGATCTCGCGAACCTCGTCAACGAGGCGGCGCTGCTCGCAGCGCGCCGCGGCAAGAAGACGATCGAGCAGAACGAACTCGAGGAAGGGATCATGCGCGTGATCGCGGGCCCCGAGAAGAAGACGCGGCTCTTCTCCGAGGAGGAGCGCCGCATCACCGCCTACCACGAGCTCGGCCACGCGATCGTCGGCCACTTCCTCGACCAAGAGACCGAGGTCCACAAGATCTCGATCATCGGCCGCGGCCAGGCGCTCGGCTACACGATCTCGCTGCCGCGCGAGGACCGCTACCTGACGACGAAGAAGTCGCTGATGGCGAACCTCGCGATGACGCTCGGCGGCCGCGCCGCGGAGGAGATCGTCTTCAACGAGGTCACGACCGGCGCCGCAAACGACCTGGAGAAGGTCACGTCGACGTCGAAGCAGATGGTGATGCGCTACGGGATGAGCGAGAAGCTCGGCCCGCGCACCCTGGGCCGCAACCACGACATGCCGTTCCTCGGGCGCGAGATGGCCGCCGAGCCGGACTATTCCGAGGAGGTCGCGCGCGAGATCGACGACGAGATCCGCCGGATCATCGAAGAGGCGCACGACATGGCGCACAAGATGCTCCGGGAGCATATGGAGGACCTGCACCGGATCTCGCAGATCCTGATCGAGCGCGAGACGATCGACAAGGACCAGTTCCTGCGGCTGCTGAACGGCGAGCCGGAGGAGGACGTCTTCCCGGACGAGACGGAAGCGGCGGCACCTGCGACGCAGCCTGCGGGCGAGCCGAAGCGGGCTCCCAAGCCGCGGCCGTTCCCGCTCCCGGGCGCAACGATGCAGCCGCCGGCCGAGCCAGAAGGGGTCTAGGGAACCCAGGCGCTGCGCCCGACGTAGACCGTTCGTGCGGACGGTCCTGTTCGTCGTCGTCGTCGCGTTGCTCCTACCGGCTGTCGCGCGCGCCAAGTGGCAGGGGGATCTTCGCCTCTGCGGGGCGAGCACTTGCCGGACGATCGAGCGGCACCTCGGTCACGAGCAGTGGCCGCTCCTCGCCGCACTGTCGACGTGGCCGTCGAGCGCAGGGCCGCCTGCGCCGGGGCCCTTCTACCGGCTGACCATCGTGCCGCTGGACGCGCGGGGGCGCCCGAACCTGGCCAGCCCGTCGCAGCCGATCTACTTCGTTCCGAACACCCGCCTGGCGCGAAACGACGACGGGCGCGGGGGCGCCTTCTGGACGAGGCTCGAGCAGATCCCGAAGCCGCTCGCCGCTGCGATGCGCGGCGTCCGGCCGTTTCCCGCACCCCGGTTGTCGCGCGTCATCGTGGGCGACCGGTTCGCGGCGGCCCCACAGTCCTATCTGCGGCTCTTCCGACTCGCCGCACCGCGTGTGCGCGTTCGCGACCCGGCCGGCCCCAGGCCCAGTGTGGAGGCGACGACCGCCGAGAGCGCCGCATACTGGAACCGCGTCGAACGCGTGTACCGGCTCATTCGCCTCCAGTCGCGCCGGGACAGCCCCTGGAGCGACTGGAAGACGTCGCTCTGGATCGGTCGGCGAGTCGATCTGATCCTGCGCGACGGCGAGCTCGTCCGAATTCCGCATGCGTTGGCGGAGCGGATTCGTCGCGGCGAGTCGCTGCGCTAGTCGTCGATCACGTAGCCGTCGCCTCGGCGGCTGAGCTCGAACGCGCCGCGCACCGCGGCGGCCGTTCGCTCGCCGATGACGATCTCGCCTGCTTCCGCCGACCGCACACGGCGCGCAGCGAGAACGACCGCGGGGCCCGAGATGCGCTCGCCGAGCGTCGTGTCGGCCGTTGCCAGGCCCGCGCGCGGCCTGAGTGCGTCGCCGAACTGCGCCAGTCGTTCCGTGGCGTCGACCGCGGCGCGCACGGCCGTGTCTGCTGAGGAGTCGCCGACGAAGACGGCGACGACCGCGTCGCCGATTCCGCGCTCGACCCGCCCACCCGCGCTGCGCAACGCTTGCTCGGCGGCGACGAGGGCGGGCTCCACGACCGGCTCCACCTCGCCGACGATCCCGAGGTCGAGGAAGACCGCGGTCCCCGTGACCGAGCGCGTGTCGCTGTCGAGGGTCGACTCGTGCCGAAGGATCGCCTGCTCGAGCTGCTGTAGCCGCTCTCCTGGCTCGATCCCGAGCTCGTCGACGAGCGTCCGCCGCGCGTCCCGGTACGCGTCGAGCGCCTGCGCCTGTCGGCCCGAGCGGTAGAGCGCGAGCATCAGCTGCTCCCGGAAGCGCTCGCGCAGCGGCTGCTCGCGGACGAGCCCTTCGAGCTCAGCGACGAGCGCGGTGTCGCGCCCCAGACCGAGCTCCAGCTCCAGCCGCTCCTCGATCGCCTCGAGCCGTAGCTCGTCCAGCCGCTCCGCCTCGCCCCGCAGCTCGACGTCCGCGAGCGGAGGTCCGCGCCAGAGCGCGAGCGCGTCGCGCAGGAGCTCGACCGCGGACTCGGGGTCGACGACCCGCGCCTCGCGCACGAGCTGCTCGAAGCGGTACAGGTCGACCGCGCCCGGCGAGACGTCGATCGCATATCCCGGCGCGCGTGTCACGATCACATCCCCGCCGAGCGCCTTACGCAGCTTCGAGACGTAGACCTGGAGCGCCGTCGCGGCCGTAGCGGGCGGGTCATCGCCCCAGAGCTCGTCGATCAACCGCTCCGTCGAGACGACTCGTCCCGCGTTCAGCACGAGCAGAGCGAGGAGCGTCCGCTGCTTCCCGTGGCCGATCTGGACCGCGCGGCCACCGTTTCGCACTTCCAGCGGTCCCAGGACCGCGAACTCCACAAGGCAGTTTTAGCGCTCGTTTAGCTCCGGGGCCAGGGGTCCTTTAGCGGGGCGTCGCATCGTGCGGTCGACCCCGAAGGACCCAAGGAGGAGACGATGTTCAGCAAGACCGGCAGCATGAATCGCAAGAAGGGCTTCATTGGCCCGATCGTGCTCGCGCTCGCCGCCGCCGCGCTCGCGCCGACCCCGGCCGCAGCCCATCCGCAGGACGGCCAGTCCGGGCAGAAGGACATCCCGTACCTGAGCTGGGGCGTCGGCATCACGAGGCCGGCTCCCGTCCAGGCGAACGGCGGTGTGACCCCCACGAATCTCGCCCGCTCGTACGAGGCGCCCGTGCTCGGCGTGTCGCAGCCAGACGGCTACCAGCCGCAGGTCCGCGGTGACGAGCCGATCGTCATTCGCGACGCTCCCGACGGCTTCCAGCCTCAGACCCGGACCGTCGAGGCATCGAGTGCCTCCGGCAGCGGCCTCGACTCCGAGGATCTGTTCAGCGGCTTCCTTCTCGGCGCAGCGCTTGCCTTGGCCGCGGCGCTGGCGCTGAGCGTCGTCCGTCGCGGCCCCCGGACGGCCCAGTCGTAGGGCGAAGCTCCTCCGACGCGAAACGGCCCCAAGCAGGCGGGGGCCGTTTCGCTGTTTAGCGGTCGTTTAGCGGGAAGCGGGGTGCCGCTTAAGGAGCGGATCGCATTGTGGTCGCGACAAGCGAGAGACCCCCGAAGGAGGAGCAATGTTCAGTCGGACCCGCAGGATGACCCGCCGCCGCCGGTTCCTTGGCACCCTCGCACTGGGCTTCGCGGCCGTCGGCGTCTTCTCAGGCGCCGCCCAGGCCCAGTCTCGTCCCTATCAGCCGAACTACGAGACAGGGACCGCGAACAGCGGGATCGTGTCCAAGTCGTTGATCGAGCAGCACATGCTCCGCGAGGCGCGCGAGGTAAAGCTCGCCGCCGGCGAGCCCAACTACTCGCACCTGCCCGCCGAGGACCGCGCCGCGATCAACGCGCCCCCGGCAGTGAGCCAGGTCCAGACGGCAACCGTCTCGTCTTCAGGCAGCGGCCTGGATCGCAGCGACTGGATGCGCGGCATCGCGTTCGCCGTGGGTCTGCTCGCAGCCACTGCCTTCGCGCTGGTCATGGCTCGCGGCGGCATGCGCACCGCACACTCGTAACCCGAAGGTCCCCACCGCGAAACGGCCCGCCGAAAGCGGGCCGTTTTCGCGTTCATGCCGCGCGGGTCCCTGCCTCCCAGCTCGCCCACAGCGCGGCGTAGCGCTCGCCCTGCGCGACGAGCTCGGCATGCGAGGCGAGCTCGACGAGCTTCCCGCCCTCGATCACCGCGACGCGATCGGCGCGCTCGGCCGTCGACAGGCGATGCGCGATCGTGATCACGGTGCGGCCCTTGGAGACGGCGGCGAGCGCACGTTCGACGAGTGCCTCCGTGGCCGGGTCGAGCGACGACGTGGCCTCGTCGAGCACGATCACGGCCGGGTCGGCGAGCGCGACGCGCGCCAAGCCCGCGAGCTGACGCTCGCCGGAGGAAAGGCGGACGCCGCGGGTCCGAACGTCGGTCTCCAGTCCTTGCGGCAGCGCCTCGAAGCGTGCGAGCGCGCCGATCCGCGCGAGCGCCTCACGCACGTCTTCATCGGATGCGTCTGCGCGGCCGAGCCGCACGTTGTCGGCGAGCGTCCCCGAGAACAGGTGGCCCTCCTGCGGCAGGAAGACGATCGACCGCCGCAGCGACTCGAACGTCCCCTCGCGCAGATCAACGCCGCCGAAGCGCACGACGCCGACCGTCGGGTCGTACTGACGCGTGAGGAGCTTCGCGAGCGTCGACTTGCCGGCTCCCGTCGGCCCGACCAGCGCGAGTTGCTCGCCGGGGCGGATCGTCACGGACACGTCGTCGAGCACGAGCGGGCCGGCGCCGTAGCGGAAGGAGACGCGCTCGGTGCGGAGCGCGCCGTCCGCGGGAAGCGCCGTGTGCCCGCTGCGGACAGTCACGGGAGTCTCGAGCAGCGTGACGATCTTCGTCAGCGCCGCGCGCCCCGACTGGAACTCGGAGAGCCAGTCGCCGAGCCGCCCGATCGGGTCGAAGAGCGAGATCAGGTAGAGCGCGAACGCGATCAGCGTTCCGATCGAGACACTGCCGTGCCAGACGAGCCAGCCGCCGACGGCGATCACTGCGGCGGTCGAGAGCGCCTGCGCGAACGCGATCGTCGCGAAGAAGGAGATGTTCACGAGCGACACGCGCCGCCAGGCGCCGACGAGTGCACTCGAGCGCTTGCGGTACGTCTCGAACTGCTGCTGCTCGCGGCTGAACGCCTTCACGACCTTGACGCCGGTGATCCCCTCCTGCAGCGACGTCATCGTGTCGGCGACGCGCTCCCGCACGCCCATCCACGACGGGTGCGACCGCCGCTGGTAGGACCACGCGGAGGCCAGGAGCATCGGAAAGCTCACGAGCGTCACCGCCGCGAGCACGGGCGAGAGCGCGATCAGAACGATCGCCGTGACGGCGAGGAGCAGCACACTGCCGACGACTTCGACGAGCACCTGACGCGTGAACGTCGTCAGCGTCTGCACGTCCGACGTCAGCCGGGCGATGAGCACGCCTGCGCGCTCACTCTCGAAGAACGGCACCGAGAGCCGTTGCAGATGGCCGTACGCGGCGACGCGGAGCGCGCCGAGGAACCGCTCGCCCGCGCGCGCGGAGCAGACGACGACGAGCCGCTCACACAGGGGCCGGAGCACGACGAGCCCGAGGTAGATCAGCGCCGCCGTCCGGATCGGGCCCTCATCGCCCTTGCTGATTCCGTTGTCGACCGCGTACTTGATCAGCGCGGGTCCTGCGATCTGGATCAGGGTCGAGCCGACGATCCCGAGCGCCGCGAGCGCGATCAGCCGCCGGTGCGGGCGCAGGAACTCCCAGGTATGAGCGAGGACCGAAGGATTCACGCAGCCTCCAGTGCCAGCAGTCGCCGGTAGCGGGCGGAGCGGGCGAGCAGCTCCGCGTGCGATCCCTGGTCGACCATCCGGCCGCCTTCGAGCACGGCGACGCGGTCGGCGAGTGCGATCGTCGCGGCCCGGTGCGCAATCACGAGCGTCGTCCGGCCCTGCATCACCGTGCGCAGCGCCTCGAGCACCTCGTGTTCCTTGGTCGCGTCGACGGCGGAGGTGGCGTCGTCGAGGATCAAGAGCGCCGGGTCCGCGAGGATCGCCCGCGCGATCGCCACGCGCTGCCGCTGCCCGCCCGAGAGTGAGAGCCCACGCTCGCCGAGCGGGGTTTCGTAGCCCTCGGGCAGTCGCTCCACGAACTCGTGCGCGCCCGCGAGGCTCGCTGCGCGGAGGATCTCCTCGCTCGGCGCGTCGGGGCGCGCGAAGCCGATGTTCGCGCGTACGCTGTCGGAGAACAGGAACGTGTCCTCGAACACGATCCCGACGGCGTGGCGCAGGTCGTCGACCCGCAGCTCGCGCACGTCGATGCCGCCGACCTCGACGCTGCCTTCCTGGACGTCGTAGAAGCGGGCGAGCAGGGCTGCGACCGTCGTCTTGCCCGAACCGGTTCCGCCGACGAGCGCGACAGAGGTGCCGGCCGGGACGTGGAGGTCGAACCCGTCGAGCACCGGTCGCTCGGGCTCGTACCCGAAGCGGACGCTGCTGAAGCGGAGGTCCACCGGCGCGTGCTCGTCGAGGCGCTTCGGGCGCGGGCGCTCCATCACGCCCGGCCGTTGCTCGAGCACCTCCGTGATCCGCGCCGCTGCCGCGGCCGCGCGCTGCACCGTCGAGACGCGCTGACCGAGCGTGCGCAGCGGCCAGACGAGGATCGCGAGGTAGAGGTTGAACGCGGTCAGCTGCCCGAGCGTCAGGTTGCCGTCGATCACACGCTGCGACCCGAACCAGAGCGTCGCCAAGATCCCGAGCAGCGGCAGCGCCTCGAGCGCGGGGAGGAAGACCGCGTCGACGGCGGCGACCTCGAGCGCGCGGCCGACCACGCGATCGCTCGAGGCGCGAAAGCGCGTCGCCAGCTGATCGCCCGCGCCCAGGCCCTTCACGACGCGAATCCCGGCGACGGTCTCCTCGACGAGCGACGTGTTGTCGGCGAGGGCCTCCTGAAGGCGCTTCGTCGTGCCGCCGTAGCGCGCCGAGTAGCGCCAGAAGCCGATCGAGACAAGGGGCAGCGGGAGGAGGACGATCAGCGCCAGCGGGAGGTCGATCGCCAGCAGGATGACCGCGACGGCGACGACCGTGAGGAGGTAGCCGATCGTGTGGCCGACCGAGTCGAACAGCCGCGCGATCAGCTCGGCGTCGTTCGAGGCGCGGCTCATCAGCTCACCCGCGCCGACCCGGTCGTGGAAGCGCGCGTCGAGCTCGAGTGCGCGCGTGAAGAGCGCGTCGCGCACCGCCGCATCGGCATGCGCCCGGTTGCGGATCGCGAAGTAGTGCCGCATGCCTCCCGCCAAGGCCTCGACGAGGCCGAGCCCGACGAGCACGCTGCACCACGTGAGGAGCGCCCGCCGGTCGTGCGGCAGCACGCCGTCGTCGATCGCGCGGCCGACGACGAACGGCGCCGTCACCGCTGCGGCCTGCCACATCAGGCCGCCCGCGATCGCCAGCAGCACACCCGGGCGCTCGCGAACGATCAGGCGCCAGAGGTACCGCCACGCGGCGTGGCGTCTCGCTGCGTCCACGTCCGGCACCGCGCAAAAGTATCGGCAGGCAGCAAGGAAGGGCCCCGCGTGCGCGGGGCCCTTCGCAGTGGGGGATCGGCTCAGACGCCGTCGCGCTGCACTTACCCGTGCGTCGGCGATACCTCCGCCGTCGAGCCACCGAACATTGCTCGATGTGGTAGAGCAGGGACGTGCCGGGCGACCCGATCGAGAAGCGTTTCCCGCGTCCGTCGGTGATGGGGGTCGTCAACGTGACCCCCGACTCGTTCTCGGACGGAGGCGTGAACTACCGCGCCGAGGACGCGGTCGCCGCCGTACGCCGCATGGTCGAAGAGGGCGCCGCGATCGTCGACGTGGGAGGCGAGTCGACGCGGCCGGGCTCCGAGGGCGTCTCGCTCGACGAGGAGCTGCGCCGCGTACTCCCGGTGCTCGAACGCGTGGCCGGCGAGTTGCCGGTCTCGATCGACACGGCGAAGGCAGAGGTCGCGCGACGCGCGCTCGCACTCGGCGCGGAGCTGGTCAACGATGTAACCGCCCTACGCGCCGACCCGGAATTGGCAGGCATCGTGGCGGACAGCGGCGCGTACCTCTGCCTGATGCACATGAAGGGCGAGCCGCGCACGATGCAGGTCGACCCGACCTACGACGACGTCGTCTCGGAGGTCGCTGCGTTCCTCGAAGAACGGCTGCGCGTCGCCGTCGCGGAAGGCGTGCCGGAAGAGCGCGTCTGCCTCGACCCGGGGATCGGCTTCGGCAAGACCGTCGAGCACAACTTCGAGCTCCTGCGGCAACTGGACGAGCTCGTGGCGCTCGGCCGACCCGTTGTGATCGGGTTCTCCCGCAAGCGCTCGCTGGGGCGCGTCCTCGGCGACCCGGAAGCGACGACCGGGCCACTCTCCGCCAGCCTCGCGGCGGCGGTCGCTGCGTACGAGCGCGGCGCGACGATCCTGCGCGTTCACGACGTCAAGGAGCATGTCGAGGCGCTCGCCGTCGCGCGGGCGGTTCAGTGATCGAGGTAGAGCTGCACGGGCTCGAGCTCTTCGGCCGTCACGGCGTCGAGCCCGAGGAGCGCGAGCGCGGGCAGCGGTTCGTCTTCGACGTCGGCTTCGAGGTCGGCGATGAGGCGCTTTCCGACCGGATCGAGGACGCGGTCGACTACCGCGAGGTCGCGCTGGCCGTGCGCGAGGTTTCGGACGGGCGGCAGTTCGCGCTGCTCGAAGCGCTCGCCGCGGCTGTCGCCGACGAGGTGCTGGCGCGTTTCCCCACGGTCGCGCGCGTCAGTGTCCGCGTCCGCAAGCCCGAAGTGCGGCTCGACCCGCCGGTCGAGTTCAGCGCGGCTACCGCCGAGCGGTCGAGGCGCTGACCCGGTACGACGCCGCTCCAGGGCCGTTCGACGGCAGGTAGACGTCGAGGTACGCGTAGAACGGGCGCCTGCTCGCGTTGCGGACCGACACCTTCTCCGGGCTTGCACCACGCTTCCGGCTCGACGCGAAGAGATTTCGCCTGCGCGCCGCGCCGCGCAGGAAGACGGAGCTCGCACTCTGCTTCCAGAGGTCGACGTCGACGTCGGCATCGGGAGCGACGGTGACGCGCACCGTCCGGCCGGCCGGCACGAAGACGCGATAGACGTCCTCCGGGTCCTCCGTCACGTCCAGTCGTGCGCGGAAGGACGCGCCGCCCTTTCCCGGTCCGGTGATCGGCGTTGTCGCGTCGCTGAAGAGGCCTCCCGCCTTGACGAGGCGGATGTCGTCGTTCGGCTCCTGGTGGTCGCTGAACGGCGCCGCCCGCGTCAGCGCGGTCGGGATGTCGAGCAGGCCGAAGCCTGTGTCCCGGTCGAACCCCTTCGCGCCGAGGTCGCGCGCCGAGTAGCGCATCAGGTCGAACACCTGCGTGTTGTCCAGCTCGGGACGAGCGGTCCATACCCACGCGGCCGCGCCCGAGACGATCGGCGTCGCGAAGCTCGTGCCGCTGAGGACCTCGTAGCCTGCTGAGTCGAACGAAAGTGGCACAGCGGCGGGAATGTGTACGCCCGGCGCTGCGAGGTCGACGGCAGGCAAGGCGCTGGAGAAGCTCGCCACCTGGTTGCTCTCGTCGGTCGCGGCGACGGTCAGCACGTGGTGATACGGAGCCGGGTAGGAGGGCGGGCTTCCCCTCTGGCGGTCGTTGCCTGCTGCGGCAACAACCAAGGAACCCGTTCCGAACGCGAGGAGCACCTCGTTCTCGAGCAGCGCGCTCGGGTCGGCGACGCCGAAGCTCATGCTGATCACGCTCGGCCCGGCATCGAGAGCCGCGTCGATCGCCGCGATGATCTGGCTGATGAGCAACTGGTGCGCGTCAGCTTCCCGGATGACGGCCTGGGGGTAGACGCCGACGAGGAAGACGCCGTTCTCGGGCGCCGCGGCGACGGAGGAGACCGCCGTGCCGTGGAAGTCGTCGGGCAGGTCGGTCAGGCTCTGCGGTGTCAACAGGAACGTGTTCGGGCGGCCGGCGAACTCCGGGTGGGTCACGTCGAGACCGGAGTCGACGATCGTGATCGGCTTGCCAGGACCGGGCGGCCTCGCGCGATCGGCGCCCACGACCGGCCGCCACCACTCAAGGCCGACGAGCGGGTCCGTCTGAACGGCGCGGAGCGGCTGAGCGGCCCGGTCGGGCTCGACGGCCTGGACTACGCCCGCATCGAGGAGGCGCGGGAGGACGCGCTCTGCGGTGCGGGTCGGCAGGGTCCAGATCCCGAGCCGTCGCGAGACGAGCGTCCCGCCCTCCGCAGCGAGCGAGCCGCGGCTCAGTTGCACGAGCGCACCGTCGTAGGCGCCGATGGAGAGCAGGCCCGGTCCCAGCGGGGAAGGCTCGGCCGCACGGGCGGCGAGCGCCGAGGGAGCCGCCACGAGGGCTGCCAGGAAAGCAACGAGGGCCCCCTTCAAGACGCGCAGGGTAGCCGTTACCCTCGCCGGGTGCCCCGCGCCTACGTGGGCCTCGGCGCCAACCTCGGCGACCGCGAGGCCGCTCTCCTGGCGGCAGTCGACCGGCTCGCGGCGACCCCGGGGGTCGAGGTCGTGGCCGTCTCGAGCTTCCGCGAGACCGACCCGGTCGGCTATCTCGACCAGCCGCGCTTCCTGAACGGGGCGGTGGCGCTGGAGACGGACCTGCCGCCGCGCGCGCTCCTCGACGCGCTGCTCGCGGTCGAGCGCTCCCTGGGCCGGAAGCGCGAGGGCCCCCGGTTCGGCCCCCGGACGATCGATCTCGACCTGCTCGTCTACGGCGATCAGACCGTGGACGAGGACGGCCTCAGGGTGCCTCATCCCCGGCTCGGGGAGCGGGCCTTCGCCCTGGAGCCCCTCCTGGAGCTGGATCCCGGCCTCGTCGTCCCCGGGGTGGGCCCGCTGGAGACAGCCCTTCGAAAACTAGAATCCCGGTGATGTCGCACCTGGACGAACTCGAGGAGTTCGAGGCCGACGCCGAGCTCCGGCTGAAGAAGGAGTACTCGGCGGTCTTCGGCCTCTTCCGCTACTGCGTGCTCACGCAAGACGCGACGTACCTCTGCAACAAGCTCGACCTCCAGTACGTTCCGCAGCCCGCCTACCCGTTCTTCCACCTGAAGATGGAGGACGTCTGGGTGTGGGACAAGAACCGCCCGACGCGCATGATCCCGCGCGCCGAGGTGTACACGTCCGCCGACGTCAGCGTCGAGGAGCTGCGCGGCCAGGACGATCCGACACTTTCGGCCGATGCGTTGGCCGAGCGCATGCGCGAAGCGCTTTCGTCGGACGACGACACGTAGTCGTTGCTGCTCGCACTCGACGTCGGCAACACGCAGACGGTGCTCGGCCTCTTCGACGGCGAGGAGCTGCACGACCACTTCCGGCTCGCGACGGAGCGACGACGCACTGCCGACGAGCTGTTTGTGCTCGTCGACGGCCTGCTCGAGCTCGACGACGTCGACGGGATCTGTCTCTCGGCGACCGTGCCGGCGCTCGTCCGGGAGTACGAGCTGCTCGCGGAACGCGTCGGAGTGCCGATCCTCGTGGTCGGGCCCGGAGTCGCCACGGGGATCCCGATTCGCTACGACGACCCGCGCGAGGTCGGCCCCGACCGGATCGTCAACGCGGTCGCGGCGAAGGAGCGCTACGGCGCGCCCTGCATCGTGGTCGACTTCGGCACGTCGACGAACTTCGACGTCGTCTCGCCGGAGGGTGAGTACGTCGGCGGCGTCCTCGCACCCGGCGTGGAGATCTCGATGGACGCGCTCTTTGCGCGCGCGGCGCGCCTCTTCCGCGTCGACTTCGCGCCGCCGCCGACGGTGATCGGCAAGACGACGCAGTCCGCGCTGCAGTCGGGGCTGGTCTACGGCTTCGCGGGGCAGGTGGACGAGATCGTGTCGAGGATCCGGCAGGAGCTCGGGGTCGAAGCTCGCGCGGTCGCGACCGGAGGCCTGGCGGAGCTGATCGCGCCGCACTCGCGCACGATCGAGCGCGTGGACGGCTTTCTGACGCTCGAGGGTCTGAGGCTCGTCTATGCTCGGAATCGGTAGCCAGATCGAGCTCCGGGATCGAGCCGGCAGCGGCTACGAGCTTCGGGGCGGGACGCTCGCACGGGTTCCGGCGAACTCAGTGACTGCGCCCAGCGGGTACACCTTGACGTTCGACGACCGGTGGACGCTCCTTCGCGGCGGTCGCGTCGTCGAGCGGTTCGCGTGGGACGCACCCGAGCTCGGCGACACGGGCACCGTACTCACGAGCTTCCGCGCCGCCGACGACGGCGCGGCGCTCCGGCGTCCGTCGCACGCAACCTGGCCACCGGCGCGGGGCCCCTGCAGCTGCCGGGTCGGAGCTGCGCGTTCCCGTGTCCGGCGCTCTCGCCGGGCGGCGATCGTCTCCTCGCGCAGTGGTCGGGCGAGTGCGAGATCCCGGAAGTGCATCTGTTCAACGCGCGGCGAGGTCTGACCGGCCGGACGAGCGTCCTCGCCACGACGCGCGACGGCGCAGCGGCGGAAGCCTTGGCCTCGGCTGGGCCGGGCGCGCGGCGCTCGTCCTGATGCGCCGCGGCGCGTGTGGAACATCTGCCGACCGCCCGGGCGTCTACGCCTTCGTCGGCTGGTCGTCTGTCCGGCTGATCTACTCCCTTGGCGCCACACGCGACCCGCGGGTCGCCCTCTGGCGCTGACGGGCTCAGGAGAACACCGAAGCTCCCCCGAGCCCGTCGAGTATTACGGCGTGATGCGCGGGTCGTGCGCGTCGAGCAGCGTCTCGTCGGCGAGGCGGTGGTATCGCGTGCCCCAGAGCCCGCCGAGCAGACCGCCGAGGAGCATGCCCGCGACCGCGGCAGCGCCGCTGATGATCGCGACCGGTGTCACCGCGTCGCGGTTGAACCACTGCGGCAAGTCGACGTTGGAGAAGACGTCGTACTCGTTTCCGAGCCAGGCCGCGAGGCCCGCGAGCACCGCCGCGAGCACGAGTGTCCAGACCGCCGTCATCAGACCGTTGCGTGCGCCGTCGTACCGGGCGATGCGACCGGCGGTCCAGCCGCCGATCAGGTACGACACGAAGAGCACGGCCACGCCGCCGATCCAACTGGCGAGCGAGATGTCCTTCACGTCGTTGACGTTGTCGCCGTTCAGGCCGGTCTGGTAGCCGATTGCGCCGATCGCGGCCCCAACGAGCCCGCCGAGCAGGACGACCATCGCGAGCGCCGTGAGCATTCCGACGAGACTCGCGGGCAGGTCGACGCCGCCGAACCGCTCACGGGCCGCGACGATCGGGTGCACGGCAGGCCGCTCTGCCACGACGACGTCGCGCCGCTCGGCCGCCTCGGCGCGCTCGGCCTCGTACGCCTCGCGATCCGCCGCCTCGGCCGGCGTCTCGACGGTTTCGGCCTGGTCTGTCGCCGTCCGGTCTCCGAAGATCATCATGAGCCCCCCTTTTCGGATTCGAGCGGGTTGTTTCCCGGCCGGAAGAGGCGCTAACCGCCGCCGTAGATCGAGATCGGCAGGTTGAGCGTGACCTCGTCGCCCGCCGGCAGCTCCTCTTCCAGGCGGCCGAGCACGAACCGGGCGCCTGGCGCTGCGGCGAAGAGGCGCCGCTCGACCTCGGCGAGGTCGTCGATCTGGGTCAGCTCGGCCTTGAACGCACGCGGGAAGCGACCGCCGCCGAGGTACCAGCCGTAGAACTTCTTCAGGAAGCGCGGCGCCTTGCGCTCGCCGAGCTCGCGGACGGTCTCGCGCATGAAGAGGACGAGCTCGGCGACGACCTCCTCCCGCGTCGGCTCCCCAGCGTCCTCCTCGAGGATCTCGCGCAACACCCACGGGTTGCCCTGCGCGGCACGTCCGACCATGACCGCGGCTGCCCCGGTCGTGGCGAGTATCGCCTGGGCGCGCGCGCGCGACGTGATGTCACCCGAGGCGATCACGGGGACGTCGACCCGCTCGACCAGCTCGGCCGTGAGCGCGTGGTCGGCGCTGCCGGTGTACATCTGCTTCGCGGAGCGCGGGTGCAGGGTAAGCGTCGCGGCGCCCGCCTCCACGAGTCGCGGGCCGACCTCGAGGCACGCCCGCGAGCCGTCCTCGAGCCCGCGGCGCATCTTCACGCTGACCGGGAGGTCGACGGCCTCGGCAACTGCCTCCACGATCCGGCAGGCGCCGTCGGCGTCGTCGAGGAGCGTCGCGCCGGCGCCGGTCTTGGTGACCTTGCGGACGGGGCAGCCGAAGTTGATGTCGACGATGTCCGCGCCCGCGTCGGCGACCATGCGAGCCGCCTCGGCCATCATGGCCGGCTCGGCTCCGAAGATCTGGACGGCGAGCGGGTGCTCGTCGGAGGCGATCCGGAGGTACCCGAGCGTGCGCTCATTTCCGTGGTGGAGCCCGGCACAGCTGACCATCTCCGAGCAGACCAGCCCGGCGCCGTAGCGGCGGCCTTGGCGGCGGAAGGCCTGCACGCTGACGCCCGCCATCGGGGCGAGGACGAGCCGGGTCGGGATCTCGACGTCGCGGATCCGCCAGGAGTCGCGAAGATTCACCTGCATAGAGCGGGGAAATGGTAGCCGGGAAGGATTGACGATGATGGGAGCCGAGGCTACACTTCCCGGCTCGCGACGGCGCCTGAGCGCCGCGCTTTTCTCTATCGGAGGGACGTTGAAGGAAGTCATCCTCACCAAAGAGGGCCACGAGAAGCTGAAGCAGGAGATCGATTACCTGCGGAACGACAAGCGTCGCGAGGTGGCCGAGCGCATCCGGATCGCCCGGGAGTTCGGCGACATCGCCGAGAACGCGGAGTACGACGACGCCAAGAACGAGCAGGCGATGCTCGAGCACCGGATCGCCCAGCTCGAGGAGCGGCTGCTCGCCGCGCGCGTGATCGAGAAGAAGGAGATCTCGAAGGACCAGGTCTCCGTCGGCTCGCACGTCAAGCTGCGCGACGTCGAGGCCAAGAAGACGCTCGAGTACCACATCGTCGGGTCCGCGGAGGCGAACCCCGCCGAGAACAAGCTCTCGAACGAGTCGCCGGTCGGCAAGGCGATTCTGGGCCGCAAGAAGGGCGAGACCGTCGAGGTCACCACGCCCCGCGGCGCCTTGAAGTTCAAGATCATGGAAATCCGCGCCGCCTAAGCGGCGCAAATCGGCGCCTTCGGCGCCTCAATTTCCGCCGCCGGCATCGCCCTGGTCGTCGCTCGAGCGAGGACGGGCAAAGCCCGCCCTCGCGGCGTACTGTGAATTGGTGTGGGCTTAAAGGCTGAGTCTCGTGATCGATCTCCACTCGCATGTGCTGCCCGGCGTCGACGACGGCGCGGCAACGCTCGAGGACAGCGTTGCGATGGCGCGCGCAGCCGCGGCGGACGGGATCCGGTGGCTCGCGGCGACGCCGCACGTGCGCGACGACTATCCGACCGGCGCGGAAACGATGGAGCGGCTCGTTCGCGTCGTTCGCGAAGCGATCGAACGGGCGGGCATCGCGTTGGAGTTGCTGCCCGGCGGGGAGATCGCGCTGGAACGGCTCGACGTGTCGGATTCGGACGACCTGCGCCGGTTCGGGCTGGGTGGGAACCCGAGGTATCTGCTCGTCGAGTTTCCGTATGTCGGATGGCCGCTCGGGGTAGAGGAGCGGCTGTTCGCGTTGCGGGCAAAGGGCGTCGTTCCGGTGCTCGCACACCCGGAGCGGAATCATGAGGTGCAAGAGGACCCCGAGCGGCTCGGCTCGCTCGTGCATTCCGGTTGTCTCGTGCAGGTAACGGCCGCCTCGCTGGACGGCCGGCTCGGTCGCTCCTCCGCCGCTTGCGGGCGCGCGCTCGTCGACACCGGGCTCGCGCACATGATCGCGAGCGACGCGCATCACCCGAGCGTGCGCGCGATCGGGATGTCAGCTGCGACGCGCGCGGTCGGCAGCCCGGAGCTGGCGCGCTGGTTGACGGTCGACGTCCCGCGGGCGATCGTCGACGACCTGCCGCTTCCGGAAAGACCGGAGCAGGCGGCGCGCGGCGGCCTGCTTGGGCGCTTCCGGCGCAGTTGAGCGGCACTAGACTCGCGCGGCATGTCATTGCTGCCGAAGCGGTTTCCCGATCGGGTCGAGATCGCGGACGTGCGCGCCGAAGCAGAGGAGCTCGAGCCGGGGGAGGAGCGCGGCGAGCAGCGCCGCCTCGCCGGGCGCGTGCTCGCGCGCCGCGACATGGGAAAGCTCGTCTTCCTCGACCTGGTCGACCGCTCGGGGCGCATCCAGCTGCTCGTGCGCGAGGAGCAGACCGGCCCGGTCGACCTCGACGTCGGAGACATCGTCGGCGTGACGGGGATCCCGGCGCGTACGCGCCACGGCGAGCCGTCGCTGGCCGTCGAGTCGCTCACCCTGCTCGCGAAGATCCGGCGGCCGCTGCCCGACCTCTATCACGGGCTGCAGGACGTCGAGACGCGCTACCGCCAGCGCTACCTCGATCTTCTCGCGAACGAAGAGTCGCGCCGCGACGCGCTCGTTCGCACGCGGATGGTGACCCAGATCCGCCGCTACCTCGACGAGGCGGGCTTCGTCGAGGTCGAGACGCCGATCCTGCAGCCGCGCTACGGCGGCGCATTCGCCGAGCCGTTCGTCACGCACTACAACGCGCTCGACGCCGACTACTACCTGCGGATCGCCGACGAGCTCTACCTCAAGCGCCTGATCGTCGGCGGCCTCGAGAAGGTCTACGAGATCGGCAAGGACTTCCGCAACGAGGGCACGTCTTACAAGCACCAGCCCGAGTTCACCATGCTCGAGTGGTACGAGGCGTACGCCGACTACCGCGACACGATGGCGCGCATGGAGGAGCTGATCCGCACCGTCGCGGAGCGCACGATCGGCACGACGAAGGTCACCTTCCGCGGCCACGAGGTCGATCTCTCGCGCTGGCGCCGGATCAAGCTCGTCGACGCCCTCGAAGAGCACGGGCTGTGGACACGCGACGAAGAGGAGCTCCGGCGACTGATGAACGAGCGCGAGGTGGACACGCGCAACGACCGGACGTGGGCGCAGCTCGTCGACCACGTGCTCTCGCATTTCGTCGAGCCGTCACTGATCGAGCCGACGATCCTCCACGACTATCCGATCGAGCTCTCCCCGTTCGCGCGCACGACCGACGACGACCCGACGATCGTCGAGCGGTTCGAGTACTTCGTCGGCGGGATGGAGCTCGGAAACGCCTTCACCGAGCTGAACGACTCCGAGGAGCAGGCGCAGCGCTTCGCGATGCAGATGAGCGAGCGCGAAGCGGGTGCGACAGAAACGGAGGCCGGTGACACAGATTACGTCGAGGCGCTCGCCTATGGTATGCCGCCGACCGGCGGCCTCGGCCTCGGCATCGACCGGCTCGCGATGGTGCTCTCCGGCCGTGACACGATCCGCGACGTGGTGCTCTTTCCGGCCTTGCGCGAGCGCTCCGGCGATCGTTAACGCGCCGACGATCGAACCCGTCGAGTTTGACGCCGAGCCCGAGCCCACTGCCGACGGCTACCGTCTTCGCCGAGCTGCTCGAGCGCTAAACGAACATCCGGAACGTGGCGGCGAGGCCCTCCGCACAACCGATCCGCGGGCGCCAGCCGAGGTCCGACGCGATCCGCCGGCTGTCGAGCGCGCTTCGCAGGAGCTCCCCCTGGCGCAGGGGCGCGAACTGCGGCTCCAGCGACGTGCCCGCTTCGCGCTGGAGATGCTCCAAGAGCTCCAGCACCGTCGTCTCGATGCCCGTCCCGACGTTGTAGACGCCCGGGCGGCCGCTCTCGACCGCGGCGACAAACGCAGATGCCACGTCCGCGACGTGCGTGTAGTCGCGCGTCTGGTTTCCGTCGCCATAGACAGTCGGTGGGACGCCGCGCGAGAGGTGGTCGCTAAAGATTGCGACAACGCCGGCCTCGCCGTGTGGCTGCTGCCGCGGTCCGTACACGTTGGCGAGCCTGAGCACGACGTTCGGGAGTCCGTGCAGGCGACCCCACGTACCGACGTACGCCTCACCGGCGAGCTTCGACGCGCCGTACGGAGATAGCGGGCGCGGATTCGTCTCTTCCGGGGTCGGCAGCTCGGCGTCGTCTCCGTACAGCGCACCGCCCGTGGAGGCGAACACGATGGGAGCTTCGCAGGAGCGCGCCGCCTCGCAGACGTTGAACGTCCCGACGATGTTGACCGCGAGGTCAGTGGACGGTTCCTGAACCGAGTAGGTCACGCTGGCCTGGGCGGCGAGATGGCAGACCGCGCTCGGCCGGAACTCCTGGAACGAACGGCGAACCGCGCCCGCGTCACGGAGATCGAGCTCGTGAACCTCCGCCTCCGGCGCAACGTTCTCGCGGCGCCCCGTGGAGAAGTTGTCCACGACGAGCACGTCGTAGCCGCGCTCGAGCAGGGCGTCGACGACGTGCGAGCCGATGAAGCCGGCGCCACCGGTGACGGCTGCGCGACGGGAGCCGGAGAGGGCGGCCACGGCGCGGGAACGATAGCAGCGCCCCTCAATAGGATCCAAGCGTGTCAATGGCACGCCGGGCCCTTGTGCTGCTCGCAGTCGTCGCGATCGTCGTCGGGCCCGCCGCGGCCTACGCATTCCTCGCCCCGAACCGTTACCAGGCTCGGGCCGACCTGCTCGTCACGCCGGCCCGGGAGAACGAACAGTTCGCCGGGCTCGGGTTGCTCAACGACACCGATGCCCCGGCCGCGGTCACGGCCGCCGCACTGGTAGAGACTCCTGCCGTCGCGCGCGCGGTCGCGACCCGTCTGCGGATGACCGAGAAGGGCGCGCGCCACGCCGTCGACGCACACCGTGTCGATCGCAGCAACGTTGTCCGCATCGCCGCCGAGTCGTCCAGCCCGGCGCGGGCTGCGCAGATCGCGAACGCGTTCGCGGACGAGACCGTGTCGGCATTGTCGGCGCGGTTTCAGAGCGAGTTGCAGTTCCGGATCCAGCATCTGCGTGCGCAGCTGGAGGGTCTCCCGATCGCGTCTCCGCAGGGGGTCGCCCTGCGCAAGCGCATCGACCAGTTGAGGGTCCTGCAAGGCTCGTCTGACCCAACCGTCCGTGTCGTCAGCACGGCGGTCGCACCGGCGGAGCCTTCTTGGCCACGGCCGTGGCCGATCATCACGGTCGCGCTGCTTGGCGCGCTCGCGCTGGGGCTCACGATCACCGCGCTTCGGGAGCTGAGCAGGCGACGCCCGCGGGAGCCGGCCGTCCCTCCGGCGGGCGCCGCCGAGATCGCGGCGCTCGAACGACGCCTTGGCGGGCGACTCGACTCCCTCGCGCGTGTGGTGGGCACGGCCGTGGAAGCCGCGGACGACGCGGAACACGAACGTCTCGCCGCGCGGGAGGGTCAGCTCGCCGCGCGGGAGAGTGAGCTCGCCGTGCAGGAGAGCGAGCTCGCCGCACGGAAGCGCAGGTTCGACGATCGCATCGCGGCCGTGACCACGAGGGAGCGGGAGCTTGCGCGTCGGGCCGCCGACGTCGAGGCGATGGCTCGCGAGCTGAAGGCGGCCCCCGCACCCGAGCCAGAGCCGGAGCCGGAGCCCGAACCCGAACCCGAGCCGGCCACCGCACGAGCGCGCGAGTCGGAACCGGAAGTCGTCGGCGAGCCCACCCCCCGCGCCGACGGCGCGTACAGCCTCAGTCGGCTCGAGGCGATCGTCTCGGCGCGTGAGGCCGAGTTCCCCGAGCGCGCGGGCGAGTGGCGCGCGTACCTCTACTCCCTACGCGAGCACGCCGCACCCGACGGCTCGCTGCCGGCGCATTTCGAGTACCTCATCGAGGAGGTGTTCGCCGAGGTCCTCGAGTGAGGCGGGCCTTCCGCCCGCTCGTTCTCTGCTACCACCGAGTGTCGACCGCCGAGCCGCACCGGCTCGCCGTCTCGGCCGAGCAGCTCGAGGCGCACCTTCGCGGTCTCGTGCGGCGCCGCTACAGCCCCGCACTCGCCGAGGACATCGTGCCGGGCCGGCACAGGCTCTTCCACGTTACCTTCGACGATGCGTACACGAGCGTCGCCGAAGCGCTCCCAGTGCTCGAGCGGCTCGCCGTGCCGGGCACGGCCTTCGTGTGCTCCGCGTTCGCCGAGGACGGACGGCCCCTCCGTGTTCCCGAGCTCGAGTCGGCCGTCGACGCCGCGCCCAGCGAGTTCGCGACGATGCGCTGGGACGAGCTGCGTGCGCTGGCCGAACGAGGGATCGAGATCGGCTCGCACACGATCAGCCACCCGCATCTGCCGCGCCTCGGCGACGCCGAGCTCAACCGTGAGCTGCGCGAGTCGCGCGAGCGGATCGCCGACGAGCTGGGCCGCGAGTGCCGTTACCTCGCCTACCCCTACGGCGACGAGGACGCACGCGTACGCGAGGCGGCACGCCGCGCGGGTTACGACGCCGCGTTCGCCCTCCCGGGCAGCCGCTATTCGGTCGACAGGTTCGGTTTGCCACGCATCGACCTCTACTGGAAGGACACGGGCTTCCGCGCGGCGCTGAAGCTCTCACCGCTCCGTGGCGGCCGCTGCAGGTTCGCCTGCGCTCTGCGGATGACCCGCTAGGGTTTCGCCCCGTGAAAGCGCTGATCACGGGCGGTGCGGGATTCATCGGCTCGCACCTCTCGGAGCTGCTCCTCTCCGAAGGTCACGAGGTGTGGGTGCTCGACGACCTCTCGACGGGCGCAATCGACAACATCCAGCAGCTGCGCGAGCGCAGCGACTACCACCTCGTGGTCGATTCGGTGCTCTCGGCGTCCGTCGTCAACGAGCTCGTCTACAAGTGCGACGTCGTCTATCACCTGGCGGCGGCGGTCGGCGTGCGCCTGATCGTCGAGCAGCCGGTCCGGACGATGGTCACGAACGTCCAGGGGACGGAGACCGTGCTCGAGTACTGCAACCGATTCGCCAAGCGGGTGCTCGTGGCCTCGACCTCGGAGGTCTACGGCGACCACCGGCAGGAGCGGCCGCTCGTCGAAGGCGATGGGGCCATGTACGGCCCGACGACCGAGAAGCGCTGGTTGTACGCGTACTCGAAGGCCATGGACGAGTTCCTCGCGCTCGCGTACCACCAGGAGCGGGGCCTCGACTGCGTGATCGTGCGCCTGTTCAACACGGTCGGCCCCCGCCAGAGCGGGCAGTACGGGATGGTGATCCCGCGCTTCGTGCAGCGGGCCCTTACCGGCGCCCCGCTCGAGGTGCACGGCGACGGCACGCAGACGCGGTCGTTCTGCCACGTCCAGGACACGATCCGGGCCCTGAAGGGTCTGATGGAGGCGACCGAGATCTCAGGCGAGATCTTCAACGTGGGCGGCACCGACCGGATCTCGATCCTCGAGCTCGCCGACCGGGTCAAGGCGGCGACGGACTCGGAGTCAGAACTCGCGTTCATCCCCTACAAGCAGGTCTACGGCCAGGGGATCGAGGACACGCTCCACCGCGAGCCGGCCATCGACAAGGTCGGCGCCGCGATCGGCTGGCGCCCCACGCGCCCGCTCGACCAGATCCTCGCGGACGTGATCGAGCACGCTCGCCGCGCGCCGGTCCCGGTCGAGGCCGCCACACTCGAGATGTAGCCCGCGGCCGCCGGCGACGCCGGCGCGCCCGATTATGCGTTGCAAAGAGTGGGGATAGCCGTATGGCGCAGGTTTCTGGCGCCTGCCACCATCCTGATATGACAACTGTTCTCATCGTCGACGACCATGGCTCCTTTCGGGCCACGGCGCGGAGGCTGCTGGAGTTAGAGGGCTTCGACGTGGTCGGCGAGGCAGAGAACGGCGAGAGCGCGATCGAAGCGGTCAAACGGCTCCGCCCCGACGTCGTGCTCCTCGACGTCCAGCTCCCCGACATGGACGGCTTCGAGGTCGCCGGCCGCCTGGGCGCGAACGGCGACCGTCCGGCGATCGTGCTCACCTCGAGCCGCGACCTCTCGGAATTCGGCTGTCTGGTGGAGCGATGCGGCGCGCGCGGGTTCGTGCCGAAGGACGAGCTCTCCGGAGTGCGGTTGTCTGCGCTCCTCTCCTCGGGTTAGCCCTAGCCGAGGACGCAGGCCTGCCGCCTGGTGGGCCGATCGGCTCGGCGCGACGCTCGAGGCGATCCCCGATGAAGGAGAAGCCATGAACACCAGCACCTCAGCCCGCGAGCTCGACCACCGCGTTGCGGACGGAATCCACGTGACGCTGCTCTGGTATCCGGCGACGAACCGGATCGTCGTCGAGGTTTTCGACGAGGCCTCCGGCGAGCGGTTCGAGATCGACGCGCCCGCCGATCGCGCGCTCGACGCCTTCCATCACCCCTATGCGTACTCGGTGCCGGCGGAGCCCTTCCTTCCGGTGACGCAAGCGGCTTAGACTCGATGCGTGAACCTGCCGCGCGGTGACGTCACCTTCCTCTTCACGGACATCGAAGGCTCGACCGCGCTTGCGCGTAGGCTCGGCGAGGACTACGGCAAGCTCCTCGACGAGCATCGCCGGCTGATCCGCGACGCGATCGCCCAGGCCGGCGGACACGAGATCGACTGCCGCGCCGACGAGTTCTTTGCCGCGTTCTCCGAGACCCCCGCGGCGGTGTCGGCCGCGGTCGTCGCACAGCGCGCGCTGCTCAGTCACGGCTGGCCGGCCGGAGCCGAGCCACGTGTCCGGATGGGGATCCACGCGGGGCGGGCCGAGCCAGCCGGGGAGCAGGGCTACGTCGGACTCGACGTCCATCGCGCGGCACGCATCTGCGCCGCGGCAAACGGCGGCCAGATCCTCGTCTCATCGGCTGCACGTGCGCGGGCCGGCGACGCAGGTGCCGCCTTCGCCGACCTCGGTGAGCACCGCCTGGTCGGCTTCGGCGAGCGCGAGCGGATCTTCCAGGTGCTTCACGACGACCTGCCGAGCGAGCTGCAGCCGCCGGCGCCGAACGGCTCCCCGAAAGGACTTGCGATGCGCGTGGTGATTGCAGACGACTCCGTCCTCCTGCGCGAGGGGATCGTGAAGCTGCTCGAGGACGCGGGCTTCGACGTCGCGGGCCAGTCGGGGACCGCCGACGACCTGATGCTCAAGGTGCGGAGCTACAAACCGGACGTCGCCATCGTCGACATCCGCATGCCGCCAACCCATACGGACGAGGGCCTGCGGGCCGCGAAGGAGATCCGCGAGAAGCATCCGGACGTCGGCGTCCTCGTCCTCTCGCAGTACGTCGAGGCCGGCTACGCGCTCGAGCTGCTCCAGGACAGCGCCGAGGGGATGGGCTACCTGCTGAAGGATCGCGTCGCGGACGTCCAGGAGTTCGCGGACGCGGTCCGCCGTGTCGGCGAGGGCGGCTCGGCGCTCGATCCTACGGTGGTCTCACGGCTGGTCGGGCGCCGCCGGGAGGACGACCCGATAGGCCAGCTGACGCCGCGCGAACGCGAGGTCCTCGAGCTGATGGCGGAGGGCCGCTCGAACCAGGCGATCGCGGAAAAGCTCGTCGTGACGCCCCGCGCGGTCGAGAAGCACGTCACGAGCATCTTCGTGAAGCTCGGCCTCCCGGCGAGCAGCGACGACCACCGCCGCGTGCTCGCCGTTCTCACCTTTCTGAACGCGTAGTACGGATCTCCGCACCCGAAGACGCGGGTGAGCCCCATACCCGCGCTGCGGCCCGCATGGAAGCCTGGCGACATGAGCTTCGCTTCCCTCCGGATGCAGGTCGCCCGCCCTCACGCAGGGCCCGCCGAGCTCGCCGCGGTCATCGTCCTCTACGTCGCGTACGAGGTCTTCCGCGGTTTCGGCGACGCGAGCCTGGACGTCGCCCGGGCCCACACCGCCGACATCGTGGCGCTCGAGCGCGCGGTCGGGATCTTCGGCGAGCGGGCCGTCCAGGCCTGGGCCGCCGGGATCCCCGGACTGCCGACCTTCCTCGGTCTCGCGTACGTCTCGATGCATCTCGGCGCCACCGCCGTTGCGCTCGTCTGGCTTCACCGCTCGCACCGGAGCACCTTCGCCGTCGTCCGCACCACGCTGATCGTCTCCACGGCGGTCGCCCTCGTGGTCTACGTCCTCTACCCGGCCGCGCCGCCCCGGCTCTCGGGGTTCGGCTTCGCGGACACCGTCACGGCGCACACCCACGTCAACCTCAGCTCGGACGTGCTCGGGAGCCTCTACAACCCGCTCGCGGCGGTGCCGAGCCTCCACTTCGGCTACGCGCTCCTGGTCGGGGTCGCCGTCGCCGCCCGCGCGAGCCGGCTGCCGGTGCGTCTGCTCGGGGCGGCGTACCCGCCCTTCATGCTCTTCGACATCGTCGCGACCGGGAACCACTTCGTCTTCGACGCAGCGGCCGGCGCGCTCGTCGTCGGGCTCGCCTGGTGGCTCGCGACCCGGCTGATCCCCCGCTGCGCAACCCTGACCGGCACTGTGTCGTTGAACGGTTGCGGCCCGGCGGTGGGGGGCTGACGGCGCAGTTCCGGCTCCCCCGCCGCGCCGCTTTCCAAGCGGCGAGCCGCGAGCCCCCGCCTGCTCCGAGGCCCGTGGCACGGCGGGCGTTCCAAACGTCTTCCCGCAAATTGCGAGGTCGACCCAGGCTTCAGTGCCGGAGGTACCAGAGGTCGCGCGACGACTGAGCCCAGCCCGTGATCCCCGTTTGACGACGTGCAACGGCCGCCCCGGGGGTCTGGATACGCGTGCCGATTGGCGTAAAGTGTGCGTAAGCGGCACTCTGTAGGCGTTGCGGCCTGGGGTACGATTGCCCTCTACCTTCGACCGATCGCGATCAGAAAGGGGTGTCGAGGGGGTGTTCGAGCGGTTTACCGAACGGGCCCGGCAAGTCGTCGTTCTGGCACAGGACGAAGCGCGGGCGCTGAAGCACAACTACATCGGCACCGAGCACATCCTGTTGGGGCTGCTGCGCGAGGAGGAAGGACTCGCTGCGCGCGTGCTCGAGTCGCTCGACATCACGGTCGAGGAGGTGCGCGCGCAAGTCGCGCGGATCGTCGGCCAGGGTGACGAGGTGACGACGGGACAGATCCCGTTCACGCCGCGCGCGAAGAAGGTCTTGGAGCTCGCGCTCCGCGAGGCGCTGAGCCTCGGGCACAATTACATCGGCACCGAGCACATCCTCCTCGGCCTCGTCCGTGAGAACGAGGGCGTCGCGGCCCGGATCCTGCTCGACTTCGACGCCGACGCCGAGAAGATCCGCAACGAGATCATCCGCATGCTCTCTGGTCCCGGCCGGCGGCAGGGCGGCGGCGGCGCTCCCGGCGAGAAGTCGAAGAGCTCGAAGCTCCTGGATCAGTTCGGCCGGAACCTGACGAAGCTCGCCTCCGAGGGGAAGCTCGACCCCGTCGTCGGCCGCCAGACCGAGATCGAGCGCGTGATGCAGATCCTCTCACGCCGCACGAAGAACAATCCGGTGTTGATCGGCGAGCCGGGCGTCGGCAAGACGGCCGTCGTCGAGGGCCTCGCGGCGCGCATCTCGGGCGGCCAGGTCCCCGAGCTCCTGAAGGGCAAGCAGATCTACACGCTCGACCTCGCGGCGCTGGTCGCCGGGTCGAAGTACCGCGGTGAGTTCGAGGAGCGCCTGAAGAAGGTGATGAAGGAGATCACCCAGCGCGGCGACATCATCCTGTTCATCGACGAGCTGCACAACCTCGTCGGTGCCGGCGCCGCCGAAGGCGCGATCGACGCGGCGTCGATCCTCAAGCCTGCGCTGGCGCGCGGCGAGCTGCAAACGATCGGCGCGACGACGCTCGACGAGTACCGCAAGTACCTCGAGCGCGACGCCGCACTCGAGCGGCGCTTCCAGCAGATCCGCGTCGACGAGCCGTCGAGCGAGGACACCGTGCAGATCCTGCGCGGCCTGCGCGACCGCTACGAGGCGCACCACCGCGTCAAGATCACCGACGAGGCGCTCGAGGCTGCTGCCGTGCTCGCCAGCCGCTACATCCAGGACCGGCACCTCCCCGACAAGGCGATCGACCTGATCGACGAGGCCGCGTCGCGTATGCGCATCAAGACGATGAGCGCGCCGCCGCGCTACCGCGAGCTCGAGGAGGAGATCGAGAAGGTCCGCAAGGACAAGGAAGACTCGATCGAGAACCAGGAATTCGAGAAAGCTGCGTCGCTGCGCGACAAGGAGCGCAAGCTGACGCAGAAGAAGCGCGAGCTCGAGGAGCAGTGGCGCAACTCGGCGGAGGCGGAGGAGCAGCCCGAGATCGGCGAGGACGAGATCGCGGACATCGTCTCGATGTGGACCGGCATTCCGGTCTTCAAGCTGACCGAGGCGGAGTCGCAGAAGCTGATTCGGATGGAGGAGGAGCTGCACAAGCGCCTGATCGGCCAGGAGGAGGCGATCGTCGCGGTCTCCAAGTCGATCCGGCGCGCGCGCGCGGGGATCAAGGACCCGAAGCGGCCGACGGGGTCGTTCATCTTCCTCGGCCCGTCGGGCGTCGGGAAGACGGAGTTGGCGCGCACGCTCGCGGAGTTCCTGTTCGGTGACGAGGACGCGATGATCAAGCTCGACATGTCGGAGTACATGGAGAAGCACTCCGTGTCGCGGCTGGTTGGCTCGCCTCCGGGCTACATCGGCTACGACGAGGGCGGGCAGTTGACGGAGGCCGTGCGTCGGAAGCCGTATTCGGTGGTCGTCTTGGACGAGATCGAGAAGGCGCATCCGGACGTGTTCAACATCTTGCTGCAGATCCTGGAGGACGGAAACCTGACGGATGCGCAGGGGCGCAAGGTCGATTTCCGGAACGTGATCGTGATCATGACGTCGAACATCGGCGCGGGCACAATCGCGAAGAACCAGACGCTCGGCTTCTCGGTCGGCGACGAGCAGGGTTTGTCGTACGACGAGATGAAGACGCGGATCATGGGCGAGCTGAAGAAGGTCTTCCGCCCGGAGCTCTTGAACCGGATCGACGAGGTAATCGTCTTCCACAAGCTGACGAAGCCGGAGATCCTGACGATCGTCGAGCTGATGTTGCGCCGGCTGCGCGAGCAGATGGCAACGCACGAGGTGTCGATCGAGCTCACGGACGAGGCGAAGGAGCTTCTGGTCGAGAAGGGCTACGACCCGGCGATGGGCGCGCGCCCGCTGCGGCGCGCGATCCAGCACCACATCGAGGACCCACTGGCGGACTTCGTGCTGGGCCGCGAGCTCGACGCGGGCTCGACGATCCTGGTCACGCGCAAGCCGGACTCGGAAGAGGTCGACATCACCGTCATCCCGGGCGCCCCGACCCCGGACATGGTCACCGTCCCGCCGGAAGAACCACCGGCGGAACAGCAAGAGCACTCCGAGTAACGCAGCGGCCGCCGAGAGGCTCGAGCGTGCCCACACTCAGAGGATCGTTACCCCGCGATCGAGCGTTCCACGTTCCGGCGCCGGGTCGAGGCCGCATTCGGCTGAGACACGGGCCTGGAAACGTTGACGGCGACCCGGGTACCCGAGCCGCCGTCCGCCGCGAGAGAGCGTGGGCTGCGGCCCCCCACAACTCTCGCGCAGTCGGAGTTTGAGGGAGTCCAGTCCCCCCCGCCTACCCCTGAAGGGTGAAGTGAAGCGGGGCGATGAATCAGCGAAAGGGGGAGGAATCAACCGAGCCCCAGGAGCCATGGTGCTACTGGAAGCAAGAGGCGCCGATGCGGCGGGCGCCCCGGCTCCAAGCGAAAGGCGGGCGATGCGGCGGCCCGCCTTTTTCGTTCTCGGTAACGGTCCGGGAGCTGCCGATGTCCGTCACATGGCGGCATGGCTCCCCTTCCTGTTCCTCATCGTGGCCGCGCTTAGCGTTCGAAACGGCCGGGTATCTCGCCCGCCGTGGTCGCGGAGTCCTTCAGCGAGTCGCAACTTGCCTACGCGAGTTGGGGTTCGCGCGTCGGGGCGTACCTGCTCGACGGGCTGATCCTCGCAATTCCGTACGCCGTCGGAATCACGCTCGCAGTCATTGGCGACGCGAGCGAGAACGACGGGCTCCTGATCGTCGGCGGGTTCCTGATCGCCGCCAGCTTCATCGCGCCGTTCGTCTACTTCGCGGTGATGAACGGCGGCGAGCGCGGACAGACATACGGAAAGCGCGCGGCCGGCATCCGCGTCAGGCGAGAGGACGGACACTCGTCGCTCGGTGTCGGCCGCGGCCTCGCCCGCTACGCGATCACGTTCGTGTTCGCGTTCTTCTTCTACATCCCGATGCTGCTCGACTATCTCTGGCCGCTCTGGGACGACCGGAACCAGGCGCTGCACGACAAGGTCGCCGGTAGCGTGGTCGTGCGCGCAGAGTGAATCTGTAGAACGCGGGTCATGCTCGCCTCGCTGCTCGGCCGCCGGCCGATCCTCGTCGTCCTCGCCGGCGCGCTCGCGATCTCGTTCTCGGCGATCCTCTTTCGCCTCTCGCACGTATCCGCGTCGACGGGCGCGTTCTACCGCTGCGTCTGGGCATTGCCGCCGCTCTACGTGCTCGCGCGACTCGAGGACCGGCGCTACGGCCCGCGCGGGCCGCGTGCACGCCGGCTGGCGTGGCTCGCCGGTCTCTTCCTCGCAGCCGACCTGGTGCTCTGGCACAACGCGATCGAGCAGGTGGGCGCCGGTCTCGCGACGGTGCTCGGCAATACGCAGGTCGTGCTCGTCGGCCTGATCGCGTGGGTGCTGCTCGGCGAGCGTCCGCACCGCTCGTCGCTGACCGCGATCCCCGTCGTCGGGCTCGGCGTCGTCCTGATCTCGGGCGCGCTCGAGCAGGGCGCATACGGCTCGAACCCGCCGCTCGGCGCGCGCTCTACGGTGTCCTGACCGGGATCGCCTACGCGGGTTTCCTGATCTCGCTCCGCGAAGGGAACCGTGACGTACGGCGTCCCGCCGGGCCGCTCTTCGACGCGACGCTCTCGGCGGCGCTCGGCTGTGCGGCGATCGGAGTCGCGGTCGGCGATCTCGACCTGACGCCTTCCTGGTCGGCGACGGGCTGGCTGATCCTGCTCGCGCTCAGCTCGCAGGTCTTCGGCTGGCTGCTGATCTCCGTGTCGCTGCCGCGCCTGCCGGCGGCGCTGCTGTCGGTGATGCTGACGTTCCAGCCGCTGTGCTCGGTGCTGTTCGCGGCGCTGCTGCTGGACGAGTCGCCCTCGGCGCTCCAGCTCGTCGGCGCCGCGTGCATCCTCGCCGGGCTCGTCGCGGCGTCCGTCTCCGGGAAGCCGGTCACTGTGCCGGAGCCGGAGCTCGCGGGATAAATCGTCACAGAGTTGGCACAACGACGTCCTATCGCGCGGCTAACGTGCGCGTATGGCGAAAGCTGCGGTGCAGTTCGCGTGCTCGGAGTGCGGGTACGCGGCGGGACGCTGGTTCGGGAAGTGCCCCTCGTGCGGGACGTTCGGCACGCTCGTCGAGGAGAAGGTCGGCTCCTCGGCGGCCGCCGGCGCGCAGGCGAAGCCGATCCTGCGCCTTGTCGACGTCCGGGCCGAGGAGGCCGAGCGGATCACGACGGGCGTCCCGGAGCTCGACCGGGTCCTCGGCGGCGGGCTCGTGCCTGCGTCGCTCGTGCTCGTCGGCGGCGAGCCGGGAGTCGGCAAGTCGACGCTGCTGCTGAGCGCGCTCGCGGCGATCTCGAAGGACCGCCGCGCATTGCTCGTCACGGGCGAGGAGTCGACCGCGCAGGTGAAGCTCCGCGCGCAGCGGCTCGGCGGCGCCGAGCGTGTGGAGATCCTCGCCGAGACGGAGCTCGACGCGGTCTGCGCCACGCTCGAGCGCGAGCGCCCCGACGTCTGTGTGATCGACTCGGTGCAGACGCTCTACTCGGCCGAGCTCGGCTCCGCTCCCGGGTCGGTCGCTCAAGTGCGAGAGGCCGCGGCGCGCCTGCTGCGCGTCGCGAAAGAAGCCGGGGTCGCGACGATCCTCGTTGGCCACGTGACGAAGGACGGCGCGGTCGCCGGCCCGCGCGTTCTCGAACACCTCGTCGACTGCGTGCTCCAGTTCGAAGGAGACCGCTACCACGCGCACCGCGTACTGCGCGCGGCGAAGAACCGCTTCGGCTCGACGAACGAGCTGGGGGTCTTCGAGATGACCGGCGCCGGCCTCGTCGGCGTTCCCGATCCGTCGGAGCTCTTCGGTCGCACAGTCGCGGGCGAGCCGGGCTCCGCGGTCGCCTGCGCGCTCGAGGGGACGCGCCCGATCCTGCTCGAGGTGCAGGCGCTCGTCGCCCCGACCGAACTCGCGATGCCGCGCCGCGTAGCGACCGGCGTCGACCCGAAGCGGCTCGCGATGATCGTCGCGGTGCTCTCGCGCCATGCCCGGCTCGCGCTGGGCCAGGCGGACGTGTTCGTGAACGTCGCCGGGGGCGTCCGTGTCGACGAGCCCGGTGCCGACCTGCCCGTCGCGCTCGCGATCGCCTCCGCCGCGAAGCGCCAGCCGACCCACGAGGGGCTCGCCGCCTTCGGCGAGATCGGCCTCACCGGGCGCCTGCGAACCGCCGCCCAGGCGGAGCGGCGACTCGAGGAATGCGAGAAGCTCGGACTCAAAACCGCCCTCGTGCCGGTCGGCACGAGCGGGCGTGGCAAACTAGCCCTGCTGCACGCCGAGACGCTGCCACAGGCGATGAGAGCAGGGCTGGATGAGCGCGGAGCCGAAGCCGAGATCGACTAAGCGCGGAGCCCCCGCCGAACTCGGGGTCGCGCGCACGCGCGGCGAGCTCGATGCGCGCCGCAACCCGGTGCTGCTGGGTGCGATCGCCCAGGTCGCCCCGGGCACGGACCTGCGCTCGGGCATCGACGACGTGATCCGCTCGCGCGAGGGAGCGCTGATCGTCGTCGGCGACCCGGAAGAGCTGTCCTTCCTCTACTCGGGCGGGATGAAGCTCGACCTGCCGTTCACGTCGCAGCTGCTCTACGAGCTCTCGAAGATGGACGGCGCGATCATCGTCAACCGCGAGCTGACCCGGCTCGCCTACGCGAACGTCCAACTGATGCCCGACCCGACGATCGCCTCGAGCGAGACCGGGACGCGGCACCGGACGGCCGAGCGCGTCGCGAAGCAGACGGACGCGCTGGTGGTCTCGATCTCGCAGCAGCGGGAGACGGTGACGGTCTTCCTCGGGCACCGCCGCTACCAGCTCGAGCCGATCGCCGACGTGCTCTCGAAGACGAACCAGGCGCTCGGCACGCTCGAGACGTTCCGCGAGCGCCTCGACCACGTGCTCACGCGCTTGACGGCGCTCGAGTTCCAGAACGCCGTAGTGCTCGACGACGTGCTCGTCGTCCTCCAGCGTGCGGAGCTGACCACGCGGATGGCTGAGTACATCGAGCGGGCCTGCATCGAGCTCGGAACCGAAGGCAGGATGATCCGCATGCAGCTCGATGAGCTCGTCGGCGAGGTGCCGCGTGAGAAGGCGGCCGTGGTGGCCGACTATCACGCCGATCCGAGCGCCGAGGCGACCCGCGTGGGGTTGGAGGCCCTGACGGAGCTCGCGTACAAGGACCTGCTGGAGTTCGAGCTGCTCGCCGTGCTCGGCTACCCGGCCTCCACGAATCCACTCGACCACGCCGTCAGCCCCCGCGGTCACCGAGTGCTCTCGCACATCCCGCGCCTCCCCGACACGATCATCCGCCACGTCGTCGAAGATCTTGGAAACCTCGACGCCGTCGTCCGGGCCTCCCAGCGTGACCTCGAGGCGGTCGAGGGCGTGGGTGCCGTCCGGGCCCGAGAGATCCGCGAGGGGCTGCGCCGGCTCCAGGAGCACAACCTCGTCGACCGCTATCTCCAACTCTGAGCCGAAGGCGCCGCTTGCGGCGCCGACCATGAGAGGGCGGCTGGCTTCGCCCGGCGCCCGTTCCGCCTGAGGGCGTAGCCCGAAGGCCGCAACGAGCAGGGATTTTGCGGAAAATCCCTGGAAATGCTACTCTTCTGAGACGTGCGCCGGGGCAGTACAACGCCCCGGCTTCTTGGCGAATACGGAGCGGAAAGGGGAGGACGCGGCTTGTTCAAGGTCGGTTCGAAGGTGGTCTACCCCCACCATGGGGCAGGGACGGTAGTGAAGAAGGAGTCGCGCGAAGTCCTCGGGCAGAAGCGCGAATACCTGACGATCCGGATTCTCCACAACGACATGACGGTGCAGGTTCCCGCCGAGAACGCCGAGGCCGTGGGCCTTCGGCCCGTGATCGACGAGAAGATGGTCGAGGTCGTCGTGAAGGCGCTGAAGGGCGGCGGCACGCAGATGCCGAAGAACTGGAACCGCCGCTTCAAGCACAACCGCGACAAGATGAAGACCGGCGACGTGCTCGAGCTCGCCGAGGTCGTGCGGAACCTGTCGCTCCGCGACCACGAGAAGGGCCTGTCGACCGGCGAGAAGCAGATGTTCGTGAAGGCGAAGAAGATCCTCGCCTCCGAGCTCATGTACGCGAAGGGGATGGACGCCGAGGAAGCAGCCGAGTGGCTCGACGAAGTCCTCTCCGACGTCGGTAACGGGAAGAAGCGCCCCGCGCGCGCGAAGACCGCAGCGGCCGCGCGCTAGAGCTCATTGTCCGTCTGGGCCGTCGTCGCTGCCGGGGGGAGCGGCGAACGGCTCGGGCTGGACCGGCCGAAGGCGTTCGCGCCGTTGCAGGGCCGACCGCTCCTCGCCGAGCCGCTCGAGCGGCTTGATGCCTCTGACTGGATCGACGCGATCGTCGTGGCGGTGCCCGTCGGCTGGCAGGAGCCGGCGATCCTGCTTGCGGAAGAGGTCGGCGCCGGCAAGGTCGTCGCCTGCGTCGAGGGTGGCGGGACCCGCGCGGAGTCCGTCCGCGCGGCGGTCTCGGAGATCCCGGCCGATGCAGACGTGATCCTCGTGCACGATGCGGCGCGGCCGGTGGTCGACGACTCGGTCGTCGAGCGCGTGCTCCGGCCGCTCGCAGAGGGCTGGCAGGGGGTCGTTCCGGCCCTGCCGCTCGCGGACACGGTCAAGCGCGTCCGCGGCGATGAGGTTCTGGAGACCCTCGACCGCGGAGATCTCGTGACGGTTCAGACCCCGCAGGCCTTCCTCGCGGACATGTTGCGCACGGCGCTCGGCGGCGACGTCGCAGGCGCAACGGACTGCGCTTCGCTCGTGGAGGCGGCGGGCGGTCGCGTGCGCATCGTTCCGGGCGATCCGCGCCTGGTGAAGGTCACGGCCCCGGAAGACCTGGACCTCGTCGAACGCTTGCTCGAAGGGCTAGGCCGCGAGCGCCTGGGGCGGGGGCTCGGCCTCGGCCTGTGACGACGTCGCCCCGAGCCGTGTGACGCGGCGGACGTCCGCGACGGCGAGCACAGCGCTGGTGGCCGCGACGACGACGCCAGCCGCGAGCCAGAGCGTGTCCGCGATCCCAACCGTTCCGGCGAGCGGCCCCACGATGATCGTCCCCACCGGCACGAGCACGTAGGAGCCGAGCCAGTCGTACGAGCTGACCCGCGAGAGCTTTGACTCGGGGATTCGCTCCTGCAGGGTCGTCGCCCAGAGAACCTCGAAGAACTCGACCCCCGGCGCCGGCGACGAACGCGGCGGCGCAGATCAGGGGATACCTGCAGGCAGGGCGAGCGCGGCGAGTGGCAGCGCGATCAGGAGGATCGCGAGATTGCCGGCGAACAGCGGACGTCGCGGCCGGAAGCGCAGGGCGAGGAAGCCGCCGGACAGCATCCCGCAGGCCTGGGCCATCAGGATCAGTCCCCACACCGCGGGCCCTCCGAGCTCGTCATGGGCGACGAACGGACCGAGCACGAAGAACGCTGCCCACGAGAACGCGTTGATGAAGGTGAACTGGGTGATGATCGTCCAGAGCCAGGTGCGCGAACGCACCTCCTGCCAGCCTTCGGCGAGCTCGTTCAGGAACGGCCGGCGCGTCGCAATGACCGCAGCGGAAGGGAGGCGCAGGAAGGCGACGATGCACGCGCCGAGCAGGTACGTCGCAGCGTCGCCGGCGAGCGCCCAGCCGGGGCCGACCACTGCGACGGGAACGCCGCCGCCGGCTGCCCCGAGGATGCCCGTCGCGTTTCGCGAGAGCCCAAGCAGCGCGTTGGCCTGCTGGAGCAGATCGGGTCGAACGGTCTGCGGGACGACGGCCGACGAGGCCGGGACGAAGAACGCCGAGGCGATGCCGCGCACCGCCGCGAGGACGACGATGTGCCAAACCTGCGCCTGGGCCAGCAGGAGCAGGATCGCGGCCGTGGCCTGCGCGGCCGCGCCGACGACGTCGCTCGCGACCATGACCAGGTGGCGGGGCAAGCGGTCGGCCCAGACGCCGCCGACGAGCAGGAAGATCACCTGCGGGACGAAGCTCGCGGCCAGCACGAGGCCGAGGTCGGACGGCGAGCCCGTCAGGTGGATGACCGCGAAGGCGAGGGCGAGGGGCGCGATCGCGCTGCCTGTCATCGACACGGTGCGGCCGAGGAAGAGGATCAGGAAGGGCCGCTCCGCGAGCGGTCCCAGCCGTGTTTGGGCAGCCGTCACGCGCACGAATTCCCAATCCTTTGCGGGAGCGCCGAGGCCGCATCCCCCGTTCGAGGGTCAGAATGGCCCCGTGCTGGTGGACTACCACATGCATCTTCGGTCTCCACGCGAGGATCACGAGGAGCTCGACCACACCGTCGCCGCCGTCGAGCGCTTCGTGGCCCGGGCCCGGGAGCGCCGCGTCGACGAGATCGGCTTCACCGAGCACGGCTACTACTTCCGGGAGCTCGCAGCGTTCGCCACGACCGACTATGAGCGCGAGCGCAGCGGTCGGCCGCTCGAGCCCTACGTCGAGGCGATCCTCGAGGCGAAGCGGCGAGGGCTCCCTGTCAAGCTCGGGCTCGAGGTGGACTTCGTGCGCGGGCGCGACGACGAGGTTCGCAAGGCGCTGGCGCCTTTCCCGTGGGACTACCTGCTCGGCTCGGTGCACTGGATCGACGGCGTCGCGGTCGACCAGCGACCCGGCATCTGGGCGACGCACTCTGTGGACGAGGTGTGGCGGCTGTACTTCGACGAGCTCGAGGCGGCGGCGGCGAGCGGCCTTTTCGACGCCCTCTCGCATCCGGACCTCGTGAAGATCTGGGGCGAGCGGCCGGACAACGGGACGCTGGTGTCGCTGTACGCGCGCGCCGCCCAGGCGATCGCCGCCTCCGGAGTGGCTGCAGAGGTCTCGAGCGCAGGGCTGCGGAAGCCGGTCGGGGAGCTCTACCCGGACGGCTCGTTCCTCGCCGTACTTCACGAGCGGGGCGTTCCGATCACGCTGGCCTCGGACGCGCACTTGCCGAAGGACGTCGGCGAGGGTCTCGACCATGCGGTCGCGCACGCGCGCGCGCACGGCTACGACACCGTTACGGTCTTCGAAGGGCGTCGCGCTCGCCAGGAACCACTCGGGTGAGCGACGTTCGGGTGGGGATCGGCGTCGACGCGCACGCGTTCGTGGACGGCGTTCCGCTCGTCCTCGGCGGCGTCCGGATCGATTCGCCCCGCGGGCTCGCCGGACACTCCGACGGCGACGTGATCGCGCACGCCTTGATCGACGCCATGCTCGGCGCGGCCGGCCTCGACGACATCGGCGCGATGTTCCCTTCAGACGACGAGCGCTGGGCCGGCGCCTCGTCGCTGACCTTGCTCGAGCGCGCCTACGGCGGCGTCCGCGCGGTCGGCTACACGCTCGTGAACGCGGACTGCATCCTGATCGGCGAGGAGCCGCGCCTCGCTCCGCACCGCGCGGAGATGCGCGCACGACTCGCACGCGCGCTCGGCGTCGACGAGCTGCAGATCGCCGTGCGCGCCACGACGACAGATCGTCTCGGCTTCACGGGTCGCGGCGAAGGGCTTGCGGCGCAGGCGGTCGCGCTCCTCGCACGGGCTTGAGGCTCGTCCGGTACGCGGACCGGCCGGATCTCCGCAAGATCCGCCACGCGACGCTTTCGCGCGCGACGTTTCCGGAGTACCTGCACCACAGCCCGATCGGCAACCGCTACTGGGGGAGGCTGTACGAGGCTTACCCGGACTTCCAACTGGCTTTGCTCGACGGCGAGGAGCTGGTCGCCGAGCTGCACTCGGTCCCCGTCGCGTGGGACGGCGGCGACCAGGACCTACCGTATGGCTGGGAGGAGGCGTTCCCGCGCGCGTTCGAGAGCGGCCGCGCGCCTGACGTGCTCTGCGCGCTCGCGATCTCCGTCCGGCCCGACCGGCAGGGGACGCAGCTCTCGACCCGGATGCTGAACGCGATGCGCGAGACGGCTGCGGAGAACGGCCTCCGCGAGCTGATCGCGCCGGTGCGTCCGACGCTGAAGGCCGCCTATCCGCTGATCCCGATCGAGCGCTACCTGCTCTGGCGTCGAGACGACGGCTCGCACTTCGATCCCTGGATCCGCATCCACGAGCGGATCGGGGGAACGATCCTCGCGCCCGCGCCGGAGTCGATGACGATCGAGGCACCCGTCGCCGACTGGGAGGAGTGGACCGGGATGCGCTTCCCCGAGGACGGCCAGTACGTCTTCCCGGGAGCGCTCGCGACGCTCGTCGTCCGCGACGGCGTCGGCCGTCATGTCGAGCCCAACGTCTGGATGCGACACGCGGTCAACACGCCGGAAGCGTGAACGAGACTCGGGCGCCGCCCTCGTCAGAACGCTCTGCCCAGATCCGGCCGCCGTGCAGCTCGACGAGCCCACGCGCGATCGCGAGTCCGAGCCCCGCCCCCTCGCTCGAGCGCGCGCGATCGCCGCGCCAGAAGCGTTCGAACATCCGCCGCTCCGCCTCCGCGTCGAGACCGTCGCCGGTGTCCGCGACGGTCACGCGCACCTCGTCCGGGCCGGGCTCGACGAGGACCGCGACCGCCCCGTCCGACGGGGTGTGCCGGAGCGCATTCGTGACCAAGTTGAAGAGCACGCGCCGCACCTTGTCCGGCTCGCAGCGCGCCCGAGCTCCCTGCCCAACGTGTGTCTCGAGCGCCACGCCTCGTGCCGATGCTTCGGCTTCGAGTCCCTGCAGAGTCTGCTCGACGAGCGTCGCGAGCTCGGCCTCGCGCAGCTCGAGCGTGAGCGCGCCTGCGTCGATGCGTGCGAGCTCGAAGAGGTCGTCCACGAGCGAGGACAGCGTTCGGACCTGCTGCTGCAGCGCGGGAAGGTAGCGCTCGGGGTCGCCGAGCCCGTCTTCCAAGGCCTCGAGCATCGCCTGCATCGAGGCGATCGGCGTCCGCAGATCGTGACTGGCCCAGGCGACGAGCTCGCGGCGAGCGTCGAAGAGCCGGGCGAGCTCTGCTGCGGTCCGGTTGAACGACTCCGCGAGCTCGCGCAGCTCCGCAGGCCCTGCCTCGGGAGCGCGTGCGGAGAGGTCGCCGGCGGCAAGCGCGGTCGAGGCGGTACGCAGGACATCGACGCGGCGTGCGATCGAGCGCGCGAGAATCAGGGCGGCGCCGAGCGCGACCGAGGCCGACGCCGCCGTCACGGCGAGGATCTTCACGTCGTCGCCCATGTGGAACATCACCCAGCCCGAAAGGAACACGGCGGCAAGTGGCAGACCGACCGCCAGGAGCGCGAGACCCGCGAGCTGCAAGCGAACGGTCGGGAGGAGCTGCAGCGCGAGCGCGACGGCCGTGCCCACGCCGAGCGTTGCGAACGCGACGATCGCGGCGAGGCCGATCATGCGTTGAACCGGTAGCCGACGCCCCAGACCGTCTCGAGCCGGCGCGGGTGGGAAGGGTCGGCCTCGATTTTCGAACGCAGGCGGCGGACGTGGACGGTCACGGTTCCCGTATCGAGCGCGGCCTCGTAGCCCCAGACGCGGTCCATCAGCTGGTCACGAGAGAAGACGCGCTGCGGATGGCTCGCGAGGAACCAGAGCAGGTCGAACTCCTTCGCGGTCAGGTGCACGAGCTTCCCGTCGCAGCGCACTTCTCGGGCAGAAGCATCGATCTCGAGACCGTCGTGCTCGATCCGCTCCGTTCTCCTCGGTGGTTCGACCGTGCGGCGCAACACCGTCCGCACGCGCGCCGCGAGCTCGCGAGGCGAGAACGGCTTCGTGACGTAGTCGTCCGCGCCGAGCTCGAGTCCGACGATCCGATCCGCTTCCTCGCCCCGGGCGGTCAGCATGATCACGGGGAGATCCGAGCGCGATCGGATCCAGCGGCAGACTGCGAGCCCGTCCGTCCCCGGCAGCATCAGGTCGAGCACGACGAGGTCAGGCCGTTCGCTGTCGACGAGCAGCTTCGCGGCGTCGCCGTCGCCGGCTTCGAGCGTTCGGTAGCCCTCCCGCCGGAGGTAGCGAACGACGACTTCGCGGACGATCGGCTCGTCGTCGACGACGAGAACGGTGGTCACGCCGCTCATTCTGGAGGAGAGGCGCGCCCCGCGGGTTACGGAAACCTGAAATCCGCGAGGCGCCTGCTGCTCAGCTGAGGGGAATTACCGGGCACACGAACATCATCACAACGCCCGTGTCGGTCGCTCCTCCGGGGCCCGGGTCGGCGAGCGCCGCCTGAACTTCGGCGGCCGAGTCGAGGTCGCCGCTGCCGTTCGTGTCGTGGGCGGCGACGGTCGTCGCCCAGCTCGTGTTGTACGCGATCGCATGCACCATCCAGCGGCCGCCGTTGTAGCCGGCGTCGCCGGGCGCGGCGGTCGCAACGTTGCGCTGGCCCGCGAGCGCGTAGATCGTGTCGAAGCTGTGCGCCGGCGCGCCGGTGCCGGACAGATCGGTCGGCGTGTTGACGGTGCGATAGAGCTGCCCGTCGACATAGAACGCCGCGCCGGTGACACCGCCGGCCCCGCTTGCGAGTGCGGAGCTGCTGAGCACGAGCGCCAGTGCGGCGGCGAGCAGAAACGTCTTCATCGACCCTCCTCGTCTCGGGAACGCAGGAAGGTTGCCGCCGCGATCTTTCGGTGCTCTGACGCGCGTCTTACGGAATCGTGAATTCAGGCAGGCCGGCGAGTCCGTCGCGCACCTCGGCGAGACCGTCTCGCTGAAGCGCGGCGACGGCGTCGCCGTCCAGTGCCGTCAGCGGCTGCGGCCCGCCCGTCAACGCTCGGAGCACGGCCGCGCGGCGCTGGCGGAACGAGCCTTCGAAGCGCGACTGCTTGCGCAACGGCTCGTACCGCTTCCCGCGCGACGGGCAAAGCTCCGCGAGTGGACACGCCTCGCACCTCGGCACGCGCGCGATGCAGATCGTGCGGCCGAGGTCCATCAGCGCCTGCCCGCACGCGGACCCGAACCGATGCCGTGTGCGCTCTTCGACGCGGAGCACGTTTGTGTCCCGTGGCACCACGGGGTCGCCGAACGCGAACGCGCGCAGCGCATCGGCGGTGTACGGGCCGACGCCGGGCAGCTCGGTGAGGTCGTCCGGCCAGCCACGTTCGGCGACGACACGCGTCGCGCGGTGGAGGCTTAACGCGCGGCGGTTGTAGCCGAGCCCCTGCCATTCGCGAATCACGTCCGCGGGCGAGGCCTCGGCGAGTGCGGCAGGAGTCGGCCAGCGCGCGAGCCAACGCTCGTACCGCGGGATCACGCGCTCCACCTGCGTCTGCTGGAGCATCACTTCCGAGACGAGAATCGCGTATGGATCTCGGGTCCGCCGCCAGGGCAGGTCGCGACCCTGCGCGGCATACCAGGCGAGAAGCTCCGCGTCCACGGCGCGATGCTAGTTTCGCCGCAGGATGAAGAGGGTCCGCTTCGCGCCGAGCCCGACGGGGTCGCTCCACGTCGGCAACGCCCTCAGCGCCGTCGCAAACCGGCGGCTGGGGGACTGGATGCTGCTCCGGATCGACGACACCGATCCGGCCCGGAATCTTCCGGGCGGGGAGGACGCGATCCTGCGCGATCTCGAGTGGCTCGGGATCGAGTGGGACGACGGCCCGGTGCGCCAGAGCTCGCGCCAGGCTCGGTACCGCGAGGCGGCTGCGGAGCTCGGGGAGCGCTTCGACGGGATCACGCTGCTGAGGCCGGACGGGACCGCGACCTACCACCTCGCGAGTGTCGTCGACGACGTCGATTTCGGGATCACGCACGTCATCCGCGGCAACGATCACCGTCCGAACGAGGCGTTGCACCGCCGGCTCGCGCAGGCGCTCGGCGCGACGCCGCCCGAGTACGTGCACCACGGCCTGATCCTCGGCCCCGACGGCAAGAAACTCTCGAAGCGCGCCGAGGGCGCGACGGTAGCGTCGCTGCGCGAGGCGGGGATCCCGGCATCGGCGGTGCGCGCATACCTCGAGAAGCTCGGGCTGCCGATGCACGACGTGCACTACGACCTCTCGAGGATCCGCCGGCTTGCGATCGAGGCACTCGCCGCGATGTCGGACGAGGAGCTGGCGGCGACGCTCGACGTCCCGGTCGCGGTCGTCCCCGCGGTTCGCGGCGCGCGCGATCTCAACGAGGCGCGGCGTTACGCCGAGATGATCTTGACCCCACCGGAACCCGTCAGGGTTTCGGCGGCTACGACGTTGGAACGCTTCCGCGAGCTGCTCGCCACGAACGGCGCGCCCGACGCACGCGAGATCGTGCGCGAGTTGAAGGCGGTCGGCGGCGACCTGCGCGCTCTGCGTCTGGCGCTGACGGGCCAAGAGCGCGGTCCCGAGCTCTGGGCCGTAATCGCCGCGCTGCCGCGCGAGGAGGCGCTGCGGAGGATCGATGCGGCTCTCTAACACGCTCACCCGCCGGCTCGATGAGCTGCCCGCTCCACCTGGGCCCGTCCGCATGTACTTCTGCGGCCCGACCGTGTACGCACGCGCGCACGTCGGCAACGCGCGGCCGTTCGTCCTCGGCATGTGGCTGCGGCGCTGGCTGCGAGAGCAGGGCTACGACGTGACGCTCGTGCACAACATCACGGACGTCAACGACAAGATCTACGAAGCCGCCCCCGGAACGAGCGCGGAGCTTGCACGGCAGGCGACGGAGTGGTACCTCCAGGACACTGCAGACCTCGGTCTCGGGAGTCCGGACTTCACGCCGAAGGCGACCGAGCACATCCCCGAGATCATCGCCTTCGCCCAAGCGCTGATCGAACGCGGGCACGCCTATGCCGTCGAAGGCGACGTCTACTTCAGCGTGCCGAGCTGGCCGGACTACGGGCAGCTTTCGGGCCAGCGCCCGGATCAGGTCGAGGAGCAGGAGCCGAACCCACTCAAGCGCGATCCGCGCGACTTCGCCCTCTGGAAGGCGAACAAGCCCGGCGAGGACACCTGGTGGGACTCGCCTTGGGGCCGCGGCCGCCCGGGCTGGCACATCGAGTGCTCGGTGATGGCCGAGGAGCTGCTCGGTCCGGTGTTCGAGATCCACGGCGGCGGTCTCGACCTCGTCTTCCCGCACCACGAGAACGAGCTCGCGCAGTCCCGTGCCCTCGGGCACGAGTTCGCGCGCATCTGGACGCACAACGGGATGCTCCAGTTCACGGGCGAGAAGATGGCGAAGTCCGTGGGGAACGTGACGACGCTGCGCGACGCGATCGACGAGTGGGGGAGGGAGACGATCCTCCTCCTCTTCCTGCGCGCGCACTGGCGCAAGCCCGTCGACTTCTCCGCGGAGACGTTGCAGCAGGCGGCGGCGACGGCGGACACGCTGCGCGAAGTGTTCCGTGCAACTTCCGAGCCGGCGCCGGTGGGCGAGTGGGAGCGTTTCGCGGCCGCGCTCGACGACGACTTCAACACGGCAGAGGCGCTCGCGATCATGCATTCCTGGCGCGACCACGAGCTGCTGCGGCGCGCGCTCGACGTCTTCGGGCTCGCGTCGCTCGCCGAGCTCCCGGAGGCGCCGCCCGAGGTCGTGTCTCTCGCCGAGCGCCGGGCGACGGCGCGCACGGAGCGCGATTTCGACGCCGCCGACCGGCTCCGCGGCGAGATCGAAGCTTCGGGCTGGGAGGTGCGCGACGTGGCGGACGGCTTCACGCTCGTTCCGCGGCCATGACGCGCGAGCAGGTCTACGGGCGGCGCGCAGTCCGCGAGGCGCTGCGCGGGCCGCGTGACGTGCTCGAGCTCTGGGCGACCGACCGCGCGCTCGCTTCGGAGCCGTGGTTGCGAGACAACGGCAAGCGGGTGCAGGTCAAGCCCGAGCGCGACCTGACCGAGGCTGCCAAGACGCGCGACCACCAGGGCGTGCTCGCCTGGTGCGCGCCGTACCGCTACGCGGACGCGTACGAGCTGGCCGCCGAGGAGGACCCGCTGCTGGTCTGCCTCGACCAGGTTTCCGATCCCCGCAACCTCGGCTCGGTCATCCGGACCGCCGAGGGCGCGGGTGCGACGGGCGTCGTGTTGCCGGCCCACGGCGCCGCACGCGTGACGCCCGTCGTCTCGCACGCCTCCGCGGGCGCGGTCGAGCACTTGCCCGTCGCGGTCGTGACGAACCTCGCGCGATACCTTGCCGAGATCAAGCGCGACGACCTCTGGATCGTCGGCGCGGCCGGCGATGCGGAGCGCCCAATGTGGGAGGCCGACCTCTCGGGCGGGCGTGCGCTCGTCTTCGGCGCCGAAGGCAAGGGTCTGCGCCCGCTCGTCCGGCGGACGTGCGACGAGCTCGTCTCGATCCCGCTGGCCGGCCAGGTGGAGTCCCTGAACGTCAGTGTCGCGGCCGCAATTCTGCTCTACGAGGCGAAGCGGCAGCGTGGCTGACCCGACGCTCTACCTCTTCGACGGCTGGAACCTGCTCCACGCCGGCTCTTACGACGACCCGCGCGAGCTGATCGACGACCTGGCGAGCTTCGTCGGAACGAGCGGGGCGCGGGGGATCCTCGTCTTCGACGGGAGGGGGCCGGACGAGCGGATCGGCCCCCTGGAGATCCGCTTCGCCGAGCACGCCGACACGCTGCTGGAGCGCCTGGCGGTCGAGAACCGCGGGCGGGAGAGCGTCTGCATCGTCTCCTCGGACAGCGTCATCCGCGGCGTGTCCGGCTTGCAGGTGGAGACGCGCTCCTCGCAGCGCTTCCTCTCCGAGGCCGAGAGCGCTGCCCATTCTGAGGATCGCCCGCGCCGTCTCGGCGACCGCCTCGACCCGAAGACGCGCGAGCGCCTCGAACGCCTCCGCCGCGGCGAGTAACCGCCGGGGCCGGACCCTTGCGCGCGCGCTGCCCGTAACGACTGTATGGGGCGGTCATTGCTCATCGTCCTGCTGTTTGCGGCTGTCGGCTGCAGTGGCCCGAGCTCTGGAGGAGGCGGTCCGGCCGCGGCAACTCGTAACCGCCTGAGCGGTCATGGCCTCAGCGTGCGTCTCCCGCACGGGTGGGACGGCCGCATCGCCGAGCGCGGCTTCCCGCTCCCCGGCGCGACAATCGCCTATGTCGCGAGCTTCCCGCTCCCGGCTACGGACGACGAGGCGGCGAGCAAGGCGCAGAATGCGGTCGGGAGGAACGACGTCCTCGTCGTTCTCTCGGAGATGCTGCGCGACGTGGCCCTCCCCGCCGAGAAGCCGGAGATCGCGCTGGGGACACGCGGAGCCTCTATCGGACGCTACTCAGTCGTGGACCAGTACTTCATCGCGAACGGGCGTGCGTTCCTCCTCCACGCGACCTTCGGGTCGAAGCCGCCTGCGAAGAAGCTGATACGGAGCGTGAACGCGCTTCTGGCGAGTCTCTCGATCGAGCGCCGGACCCGGCCGCTGCGGACGGCTCCGGATCCCGCGCCGGCAAGCGCACTCGCGCCCGTGCGGCTTCTTCCGACACCCGCGCGCGTCCTCACGCAATGCTGGCTTGCCCAGGCCCACTCGCGGTTTCCGATCCTCTGTCCGGCGCGCCTTCCGCGGCCGTTCATCGGCTGGCCGCGAAACGACCGACCTCCGGAACCTTCCGCGGAGCGCATCCCTGCGCCGGGCACGTCGTGGCGCTCGCGCTCGGACCCGCGCTACCGAAAACGGCAGGCAGGAGGCCTGAGCATCGGCTACGGCGCGCCGTGGGAGCCGGACAGCGGACCCGACTGGCGGCTGCACTTATGGCGCAACCGCCCCTGCTGCTTCCTCCACTTCGAGGTCTTCCGGCGAGCGGAAGGGCTGCAACACATCCCGGCCGGGGTCCGGCCGGCGACGCTCGGCGGTCGCCGCGGGCTGATCAAGGACGCGACCTCGTACGGGCTCGCCTCCCGCGAGAACGACTATCTGTACTTCGCGAACCACACGCGTTTCCTCTGGCACGAAGACGGCGTCGCCTACGTCGCGACCCTGCACCGCTTCGGCACGAAGCAGGAGACGCGCGTCCTGCTCGGTCGGCTGATTCGCGAGCTCCGGCCGGTTCGCGACGGGCCCAAGTGAATACGAACGCGCGTTCGTATCAAAATGGGTCCGGTGCAAGGTCCTTGTAACTTGGTCCGGCTATTGCTATCTTCACCTCGAGTTCAGGGTGAGACTTCGCCCTTCGATCGCCATGGCAGCCCGCCCAGTCGCCCATGCCCAGTCGGTCGCCAAGGCCCAGCGCGAGCTCGAGGACCTGCAGCTCGTCATGCGCGCGCGAAACGGCGACGGCGAGGCGCTCGACGCGTTGATCCGCCGCTACGCCGGCTTCGTCCGGCTGAAGGCGAGCTCGTACTTCCTCGCCGGCGGGGACGCCGAGGACCTCGTCCAGGAGGGCCTGATCGGTCTGTACAAGGCCGTCCGAGACTTCCGCTCGGACAAGGAGACGGCCTTCCGCTCGTTCGCAGAACTCTGCGTGACGCGCCAGATCATCACCGCGATCAAGACCGCAACCCGCTTCAAGCACGCCCCGCTGAACACGTACGTCTCGTTCAGCCAGACCCCGGCGGGTCAGGACAGCGAGAGCGACTGCACCCTCGGCGACGCGCTCCCGGGCCCGGCGGTGGACGAGCCGCCGGTCGTGGTGATCTCGACCGAGGAGCTGCAGAGCCTGGTCTTCACTCTCGGGACCGGCCTCTCCCGGCTCGAAGCGGACGCGCTCAAGCTCTACCTCGAAGGCAGCTCCTACGAGCAGATGGCCGAGGAGCTCGGCTGCGACACGAAGACGATCGACAACGCGCTCCAGCGGGTCAAGCGGAAGGTGCTCCAGCACCAGCGCGATCGCCGGGTTCTGCAATAACAGGGGCTACCATGGCGCCGTCCCGCCGGAGTAGCTCAGCTGGTAGAGCAAGCGCCTTGTAAGCGCTAGGTCGTGGGTTCGAATCCCGCCTCCGGCTCTAAGCCGAAGCGGCTGCCGCTCGGCGTCGCTGCGAGCGGCCCGCCGCCGGCAGCTCCACGTAGAAGGTCGAGCCGCCGCCCTTGCGCGACTCGACCCAGATCCGCCCGTCGAAGCGGTGCACGAGCTCGCGCGAGATGTACAGGCCGAGGCCCCGTCCCGCCGATTCCGCGGGTCATGTTCGGACGCCGCTCACGCCCTTCACGCGGGTTTGCCCGCCGAGCTGGCCCTCGGTGCCGACCTCGCGTGAGACGCGCGTCACTTCGGCGGCGAACGCCGACAGCTGATCGACCATCGCGTTCACGGTCGCGCCGATGCGCGCGAACTCGCCCTTCACGGGCTGGCCCTCGATCTGGAGCACCGTCTTCTGCGAGAGGTCTCCCTCTGCGACCGCGTCGAGGAGGCGGCCCACCTCGCGCGTGGGGCGAACGAGGTCGTCGATCAGCGAGTTGATCGCGTCGATGCTCATCGCCCACGAGCCCTGCGCGTTCCGCAGCTGTGCGCGCTCGGAGAGCTTGCCCTCGCGGCCGACGACGTTGCTGACCCGCACGAGCTCCTTCGTCGTCTTCTCCCGCATGTCGGCCAGCTCGTTGAACGCCTTGGCCAGCTCGCCCACGATGCCGGCCTTGCGTGCGGAAAGGCGAAGGGAGAGCTCGCCGCGCGTGGCCCTTCAGGCCTTCGAGAAGATCCTGGAGATCGGCGGCGCTGATCGCGCCGTTCGCGGTTGCGCCGGCGTTCTTCGGTACGGTGGCTCGCGCCGCCGCACGGGCTCAGGGGGCGATGAGAGGCTTTCCCTCCACGGAACGCTCTTATTCAGAGCCTGGACTGCGACTCCTACGCTCAAGAACCCCCGAAGGGGCGGAATCTACCTGCTAAAGAGCCTGTTCGAGGTCGGCCCAGAGGCCGTCGACGGGCTCGAGGCCTACGCTGAGCCGAAGGAGTCCCTCCGGGACGCGGTCGCCCTCCCACCGGCGCCTCCATTCGAGGGTCGATTCGACCCCGCCGAGGCTGGTCGCGTTCGCGATCGTGCGGAGGTTGCGCTCGACGGCTCGGGCGGCTTTTTCGCCGCCGGCGACGTCGAACGAGAGCAGGCCGCCGAAGCCCGGGTACCGCACCCGCTCGACCGCAGGGTGGCGCTCGAGGCGGTTCGCGAGCTCGGTTGCGGTCTCGGTGTGCCGGAGCATCCGGACCTCGAGGGTCTTGAGCCCGCGGTGCAGGAGCCAGGCCGCCTCGGGCGAGGCCGTGATCCCGGTGCGGCCGCGGACCGCGAGTAGGCGCTCCGCGTCTGCCGGGTCGCGTGCGACGACGGCTCCGAGCAGGACGTCGTGGTGGCCGGTCAGGTACTTCGTGGCGGAGTGGAGCACGAGGTCGGCTCCGCGATCGAGCCCTTTGATGTACACCGGCGTCGCCGCGGTCGCGTCGACGAGCACCTTCGCGGGGTGCGCGGCGGCGGCCTCGAAGTCGGGCATCGTCAGGAACGGGTTGGACGGCGCCTCGAGCCAGACGAGGTCGACGCCTGCGGGCGGCGCGGCGGTCTGGTCGAACTCGACGTAACGGAGGCCCCAGCGCTCGAGCTCCTGGAACAGCGTCGGCGTTCCGTAGTAGCAGCCTTCGGCGAGCGCGATCGTCGCACCCGGTTCGAGCAGGCCGAGCACGACGCAGGTCTCGGCGCCGGTCCCCGAAGCGAACAGCAGGGCCTGACCTCCCTCGAGCGCGCCGAGAGCCCTCTCGGCCTCGGCCTGTGTGGGGCTGCCATAGCGCGCGTAGTAAAACTCGCCCGGCTCACCGTCCTCGTAGCGCCAGATCGTCGACCGGTCGAGCGGCGGTACGCCCACACCGCGACTCTACTTTCGGAGGCATGTCCCAACGAACCGCGGCCTCGGGGCGCCGGGCGGGGACAGTCCCCGACCGTGCGCGCTCCGAGCAGCGAGGGGACTGTCCCCAGCGATGGGGACAGTCCCCGCGATGAAGGGCGGCCCCAGGAGGATCTGCGCGCGCCGCGCAGCGCCGCGCGCGCCGAGCGCCCTCCGGGGACTGTCCCCGCGCGTGGGACTGTGGCGAGAGTGCGAAAAGACTGTGCCGAAAGACGCGCGCACCCTTTCGCGCCGAACGCTCGCTGCGTACCGTGGCCAAATGGCTCGCGTACCTCGTTGCGTCCTCCCCGACGGAATCGCCCACGTCTACGCGCGCGGCAACAGGCGACAGGCGATTTACGTTCGCGCCGCAGACGGTCTCTGCTTCCTTGGAGCGCTCGATGACGTGATGCAGCGGTTCGACGTCACTTGCTGAGCGTACTGCCTGATGCCGAACCACTACCACCTCGTCCTCGACGGGGCCGCAGCGGCAGCTTTCGAAGGCGATGCATCGGCTCAACGGTTCCTACGCGCAGTGGTTCAACCGGCAGTACGGCTATTGGGGACACGTCTTCGGCGATCGATTCAGTGCGAAAGAGGTCCTCGACGGGCGCTATGCCCTCGAAGTGATCCGCTACGTCCTCCTGGACCCCGTGCGCGCCGGACTCTGCAGTCATCCGCGCGAGTGGACCTGGAGCAGCTACGCCGCAACCGCAGGGCTCGTCCCGCGGCCGCGCCTTTTTGTCGCTCGAGTGGATGAATGACGTCTCGATCTCGCCCGCCGGGTTCGCGGACTACGTGGACGAGGCCCTCGTCGGTCTGCCCGAGACCGCCGGCGTGTGAGCCCGCTACGCTCCGCGCATGGCCGCGACCGACGAGAGTCCACCGCACACTGAGGACTCGACGCAGACCAAGCTGGGACGGCTCGAGCAGCTACGCGACGAGGCGCTCCACGCCGGGTCCGAGCAGGCGGTCGAGAAGCAGCGCGCCGCGGGCAAGCTGCTCGCACGCGAGCGCGCGGTGCGCCTCCTCGACGCGGGCTCGTTCGTCGAGCTCGACCGCTACGTCAGACACCGCGAACCCAACTTCGGGATGCTCGAGCGGCGCCCCTACGGGGACGCGGTCGTCACCGGCTACGGGACGATCTTCGGGCGCAAGGTCTTCGTCTTCTCACAGGACTTCACCGTCTTCGGCGGCAGCCTCTCCGAGGTCTTCGCCGAGAAGATCTGCAAGGTCATGGACATGGCGGCGAAGTTCGGCTGCCCCGTGATCGGGATCAACGACTCCGGCGGCGCACGCATCCAGGAGGGCGTCGTCAGCCTCGCCGGCTACGCGGAGATCTTCTGGCGCAACGTCCAGTGCTCCGGCGTGATCCCTCAGCTCAGCCTGATCATGGGCCCGAGCGCCGGCGGTGCGGTCTACTCGCCCGCGATCACCGACTTCGTGCTCATGGTCGAGGGCACCTCGTACATGTTCATCACCGGTCCCGACGTCGTGAAGACCGTGACCGGCGAGGAGGTCAGCTTCGAGGAGCTCGGCGGCGCGGCCACGCACGCGAGCCGCTCGGGTGTCGCACACTTCATCGCACCGGACGACGAGGCCGCGCTCGACGACGCGCGCTACCTGCTCAGCTTCCTGCCGCAGAACAACCTCGACCCGCCGCCGTTCACGGAGCCGGCGGATCCTCCAGACCGGGAGGACACGGAGCTCGACGCAATCATTCCGGACGATCCCGCCAAGCCGTACGACATCAAGCACGTGATCCAGCGCGTCGTCGACGACGGCGAGTTCCTCGAGGTGCACGAGCGCTGGGCGGAGAACATCGTCGTCGGCTTCGCGCGCCTCGGCGGCCACTCGGTCGGCGTCGTCGGCAACCAGCCGCGCGCGCTCGCCGGCGTGCTCGACATCGACTCATCGGTGAAAGCGGCGCGCTTCGTTCGCTTCTGCGACGCGTTCAACATCCCGCTCGTCACGTTCGTCGACGTGCCGGGCTTCCTACCCGGGACGGCGCAGGAGTGGGGCGGGATCATCCGCCACGGCGCGAAGCTCCTGTACGCCTACGCGGAGGCGACGGTGCCGAAGCTCGCAGTGATCACGCGCAAGGCGTATGGCGGCGCGTACGACGTCATGAGCTCGAAGCACATCCGCGCCGACTTCAACTTCGCGTGGCCCACAGCGGAGGTCGCGGTCATGGGCCCCGAGGGCGCAGTCAACATCGTCTTCCGGCGCGAGCTCGCCGACGCCGACGATCCGGACGCGCGCCGCAGCGAGCTGATCGCGGACTACCGGGAGCGCTTCGCGAACCCTTACGCCGCCGCCGAGCGCGGCTACGTCGACGAAGTAATCGAGCCGCGACGTACGCGCCCGGCGTTGATCGACGCACTCGAGACCGCGCTCACGAAGCGCGAAGAGCGCCCGAAGCGCAAGCACGGCAACATTCCGCTCTAGCCCAAAGCAGTTGCGTCGAGCGGCCGGGGATCTTCCGGCCGGTAGACGTGCACGCGGCTCCCGCCCTCGCGCTTCGAGCGGTAGAGCGCCTGGTCTGCCGCGCGGTACAGGTCGCTGCGGTCGACGACGTGGGTGGGGTAGACGGCGAGCCCGCCGGAGACGCTGACCGCCCCCTCCGGAGGGTCGAGGGCGCGGGTTCGGACCAGCACCGCCTCGGCGGCCTCGACCGCCTCGTCGACGTCGCGGCCGGGGAGTAGCAGGGCGAACTCGTCGCCGCCGACCCGGTACGCCTCGCCGCCGTGGCGCAGGCAGCCGCTGACGAGCTCGAGCAGACGGTCGCCCGCCGGGTGTCCGTAGGAGTCGTTGACGCGCTTCAGCCCGTCGACGTCGAGCAGGCAAAGCCCGAGCGGGCTCCCACGGGCAGCCGCGCTGTCGAGCTCCTGCTCCAGGCGCTCGCGGAAGTGGCGCTGGTTGCCGAGCCCCGTCAGTGGGTCCGTCAACGCGAGTCGGGTCGCGACGAGCGCGTTGTGCATCGATCGCTGGTACAGCGCGATCGCCAGCACCGGCCCGACGAGCGCGAACGAGAGCAGCGGCGCACGCTCCCACAGGACGACGAGCATCAAGGTCCCCGACGCGGTGAGGGCAAGCGGCAGGACCGCCCAACGGATCGCGTTCGTGGCGATGCGGACGTACGGCTCGGCGCTCCAGCGCGCGACGACACCGGCGAGGAGCATGACGTTGACCGCGTAGTACGCGACGCTTGCGCAGAGCACCGCGAGCACGAGGCCCGCCGTCGAGTTCCGGTCGAAGACGCCCGACGTCACACCGGCCGCCGAAGCCGCGAGCGCATAGGCGCCGACGTTGTGCGCCGAGCGCACGAGCGGCCGCCGCTGCACTACCTCGATCGTGATCCGCGCGACGACCGCGAGCACCGTCGCCTCCGACCAGCCGAAGAGCACCGCGGCGCCCGCGAAGAAGACCGTCGCGAGCGACGCGTGCCCCGCAGGCAGGCTCTCGATCGGGATCGGAAACGACTCGGCGATCAGCGCGGCGGCGAGCAGTGCGGCGAGACCGGCAAGCGTGGCCGCCGAAGGCGGGGACATGACCAGGGAGGCGACCGCACCAGCGAACGTCAAAGAGCCGAGGACGACGACCGGGACGACCACCGGCCAGAGGCGAGCGAAGGTCGCTGCCGAAGCAGGCGCAGCCGTCGTCCCCCGGGCGGGATCGATCTTCGGCTGCGGCACCCCTAGTCTCCTCGGTAGTAGACGCCTGCTGGCCCTTCATGATGCAGCCGCGCACGCCGCACGGCATCACTCATTCGGGTGGCCTCCTAGGAAGCGAGCGTGACGGGCAAGGCGCGGTGCAGCCCGAGCTCTTCGGCGAACGCGGCGACGACCTCGGGATCGAACTGCGTTCCGGCGCAACGCGTCAACTCGTCGAGAGCGTCCTCGTCGGTCAGCCGCAGCCGGTAGACGCGGTCCGTGGTCATCGCGTCGTACGCGTCGGCGACGAAGATGATCCGCGCGCCGAGCGGGATCTGCTCGCCGTGCATGCCGTCCGGGTAACCGGCGCCGTCCCAGCGCTCGTGGTGGTGGAGCACCCACTCCGCGACGGGGTCGACGCCGAGGCTCTCGAGCATCCTGAATCCGATCTGCGGGTGGCGCTCGAGCACGAGGCGCTCGGCCTCGGTCAGCGGCGCCGGCTTGCGGAGGATCTCCTCCGGGATCGCGAGCTTGCCGAGGTCGTGCAGCGAGCCCGCGAGCCGGATCAACTCGACCTGCGCGGGGTCCACGTCGAGGCGCACCGCTATGCGCGCGGCGAGCTCGCCGACGCGCTCGGAGTGCGAGCCGGTGTACGCGTCGCGCGCGTCGACGGCCTTCGCGAGGCTCGCCGCGGCGCGGTACCGCGCGGCGCGATCCGGCCCCGATGCGAGCCGCCGCAGCTCGGCGAGCTCGATGACGTCGGGGCGGTACGCGCGAACTTGGTTCTTGCCGTGCTCCTTCGCCCAGTAGAGAGCGCTGTCCGCGAGACGGATCAACTCGTCGCGCCCGACGCCCTGCACGGGGTAGGTCGCGAGACCTGCGCTGACCGTGATCGAATCGATGTGATCGAGATCGAGCGCGGCGACGCGGTCGACGATCGAGGCCGCGGCGACGAACGCCTGCTGGCCGTTCAGCCCGGGCAGCAGGACGGCAAACTCGTCGCCGCCGAGCCGGAACGCCTCGCCGCCCTGGCGCAGGCGCTTCCCGACCAGGCCGAGGACGCCGTCACCGGCCGGATGCCCGAAGCGATCGTTGATCCGCTTGAAGTCGTCGATGTCCACGAGGCAGAGCGAGAGCGGCTGAGCCTTCTCCTCGGCCGCCTGCAGCTCGCGCTGCAAGCGCTCGTGGAAGTGGCGGTGGTTGCCGAGATTCGTCAGCGGGTCGGTGAGCGCGAGCCGCATCGCGCGCAGCGCGCGGTAGGTCGAGCGCTGGTAGAGCGCGATTGCGAGCAGCGGACCGACGAGTACGACCGACAGAAACGGCGAGCGCTGCCAGAGCACGATCAGCATGAGCGAGGCGGACGCCATCAGGGCGAACGGCACGACCGCGACCCTCGCAGCCGACTGGAACGTGCCGACGAACGACTTGCCCGAGCTGAGCGCCACGGCGCCGCTGATCAGCACCATATCGAGCAGGTTGTAGACGAACGCGCAGAGCGCGACCGCGGCCACGATCATCGGGAGCGACCCGAGCCCGAACGGAGCGATCACCAACCCACCCGCCGCAGCGGCGAGGGCGAAGACCGCCGAGTTGAAGGCCACGCGAATCCGCGGCCGATGGTCGAGCGACTGAATGATCAGCGTCGACGTGAGCGTGATGATCGCGCCGACGGCCCAGCCGTACAGGACCGTCGTCGCCACCGCGAACACGAACGACAGCGAGAGACCGCCCGAATCGACACCTTCGAGCGGGACGGGATACCGCTCGGCGAGCATTTGAGCAGCCAGGAGCCCTCCGAGCTCCAGCAGCGCAAGCGCGCCGAGCGAGGTCATTGCGACTGAATACGCCGCTGCGCCGACGACCCCGAGCCCTGTGAGGACTACGGGGACGACGAGCGCGGCGAGTCGCGGGGGCGGCAGCGCCGGCTTCAAGAGAACCGGTCTACCAGCCCCAGCTGAGCCAGTCGCCGAAATCGCCGAGCGCCGAAGCAAGAGCCACGGCAACTGCGATCACGGCGGCGAGCCGTGCGTTCCACTGAAACATCCGAACCTCCCCAGGTGGATGGCTTGCAGACATACGGGATTCTCTCGTTCAGCCGATCCCCAGCCATCACCCGAAGGGGGGATTAAGCCATCTGCAGGCTTTTGCCTCTTTCGAGTTAGGTCCGTAGTTCCTCAAGCGAGACCCGCCTCGGCGAGTGGCCTGCGGCCCCACGCGAAGCGGGCCTGGTACCAGCCGCTCAGGCGCTCGAGCGCGACCCCGCGACCCGAAGAGTGCACGAACCAGCCGTTGCCGACGTAGATCCCCATGTGGCCGACCTGCGCCGGCTTGGAGCTCGGACCCTTGTCGCCGAAGAAGATCACGTCGGCCGGCAGCAGCTCGAGCAGACCGATCCGCTTCCCCTTCGGCACCTCGGCGCTCATGGCGAACGTCGTTCGGCCCTGGAGCGTGGAGGAAAGCGTCCGCGCGCCCGGGTAGGCCTGCAGCTTGTACACGCGCCAGACGAAGCCCGAACAATCGTAGCCTCCCGGGACGGTGACGCCGAACAGGCTCTGAGCCGAATCGCTCGTTCCGCCCCAGATGTAGGGATAGCCCACGCGCTTGAACGCCGTGGAGAGCACGCGGCGCTGCCAGTCGGTCAGGGTCGGGAGCACGAACTCGTCGGCGGCGGCGCGGACCCCGTCCAGCTCCCACCCCCCGAAGCGGAGGATCTGCGCGGCCGAGTAGGCGGCCTCCGAGCGGGGCGCGGGATCCGCGGGCAGCCGCTCGAGTAGGTCGTCCTTCGCCGGGTGGTTGAGGCGGAGGCCGAGCAGCCTCGCGACCACCTCGGTGCCGAAGCGCGGCGGCGGCGCGAGGCCGGCGTCCCTGGAGGTCTGCGCGAAACGCGCGGCGGTGTCCTTGAGGCCGAGCCCGTTGACGAGGCGGGCATCGAGCCCCTGCAGGTCGAGCGGCGCAGTGGGGTTCGCGACGGGCGCCTGGCCGGCACCGGTCAGTCCGGCGAGCAGCTCCGACAGCTCACCTCGCGTGATCGCGTCGTCGGGCCTGAAGCTCGCCGGGTCACCGCCCAGCAGGCCGTGGCTCGTCACCAGGTCGATGTCGGCTCTCGCCCACGCGGCCGGCTTCGGCTTCGCCCCGGTGGCCGGGCAGGAGACGAGCGCGAGCAGCGCTACGAGAAGCGGGAGAAGCAGCCGCATCCTCCTCGTATCGTCGGCTCCTCACCACGTCTTTAGGCTGTGGCTCGTGGACCTTCGGCTCCGTCCCGAGCCCTCCGACGACGAGCGCCGCGCGATTCTCTGGGCGCTCGCCCACCGGCCGGGACCTCCTTCCGCCTACTCGAGCCGCTGGCGGAAGGCCGGGCTTGACTACGCCGCCACGCGGCCGCGCAGGAGGCGCGGCGCGACCCGGGCGTAGTCGAGCCCAGAGACCCAGGTCAGCACCAACGCGATCAGCAGCGCCCACCACGCGACTGACTCGTCCCACGCCCCGCCCGCAGCGAGGCCGCCGACGAGTGCCGCGGTCGCCTGCGCCCAGGTCTTCAACTTGCCGAGATCGCGGGCCTCAACGACGACCCCGCGCTCGATCGCCGCGAGGCGCAGCCCCGAGACCAGGAATTCGCGCGCGACGATCGCGGCGACCATCCACGCTGGGAAGACGTCCTCGCCGATCAGCGTGATCAGGACCGCGAGCACGAGGATCTTGTCCGCGATTGGATCGAGCAGGGACCCGAGCGGAGACGTCCGGCCACGACGCCGCGCGATGCGCCCGTCGAACCAGTCCGTCGCCATCGCGACGGCGAAGAGCGCAGTCGCCCAGTAGTAGTGGCCTGGGAAGTCCCAGACGAAGAGCGCCACCACGAAGGGGACGGAAGCGGCTCGACCGACAGTGAGGTAATCCGGCAGGCTCATCCGCGGGGAGAATACGCTGCGATGCTCTTCTCGAAAGTCCTGGTCGCGAACCGCGGCGAGATCGCGATCCGCGTCTTCCGCACCTTGCGAGAGCTCGGCGCCGGCACGGTTGCCGTCTACTCCGAGACGGACCGCTCGGCGCTGCACGTGCAGGCCGCCGACGAGGCCTACGTCGTGGAGAGCTACCTGGCGCAGGAGGCGATCCTGGACACGGCGCGGCTTGCGGGCGCCGGGGCGATCCATCCCGGCTACGGGTTCCTCGCCGAGAACGCGGCGTTCGCCCGCGCGTGCGAGCAGGCCGGGATCGTGTGGATCGGCCCACCAGCTGAGGCGATCGAGGCGATGGGCTCGAAGGTCGCTGCGCGCGCGCGGATGCAGGCCGCGGGCGTCCCGATCATCCCGGGCACGACGGCGCCGGTCGAATCCGCGGCCGACGTACGCCGCCTCGGCGAAGAACTTGGCTGGCCGATCGCGATCAAGGCGTCGGCCGGAGGCGGGGGCAAGGGACTGAAGGTCGTGCGCGGCGCCGACGAGGCAGAGCGCGCGTTCGAGTCGGCGCGCCGTGAGGGCGAGGCGTACTTCTCCGACGCGGACGTGTACGTCGAGCGCTACCTCGAAGACCCGCGGCACGTCGAGGTACAGGTGCTCGCGGACGCGCACGACAACGTGATCCACCTCGGCGAGCGCGACTGCACGATCCAGCGGCGCCATCAGAAGCTCGTCGAGGAAACGCCCTCGCCCGCCGTCGACGACGAGCGGCGTGCGCGCATCGGGCAGATCGCGGTCGACGCCGCGCGCGCAGTTGGTTACCGCTCCGCCGGAACGATCGAGGGGCTGCTCTCCCGCGAGGGCGAGTACTTCTTCCTCGAGATGAACACGCGGATCCAGGTCGAGCACACGGTCACCGAGCTCGTGACCGGCCTCGACCTCGTCCGCGAGCAGGTGCTGATCGCCGCCGGCGAGGCGCTCTCGCTCCGGCAGAAAGACGTGCGCCTGACCGGACACGCGATCGAGTGCCGGATCAACGCCGAGGACGTCGGACGCGGCTTCTTGCCCGCGCCCGGACGGATCACGCACTACCGCGAGCCCGCCGGCCCGGGGGTGCGCGTCGACTCCGGCGTCGTCGAGGGCTCGGAGATCTCGCCGCTCTACGACCCGATGATCGCGAAGCTCGTCGTGCACGACGTCGACCGCGAGCACGCGCGGCGTCGAATGCTCCGCGCGCTCGAGGAGTTCGAGATCGGCGGCGTGACGACGCTGCTCGGCTTCCACCGCGCGCTGCTCGAGCATCCCTGCTTCGTCGAGGGCGCGACATGTCACGGGATCGTCGAGTCGGAGCTGCTCGCGGCGCGGGCCGAGGAGTTCGTGGCTCAGACCAACAAAGTCAGCGGCGACGGGCTGCCCGCACGCTTACGCGGACGTCCGACCGCCGTCGAGGTCGGCGGGCGCCGGTACGAAGTGACGCTGCTCACGCCGGAGGCGCCCTGGCTGGAGCTGGCGCGCCGGCGCAGGGAGCGCGGCCACGGCGCGCACGCGGGTGCGGCGCACGAGGCGGTTGTCAGCCCGATGCAGGGCACGGTCCTCGCCGTCGAAGTCGCCGACGGGGACGAGGTTCAGGCGGGCCAGGTGATCTGCATCGTCGAGGCGATGAAGATGGAGAACGAGATCACCGCACATCGTGACGGCGTCGTCACGGAACTCTCCGTTACTCCCGGCGCCCCCGTGCAGACCGGCCAGGTGATCTGCGTCGTCGGCTAGGCGCCCGTTCTGCTCGGACGTTTCGGCCGAGAACCACGAGCCGATCGCAGCGACCGCGAGCCAGATCGACCGCTGGCTGCTGGTCGAGTACCGCGGGCTCTGGGGCCCGAACGCCCTGCGCGCGAGCGGACTCTCCGACCAGGTCAAGGCGCGGCTGCGGGAGCAGGTGCGCGCCCGCGAGCGGACACGACTGCTGTTCGTGCGTCGTCCGGACCGGCGCGGCCGGCCGGAGCTCGTCGCATATGCAGCGGTGTCGCTCGAGGGGGAAGAGCTCGTCCGCCGGACCTCGTTCGAGTTCTACGAGGACTTGCGCCACGTCGACCTCGCAGCCGCGGGTGAGCCGCTCGAGCACCCGCTGTTCCTCGTCTGCACGCACGGAAAGCACGATCCGTGCTGCGCGCGCAAGGGCCGCCCGTTGTTCGAGGCACTGGCGGAGCAGCTCGACCCCGAATGGGTCTGGCAGGTGACCCACATCGGCGGCGACCGCTTCGCCGGCAATCTCGTCTGCCTCCCGCAGGGCCTCTACTACGGGCGCGTGGCGCGCGAGGACGCGATCGGCGTGCTCGACGAGCACTTCGCCGGGCGCGTCGCGCTCGAGCACTACCGCGGTCGCTCGAGCTGGCCCTTCGCCGCCCAGGCCGCCGAGCGCAGCATCCGCGACGCCACAGGGTTGTTGGGGATCGACGACCTGCACCTGTCCGAATTTCAGAGGAACGGCGCCGACTTCCGGGTCGTGTTCGAGGACCGCGACGGCACGCGGCACGAGCGTCACGTCGTGCGCGAATTCGGCGCGGAGGATTACCTGACGTGCACCGCGCCGGACCCGCAGCTCCCGCGCCGCTACGTCGTCAAGGATTGATGCGGAGCAGACCCTCGCGCACCAGGCGCGCCACGAGGACGAGCCGGCCGTCCTCGTCGAGGGCGCCGGGCAGGTCAGCGACGCGGAACGGCCCGTCAGCTTCGAGGATGAACTGCAGCTCCTCGCGCCCATGTACGGGGAATTCGAGGCTCTTGCCCTCGAACGAGAGCCGCGGAGTGCCGGAGGCGGCGAGGTCCACGAGTACCGTCGGCCGCCGCTCCAGCTCCGTGTTCGCGTCGAGCTCGCGTAGCAGGCGCTGCTGCTCGATCTGTCCGTCGAGGACGGGCCTGCGCGATCGCACGAGCTTGCGGCGTTTGCGCCGGCGCACGTCGTTCGGTGAGAGCCGCGCGGCGAGGCGCTCGAGGAGCGCGTCCGCATCCCCCGAGCCAGCGCTCCGCCGGAACTCGACCTCGCGCGCGCACAAGTCGAGCGCGGCGCGGAACGCATCGAGCCACGTGTAGACGTTGACGCCGATCGTCAGGTGCAGCGAGTCCGCGTCCGAGGTCTTCGCCGCGTGCAGCCAGCCGCGCGGCAGGTAGAGCATGTCGCCGGGCGCGAGCGTGACGTCGAGCACCGGCTCGCCGGGCCGGCCCATCTCCTCCTTGTAGCGCTGATCCTTCAGCGGCAGCTCCCAGGCCGGCTCGTAGACGAGCCAGCGCTTCTCGCCCGAGACCTGCAGGCAGAAGACGTCGTGCGTGTCGTGGTGAACGGCGAGCCCCTGAGCCGAGCGCGGCGTGTAGTACGCATTGCACTGCGCCGGATGCTCGAGCGACGCCTCCAGCGAGCGGCAGAACGCCGCGAGTGCCGGCCACCAGTGGTGGAGTCCCTGCAGCACGAGCGTCGCGCCGCGGTCGAACTCGGCGGCGACCTTGCCGACGTCGGCCATTCCGCTGAACGGCACCGGCCGCCACGAGACGTCGACGAGATAGTCCGCCGGCTTCAGCTTCTCGTCTGCGCGGACGAGCCGAAAAGCGGGAAAGCGCAGGCCGCCCGACTCGAGCAGCCGCTCGACCTCCTCGGCGGTCAGCAGGTCGTCGTAGCGTCCCGGCTCGTCACGCGGGACGACGAGTGGCCTGCGCTCCCAGTAGTCGGCGAGGAACTCGCGTTCCTCGACCGGCTCGATGCAGCGGCGCAGCGCCTCGGCGCTACGTGTCTGTGTCGTCCGTGTCGGAATCGCCTTCGTCCGTGTCCCCGGCGTCCGTGCCGTCCATGTCGTCGGAGTCGTCCGTGTCGGCGTCCGCAAGCTCGGCCCGGTACTCGTCGGACCGGCCCGCGGTCAGGATCTCGTCCTCTGTGAGCGTCGTGCGCTCGTCCATGAGACCTCCCTGTGGTTGGCGGCTCGCGGAGTCTAAGTCACCGGTCGCGAACGGCGAGGGCACCTGCTACTCGTGCTCGTTGGTTTGAATCGCCAGACCAGCTCCAGGGGCTTCGCGATGGTACTCCGGCCCGTCGTTAGACTCGCCCGCCGTGGACCTCTACGAGTATCAGGGCAAGGAGATCTTCCGGCGCCTCGGCATTCCGACCTCGGACGGGGGTCTCGCGACCACGCCCGACGAGGCGAAGTCTGTGGCGGAGCGGCTCGGCGGTCCGGTCGTCGTCAAGGCGCAGGTGCTGACCGGTGGGCGCGGGAAGGCCGGCGGGATCAAGCTCGCGGACGATCCCGACGACGCTCGCGCGAAGGCCGAGCAGATCCTCGGCATGGACATCAACGGACATGTCGTGCGGAAGGTCTGGATCGAGCAGGCCTCCGAGATCGCGAAGGAGTACTACCTCTCGCTGACGTTCGACCGGGGTGTGAAGCGGCCGCTGTTCATGTTCACGACACAGGGCGGGATCGAGATCGAGGAGGTGGCCGAGAAGCATCCAGACGCGCTGGTGCGCTTGCACGTCGATCCGTTCGAGGGCTACCAGCCGTGGCAGGGGCGGCGACTGATCTTCGGAGGGGGCGTCGAGGACCCGAACGAGCAGAAGCAGATCCTCGCGATCGTCGGCAGGTTGTACGAGACCTTCGTGACGACAGACGCGATGCTGACCGAGATCAACCCGCTGATCGTCACGCCTGAGGGTGAGGTGCGCGCGCTCGACTCGAAGTTCACCGTCGACGACGCGGCGCTCTTCAAGCATCCGGACATCGCCGAGATGCGCGACCTCGAGGCGGTGCCGCCCGAGGAGCGTGCGGCTCGCGAGAAGGGCGTCACGTACGTCAAGCTCGACGGCGAAGTCGGGATCCTCGGCAACGGCGCCGGGCTCGTGATGTCGACGCTCGACGTGATCGCGCTCGCGGGCGGGCGGCCGGCGAACTTCTGCGACCTCGGCGGGGGCGGCGACGCAGAGGGGGTCGTCGACGCCCTCGAGGTCATCACCGCGGACCCAAAGGTGAAGTCGATCCTCTTCAACGTCTTCGGCGGGATCACCCGCTGCGACGAAGTCGCGCGCGGGATCCTCACGGCGCTCGACCGAATGACGATCGAGCACCCGATCGTCGTGCGCCTCGATGGGACGAACGCCGAAGAGGGACGGCAGATCCTCGATGAGGCGAGCCCGGAGAACCTGTATGTCGAGCCGACGATGCTCGACGCGGCGCGGCGCGCCGTGGAGCTTGCGGCATGACGGACGTCTGGTCGGAGCGGGCGCAGGCGTTTCGGGACAGCGCCGTGCACAAGGAAGGGCCCGATCTCGATCTGCTCGTTGAGTGGTGCGAGCCCGGCGAAGGCGTCACGGCGCTCGACGTCGCGACCGGCGGCGGTCACGTCGCGCGCCGGCTCCGCGATGCCGGTTGCTCGGTCGTCACCGTCGACCCCGCGCCCGGCATGAAGCCGGACGTCGTCGCTCGCGGTGAGGATCTCCCATTCGCCGACAGCAGCTTCGACGTCGTCGCCTGCCGCATCGCGCCGCATCACTTCGCGGACGTTCGCGCCGCGGTGCGGGAGATGGCCCGCGTGTCGCGCGACCGGGTGGTCATCGAGGACAACCTCTTCGGCGGCGAGCACGTCGAGCAGGCGGAGAAGCTCCGCGATCCGACGCACGTGCGTTGCTACACCGAGGACGAGTGGCGCTCGTTCTTCGAGGCGGCGGGCCTCGAGGTCGAAGCGGTCGAGCGGTTCGAGCGCCGCCAGGACGTCGAGGCCTGGCTCGCGCGGGTCGAGACGCCCGCGGATGACGCGACGCGGGTGCGCGAGCTGCTCGCGGCCGAGATCGAGGACGGTCGCGTGCTCTTCCGCTCGGTCGTGCTCAAAGGACGAAAAGCCTGATGGCGATCATTGTCGACAACGACACGCGTCTCGTCGTCCAGGGCCTGACTGGAAGTGAGGGGCGCTTCCACGGACTGCGTAACCGCAACTACGGCACGAACGTCGTCGCCGGCATGACGCCCGGCAAGGGCGGTCAGGACGTCGAGGGGATCCCGGTCTACGACACCGTCGCCGAGGCCGTCGAGCAGGCCGGCGCGAACACGTCGCTGATCTTCGTGCCCGCGCGCTTCGCCGCGGACGCCGCGTACGAGGCGGTCGACGCTGGGATCGGGACCGTGATCGTGATCACGGAGCACATCCCCGCGCACGAGATGCTGCGCGTCTACACGTACGTGCGCCCGAAGGGCATCACGCTGATCGGACCGAATTGCCCGGGCGTGCTCTCGCCGGGCAAGGCAAACGCCGGGATCATCCCCGCGGAGGTTTTCGCCGAGGGCGCGATCGGGCTGGTCTCGCGCTCCGGCACGCTCACGTACCAGATCGGCTACGAGCTCGCGCAGCTCGGGCTCGGCAACTCGTCGATCGTCGGGATCGGCGGCGACCCGGTGCCGGGCTCGTCGTTCATCGACATCCTCGAGAAGTTCGAGGCCGACCCCGAGACCGAGCTCGTGGTCATGGTCGGCGAGATCGGCGGCAGCGAGGAGGAGAAGGCGGCGGAGTTCATCGGCGATCACATGTCGAAGCCCGTGCTCGCGTACATCGCCGGCTTCACGGCACCGCCCGGGAAGACCATGGGTCACGCGGGCGCGATCATCTCCGGCTCAGCCGGGACGGCGCAGGCGAAGAAAGAGGCGCTCGAGGCGTCCGGTGTCCGCGTCGGCACGACTCCGACAGAGGTCGCGCAGCTCGTTGCCGACGCCGTCGGCGCGCGCACCTAAACGGGATTGAGCACCATCCACTCGCGTCGCCCGAATCGGGTGCCGCGCTAGCCTTTGGCCACGAAGCCGATCGTCACGCTCTTCGCTCTTTGCGCGGTCGCGCTCACGGCGGGCTGCAAAGAGGACGATCCGCTTCGTCGCATCGAGCCGGGGGCGGTGCGCGACGGGAGTGTCGTCGCGCCTGACGCATCGCGGCTGAGACGAATGGAGCTGGTCGCCATGGACTTTGTGACCGCCGAACGCGGCTTTGTCGCCACGGACGACGGGCGCCTGCTCGTGACCGGCGACGGCGGCCGGAGCTGGCGGTCGGTCGGAGCCCGCCGGCGCTTCGTCGACCTCGAGTTCGTCACTCCGCGACATGGCTTCACGCTGACCCGGGTCGGGACGCTGCTCGAGACGAACGACGGCGGACACTCGTGGCGCTTCGTGCGGGCATTCCCGACCGGAGGTGAGGGTGGGCCCCTCCTGGCAACGGTCCGGTTCGTCGACGCCGATCGGGGGTGGGTGGTTCCCTTTGGCGGGGGCATCTACCGCACGCGGGACGGCGGACGATCGTGGACGGGGCTGCGCTTCAGCTGCGGCGTCGACTTCCTCGGCGGTGCGAGCCTGGCCGGAGCCTCGACCGGCTATGCGGTCTGCGGCGGGGGCCCGGCCACGATCGACCAGCAGAAGCAGCTCTACGCGACCTACGACGGCGGCGATTCGTGGCGGCTGGTCGCGCGCAGCCATCTCTGTCGGGGCGGACACTGCCGCGTCCACGAGGACGTTCCGCTGACCGGTCACGCAGCGGGGCTTCTCTTCCGCTCGGCGCGCGACGGGCTCCTGATCGCGAACCGGCTCGGGATCTACCGCACGCGCGACGGCGGCCGCCATTGGCGAACGACGCTCTTCACCGACGACGCCTTCTTCGTCGCCGCCGTGTCGTGGCCGGCACCGCGACGGCTCTATGCGCTGCTCGGGCGCGGGGGTCTGCTCGCGAGCGACGACGGCGGCAAGCACTGGGAACAGCGTTATCCCATCGGACCGGGTGCTCCAGAAGGTCCCGTGTCGTTCTCGTCGCCGACCGACGGGATCGGCGCGGCGAAAGGCGGCTTCTTCCGGAACCCCGGCGCGATCCTCGCGACCGCGAACGGCGGCAAGACGTGGACCGTGCGCACGGTGATTCCCGGCGTCACGGTCATGCAGCTCGTGCGCGCCTCTCGGAACGTCGTCTGGGTCGTGGGTCTGGAACGCCTCGGAGTGACCCGTAGCCGTCTGGTGGTCTTGCGTACGAACGACGGAGGTTGGCGCTGGAAGAGACGTCCGACTCCTCGCGGCGTCAAAGCGGCGACATTGAGCGCGCCGTCGGCAGACGTCGCCTTCCTCGCTGCGAGGGACGGGCGCCGTCTCTACCGAACGACGGACGGCGGCACCGCGTGGACGCCGGTCGTATCCGATCAGAACGCGTTCGGCGCGCAGTTCGTCACGGAAAGGATCGGACTCGTGCTTCGGCAGAAGGGAGAGCTCGCGCACGCGACCGACGGCGGGAAGACATGGGAACCGGTCCGCATCGCTGCGTCCTTCCGAGTCGTCGGGTTCGCGCACTTCGACGACCGCCACTGGTGGCTGGCCGGCCTCACCTGCCGCCGGCGCTCGCGTCGCGTGATCGGGAAGCCCTCCGTCTGCATCGGCGCCAAGGAGATCCTGCGGACGTCGGACGGCGGTCGCAGCTGGGACACGATTCGCCTACGCACGTGGCCGGGGTCGCCCGACTTCGACTTCGTGACGCCGATGATCGGCTATGCCGGCTACGGCTGGTACCGATATCCGACCACGGACGGAGGGCGAACGTGGAAGCGGCTCTAGACTCCTCCGCGTGACGACGATCTCGTTCGCGCGCGGCGTGCCCGCGCCCGAGTGCCTGCCCGTCGAGGAGCTCGCCGATTGCGCGCGCGCCGCGATCGAGCGCGACGGACGGACGATCCTCTCCTACGGCCCCGCGTCGGGCTACCAGCCGTTGCGGGAGTGGATCGCGGAGCGGCACGGCGTCGACCCCACACGTGTCGTGCTGACGAATGGATCCCTCCAGGGATTCGTCTTCCTCGCCTCGCACTTCGCCGGCCGCGGGCGCGTGCTCGTCGAGGCGCCGACATACGACCGGCCGTTGAAGATCCTCGGCGAGCTCGGTGCGGACGTCGCTGCGATTCCGCAAGACGACGACGGGCTCGACGTCGCCGCGCTCGAGGAGGAGCTGCGCAAGGGCGGCGTCTCGCTGCTGTACACGATCCCGACCTTCCAGAACCCGAGCGGTCGCACGCTCGCGCTCGAGCGTCGGCTCCGGCTCGTCGAGCTCGCACGCACCCACGAAGTCGTCCTCTTCGAGGACGACCCATACGGTCTCGTCCGCTTCGAGGGCGAGGCGCCGCCGTCGCTCTTCGAGCTCGCCGGGCGGGACGGCGTGATCTACAGCTCGTCGTTTTCGAAGACGGTCGCGCCCGGCGTCCGCGTCGGCTACTTCCTCCTGCCGGAGGACCTGGCCCGCACGGTCGAGGCGATGGCTGTGTCTACCTACATCACTCCCGTGCTCCTGGCCGAAGCGACCGTGTACGAGTTCGTCCGCCGCGGCGCATTCGAACCGAACGTCCAGCGCGTCAGCTCGCTGCTGCGCGGGCGTCGCGACGCGATGCTCGAGTCGCTCGAGACGGAGCTCGGCGGACGCGCGACCTGGAGCCGGCCCGAGGGCGGCTACTTCCTCTGGCTGGATCTGCCGGTCGACGCCGCGGAGCTACTCGCTCGCGCCGAAGCGGAGGGCGTCACCTACGTCAAGGGCGCGGACTTCTTCCTCCCGGGAGCCGGTGGAGAGCGGTCGGCGCGCCTGGCGTTCAGCTTCGTCTCTCCGGACGAGATCCGCGAGGGCGTGCGGCGGCTGGCCGCGCTGGTGCCGGCAGCCGAGACGGTCGAGACTCGCTAGTAGGAGGGTTTGACGAAATAGGCGCTGTGCCGCCGGGCCGCGCTGGGCGGCGCGCTGCCGCGTCCTCAGTCGCATGCTACGCGTCAATGTTTGACGACGCTGACCGCCTCCTTGCATCGCACTCGCCCATCGCACCCCGGCGACGAGGCCCATCCCGCCAAACCCTCCTAGACGGCGGCAGCGTGCCGCGCGGCGACCGTCCGCGGCACGAGCGAGGGTTGCCGGGGCGGCGCGAGTTCCCCTCCGTGGGCGCGACGGAACGTCGGACAGGGTGTGTCGCCCCCGAGGGCGCAGAGGCCCGCGCGACGAAAATAGCAGTCGCTACAGCTTGGTTTGCTGCTTTTGCTCATTGCTCCTGGTGTTCGCCGCAGAACCCCGCAGGAATCAGGGGCGAGACTACAGCCCGCGACAACGCGCGCAAGCCGGCCCGGTCAGGAAAAGGCCGCATTTTGCGACCTATTTGAACCTGTAGAAATCTACGCAAAGCTGATCAGCTGGCCGGCATTGTTGCCAGCGCCTGCAACGCTTGTTGAAAACTCGTCACAGGCACGATCCGGATTCCCTCTGCATAGCGGCGTGCCTCCCGCGCGTTATCCCCAGCGGGGACGAGGAAGACCTTGATCTTCGAGCGCCTGACGCCGATCGTCTTCTGCTTCACGCCGCCGATCGCCCCCACGGTTCCGTCGAGTTCGATCGCACCGGTCACGGCGATCCGCCGTCCGTGATCGACGTCGCGGCCGAGCTCCTCCAGCACGTCGAGCGCGAACGCGAGTCCGGCCGAGGGGCCGCCGACCCCGCCGGTGTCGATCGCGACGTCGAGCGGAAGCTTGATCGACGCCGCCTGGGAGACGACGACGCCGATGATCGGCGTCGCCCCGGGACCGCGAACTAGACGCACCTCGACGGTCAAGATTTTCGAGCCGCGGCGCACGCGCAGATGCACGACCTTGCCGATCCCGCGGTCGCGGATCGCGCGCCTGAGCTCCGAGGGCGCGGTCACGCGTTTGCCGTCTGCGGCGACGATCACGTCGCCGGGCTCGAGCCTGCCCTTGGCCGGCCCGTCGACCGCGACGAACTCGATTCGCACGCCGACCGGCCGCGCGACGACCTTGTAGCCGAGCTCGCGCAGCGCGACGGCCGCGGCGACGTCCTGCGAGCGGCGCATCTCGGCGAGCTCCTCGCGCCGGCGCTCCGACTCGCTCACGCCGGGCGGGCGCACGTCGGAGGCGGGAACGATCGTCGCGCCCTCCTGCGAGCCGGGCCACGCGCGCTCGAGTAGCGTCGCCTTCCGCACGAGCACGTCCACGAAGTAGACGCCGCCGCCGTCGGTCGGATCGCGTCCTCCCTCGACCTTCACCAGCGGCGCAACGGGGTGCGCATCGTTCGGGAGGAAGATGTAGCTGTCGGTCGGGAAGATCCAGACGACAAAGGCAGCTGCGGCCACCAGGAGCCCGGCGACGACGAGCCGAGCGGGCGTGAAGAGCCGCGGCACGGCCGCGAGGATACTCAGGCGCCTTGCGCGACCGCTTCGCCCACGTGCTCGGAGGCGGGCCCAGGTCGATCCGGAGCGTCCTCAGCGGCGCGTCGTCCTCATGTCGGCGACGGCGCCTTCGAGCGAGCGCGGGTCGCGGAAATCGCCGCGCGCGATCTCGGCGCCGCGCTCCGCCAGAGGCGCTGCATCCGCCGAAGGGCGGAGCAGAACGTGCACGGGAGCGCCACGCTCGAGCAGGCCCTCGGCGATCGTGCCGCCGAGCAGACCCGTCGCTACGCAGACGAGGATCATCAGAGCAGGAACTTCGTCAGTCCGCCGTCGACGGGGATCACCGTGCCCGTCACGTACGCGGCGCGATCGGAGGCGAGGAAGCAGATGACATCTCCGACCTCGCGCGGCGCGCCGAGGCGCTTGAGCGGGATCGGGCGCAGGTCCTCGTCGGACGGCCCGTCGGGGTACACCTCCTTCAGCCGCTCGGTTTCGATGAAGCCCGGCGCGATCGCGTTCACCGTGATCCGTTGCGAGCCGACCTCGCGCGCGAGCGTCTTCAGCCAGCCCACGACGCCCGGTCGCACGGCGTTCGAGAGCGCGAGGTTGTCGATCGGCTCGCGCACCGAGCTCGACGTGATCCCGATCACGCGCCCGCGGCCGCTCTTGCCGAGGTACGGCAAGCACAGGCGCGTCAGCCGGACCGCCGAGAGGAGCAGCAGCTCGACCGCTTCCTCGACAGCCGCGTCGGTCGCGTCGACCGCCGTCGACCTCGGGGGGCCGCCGCTGTTGTGTACGAGCACATCGATTCCGCCGAACGCCTCGACGGCGCGCTCGACGAGCCGCTGCAGATCGGCCGGGTTCGTGACGTCGCCGCGGACCGCCAGTGCGCCGAGACGCTCGGCCTCTCGCTCGAGCGGGTCGCGGCGGCGCGCGAACATGACGACGTTCGCGCTCTCCTGCGCGAGCGACTCTGCGGTCGCCAGGCCCATCCCTGCCGAGGCGCCGCAGACGATCGCCGTGCGTCCGCGAAGGCCGAAGTCCATCAGTGGCCCGTCCGGCTGCGAGCACCAAGCGATGCAAGGACGCAGGGAGCGACCGTATTGCGAAATACGGACGCGACTGAGGACGCGGCAGCGCGCCGCGTGCTCGCGGGCCAGGCGCCGGAAGGCACGGCCGGGCGGGCCACCTAGGTGGTGAGCACTCCGACGACTTCTCGGACTGCCTCGGCCGACTCGGACAGCCAGGCGCGCTCCTGGTCGTTCAGCTCGACCTCGATGATCTCTTCGATCCCCTTCGCGCCGAGCTTCACGGGCACGCCCATGTAGAGCCCTTCGATGCCGTACTCGCCCTCGAGCAATGCCGTGCAAGGCAATACGCGCTTCTCGTCGAGACAGATCGCGTCGACCATCTCGGCCGCGGCGGCGCCCGGCGTGTACCACGCCGAGGTGCCGAGCAGGTTGACGAGCTCGGCGCCGCCCGTCCGCGTGCGCTCGACCATCGCGTCGATCCGGTCCTGCGCCACGAGCTTCGTGAGCGGGACGCCGCCGACCGTCGTCGCGCTGACGACCGGGACCATCTGGTCGCCGTGGCCGCCCAGCACCATCGCGGTCACGTCCTTGACCGAGGCGCCGGTCTCCCAGGCGATGAACGTCGAGAAGCGCGCCGTGTCGAGGATTCCGGCCATGCCGAAGACGCGCTGCTTAGGCCACCCGGAGACGTTCTTCGCGACGTGGCACATCGCGTCGAGCGGGTTCGAGACGACGATCAGGATTGCCTCCGACGACGCGCCGACGACCTGCTCGGTGACGGACTTGACGATCTTCTCGTTCGTCGTGACGAGGTCGTCGCGGCTCATACCGGGCGAGCGCGGAAGACCGGCCGTAACCACGACGACCTCGGAGCCGGTCGTCTCCTCGTAGCCGTTCGAGCCGACGACCTTGGGCTCGAAGCCGAGCACCGCGCCCATCTGGTCGATGTCGAGCGCCTTGCCCTGCGGGAGGTTCTCCTTGATGTCGACGAGCACCACGTCCGCGTAGTCACGCTCCGCGAGCACCTGCGCGCACGTTGCGCCGACGTTCCCCGCGCCGACGACGGTGACCTTGCTACGCAACGGGCGCCCCGAGCCGGTCGATGATCGCGTCGGCGACCTCGCTCGTCCCGACTGCGGTCGGATCGTCGCGGGTCGGCTTCATGTCGTAGGTGACGCTCTTGCCCTCCCGGATCACGTCCGTGATCGCGCTCTCGAGCCGGTCCGCCGCCTCCATCTCGCCGAGGTGGCGAAGCATCAGCACGCCGGAGAGGAGCTGCGCAATCGGATTGACCTTGTTCTGCCCGGCGTACTTCGGCGCGGAGCCGTGTGTCGGCTCGAACACCGCCGCGTGCTCGCCGAAATTGGCTCCGGGCGCTACGCCGAGCCCGCCGATCATGCCCGCGCAGAGGTCCGACAGGACATCTCCGTACAGGTTCGGGAGCACGAGCACGTCGTACTCCTCTGGGCGCTGCACCAGCTGCATGCACATGTTGTCCACGATCCGATCGTCGAACTCGAGGTCGGGATTCTCCTCGGCGACCTCACGCGCGACGCGCAGCCACAGCCCGTCGCTGAACTTCATGATGTTCGCCTTGTGCACCGCCGTGACCTTGCGGCGGCCCATGCGGCGCGCGTAGTCGAACGCGAACTCGAAGACGCGGCGCGTGCCTGTGATCGAGATCGGCTTGATCGAGATCCCCGCGTCCTTCCAGCGCAGCTTGCCGCCCTTCGACTCGATCCAGGCGATCAGCTCCTTCGCGTCCGGGGTGCCCTCCTCGTACTCGATCCCCGCGTAGAGGTCCTCTGTGTTCTCTCGGACGATCACCAGGTCGACGTCGTCGAACCGTGAGCGGACCCCGGGATACGACTTGCACGGCCGCACCTGCGCGTAGAGGTCGAGACCCTTCCGGAGGCCGACGTTGACCGACCGGAAGCCGCCGCCGACGGGAGTCGTGATCGGCCCCTTCAGCGCGACGCCGGTCTCGCGGATCGCGTCGAGCGTCTCGTCGGGGAGCGGGTTACCGCCGTACTGGTCCATCACCTCCGCGCCGGCGTGGCGCACGTCCCACTCGAACTCCACGCCTGTCGCTTCCAGCACGCGGCGTGTGGCTTCGGTGAGCTCTGGACCGGTCCCGTCGCCGGGGATCAGCGTGACTCGGTGAGCCATACCGAGGCAGGAGCCTATAGATACAGTCCTGCCCGATGAACGACTTCCGGCCAGGGCTCGAAGGGGTCGTCGCCGTCGAGACGGAGATCGCGGAGCCCGATCGCGAGGGCGGGTCGCTCCGGTACCGCGGCGTCGATATCGAGGACCTCGTCGGCCATTACCCCTACGAGAACGTCTGGGGCCTGCTAGTCGACAACGACCTCGAGTCGAAGATGCCCAACCCCGAGCCGTACGAGCCGGCGCGCCTCACGGGCAAAGCGCCCGCCGATCTCCAGGCCGAGACGGCGCGCCTCGCCGGCGAGTGGAAGCTTGGAAAGCTGAACGAGATCTCCGACGAGCAGGCGCGCGAGGACCTCGGCCGCCTGTCGGCGCAGATGATGAGCATCGTCGCGCGCTCCGCTGCAGTCGCCGAGGCGCGCGAGCCCGCGCCGGACGACGTCGTCGCGCAGGGCAAGACCGCTGCAGAGAAGTTCCTGCTCCGCTGGCGCGGCGAAGCCGACCCGAAGCACGTCATGGCGATCGATACGTACTGGATCTGCACCGCGGAGCACGGCCTGAACGCATCGACGTTCACCGCGCGGATCGTCGCGTCGACCGGCGCCGACTGCGGTGCCGCGCTGTCGTCGGCAGTCGGGGCCCTCTCGGGGCCGCTGCACGGCGGCGCTCCCGCATACGTGAAGCCGATGCTGGAAGAGGTCGCGGCGATGGGTGATCCCGAGCGGTGGGTACGCGACGCCCTCGAACGCGGTAAACGGATCATGGGCTTCGGGCATCGCATCTACCGCGCGGAGGACCCGCGCTCGCGTCTCCTGAAGCGCACTGCGAGAGAACTCGGCGTGCCCAACATCGAGATCGCGGAGGAGCTCGAGGAGGTCGCGCTCCGCGTTCTCCAGGAGCGGCACCCCGAGCGCGTGCTCGCGACGAATGTCGAGTACTACTCGGCGGTCGTCCTCGATGTCGCGGAAATCCCTCCGCCGCTCGCGCCCGCGATGTTCGCCTGCTCGCGGGTCGCCGGCTGGTCGGCGCACATCCTCGAGCAGAAGCGGACCGGACGCTTGTTCCGGCCGTCGGCGCGGTACATCGGGCCGGCGCCCCGATCGCTCCAACCCGCTTGACTCTCGCGGAGGCTGCGGCCGAGGCCGATGCGCACGCGGAGGCGGGCGACGAGCGGGCGCTCGCGACGTTGCGCTCGAAGTGGGACGAAGAGCTCGAGTCGGCGGCCCGCAGCAACGACTTCCGCGAACGGGCGCTCGCCTACCGCGCGATCGGTCAGTTCCGCTGGCGGCAGAAGACCGAGCTGCTGCGCCGCGGGCTCGAGGACGAGAGCCCAGCCTCCCGCGGCTCCGCGCTGGTCTCGATCGAGCTCCTTTCGCGCGAGAGCCCCGGCGTCGCGAACGCCGTGCGCCCGATGCTGCACACGCTCGCGAGCGCCGACGGCAACAATGCCGTGCGCCGGCTCGCGATCATGACCCTCAAGAACGCGTCGCCCCAGCCCGACACGATCCGTCTCCTCAGGGGTCTCGCCGATGACGACGAGCAGGACCGCGAGCTGCGCGACGCTGCGCGCAAGGTCGCGGAGCTACTGCGAAAGAAGTCGGGCGCGGCGCGCTAGGCTCCGCTTGCCGGCGCCGCCTTCAGGACGCGCGGGCTCCGCCCGTGCGTCCGTCGGCGACGACCGGTCGACACGACGTCATTTCCGACCCACGCTTAGGAGTGGTGGCCGCAGGTGCGGCCTTCGATGTCGCGGCCGCAGGATGGGCACGTCCGCCTGCGCCGCTTCCACTCGAGTGCGCTCTTCTGCACGCCTGCGACCGCCATCCAGACGCCCGCGCCGGTCGACGCCAGAAGGACCGCGAGTTGGGGACTGATTCCGGTCATTCGTTCTCCCTACTTGTTGCGGGTCTCTCCCGCTTTGAAACACCACGGCGGCCATGCGGGTGGGCCTGGAAATACAACTCGCGGCGGCGCTGGTCGGATACGTGCGTGTAGAGCTCGGTCGTGGCGAGGTTCGCGTGCCCAAGCATCTCCTGGACACTCCTGAGGTCGGCGCCGCCCTCGAGCAGGTGGGTCGCGAACGAATGGCGGAGCAGATGCGGGTGGACGCGCTCGGGCTCGAGCCCTGCCTTCGCAGCGAGCTTGCGGAGGATCAGGAAGACGCCTGCGCGCGTCAGCGGGCCGCCCTGGGCGTTGAGGAACAGCTCGGGGCGGCGTCGGCGGTCGAGGTGCGGCCGGCCGCGTGAGACGTAGCGGCGCAACGCGTCCGCGGCGCGGCGCCCGATCGGGACGACGCGCTCCTTCGAGCCCTTGCCGAGCGCACGAACGATCCGCTCGTCGACGTCGACGCTTCCGCGGTCGAGCGAGACGAGCTCCGACACGCGCAGCCCGGCGCCGTAGAGGAGCTCGACGATCGCCGAGTCGCGAAGCGCGCGCGGCGTGACGCCGTTCGCGGCCTCGATCAGGCGCTCGGCCTCGCCGGGCGAGAGCGTGCGCGGGAGCGTTCGCCGACGCCGCGGCGGCGAGAGCTCGGCGGCGGGATTGTCGTCGCGCGAGCCGAGCAGGACGAGGTGCCGGTAGAGCGCGCGGAGCGCAGCGATCCGCCGCGCGATCGTCGCCGGCGCGAACCCGTCCGCGCGCAGCTGAGCGAGGTAGCGCTCGAGGTCCTCCGTCGACGCGCGCGACGGCGCAGCCCCGAGCCACGCGCTGAAGTGCGCGAGGTCACGCCGGTACGCCTCGACGGTCCGCGGCGCGCGTCGCGCAGCCAGCAGGGCGAGAAAGCCGTCGAGGTCAGGATCGTGGATGCGATCGGTCGTAGACACGACGCAATCTCCTTCCGTCCACGTGGCTGTACACCTGCGTCGTCGTCAGTGACGAGTGGCCGAGCAGCTCCTGGATCGTGCGCAGGTCCGCGCCGCCCTCGAGCAGGTGCGTCGCGAACGCGTGGCGCAGCTTGTGCGGGTTCGGGCAGAGGCGCCGCAGTGTCGAGGTGTCGAGGCGGCGGCCGCGCGCAGAGACGAAGAACGCGTTCTCCGCGCCGCGTACGAGCTCCGGACGCGCGTCGCGCAGGTAACGCGCGAGCCAGTACGCCGCCTCCTCGCCGAGCGGAACGATCCGTTCCTTGCCGCCCTTCCCGCGGACGTGGACGTGTTCCTGCTCGAAGTCGACGTCCTGCAGGTCGAGCAGGACCGCCTCGCGGCTGCGGAGTCCCGCCGAGTAGACGAGCTCGAGCAGCGCGCGGTTCCGGAGCGCGAGCGGGCCGTCGCCGTCGAGCGCTTCGAGTACACCCTCGACCTCGGCGGGCCGCGGAGCGCGCGGAAGGCGCCGCGCGCGACGCGGCCCGAGCGAGATGTCGGGAACCTGCGCGGCGCCGAGCGCGTGCCGCAGGAACGAGCGCACGGCGGCCAGCTTCCGCGCGATCGTCGCCGGCGCGAGCTTTCGGCGGTCGCGGCCGAGCTCGCCGGCGTACTCGGCGAGGACGCGCGCGTCGACGTCCTCGAGCGCGAGGCGCCGTCGGCCGAGCCAGGCGACGAAGGGCTCGAGGTCGAACCGGTACGCGCGCCGCGTCGCGTCGGCGAGCGACGGGCTCGAGAGGAACCGTTCGAGTGCGTCCACGACCATTCAGGTTCGACGGCGGCTGTACGATCGCCTCCCTGTGGACGTTACGCAGCTTATGGCCCGGCTTGCGCGGGTTTGTGTCGAGTACGGAGCCAACGTGCAGCCGGGGCAGGTCGTCTGCATCAACGCCGAGTACGGTCAGCACCAGCTGGTGCGCGCGCTCGCGGCCCATGCGTACGAGCGCGGCGCGAAGTTCGTCGATCCCTGGTACTTCGACCCGTACGTCAAGCGTGAACGGATCGAGCATGCGGAGGACGACACGCTCGAGTACGTGCCGCCCTGGTACGGGCAGCGTGCGCTCGCGCGGGGCGAGCTGCGCGGGGCGCTCCTCTCGATCGCGGGCGCGACCGCGCCCGGCCTCCTCGACGACCTCGATCCGGTGCGCGTCGGCCGCGACCAGCTCCCGCGCGTGAAGGAGAACTTCCAGGTCATCAACGACAACACGTCGAACTGGCTGGTGCTGCCCGGGCCGACAGAGGCATGGGCGCGCCAGGTGCATCCCGATGCGGACAACCCGCTCGAGGAGCTCTGGGACGAGATCGGCCACGTCTGCCGGCTCGACGCCGAGGACCCGGTCGCAGCGTGGCGCGAGCGCTTCGGGCAGACGGGTGCGGTCGGTGTGCGATTGACCGAGCTCGCGCTCGACGCCGTCCACTTCGAGGGTCCCGGCACGGACCTGACGATCGGGCTGCTGCCGAGCTCCCGCTGGCGAGTCGCGAACGAGACGACCGTCGACGGCCTCGAGTTCGTCCCGAACCTGCCCTCGGAGGAGGTGACGACGACGCCCGATCCCCAGCGCGCCGAGGGCGTCGTCCGCTCGACGCGGCCGCTCGTCCTGAACGACGGCACGCTGATCGAGGGGATTACGGTGCGCTTCGAGGGCGGGCGCGCGGTCGAGCTCGACGCAGAGAAGGGCGGCGACGCCCTACGCACTCGGACGGCCGTCGACGAAGGAGCCCGGCGCCTCGGCGAGGTCGCGCTCGTCGACCGCGAGGGACGGATCGGTCCGCTCGGGACCGTCTTCTACAACACGCTCCTCGACGAGAACGCGGCGAGCCATCTCGCGCTCGGCAGCGCGTACGCGTCCATGGTCGGAGAAGAGGATGTGCCGCGCATCAACCAGAGCGAGCTCCACCTCGACTTCATGATCGGTAACGACGACGTCGCGGTGACGGGGATCACGCGCGACGGCGCGCGAATCCCCGTCCTCCGCGACGGGAGCTGGCGGGCCTAGTAGCCGCCCGCGTAGACGACGCGGATCTGCCGGCCGTCCTTGCTCGCCCGGTTCGTCGCCGCCGTGTCGGTCTTCAGCGCACTCTCGACCGAGGACGAGCTCGCGCTCGTGTGCGACGAGAGGTAGAGAGCGCCTGTGCCGCCGACGTGCGGGGACGCCATCGACGTGCCCGAAATCGTGTTCGTCCCGCCGCCCTTCCAGTCGGAAAGGACCGAGACGCCCGGCGCCCAGACGTCGACGCAGGAACCGTAGTTCGACCACGAGGCCTCGGCGTCCGACGCGTCGACCGCGGCGACCGTCATGATCCCGTTGTCCGTACCGGCGCCTGCGCGCGCCGGCGACTGCCCGCAGGCGTCCGCGCCGCTGTTGCCCGCGGCGAGCGAGTAGAAGACACCGCTCGCGGCGGAGTTCCGGACGGCGTTGTCTACGGCGTTGTCGGCCGGGCCGCCCAGGCTCATGTTCGCGATCGCGGGCTTGACGGCGTTCGCCGTCACCCAGTCGATTCCCGCGATCACGGCCGAATAGCTGCCGCTGCCGTTGCAGCCGAGCACCTTCACGCCGGTCACTGGCGCCCCGGGCGCGACGCCGACGACGCCGAACGCGTCGTCCTTCGCCGCGATCGTGCCGGCCACGTGCGTACCGTGCCCGTTGCAGTCCGTCTTCGGACCTCCGACGTAGCTCACGAACCCGACCACATTCAGGTCCGGGTGTGTTCGATCCACGCCGGTGTCGATCACGTACACGTGGACGTTCGAGACTGCTCCGCTGCCGTTGCCGGCGAGCGTCGAGCTGACGTCGGCGTCGATCCGGTCGATTCCCCAGGGAAGGGACTGCGCATTGGCGGTCGCCTCACCGTCTGCCTCGACATACGCGACGTTTTCGTCCAGGCGGAGCGCGGCGACGCGGTCGTTGGGGATGACCGCCGAGTAGCCCTTGAGCGCGAACGAGTAGATGAAGCCGACGCCGGCGCCGTACCGCTGCGCGTGCAGCGCGGCGATGGTGTTCGCGTCCACCCCTGTCTTCAGGACGACGATGTATCGGTCCGCCCCTGTCGCCCGTTCTGTGCGAGCTGAGGCCGGAAGCGCGGTCGCAAGGAACGCGGTTGCGAGTACGACGAGCGCGAGTAGCCGTTGCGGCATGTCCCCTCCTACGAGATTGTGCGGCAGGAGGACCCTACGCAGCGGTGCAGAACGTTACGACCCCCGTATGGGGGGCCCCCTCCTAGTAGCCGGTCGATTCCGTCTCGGTCTCGTCGGTCGTCATCCCACCGCCGCCGACGACGAGCTTGCCGTCCATGCCGAGCTTCCGGTGCCCGTCGATGGGGCAGTAGAGCTCGTACTCGCCGTCCTTTACCTCGACCGTGAGGTCGGCCGACTCGCCCGGCTGGATCGTGTCGGTCTCTTCCTCGACGCCGTTCCCCTCGACCTCGAGCGCGTGCTCCGTCTTGCCGTTGTTCGTCACGTGAAGGCTGATCGTGCCCGCGCTCGAGACGTTCACCGTGGACGGGTCGAGCTTGAAGTCGACCTCCGAGATCGCGACCTGCTTGCCCGAGGCTGATGACGTGGCCGCGCTGTTCCCACCACCGCAGCCGGGGAGAGCGAGCACCGCGAGCGCGAGCGCGATTCGCTTCACGCCCGGTACTACGAGCCGAGCGTCCTCCCGGATCTAGCGGACGGCCGCGACGATCTCGTCGGAGAGGCTCGCGTAGTTCGAGAGGAACTCGGCGCGCTCGCTCTTGAAGCGCTGGACGAGCGCTCGGTAGTCCTCGCCGCGGCCGGTCGCCTCGTAGAGCCGTCGCGGCTGGAGCACGTCGAGATCGGCCGCGTCGATTCCGGGCACTTCTGCCGCGACCAGGTAGCCGAAGTCGGGGTCCTCCTCCCAGCGGATCGTGCCCTCGGCGATCCCCTTCACGATCGCGGACGAGTGCTTGATCCGGACCTTCTTCGAGCGCTTGTCGTCCTCGGGGCCGCCGACCCGCCCCGTGTTCATCAAGTACACCTCGAGCGGGTGCTCGTCGAGCAGCTCGAGAAAGCGGTTGCCCTGCAGGTCGTGCGGCAGCGGGAAGAACGGGTTCGTCCCGGGCACACGCAGGAACTTGCCGGCCTCGTCGGCGCCGCCCGCGCTCGTGCCCTGCGTCTCGCCGAGCATGAAAAAGGCCGCTGCACGCGGCCCCTCGAGCTTCGCCACCGCCGGGATGATGTTCTCGTTGCGGTTGAGGATGAGGAGGAAGTGCGCTTCGTCGATCGACCGCTCGGCGGCCGATTCGATCACGCCGAAGGGGAACGTCGCGCGCCCGTTCTGCGTGTAGCTCTCGTCGTAGAAGTCGACCTCGTCGCCGTGCTGGGAGACGTTCTCGAGATACGAGTCCGGCTGCGTGACCGCGCTGTAGATCGTCGGCTCGTCGTCGGGGTTCAACCCGAAGGTCTTCGCGAAGCAGCCGTTCTCGGTCGCGTAGACGTGGCCGTTGGGCATCCACCCGACGAAGTCGTCCTGCACGGGCAGTGAGCCGTTCTGGCGGGTGAAGGTCGTGGTCGTCTTCCCGGTGCCCGAGAGCCCGACGATCATCCCGACACGCTCACCGCGTTCGGTGGGGATGATCTTGCAGCCTGCGTGGAGCGGTAGCCCGCCGCGGTCGTAGACACGCTTGTTCCACATCCGCAGGCCGCCCTTCTTCGACTCGCCGAAATAGTCCGAATTGAAGACGCGCGTGACGCCCTGCTCGAGGTCGACGGCGATCAGCCGGTCGTCTGCGAAGCCCTCCGCCTTCAGGTTCGGCGTGTAGATGACGACGAGCTCCGGCTCGAAGTCCTCGCTCTCGTCCCAATCGAAGTAGAGCTGCTGCTGCATCCCGGCGATGTTCGCGTTCGCCGCCTCGATGTAGAGCCGCGTGGGGGTGCGGAACTCGGGATCGAACCCGATGGAGCCGTCGATCAGGACCATCTCCTGCTCGGCGATGTAGGCGTCCTGGGCCTCGGCCCACCTAAGGCCTTCCTCGCGGGTAATCGACTGGTTTTGGCCGTCGGGCTCGTCCGTGACGAGGAAGGTCGATCGCTTCGAGCGCGCCAGCACCTCGGTCTGGACGTTCAGGTTCCGGTACTCCGTCGGGCGGGCGTTCGGCATGTGCGAGGCGAGCTCCTTGACCTCCTGCGGGCTCGGGTTCTCGATCACCGAGGCCGCCGGAGGCAGCCGAAACGCCATCTTCGCCACGCGTGCTCCTTCCTTGGCTTCAGGGGACGGCCGGATGTTATCGCGACCTCGTGAGCCGTTCGTTGGCGCGCGCTGAGGGCGCCGTTGCCGCTTCCGCCGAGCGTGGTCGGCGGAAGGAGGTGACGCGAAATGAACTCGAAGCGCACCAATCGGCGCAAGCGCCTGGCGGGCATGCTGCTCGCACTCGCGCTCGTCGCGGCGGTTGCGGCTCCGGCGGGAACGCCGGCAATGCCTCACCCGCGCTGCCACGGTCCCGTGTGTGGCGGCTAATTGCCGGCCCGTATAGATGCGAAGGGCCCCTCGTGGGCCTTTCGCGCTGCACGTGCAGCCACGACGTTGCCCTTGAGCTCATAGGCGACGACGGCCCGTTCGAGCGCGTCGCGCGCCTCGTCTTCGCGGCCCGCTCCGGCGAGCACCTCCGCGAGAGCCAGGAGTACGGTTCCTTGCTGATTGAGGGCGTCCGTCTCGAGGACGATCCGCGCCGCCTCCTCAGCCTTCTTCACCGCGGTCGCGAGGTCGCCCTCGTGGGCAAGAAGCCTCGCGCGCACAGAGCGGCACGAGACCTGGGCACTGAGGTCGTTGGCGTCGGCCCGCGCTTCTGCTCGGCCCGCCCAGTCGTCTGCCTCGATCACACGGCCCTGCGCGAGCAGCACACGCGCGTATTCGGCGCTGTACGTGGAGAAATGCGCCCACGCCTGCAATCGGACGAGCGTCTCGCAGCATGTGCGCAGCACGCGTTCCGCGCTGTCGAGGTCTCCTGCCAGCATCTCGACGTATCCCCGGACCGGGTCGGCGCCCATTGCGAGCACCGATGACTGACCCAGCTCGATCTTCGTCGCCACAGCTTCGTCGAGGAGTGTGCGCGCTTCCTCAAACCGACCGACGCACGCCAGCAGTCCTGCCTCGTAGATGCCTACGTCGGCGGCCCCGGTCTTACCGACCGCCGAATCGGAGCGAAGCTCGGCGCAACGAGCAAGCGCATCCGGGACCGGAGTCGGTCCATAGAAGAGTGCCGAAGCGAGCATCGCCGCAGGTGTCGACACAGGCCACCCCGATCGGCGGTAATGCACCATCGCGTGCTCGGACGCCGCAACCCACTCGGCGTGCTGGCAGAAGAATCCACCGGCGACGAAGCCGAGGATTAACCATGCGCGCCCCAGGCCTCGATCGTCGTCGAGTAGCTCGAAGACAGGAATGGCTCTGTGCGCCGCCGCTCGTGCGTCGTCGGCCGTCGTCTCGGGATCGACGAACAATCGAGTGAACGTCTGCTCGAGTCGTGCTCGCTGCTCACTGCCGGGGTTCCGCGCCGCAGCGGCGTCCTCGGCGGCCTTTCCAAGCGTTTCGACTGCCAGAGCAGCTTCGCCCGTCACCCATTGGACGATCCCCAGCTCGGACCGCAACTCCAGTGCGAATGGGTCGTCGGCTAGCAACAGAGCCGTTGCGCGCTGGAGCAGGTTTCGCGCCGCGGGCTGATCGCCGAGCTTGAACGCGCGCATGCCCGCGTTGCCCAGGTGCGTGCCGCCTCTGTGGGCGAGATGCCGCTCCGCGTTGCCGACGGCGCCCATGCGCTCGTGCTCGCGGTAGGCGCACTCGAGGTGATGCCCGAGGAGCTCGTCTTGCACGTCTCCGCGCCGCTCGAGCCAGTCGGCAAGGCGCTCGTGGAGCTCGGCGCGCCGGGAGCCGGGGATCGCGTCATACGCGGCATCGCGAACGAGCTCGTGGTGGAAGCGGAACCCGTCCTCGCGCGGAAGCGTCGATCTCGCGGGACGGACGAGGTTGCGGCGGACGAGCGACATCAGGGCGCCGCCGACGGCGTGCTCGTCCGCGGCGAGAGCGACGACCGCGCCACGGGTAAAGTCCCGCCCGACAACGGCTGCGCAGTCGATCGCCGCGCGCTCGGAAGTGTCGAGCGCGTCGAGCCGGCTCGCGAGTAGGGCCTCCAACGTGGGTGGCGCCTCGTCGAGGCCGCGTTCGGCCGCGAACGCGAGGAGTTGCTCCGCGTACAACGGGATGCCCTCTGCACGCGCAACGACGCGCTCGCGCGTCTCAGCGGTGACGTCGAGGCTCTCGGCCAGGTCGTCGACAAGCTTGCGCGAATCAGCCTGCGGAAGCGGCTCGAGGTCGACAACGGTGCGCGTCGGGGTCGGGAGCGCCCACTGCGGGCGGCGCTCGAGCAGGTCGCGCCGGGCAAGCGCGAGCACGAACAACGGTTCTTTCGCGCTCCACTCGGCGAGGTACTCGACGAGGTCGAGGAAGGTCGGCTCGGCCCAGTGCACGTCTTCGAGCACGAGCACGAGCGGGCGCGGACGCGCAAGCGCCTCGAGAAAGCGGCGCACCGCCCAGAACGCTTCGCCGCCTGCTGCGGTCTCGCCGCCGCCGACGAGTGCGTGCATCTGCGCGGCGATCTCTTCGGCGTCGGACTCGCCTGCCAGGACGTCGCCGAGACTCCGCCCCTCCGCCGCCTGCAACACGACGTGCGCGAGCGGAAGGTACGTCGCGCCGCGCCGTACGAGACACAGCGGCCGACGAGCGTCGTCGCAGCTCCGCGCAGGGTCGTCGCCAACTCGGCCGCGAGACGCGTCTTGCCGATCCCGGGATCGCCCAGCACGACAGCGAGCTCGCAGCGCCGCTCCGCCGAGGCGCGTTCGAACGCGGAGCGCAGGGTCGCAAGCTCCTCCCGACGGCCGGCGAGCGGGGCCTGCAACCCGCGGCGCTCGACCCGGCCCGCGGCCGCGCGGACGAGGCGGGACGACCACACCGGCTCGCGCCCGCGCAAGTCGACAAGGCCGACGCGTTCGGCGGCGAGCGCGGTTCCGGCGACCTCGAGCGCCCGTGGGCCAACGCGGATCTCGCCCGAGTCTGCGGCGGCGGCAATAGCACGAGCGATCGAGACGACGTCGCCCGAGAGCCGCGGCGCGCCGGGCGCGGCGGCGCCGGCGACGACGTCGCCCGTCTCCAGCCCGAACCGCCGGTCGAGCGTCGACAGCGTGTCACGCGCAGCGAGCGCTGCGCGCGCCGCGCGGACGGCGTCGTCCTCGTGGGCGATCGGGACTCCGAAGACGGCGAGCGCTTCGTCGCCGAGCGCGTGCTCCAGCGAGCCGCCGTGGTACTCGACGGCCGCGCGCAGATCGCGGACGAACTCTGCGGTCTGCTCGCGAAGGGCGTCCGTGTCACCCTCGCCGGAGACGAGCGCGACGAGCACGGTCACGAGCTTACGCGCGAGCGGCGTGCCGCCCACGGCACCGGCGGCGACGTCGAGATCCGGGTCGTGGCGCAGGATCGCGCGCTCGAGCCGTTGCAGCTCCTCGCCCGGCGCGAGCCCGAGCTCCTCGTCGAGCAGACGGCGCCCTTCGCGGTAAACCTGAAGCGCCTCGGCCTGCCGCCCCGAGCGGTAGAGCGCGAGCATCAGCTGTCCGCGGAGTCGCTCGCGGATGGGGTTGTCGCGCACGAGCGCCTCGAGCTCTCCGATCACGCGGGCGTGCGACCCGAGCGCAAGGTCCGCGTCGATGCGCTCCTCGAGCGCCGCGAGCCGCAGCTCCTCGAGCCGGCGCCTCTCCGCCTGCACGAACGGCTCGTCCGCCAGATCCGCGAGCGGGTCGCCGCGCCAGAGGTCGAGCGCCTCCTGCAGCAGCTCGGCCCGCTCGGCGGCGGAGCCGCCGGCGGCCTGCGCGACGAGTGCCTCGAACCGCGCGAGGTCGAGCTCGTCGGGTCCGATCCGGAGCACGTAGCCGGGCGGATGCGTGACGAGGACGTCCGACCCGAGCGCCTTTCGCAACGCCGAGACGAAGTTCTGCAGCGACCCGAGGGCCTTGGCGGGAGGCTCCTTCCCCCAGAGCGCCTCGACGATGCGGTCGGTCGAGAGCATTTCGTTCGGGTGCAGGAGCAGCAGCGCCAGCAGCGCGCGAGGCTTCGGTCGGCGGAGCACGGACGGATCGACCCCGGCAACCTCGAGCGGCCCGAGGATGCGGTACTTCACGGGCGGTTTGTAGCACCTGCCTCTTGCCACGAAAAGGGCGTGAGCGCGCTGTGGGGACCCCGTGAGCTGCCTCCGCGACGCTGCAAGCAATGCCGGAAAGCCCCGTGACGATCCAGACACGCAACTTCGTGATCAGCGGCGAAGACGGCGGGCTCACGGTGGGAGGCTTCTCCAGGGACGGAGATGCGGGCATCGCATCGGGCGAGTACCGCGAGCGCGGGCACGGCGCCTTCGCAGCGAGCGAGGTGCTCGCGGGCCGCGAGGGCATGCTCCGAATCCGGCTCGAAGGCGTCTTCGGACCCCTACTGGACGGGGTCGCGGAGGGGGCGGGCCACTGGGTCGTCACGGGAGGCACCGGCGCGCTCGCCGGTGCCCGCGGCACGGGGACGTGGAGCGCAGTGCGCGACTTCCGCAACGCGCGCGATCGGCTTCCGTCTGCGCGGGCCACGTACGTCGGCGTCCTTTCGGTCGCGTGAGGCGGTTGGACCCGCGTGAGCGGCGGATCGGATGCTCCCTGCACCCACCTCGGCTGAAGGAGACGAACGATGACCATGCAGAACAGACTTGCCGCCTTCGCGGGGACAGCGGTGATTGCCGCACTCGCGCTCGCGCCCTCGGGCCTGCCCGTCGGGCGCTACACCGATGCTCGCGGCGCGGAAACGGCGCGCCCGACATCACGGACGTGACTGTGACGAGCGACGCGAACGGCTTGCTCACGTTCGTGATCCGCGCCGACGGCTTCGTCGACGGCGGCGACCTGCGGACGTACGTGGTCCTCGACACGGACGCGAACGCCGCCACCGGCGCTCCGGAGACGTTCGGCGCGGATTACCTGTTCGTCGTCGACGAGTCCGACAACACGTATTACTTCTTCCGCTGGGACGGCGCCGACTGGAACTCCGAGATTCCGTCGAGCACCGTCTTCGTCGCGAGCGGAACGGCCGCCGGCGTCCGGATCAGCGTCAACCGCAGTGAGCTCGGCAACACGGGTGCCTTCAACTTCTGGACCCGAACGCGGCTGGGCCCCAACGACTCGACGACGGTCGACGATGCGCCCGACCTCGGCACGTGGAACTACACCATCGCCGCGGGCGGGCCCGAGATCCGCGGAGTTCTCGTCACGACGAAGCCCGGGCTCGGGCCGAAGGCCAGCGGCGCGTTCACCGTGCTCCCCGTCGGGCTCCGCCTACCGAACCAGGAAGCCCCGGCCATCCTGCCGCCGCCGGATTCGTACACGTGTAAGGCGAAGCTCGGGTCGAAGCCGCTCTCCGGCGCCGGCAAGGGCGGCTGCACCTGGAAGCTCGCTCGATCCGCGAAGGGCAAGCGGCTGATCGTCACCCTGACCGTGACGTACCAGGGAGCCTCGCTTCCGGTCAAGCTCACCTACAAGGTCCGCTGATGCGGAGGCAGAGCGAAAGGTTCGCGCCGAGATGGCGTCTCTAGGGATTGAACGTGCTTCACCCCTATCTCCCAGGAGGCCCGCTTGCCCGGCGGGCCTCCAGCTATTTTCTGCCCTGAGCAGGGAAATTTGAGGCACAGCGAAAGGTTCGCGCCTGGTTGGGGTCTTTAGGTATCGAACGTGCTCATCCCTATCTCCCAGGAGGCCCGCTTGCCCGGCGGGCCTCCGACTTTTCCGGAGCCGGAATAGCGCCTGACGATACGAGGCCCGTCGGGCAGCCATTTCGATAGCGTCCGTTCGCGGTGGAGGCGAAGCACGACGTCCTCGTCGTCGGCGCGGGCTGCGCGGGCATGCGCGCAGCGATCGAGGCATTCGACGCCGGAGCGGACGTCGCGATGATCTCCAAGATCCACCCCACCCGGAGTCACTCCGGCGCGGCCGAGGGCGGGATCAACGCGGCCCTCGGGAACGCCTCCGAGGACGACCCGGAGAAGCACGCCTACGACACGGTCAAGGGGTCGGACTACCTCGGCGACCAGGACGCGATCGAGATCCTCTGCAACGAGGCGCCAGGCGACGTCTACCAACTCGAGAACTGGGGCGCCGTCTTCTCGCGGACGGAGGACGGGCGGATTGCCCAGCGGCCGTTCGGAGCCGCCGGAGAGCCGCGCACCGCATATGCCGCGGACATCACCGGCCACGTGCTGATCCAGGTGCTCTACGAGCAGGTCGTCAAGCGGCAGATCCGCACGTACGAGGAGGTCTTCGCCTGGCGCCTGGTCGAGAACGACGGGCGCTGCCAGGGCGTGATCTGCTGGGACCTGCTGAACGGCGGCCTGAGGACGATCGGCGCCAAGACGGTGATCGTCGCCACGGGCGGCGCCGGGCGGCTCTACAGCGGGACAACGAACGCCTACGCCTGCACGGGCGACGCGATGGCGATGGCGCTGCGCGTCGGCGTCGCCTTGAAGGACATGGAGATGATGCAATTCCACCCGACGACGCTGGCGCCCACCGGAGTGCTGATCACGGAAGGCACCCGCGGCGAGGGCGCATATCTCGTCAACGCGGAGGGCGAGCGATTCCTCAAGCGCTACGCGCCGAACGCGATGGAGCTCGCCTCGCGCGACGTGATCTCCCGCGCAGAGCAGACCGAGATCGACGAGGGGCGCGGCGTGAACGGCAACGTGCTGCTCGACCTTCGCCATCTCGGCGCGGAGAAGATCCTCGAGCGCCTGCACGGCACGCGGGAGCTCGCGATGGTGTTCGCGGGAGTGGACCCGATCTACGAGCCGATCCCCGTGCGGCCGGGAGCGCACTACCACATGGGCGGCGTCGACACGGACGTGTGGGGCCGCACAGAGCTCGAGGGGTTGTACGCGGCCGGCGAGGTCGCGTGCGTCTCCGTCCACGGCGCAAACCGCCTCGGCGGCAACGCGCTGATGGAGACGATCACCTACGGCAAGCGCTCGGCGAGACACGCAGCCGAGTGGGCGCTCTCACACACGACTGTCGAGGTTCCGGCAGGCGCCGAGACCGACGCGGAGCGTGACCTGAAAGAGCTGCTCGACCGGCAGGACGGCGAGCGGCCGTGGCAGATCCGAGACGAGCTCGCGCGCACGATGCACGAGAACTTCGGCGTCTTCCGGCGCGAGGACCAGATGCGGCGCCAGGGCGAGATCGTCGAGTCGCTGCGCGAGCGCTACCAGCACATCGTCGTCGAGGACAAAGGGAACGTCTTCAACAGCGACCTCACGCAGGCGCTCGAGCTCGGGTACCTGCTCGACCTCGCGCGGTGCATGGTCGTCTGCGGGATCGAGCGCAAGGAGAGCCGCGGCGCCCACGCGCGTCCGCACGACTACCCGAACCGCGACGACGTCAACTACCTCAAGCACACGGTCGTGACGCTGGAGAACGGCGAGCCCGTCCTCGACTGGAAGCCGGTCACGATCACCAAGTGGCAGCCCGAGGAAAGGAAGTACTGAGTTGGAAGCCGCGACGCAACCGCGCGAGGAGACGATCGAGGTCGCGCTCAAGATCTGGCGCGTCGACCCGGAGTCCGGCGAGCGCAAGCTCGAGCAGTACGAGGTCGAGGCGCCGGAATGGGTCACGCTGCTCGACGTCCTCGACATCGTCAAGGACCGGGTGGACGGGTCGCTCGCCTACCGCAAGAGCTGCAGGATGATGATCTGCGGCTCGTGCGGGATGCGCATGGACGGCGCCGCCGTGCTCGCGTGCAAGACGCGCATGTACGACATCGCCAAGTCCGGGCACGTGCCGGTGATCTCGGCGATGGGGAACCTGCCGATCGTCAAGGACCTCGTGGTCGACATGCAGCCCTTCTGGGACAAGTTCAACGCCATGAAGCCGTGGCTGCAACCCGGCTACGAAGAGCCGCCGGACGGCAAGGAGTACCGCGTCTCGCAGGAGCAGACGAACGTGATCCACAAGGAGGCGCTCTGTATCAACTGCGGCTGCTGCGTCTCCGAGTGCAACGCGATGGAGGCCGATCCCGCGTTCTTCGGGCCGCAGGCGCTCGCGAAGGGGTTCCGCTTCGTCGGCGATGCGCGCGACCAGGCGACCGTCGAGCGGCTCGAGGACTACAACGAGCAGCACGGGATCTGGGAATGCACGCGCTGCTACTTCTGCAACCAGCGCTGCCCGAAGGGCGTCGACCCGCGGGACTCGATCGCGAAGCTCGGCGCCGAGTCGGTCAAGGAGGGGATCGACCGCGACCTGGGCGCGAAGCACGCCAAGTGGTTCATCAGGTCGACGGAGACGACGGGGTGGCTACGCGAGACGGAACTCGTGCCGAAGACGCAGGGTGTCATCTCTGCGGTCAAGCAGATGAAGTTCGCGCTGAACCTCTTCCGCCACGGCAAGGTGCCGCTGCCGTTCCCTCCGCACGTGGCGGAGAAGGTCGACGAGGCGCGCGCGCTGCACAAGCTCGTGCACGAGCAGGGATGGCTGGGTGCCGCGGGGATCGTGCAGGGCGAGCGCGCGCTCGGCCGGATCGAGTTCCTCGAGTCCCAGGGCGTGAAGACCAGCGATCCCGAGGTACAGCCGGGCGTCGAGCCGCCGCACGCCGAAGGATGAAGCGTGTCGCGTACTACACGGGGTGCCTCGCGGCGCTGTCTGCGAAGGAGCTCGACACGTCCACCCGCGCGCTCGCGCCCAAGCTCGGCCTCGATCTGATCACGCTCGAGTCCGTGACCTGCTGCGGCGCCGGTGACATCCACGAGGCGGAGCCGGACTACTACCTGCACCTGAACGCGCGAATCCTCGCGTACGCCGAAGCCACGGGGAGCGACACGCTGCTGACGATCTGCAACGTCTGCACGCTCAACCTCCGGCAGGCGGACTTCATCCTCAAGGGCGACGATGCCGTGCGGGAGCGGATCAACACGAACCTCGCCACCGTCGGCGTGCCGCCGTACACCGGTGCGGTCGAGGTCAAGCACCTGCTCTGGCTGCTCGCCGAGGGTGACGGTCACGCGCGCTTGAAGCAGGTCGCGCACCGCGGTCTCAAGGGCCTGAAGATCGCGCCCTTCTACGGCTGCCAGATCCTGCGCCCCTCGAAGCTCCTGGGCTTCGAGGACCCCGACCGGCCCTGGTCGCTCGAGGCGATCATCGAGGCCTGCGGCGGCGAGGTCGTCGACTACCCGGCGAAGATCAAGTGCTGCGGCTTCCCGATCATCCAGGCGCGCGAGGAGACGGCGCTCGCCGAGCTGATCCAGCCGGTGGAGCAGGCGATCGCGGGCGGGGCAGACGCGATGGTGACGCCGTGCCCGCTCTGCCACCTCTCCCTGGACGCGTGGCAGTCGAAGCTGAACGCGGCGCGGAAGAAGGAGGGCGAGGAGCCGCTGCCGCCGATGCCGATCTTCCACCTCTCCCAGCTGGTCGGGGTGGCAGCGGGCCTGGAGGAATCGGAGCTCCAGTTCAAACGGCACGTCGTCTCGCTCGAGCCGGTCCTGGAGAAGCTCGAGGTCTAGAGCGCAAGTTTCCTCCCGCCCGGGCGTCTTTCACGGGTGGAGGGGCGGTTTCGGGCCCGGCTTGCGCCGGGCCCGAGCCATCCTCAGGCCCGGAGGAATGCGCCCACTTCGGCCCGGAAACGCTCCGGGGCCTCGATCCAGGGGAAGTGGCCGATCCCCTCGAGGACGACGAGGCGCGCGTTCGGGATGTGGGCGGCGAGCTCCTCGCCGACGGCGGCGCCGCCGCTCGGATCACGGTCGCCGGACACGACCAGCGTGGGAGCTTCGATCCTCGCGAGCTGCGGTCGGAGGTCGTAGGTCGGCGCCACGTGCGTATTGGAGTAGAGGAGCGACGGGAAGTGGAAAACGTCACGACTCTTCCCGAAGCGCTCGATGAACGCCGCCTCGGCCTCGCCGTACGAAGCAAAATGCACCGGCAGCTCCCGGACGAACTGCTCGGAGATGTCGACGTCGTCCGGTACGCGACCCTGCTCACGCGCGTGACGCGCGGCGACCGCGTCCGCGACGCGCGGGTCGCGTTCCCTCTCAGCGAGCGCGTCAGCGAACGTCTGCCGGAACTCGTCGGAGAACCGCGCGAAGGTCCCAACGAGGACGAGCCGGCGAACGCACTCGGGGCGGCTCGACGCGTACACCATCGAGACGAAGCCGCCGGCGGAGTGGCCGAGCAGGTCGATCTCGTCGAGCCCGAAGTGCCGCCTGAGCTCGTCGATGTCCTCGGCGAAGTCCTCCAGCGCGTAGGCGTCCGGATCCGCCGGAGCGTCCGAGCCGCCGCTCCCTCGCGGGTGAAGGTGTACGACCGCGCGCTCGGCGCCGAGACTGCCGAGATCCTCGAAGTAGGCAGCCGACATGCCGGGACCGCCCGGGTGACAGATGAGCGGTGCACCCGTCCCGACCTGCTCGTAGACGAGCGTGCGGCCGTCACTCGTGCGGAGGCTGTGCCTCACGCGCCTATCGTGTCACGGTGCCTAAGCTCCGTTACGCCCTCGTCGCCGGCCCCGCCGCGGCCCTCGCTTGGGGTGCGTATGAGGCAGGCTGGGCCAGGCTCCGAAGAGTCGAAGTGCCGTTCTGGGGGCTGCCGTCCGAGCTCGACGGGTTACGGATCGCGCATCTCTCCGATTTCCATCTCGGCGTGCCGTCGCGCGGCTCGCGCGCCGTGGAGGCTGCCGTCGCGTGGGTCGAGGACCGGCAGCCTGACCTGGTGCTCCTGACCGGCGACCTGCTCACCCACCCGCGCGGCGAGGCGCGCCTGCGCAAGTTGCTCTCGCGGCTGGGACCGCGGTGCTACGCCGTGCTCGGGAACCACGACTTCGGCGATGCACGCGACCCGCTCGCCTCGCCGAGCAAGATCGACGACCTCTCGCCGGCGCATCTGCTGCGCGACGAGTCGGTCGAGCTCGAGCTGCATGGACGACGCGTGCAGATCGTCGGGCTCGATCCGGCCGCGTACCGCGCGGGGCGATCGGAGCCGAACGGGCGCGCGGACGCCGACGCCGACCTCCGAATCTTGCTCTGCCACTACCCGTACGTCTTCGACGGCCTGCAGCCCGGCGCGTATCAGCTGGTGCTCGCCGGGCACCTCCATGACGGGCAGATCGCGATTCCCTACGGCGTCGGCAAAGTGCGGCTCGCGCACTTCAACTGGCGGTACACCAAGGGCTTCTACCGCCGCAACGGGTCGGTTCTCCACGTGTCGCCCGGGTTGGGCACGACGTTCGTGCCCTTCCGCTTCTTCGCCCGGCCCGAGGCGACCGAGCTGACGCTTCGCTCCGCTGGATGAACTACTGCGCCCGTGCGCCGATCGATGCGCGCGGCATCTGCACCGGCGTCGAGGCGGTCAGCAAGCCGTGCAGTTGCGCCCAGCGACTCGCCTCTGTCCGGTTGGACACGTCGAGCTTCCGGTAGATGTTCGACAGGTGGAACTTCACCGTCTGCTCGGTCACCCATAGGAGTTTCGCCATCTGGGCGTTCGAGTGTCCTTCCGCAGCGAGCTGGAGGATCTCGACCTCGCGCCGCGTCAACGACGACGGCTTGCTCAAGCCCGGAACGCCGATGGTGCTGACCGGCGCCGAGGCCGGTGCGGAGCCGTTGCCGTTCGCAAGGAAGACGGAGTGGTCGAAGATCTGCCGAACGGTGGACGCGAGGTCGTCGGGATGTGCGCTCTTCAACACGTAGGCAACCGCGCCCGCCTGCAGCGCTGCCTCGATGTGCTGCGCGTCCTCGTGCATCGAGAGGATCACGGTCTTCGCCTCGGGCGCGACCTCGCGAACACGCGAAAGGAAGCTCACGTCGACGACGGGGGCGGACGGAGTGACGATTTCCGCCACGAACAGGTCCGGGTCGTGTTTTTCGAGTGCCGCCAGCGCGTGGTCGACCGTGAGGGTCTGTGCCACCACGTCGATGCCTATGGTCTTCAGCACCCTGTCGACCGCACTAAGCCACAGTGGGTGTCGGTCGAGCAGGACGCTCGTACGTTCAGGATTCATCGCCGCAGACTCCTCTGAACGAAACTTTCGAGCAGGTAAACCGCGAGGTTACTACGTTTTGGCGAAGTTTTCCACTCATTTCACAAAACCGCTCTTCAGCCTTGGTTCAAAGCAGTATTCGCTCGGCACCTTGAACCGACTTCAGGGTGACATGCGCCGACCAGTCCCCAGGTGCCATCGGCCCTGAGCAGAAGCCGCCGGAGACGCTGGCCCGCCGCTACGCTCAGCCCCAGGATGGAAGGCCACGCGTCGATCTCGGGCGACGTGCTGAGCCGCTACGCTGCAGACGCGGCGCTGGAGGTTCCAGGCGTGCGAGGATTGGTGGACCGCGCCCTGCCCTATCGCCGAGGCGTCAAGCTCGAGACCGAGAACGGGCGCGTCAAGGTCGAGCTGCGGCTCGCTGTGGAGTGGGGCGCCTCGATCCCGGACGTTGGCAGGGCAGTTCAACGCCGGGTGCAGCAGTACCTTGCGCGCATGGCCGATGTCGAGGGCGCAGAGGTCGACGTCGTCGTCGACGAGATTGGTCCACCGGCGTAGTGGCTGCGCAGCTCGAGGGCCTCACGCGCGGAACGCTGGTCACGGCGCCGACTGTCTGCCACGACTGCGTCTGGTGGCAGTCGCGCATCGGCAAGCAGGCGAACAAGGACCGGTGGATCGACCGGATCGAGGACGATTGGGGCGCCTTCGGCACGATCTACTACGACGAGCACGGGCGCGTGCTCGGCTCGATGCAGCACGGTCCCGCCGAGCTCTTCCCGCGTGCCGCCGAACTGCCCGCGGGCCCGCCCTCCCCCGACGCCATGCTCGTCACATGCGCGTACCTCGTCGACTCGTCGAGCCCGTGGGTAATGCAGTCGCTCTTCCTCGCCGCGATCGGGGACGCGCGCGACAAGGGCGCGAAGGCTCTGGAGGCGTTCGCGTACCGCTACCCCGAGGGCGAGAGCGCGTATGAGCGCTTCCAGGTACACAAGACGATCTTCCCCCGCGACTTCCTCTCGGACTTCGGCTTCCTGACCGTGCGCGCGCACGGTCGCGTCGAGCTCGTCCGGCTCGAGCTCGGCGGCCTCCAGCCGGTCGTGGAGGGACGCCGCTCCTGGGTCTTGCGGGTGGTGAAGGAGGCGTTCTTCCCGGAGCCCGTGCCGGCGCCCAGAAGGCCGTGACCGGTTTCGCCTGACGACGTACGTGCGGGCGGTCGAGCTGACGAGTCGGGCTCAGCCGCGCTTGATCCGTTCGCAGCCGCGCACGACGTCGAGCTTGTCGGCGACGACGGTGTCGCTCCCGGCCCCGCAGTCGATCACGTCGCGTGTCTTGTCGGCTGCGAGGATCGTGTCGTTGCCGGCGCCGCCGAAGACCTTGTCGCGGCCGGCTCCGGGCGCGATCTGGTCATTGCCGGAGCCGCCGTAGAGCGTGTCGTTACCGGCAAGGCCGGCGATCCGGTCGTTGCCGGCCCCGCCCCGGATCGTGTCGGGCCCGGGCCCGCCGGTGAGCTTGTCCGACCTCGCCGTCCCGTTGATCCGCCGGCCGCTCGGAGAGGACTTCGACTTCCCGGCGACGACCTTCGAGATCGACGAGGTCGCCTGGGTGGCGCCCGCCGCGTTCGCCGCGGTCACCGCGAGCCGGATCCGCTTGCCCACGTCGGCTGCGACGAGCATGTACGTCGAGCGCGTGGCGAGCGAGATCGCGGTGCACGCGGTCCCCGTGGCCGGGCAGCGCTGCCACTGGTACGAGAACGTCATCGGCGTCGTCCCCGACCACCTGCCGTTGCCCGCCGTGAGCGTCCGGCCGAGCGCCAGCACGCCGGTGAACGACGGCGCCTCGGTCGCGTTCGGCCTAACCGAAGTGGTTGGCGGCGTCGTGGAGACGGTGACCACGAGGGTCGGCGGCGAGACGGCCGTCGCCGTGCCGGCCGAATTCTTGGCGGTCACGGCGAGGACGATCCTCGCGCCCGCGTCGGCGGACTGCACGATGTACGACTGCGAGGTCGCACCCGGGATCGGCGAGCACGACGCGCCGGCGGAGTTGCAGCGCCGCCACTCGTACGTGTACGTGATCGGCAGCGATCCCGTCCACGTGCCGTTGCTCGAGGTGAGGACGGAGCCGGTTTCCGCGTCGCCCGAGATGGACGGCGGGAACGAGTTGGCGGGAGCAGTGCCGACGAGGACGTTGCTCGGCTCGGAGACCGCTGTCGCCGTGCCGAAGCTGTTCGTCGCGGTGACAGCGACGCGGAGCCGCGAGCCGATATCAGCCGTCACGGGCGTGTACGAGCTCGTGACGGCTCCGGCGATGTCCGCGCAGGTCGTCGTATTCGTCGCGTTGCAGCGGCGCCACTGGTAGCGGAAGGTGATCGTCGCCGCGCCCGTCCAAGTGCCGGTGCTCGCGGTGTAGGAGATCGTGTTGTCGAACGCGGAGACGGTCTCGGAGATCGTCGGCGGCACGGTGTTCGCCGGGACCCTACTGGCGACCGTGGCCGTGGCCTCGGACGTCTTCGACGCGGAACCAAGGCTGTTGGTACCGGTGACGACCACGCGGATCGTCGAGCCGACGTCGCCCTGGCTCGGAACGTAGACGTTGGCCGTCGCTCCCGAGATGTCCACACAGGAATTCCCCGCCGCATCGCACTTCTGCCACTGGTACGTGAACACGGGATTCGACCCGCTCCACGTCCCGGTCGAGGCAGTCAGGGTCGCCGCTACGACCGGCGTGCCGCTGATCGTCGGCGGAGTGACGTTCTTCGGGGGCGCCGCGGTGATCACGGGGGTCGAGCTCGAGACGCCTGGAGCGGAACCGTCCGGTGTCGCCGCGGTCACGCGCACGCGCACCCTGCTACCGACGTCGCCGGAGGTCAGGGTGTAAGTGCCGCCGGTCTCACCGGCGATGTCCGTGCAGCCAGTGCCGGCGGAGCCACACCGCTGCCACTGGTAGCTCGTCGACGTGATGCCGCTGATCGAAATCCAGCTGCCCGTGCTCGAAGAGAGCTGGGTGCCCTCGGCGTACGCACCGCCGGCCTCCGGCGTGATCGTCGGCGGAACGGTGTTCGCGACGGCGAGCCCCCAGTCGGGCTTCGAGGCACCCGAGGCATCGGCGAGCGGGCGGGTGCTCGAGCCGGTCGCCGTGATGGCGTTGAGGCTGCCTCCGACTGCGTACACGATCTCGTCGCCGCCGGGCGCCCAGCTCGGCGAGGCTTCCGTGACGGCGTTGCTCGTGAGCGGCACACGACCAGAGCCGTCGGCGTTCATCACGAACAGCTCCGCAGCGATCCCCGTACCTGAGATGAACGCGATCTTCGACCCGTCGGGCGACCATGCAGGCTCGCTGTCGACCGAGCCGGTCGACCCCAGCTTCTGCGCGGCGCCGCCGGACGCCGGCGCGACGGCGATGTCGTTGTCCGAGTCCACGAAGACGATCTCGGTTCCGTCAGGCGCCCACGCGGGACTCGTGCCCGTGCCGAAGCTCGTGTCGGTGGCCGGAACGCAGGCCGTTAGGGAACCGATCTTGACTGCGCCGCCGCTGACGTACGCGACCTTCGTGCCGTCAGGCGAAATCGCCGGATCGGTCGCGCCGGCGCAGCGAACCGTCGAGGCACCGCCCGAGGCCGGGATCGAGCGGACGTCGACTCCGTCGTCGAAGACGATCAGCTGGCCGTCACTCGAAAACGAGACGTTCGCCGGGTTTTCGCCGAGGTTGGTCGTCCCCGTGCCGTTCGCCCCGATCGTCCAGAGATCGCCGCCCGAGACGTAGGCGATCCGCTTGGCGGTCGTCGAGGATGCCGACGCCGACCCGAACGGGATCAGCGCGAACGCGCCGACGGCAACCAGGGCGGCGAGTGGACGAAACAGGCTGAACCTCTGCTGCAGCAACGACCCCTTTTGCGATCGTTGTAGCAGCCTTCTGCGACGACTACAAGTTGCCCCAATAGGCCGAGGCTACGCGGCGACGCGGTGCCGCTCGAGCAGCAGCTCCGCGATTTGCAGGGCGTTCAGCGCGGCGCCCTTGCGCAGGTTGTCGCAGACGAGGAAGAGGCTGAGGCCGTTCTCGGTCGTGCGGTCGTCGCGAATCCGGCCGACGAGCACCTCGTCCTCGCCCGCCGCCTGACCCGGGGTGGGGAAGTCCTCGAGCCTGACGGACGGCGCGTCGGCGAGCAGCCGGCGCGCACTCCCCACGGAGAGCGGCTCTTCCGTCTCGATCCAGACCGCCTCGGCGTGGCCGACCATCACGGGGACGCGCACGCAGGTGGCGCTGATCGGCAGCTCGGGCAGTTCCATGATCTTCTGCGTCTCGGCCCGCAGCTTCGACTCCTCGTCGAACTCCTCGCCGTCGAAGTCCCAGTCCATCGCGAGGTCGGCCTCCGCGCTCGGTGTCGCGCGCAGCCGTTCCATCGCGCCGGCACCCGCGCCGGAGACGGACTGATACGTGGCCACGCGCAGTCGGCGAAGCCCGGCCGCCTCGTGCAGCGGCTTCAGCACGCAGGCGAGCGGGATCGTGCAGCAGTTCGGGTTCGCGACGATCCCGTCGTGCTCGAGCGCGCGCTCGCCGTTCACCTCGGGCACGACGAGCGGCACGCCGTCCTCGAGCCTGTACGCGGACGACTTGTCGATCGCGATCGCGCCGCCGCGGACGGCGTGCGGAACGAGCTCGAGAGAGGCGGAGGTGCCGACCGAGAAGAGCGCGAGGTCGAGGTCGCCCGCGGCGAGCGCCTCGGGCGTCGCTTCCTCGACCACGAGGCCGTCGATCGTCGTCCCGGCCGAGCGCGCGGACGCGAAGACTCGCACGTCGTGATGACTGCGTTCGCGGAGGAGCCCGAGCGTCACGCGGCCGACCGCGCCCGTGGCGCCGACGATTGCGAACCTAGCCAAGCTCGAAGGCCTCGTGGAGAGCCTGCACGGCACGGGGGACGTCGTCGCTCGGCACGTGACAAGCGATCTTGATCGGCGAGGTGCTCACGATCGGCGCGTCGATCCCGGCCGACTCGAGCGTCGCGAAGGTCTTCGCGGCGACACCGGGGTGGCTCTTCATTCCGGCTCCCACCAGGCTCACCTTCCCCAGGTCGTCGCGCGCCGACCACTCGATCCCGAGACCGTCGAGGACGCGCTTTGCATCCGGGCGGTCCTCGACCGGTGCGGAGAAGACGATCTCCGGGCCCGTCTGGACGATCGTGTCGACGTTGACGTTCGCGTCCGCGAGCGCGGCGAAGAGCCGGGCAGGCGTCGTGCCGGCGACGCGGTAGACCGTTTCCTCGCGCTGGTGCGTGACCGCCGAGATGAGCGCTTTCTCGAGCATCGTCTCGTCCTCCTCCCGGATCCACGTGCCTTCGTCGTCGCCGAAGGTCGAGCGGACGTGGAGCTGCACATTGTGACTGCGCGCGACCTCGATCGAGCGCGTGGCCATCACCTTGGCGCCCGAGGAGGCCATCTCGAGCATCTCCTCGAAGGTCAAGAGCTCCAGCTTCCGCGCGTCGGGGACGACACGGGGATCGGCGCTGAAGACGCCTTTCACGTCGGTGTAGATCTCGCAGTGGTCTGCCCCGAGCGCGGCCGCGAGAGCGACTGCCGTGGTGTCCGAGCCGCCGCGGCCGAGCGTCGTCACCTCGTGCTCGCTCGAGACGCCCTGGAAGCCGGCCACGAGCACGATCCGGTCCTGGTCGAGAGCCTCGTTGATCCGCTGCGCGCGGACGTCGACGATCTTCGCCTTGCCGTGTCGCGTGTCGGTGACGATTCCCGCCTGGGAGCCGGTGAGCGAGATCGCCTCGTGGCTGAGATCGTGGATCGCCATCGCGCAGAGCGCGTTCGAGATCCGCTCGCCCACGGAGATCAGCATGTCGAGCTCGCGCGGGTGCGGCCGAGGTGAGATCTGGCGGGCGAGGTCGAGCAGCTCGTCCGTGGTGTGACCCATCGCGGACAGCACGCCGACGACGCGGTTGCCGCGCTCGCGCGCCGCGACCAGACGCTGCGCGACCTCCTTGATCTTCTCTGGGTCGGCGACCGACGTGCCGCCGAACTTCATCACCACGGTCCCGAGGTGCGGCTCGGCGCGAGGGAGCGCGGGAACTGCTTCGTACTCGGTCTTCACGGTCATTAGTCGTACGGGAGCATCGCGACGCTGCGGCCGGCGATGTAGCCGTCGGCGATCGCGAACGCTCCGCACACGCCGAGCGCATCGTAGAGCTCGTCCCAGGTCGCGGCGCCGAGCATGAGGCCGACGGCGAGATCGAAAAGCGCGTTGGCGCGTAGCACGAACCGCATCTACATCTCGCGACGGCCTGCGAGTGCGCGGCCCAGCGTCACCTCGTCCGCGTACTCGAGATCGCCGCCGACCGGAAGTCCGCTCGCGAGGCGCGTCACGCGCACACGCCCGCGCAGGCGGTCGGCGAGGTAGTGCGCGGTCGCCTCGCCGGTCATGTTCGGGTTCGTCGCGAGGACGACCTCCTGCACACCGTTCCGCTCGACCCGGCGCAGCAGCTCGTCGATCTTCAGGTGCTCCGGCTCGACGCCGTCGATCGGCGAAAGCGAGCCGCCGAGCACGTGGTAGAGGCCGCGGAACTCGTGCGTGCGCTCGAGCGAGATCACGTCGACGGGCTGCTCGACGACGCAGATCAACGTGTGGTCGCGGCGCGCGTCCAGGCAGATCGCGCACACCTCGTCCTCGGTCAGGTTGCCGCACTCGCGGCAGAAGCGGACGCGTTCCTTCACGTCCTCGATCGCCGCCGCGAGCGCGAGCGCCTCCTCCTTCGGCACGCGCAGGAGGTGGAACGCGAAGCGGTGCGCGGAGCGGGCGCCGACGCCGGGGAGCCGGGTCAGCTGCGCGACGAGGTTCTCAACGGCAGGGGAGAACATGTCTCCTCAGGCTAGCGAGCGGGACGGAAAGTCACACCTTCGGCGCAGTGTCGTGACAGACCTGCCTCAGGTTGGCGGGTACGATCGACCGCGGGTGGCGGGTGGAACTCCAATCCCCACCCCTTAAGGGGTGGGGAGGCGGTTACGGACCAGCGCCCAGGCCGAGGCCGCCGAGCGCGCCGCCCGCGAGCCCGCCGAGGCGCGATTCCATCAGCGACTGGGCCGAGCGCACCGCCTCGTTCACCGCTGCGAGGATCATGTCCGCGAGCAGCTCCGGGTCGTCCGGGTCGATCGCCTTCGGGTCGATTTTGATCTCGGTGATCTGCATCGTCCCGTTCGCCTTCACCGTCACCATCCCGCCCCCGGCGGTCGCCTCGACGGTCTCCTTCGCGAGCTCCTCCTGCGCCTGCTGCATCTGCGCCTGCATCTGCTGCACCTGCTCGAGCAGCTTGTTCATGTCCATGCCCATGACGTTACGAGCCCTCCTGGTCGAGTTCGCGTGCGTCGAACGTCTCCTTCACGAGCTCGAGGATCTCGTCCTCGCCCAGCGGCTCCTCGGTCTCGACAGGCTCGTCGCCGTGCTCGCCGAGCGCGAACGTGAGCCCGAGGCGGCGCCCCGTCACCTCGTACAGCGCCTCCTGCAGGAGCGTCGCGTTCTTCGGATCCTCGGCGAGCTTGAGGTGGAACTCCGCGGCCGCGGGAAATTCGAGCGTCAGCGTGTCCTCCGCGAGCAGGGACGGCCGGGCCTCGCGCAGTACGGAAGCCGTCGGGATCGAGCGCTCCTCGACCGCCGGGAGGATCGTGCGCTGCCAGGCCTCCTGCAACTGCTCGAGCTCGAGGTTGGGCGCGGGTGTCGGCGGTGCCGTCTTTGCCAGCGGCTCCGTTCGTGTCGTTCCGCCGGCGGTGGAATGACCAGCCTCGAGCTGCTCGAGCCGGTACGCGAGCGATTCGCGCGAGAGATCGGAACCGGGGCGCGTCACCTTCACGAGCGCCAATTCCAGCGGAAGGCGCGGGTCGCCGCCTTGGCGCTGGTCCTCGATCGCGACGTGAAGAAGATCGATCAGCCTGAGCACCGTCGCTTCGCCGAGCTGATTCGCCTGTTCGCGCAGACGGTCGCGCGTTTCCTCGGTGACCGGAAGCGAGTCCGGCACCTCGCCCATGTGCTGCACGAGCAGCACATGGCGCAGATGCTCGACGAGGTCGATCACGAGCCGGCCCAGATCCTGTCCCTGCTCGGACAGCTCCTCGATGAACGTCAGCGCCCCGGCCGTGTCGCGGTCGACGATCTGATCGCAGAGGCGGAAGAGCGCCTCCTCCTCGACCGCGCCGAGCAGCTGCAGCACTGCCTGGACGGTGATCTGGCCCTCGGTCGCCGACGCAAGCTGGTCGAGCGTCGACTCCGCGTCGCGGTACGCGCCGCGCGCACCGCGCGCGATCAGCGCGAGCGCCTGGTCCGGTACGTCGATCCCTTCCGCGTCCGCGATTCGCCGCAGCTTCGTGACGAGCTCGTTGAGCCTCGGCCGCTGGAAGACGAACGTCTGGCAGCGCGAGCGCACCGTCGGCAGCACCTTCGAGAGGTCCGTCGTGCAGAACACGAAGACCAGGTGAGGGGGCGGCTCCTCGATCAACTTCAGGAGCGCATTCCACGCGGCGTCGGTGAGCTGGTGCGCCTCGTCGAGGATGTAGACCTTGTAGCGCCCCTCGGCCGGCTGGAGAACGACGCGCTCGCGGATCTCGCGGATGTCGTCGATCCCGCGCTGCGACGCAGCGTCCATCTCGATCACGTCGAGCGACGTCCCGCTCGAGATCGCCACGCACACGTGACACGTGTTGTCCGGCGTCGTCGTCGGCCCCTGAACGCAGTTCAATCCCTTGGCGAGAATCCGCGCAAGCGAAGTCTTCCCGGTCCCGCGCGGCCCTGCGAACAGATACGCCTGCCGAACCTGCCCGCCGGCAATCGCGTTCTTCAGCGTCCGAACGATCGGCTCCTGACCGACCACCTGGTCGAAGTCCAGCGGCCGGTACTTGCGATAGAGCGCAGGCACCCGGTCGATTCTAGGGTTCGCCCGCCGTCCCGGAGCCGCACGCAAAACCGGGAGACCTGACTGGAGATCCTTAGCGCTGCTTCCTTCCGGACCTGACGCGGTTCGGAGCCAGCCAGTCTCCCGGCGGCACCATCGTACCGTGGACAAGCGTAGTGCTCTTTGGCACGATGGCACGGTGCCGATCGCCGACGCGATGACCGTCCGGGTGGTGAGCGTCCAGCCGGACGAGTCCGTCCAGGTCGCGATCAACCGGATGCTCGAGGAGAACGTCGGCGCCGTCGCCGTCTGCGAGGGCCACCGCCTCGTCGGCATCTTCACGGAGCGGGACGTCCTGCGGCTGGCAGGTGACGGGACCCCCTTCGGCGACGTCAAGATCGGCGAGGTGATGACGCGGAGGGTGCTGACGCTGACCCCCGACGTCGACATTGCCGAGGCAGCGAAGCTGATGCAGCAACGGCAGATCCGGCACGTCCCGGTCGTCGAGGGGGAAAACCTCCTCGGCATGGTCGGCATCCGCGACGTTCTCGGCGCGCTCGTCGAGCAGGTCTGGGCCGCCCACGACGAAGCAGCCCACGAGACCGCGCGCGGTCTCCTCTCGCGCTAACCTGACCCCACTCCCGGGCGCATAGCTCAGCGGGAGAGCGCTCGCTTCACACGCGAGAGGTCCCTGGTTCGATCCCAGGTGCGCCCACTCACCCAGCGAGTCCGGCCGACGCTGCGCGTCGACCATGACGACTCGCCGGGTTTCGTCTGCTGACAGAAGGGCGTCTGTGAGCCGACGCCGGCAAAAGCCGGCATCGGCGGCGAGATGCGGCAATGCAAGACCTCCCCCTTCGAGCTCGGGAGACCGCGCGGATCACACTCTTGGCCCGCGCTTCCGTCGCTGCGACGGTTCTCAAGCTCGCCTGTTGAAGAAGAAGGGAGGGCTATCGCCCTCCCTTCTTCACCCGGGCTTAGATGCGAGATAGCGAACGAGAAGGACGAGGAAGACCTCCCACGCTCTTTCGCTGAGAAGTTGCATGGCCTCGGCCAAGCATCTCTGTCTCTTGGGGACTCTCTGGGCGCCGAGCGGATGCCCCGACTCGCGATGCCGGCGCTTCAGCCGTGCCCCGGCCCAGCGAGAGGACGCTCGCGCAGGCCACTGGGTGTCCTCCCGCCCAGTCCCGGCCATCCGAAGGCTCACGCTTGGGATAATCGGGTTCCATGGCGAAGATCAACGTCTTCAGCACCGAGAACCGCGGCAGGATCGACGTGAGCCGGGCGATGGGCTCGGAGGCGACCGCCATGTACATCTACGACCTGCTGCCCGGCCGAAGCTCGTCCCCTTATCACTATGAGTACGAAGAGGAATGGCTGCTCGTTCTTGACGGCACGATCGTCCTGCGCGTGCCTGACGGTGAGCAGACGCTCGAGCGCGGCGACCTCGTCTGCTTCCCGGCCGGTCCTGCCGGAGCGCACAAGGTCACAAACCGAGGCGAGTCGACGGCGAGGACGATGATGTTCTCGAATGGCCGGGTGCCGGCCGTGTCCGTGTACCCCGACAGCGACAAGATCGGCGTGTGGCCCGGCGACGAAGCCAACGAGCTGATCTTCAAGCGCAGCACGGCGGTGCCATGGTCGGAAGGCGAGGAAGGATGGGAGAACGGCCTCTAGCTTCGGCTTTCAGAGAGCTGTGACTAGGGCCGCTTAGGGGGACATCCCCCGAACACTGGCCCACCCGATCCGGCTCTTACCACGGCGCAACTGTTATCCCGCCCCATTCCTCGGGTTCGACGTCGCGCACTCTCTGGGTCAGTTCCCAACGGTGGCCACCTAGGTCCTCAAGCAAACATGAGCGCTCGCCGTACTCGTACGTTGTCGTTTCGTCGAGGGCGCGTGCGCCGAAGTCCCGCGCACGGGCAAACGCCGTGTCGACGTCCGGCACGCGCACCTTGATGATGTGCGTTACGACGCCCGCGCTCGGTGCGACCTGATCGGCACCAACGTCGGCGACGACGATGGCACCGTCCGATCCGACGCGCACTGACGTCCCGTCAGGGGACGTTCCTGAACACTGGCCCAGGGCACGCGGTGTACCTTCGATCCCGCATGCTGGCCCAGCCGACGCGTTTGCACATGGCGGGCTCTTCGCGGCGCGGGCGTTTCATTCATGATCCGCGCATGAGCACCAGACCCGTTCATATTGCAGCAGGTAGCGGTCCTGCCTATTGGGCCATGGGCTGCATGTTTCGCGTCCTCGTGACGAGCGAGGATGCGGGCGGCAGCTATACGACGATGGAGGCCACGGTGCCTCCAGAAGAGGGAGCCAACCCACATTTCCATGCCGACGAGGAGGAGCGGTTCTACGTCCTCGATGGCGAATTGACGTTCGAGGTCGACGGCCAGACGATCGAAGTCGGCACCGGCGACCTCCTCCACGTCCCGCGCGGTGTCGTGCACAGCTTCCGGAACGGTGACCGTGAAGCGAAGCTCCTAGCAACCCTTCGGCCCCGGCACCGGGATCGAGCAGGCTTTTATCGGCATGGGAACACTCATGACCGCCGAGGCGGCGTACGGATCAGACCGCGTCCAGCCGCCACCCGGTGCCTCCCGCCACCGCGTCGGGTGACATTCTCGCAACGCTGATCCACGCGCCGTTTGGCCCTACCTACTTGAGGTCGGTCGGCCTAACCGTCAGGGGACAGGCTGAGTTCATGGTTCCCGAGTCGAAACTGGAGAAGACCGAGCACGGGCTCGTCCCGAAGGGCGAGGGATGGTTCGTCCTCAACATGCGCGACGCCGAGTGGCGTCACGTCGACGGCCGCGGCGCCGTAGCGGTGATCGCGGATGATTTCGAAGGCGAGCGGCAATTCGAACAGCTCGGCGTCAATCCGTTCGTGCTCGAGCCGGGCGAACCGATGGCCATGTACCACTGGGAGGCCGATCAGGAGGACTTCCTCGTCGTCTCGCGCGAAGCAGTCCTGATCGTCGAAGGCAGGGAGCGGCAACTGCGCGCGTGGGACTTCGTGCATTGCCCCCCGAACACGAAGCACGTGATCGTCGGGGCAGGAAGCGGTCCGTGCCTCGTGATCGCAATCGGCGCACGCGAGCGCGACTCGCTCGGCTTCACGGTCGACGAAGTCGCGAAGCGCCACGGTGTGAGCGTCGAGGAGGACACGACGGATCCGAACGTCGCGTACGCCCCGATCCGGCGCCGCGAGCCGACCGCCTACCGCGACGGCTGGCTTCCCGACTCAGCGATCGGCTGAGACTCGTCTCAGCGACCGGCCGGCGCCAGTCGCTCGCGGATTTCCGCCGCAATCGGCCGCAGCCGTGCCGTCCGCGGCAGCGTCACCCGGCGCACCCCAGCGAATTGCCGGTGAGCCTCGATCGCCGCGGCTACCCCCGGCACGAAGCGCTCGTCGGCCTTCGGATCGAAGCCGTCCTCCCACCACACCCCGACGATCCTGAGGGTGTCCGCGGCTCGATCGATCCGCGGCTCGATCCGACCGACGAGCCGGTCTCCGAAGAGGATCGCCAGGACGTAGTAGCCCCAGCGCCGCTTGGGGGCGGGGACGTAGACCTCGAGGCGCTGCGCCCGCTGCTCGAGCTGCCGCTCGAGCTCGTGCTCCCGACGCACGGGGCGCCCACCGACCGAGCCGCCCTCGAGCGCGCGCTCTCAGACCTGGTCTCGCTCTGAGACCGCGGTCACGACGAGTCCGGCCGACACGCCGCTCACGCGGCGGGACACCTAGAACCGCTTACACAGCGCGAGCACGTTCGCGACGAAACGCTCCGTCTCGCCGAAGAGACCGTGCTTCCGCACCGCTGCCGGCCCCTGGTAGTAAGCGCCGAGCGCGAGCCGGGTGTCGCCTTTGAACTGCTCGAGCAGGTGGGCGAGGTAGGCGACACCGACGCGGACGTTGCCGTCGCGCGTGCGTGGGACCCGCTTTCCAATCACGAACAGCTCGACGAACCTCCATGTCTCCGGCCTCACCTGCATCACACCCGCGGCGCCGTGGGACGACTTGACGTGCTGCTGGAAGCCGGACTCCTGCCACGCGAGCGCTCGCGCGAGACGCGCGGTGACGCCGTAGTGCTCGGCCCAGTGCGCGAGCGACTCGTTGACGGTACGCGACGCCCCCGCGGCCTTCGCCTTCCTCCCGACGAGGGCGGCCTGCGTGGCCGGCCCGACGACGCCGTCGACCGGGAGCCCGGCCTTCTGCTGGAACGCGCGAACGAGCGCGTCGGTTGCCGGCCCGAAGTTGCTGTTCAGCCGCTTGGGCGGCAGACCGTGCTTCGCGAGCAGGAACTGGAGGACCGAGACGTCGTGCCCCACCATCCCGCGCCGTAGCGTCCGCTTGCCGAAGAGCGGCCGGCCGAGCTTCCCGAGCGCGGCGCGCGTGCGCTTGCCGGCGACGCCGTCCGCTTCGAGCCCGGCTTTGCGCTGGAACGACACGATCGCCTGCGTCGTCATCGGCCCGAGGACGCCGTCGATCTGCCCGCTATAGACCCCGTAGCGGTAAAGCGCGACCTGCAGGCCGGCGACCTGGTAGTTGACGGTTGCGGCAGCCGCGGAGGGGGCGCCGATCACGGCAGCGGCCGCGGCTGCGGCTAGGACGCAGCGAACACGCATAGGTCCGGTGAGTACGCGATCCGGAGTCGTTTTCCTTCCCCGCCGCGCGCGCGGAGGAGGTGAACCTCAAGTCTGCGCGCTAGTTCGTCGCGGCGTCATCGTCTGTGATTTCCATCTTCAGGCGCGCGGCCCGTGTAGCCAGATAGCGCCGTTCTGGAAGGCTCGTTGTACGATTGGCCGCGGCGCGATAGTGCACCAGCGCGGCCTCTGGGTCACCGGCCATCTCCAACAGGTGCGCACGGACCGCGTCGAGGCGGTAGTGACCGGCCAATCGTTCGTCGACCGCGTCGAGCAGGGCCAAGCCGGCTGAAGGGCCGTCGGCCATCGCAGCTGCGACGGCCCGGTTGAGCGTGACAACCGGGTTCCCGGTCATCTGCTCCAGCAACCCGTACAGGGCGAGGATCTGTGGCCAATCGGTGTCGTCGCCTTGCGGGGCCTGGTCGTGAACGGCCGCGATAGCGGCCTGGAGCTGGTACTCACCAACCGCCCCCGTGCCCACTGCGCGGTTGAGCACGGCAACCCCTTCGGCGATAAGCGCCCGATCCCACAGTGTTCGATCCTGTTCCGCCAGCGGGATCAGCTCACCTGCAGGGTCAGTTCGCGCGGGGCGTCTGGCATCGATGAGCAGCATGAGAGCGAGCAGACCGGCGACCTCGGCGTCGTCGGGAAGCAGCCGCTGCACCATCCTGGTCAACCGGATCGCCTCCTCCGATAACTCGGTGCGCTGCAGCTCGCTGCCGGTGCTGCTGGCGTACCCCTCGTTGAAGATCAGATACAGCACATGCAGCACCATGCGCACTCTGGCCGTCTGCTCTTCGCGCGGCGGCATCCGGAACGGCACACCGGAGGCCTTGACTTGCTGCTTCGCCCTGGTGATGCGCTGCGCCATCGTCGCCTCGCCGACCAGAAAGGCGTTCGCGAACTCGGCCGTGGTCAGTCCGCCGACCGCTCGTAACGTCAGTGCGATCGCCGAGGCTGGGGTCAGCGCTGGATGGCAGCACATGAACAACACGATCAACGTGTCGTCCTGATCGGAGACCTCTGGCGTTGGTGCCTCTTGCAGCAACGCCAGGCTCTCCCGGTTTCTCCGGGACTGTTCACTTCGCCGCTGGTCGATCATCCGCCGCGCGGCGGTCTGAACCAGCCAGCCGCGCGGCTCCGCCGGAACACCATCTCGCGGCCAGTGCAAGGCGGCCGCGAGCAGCGCCTCCTGGACAGCGTCCTCGGCAGCGTCGAAGTCGCGGTACCTGTGAACGAGCGTGCCGAGGACCTGCGGCGCCAACTCGCGCAGCAGATCCTCGACACCGGAGGGCACGTTCAGCGCTCGCCACCGACCTGTTGAAGGAATGACTCCATCTCGGCGACATCGGACGGAGCCTGGTCCATCACCTGCCGCATCTGGATCGGCTGCTGCGTCGCGACGCCGCCGGGTCCGGGTACAGCCGAGATCTTCGCGGCGATCTCGATCGCACGCGCCTCTGACTCGACGTCGACGATCTGATAGCCGGCCAGCCACTCCTTGAACTCCTGGAACGGCCCATCGGTGACTACGGGCGCAGTCACGCCATCAGACGTCACGATCTTGGCCAGGTTGGGCCCAGCCAGAACCTCGTGTTCGACCAGCTCACCGCTGTCGACCAGCTCCTTGTGAAGGGCCTTGTAGTAGTCCAAATGGGCAGTGATCTCCTCCGGCTTCCACTCCTCCATCGGCGTCTCGAGGACGCCCTCCCTCGAAATTGACCGCCAGTAGGTATCTGGTCATCTCACTCCTCGGTCTCTGGGCTGTGTGCCCAACTTGGCACTGTCACCATTAGAACGGAGCACGCCGTCCGTTCTCGACATCCCCGCGGGGTCGACCCGATCTCGTGCTATTTCCCCACGACGGTGTGCGGGCGCGGCATCGCGCGGCTGCTGATGGAGCGCGCGGAGAAAGAGGCGCGAGCGGAGGGCAAGACGTTGCTGGTGCTGGACACAGTGACCGGCAGCAGCGCCGAGCGCCTCTACGAGCGACTGGGGTGGACGAGAGTCGGCGTGATTCCGGGGTACGCCCTGTACCCGGACCGGCGCCCTGCGACGCAACCATCTTCTGGAAGTCCGCTCTAGCCCGGGGGCCGGCGTACTACCTCCTCTTCGGCGAGGCTGGAAACGTCGGGGTGCGCGCCACTGGTACTTCAGGCGACCTGCCGCTATTCTGCCGTCTGGGTGAGGTGAGGTCGAAGGGCCGGGTGGCGCCCGTCTGGCCCTTCGTACCGTTCTCCCTGCCCGTTATCCTCGCGCAATGAGCAGCCTCGGCCAGCTGATGGTGCGCGACCTCGTCACGGTCGCGCCCGAGGACACGATCGGCGAGGCGGCACAGAAGATGGTCGAGCGGGGCGTCGGCTCGGCGGTCGTCTCCGACTTCGGCCGGCTGATCGGGATCCTCACCGAGCGCGACCTGATGAAGGCGATAGCGGCGCGCACGCACTCCTCCGAGACGCGCGTCCGCGAGTGGATGACGCCGGACCCGGTGACGACGGGCCCGGAGACGACGCCCGAAGAAGCGGCGCGGATCATGCTCGATAAGGGGTTCCGCCATCTCCCGGTCGTGGAGAACGAGCGGCCCGTCGGGATCGTCAGCATCCGCGACGTGCTCCGCTGGACGACCGAGCAATAGCGAGTGGACATCGATCGCTTCGAGCCGGCTCTCCACGAGGTCTTCGACGAGTTCCCGGTCTCGGAGCATCCGAACGGCCGCCGCTTTACGCGCATCCTCGACGAGGTTCCCGGCCTCGCGCGCGAGAACAACCTCGCACTCCTCAACCTCGCCGCGAGCATGCTCGATCCCGAGGAGTGCTACGTGGAGGTCGGCACGTACCGCGGCACGAGCCTGATCGGGGCGATGGTCGGAAACGACGACGCCGAGTACGTCGCGATCGACAACTTCTCGATGGGCAAGGCGACTAGGCGCGAGCTGGAGCAGAACCTGAAGCACTTCGCGCTCGAGCAGCCCACGATCCTCGAGGGCGACGCGTTCGAGCTCGTCCCGGGCGGTGCGCTCGGCGAGCGGCGCGTCGGGGTCTACTACTACGACAACGGACACGAGTACGAGCAACAGCTCGACGGGCTGCGGATGATCGAGCCGTGGCTCGCCGACAAGGCGCTCCTGATCGTCGACGACACCGACTGGGAACAGGTCGCGCGCGCGACGCGCGACTACGTCGAGCTGCAGCCGAAGGCACGGCTGCTGGTCTGGATCCCAGGCAAGGACAACGGCTTCCCGGCTTGGTGGGAAGGCATGCAGGTGCTCGCCTGGGATGCGGACGCCGACGTTGCGCCCACGGTCGCCGAAGTGGCGGCGGTCGTCGAGCTCGGCGCGAAGATCTAGGACAGCACCCAGCGGTGGTCGCGGATGACCGGCACGGCGCCGCCGTCGCGGTTGATCGCGTCGACCTCGACGTCGGGACCGCCGATCATGAAGTCGACGTGCACGCCCGAATCGTTGATTCCGCTCGCGACACGTTCCTCCGGGCTGAGCTCCTCGGCGCCCTCGATCGTCTCGAGCAACGCTTGCCCGAACGCGATGTGCGACGTCGCGTTCTCGTCGAAGAGCGTGTTCAGGAACGTGAGGCCCGTCCTGCCGACACGCGACTCGCCGTCGACGAGCGCCACTTCCCCCAGCCGGTGAGCGCCTTCGTCGGTCTCGATCTGGCTGCGGATCACCTCTTCGCCCGCCGAGGCGGCGACGTGCACGATCTGCCCGTCGTCGAGCCGGAGCTCGAGGTCGCGCACGATCGTCCCCTGGATCACGAGTGGGAGCGTTGCGCGGACCGTGCCTTCGGCACGACGACGGTCCGGACTCGTGAACACCTCTTCGGTCGGCAGGTTGGGGACGTGCTTCTGCCCCCAGGCGGTCTCCGACTCCGCCGAGCTCCACCGTGACCGGTCGAGCAGCCCGACCGTCAGATCGGTGCCAGGGCCGCGGAAACGGATCGCGTCGAAGCGTTTCTCGTTCAGCGACTGTGCACGCGCGCGCAGCTTCTGGATGTGCTCGCGCCAGGCCCGCACGGGGTCCGGCTCGTCGAGACGGACCGTGGACGCCACCGCCTGCCAGAGACGTTCGACGTCCGCCTCGCCGAACACCGCCCCCGCCCAGCCCGGGTTCGGCGCGCCGACGATCGCCCAGGAGATTCGACTCTCGTTCAGGGCTTCGAGTCGTTTGCGCCGGAGCTCCGCCATGCGCGCTCTGCCGGCACGCGCCTGATCGAGGTCGGCGAACAGCTCGGGCTCTGCGTCGCCCGCGAGCGCGAGGAACGCCCCTTTTCGTTCGACCAGATCGTCGAGGCGAGCGACCAACCACGGCGCCGTCCACTCGAGCGACTCCTCCGGACCGGCTTCGATCAGCGCCCTGCGGACGTGGGGGTCGTCGATGTGGACGTCGACCCAGCGCGCCCCTGCGCCGTACGCGACCCTCGCGACCGTTCGCGCGAGCTCGAGGTGCGCAGGCTCGCAGTTCACGTGCAGGTCCTGGCCGGGCTGGAGGTTGACACCGACCTCCACGGCGAGCCGCGCATACGCTTCGAGTCGTTCTTGGGGGGTCATCGGGTGCGAACACTAGTCAGCGTCGTCGTGTTCCTCGCGCTTGCCGTGCCGGCGCGTGCGGCGACGGGGATCCTCGCGATCGGCGACTTCGGAGTCGGTGGCGAGCGAGAGCGTCAGGTCGGCGGGGCGTTGCGCGCCTACGAGGAAGCCCATCCCGCAGAGCTGCTCCTCACGCTCGGCGACAACGATTACACGCGCGGGCGCGCCTTCGAGGCGTCGTGGCAAGCGAGCTTCGGCTGGCTCGCCGAGGCCGGCGTCGACGTCGCGGGGACGCTCGGGAATCACGATGGCCGTTACGAGCTGGGCACGTTGCAGATGCCCGGCACGTACTACACGCGCCGCGCCGGCGACGTGCAGATCTTCGTGCTGAACTCGAACGCGATCGGTTCTCGCCAGACGCGCTGGCTCCGGGGCGCGCTCGCCGCATCGACGGCGCCCTGGAAGATCGCGGTGCTGCACCATCCGCCGTATACGTGCGGCGGTCATCTCGGCGGCATCGGCGTGCGACGTGCGTGGCGTCCGGTCTTCGAGCGCTATCACGTGCGGCTGGTCTTGAGTGGACACGACCACAATTACCAGCGCTTCGCGCCGGTGCGCGGGGTCACGTACGTCGTCCACGGCGGTGGCGGCGCGGGCCTCTATGCGCTGAAGGCGTGCCCGCGCGGCTACCCGCGGCGCATCGCGGGTCGCGTGGCGCACGGCTTTCTCTATCTGGAGGCGTCGCCCGAAGTGCTGGTCGTGCGCGCGGTGAGCCTGGACGGCGCGACCGTGGACGGCTTCACGCTGAGGCCGTGACGTGATCGGCCCCCGGCGGCGTACAAGGGAAGTGATGCGACCCGCTTTCGCGAACCTCGCCGAAGACTGCCTGGACGAGGTCTACCGCTACCTGCTCATGCTCACGGCCAACCCTGCACTCGCCGAGGACCTGACCGGCGCCACGTTCGAGAAGGCCCTCCGGCTCTGGCGCCGCTATGACCCGCGCCGCTCCGCTCCGGCCACGTGGCTCTGCGGGATCGCGCGGACGACGGCGCTCGACCACTTCCGCTCCGAGGAACGGCGCCGCCGGCGCGAGGAGCGCTACGGCGCCGACCAACCCGTAGCCGAGGAGCCGGCGACGCTTGGCCTCTCGCCCGAGCTTGAGACCGCGCTCCGCGCGCTCACGGCCGCCGAGCGCGAGGTGATCACGCTCCGCGTCGTCCTCGACCTCGACGCCGAGACCGCGGCCCGTGTGCTCGGAATCTCGCGCACCGCCTGCTCGATGCGGCTCGCGCGCGCCCTGCAGAAGCTCGAAGAGAGGATGACCGCCGATGCGCTCGCCTGACCTGACCGACGTCGACCGGATCGAGCGGCTGCTCCGCGGCATCCCGCCCGAGAGCGAGCGCGAGGCGCAGCTCGAGGGTCTGATCCGGCAGCTCCGCGGGTTCGACGCGGAGGCTCCGCGCGCCTTGCGCGAGCGCGTGCGAGCGCTCGAAGAGCGACCGCGTCGTCGTTGGAGCTGGAAGCCGGCACTCGTGCTCGTGCCGGTCGTCGCACTTGGGCTCGTCGCGGGAGTGCTCGTCGGCCGCGGCAACGATCGACGACAGCCCGAGCTCGCTATGGCCGGCTCCCGTTCCGAGGCGACGACGGTTCCGGCGTGGGACTCGGCGACGTTGCGTCGAAATCCGCTCGCTCCGTCTGTTGCGGCGCCGACGGCGTCTTCCGGTCGGGCGCAGGAGTGGGACGTCTCGATGGATCTGCGCGTGCGCGACAACGACCGTCTCGCGGCCGCGAGCCAGGAAGCGATTCGCACGACGCGCGAGCTCGGCGGCTACGTCGTCTCGTCCTCGATCGGCACGCACGGCAGCGGCGGCGAAGCGCGCCTCACCGTGCGCGTGCCAGCTCGGCGCGTCCAGGACGCGATCACGCGCTTCGGCGACCTCGGTACGATCACCGCGCAAAACGTCGACGTGCAGGACCGCCAGAGTCAGCTCGACGCGTTCGCGCGCCGCATCGACTCGCTCCGGGTGCAGCTGGCCGAGTTGAACCTCAAGCTCGCGCAGCCCGGGCTCTCCACGCCCGAGAGGCTGCGGTTCGAGCTGCGGCGCCAACGCCTGCAGGGCCTGCTCAACCGTCTCACGGGCGAGCGCCGCGCCCTCAACGACCAAGTGCTCCTCGCAGACCTCGCGCTGATGATGCGGACGGGCCACTCGACCGCGGCGCCGAGCGAAGGCCGCGTGGAAGGCGCCGCGCGCGACGCGGTCCGCGTCCTTGCCGTGGCAGGTGCGGTCGCCGTCTTCGTGCTGATCGTGCTCGCCCCGCTGGCCCTCGTAGCGGTCGCCGTCTGGCTCGCCCTGCGCTCGCGGCGTCGCCGCACGGAGGAGCGCCTGCTCGACAAGCCTCGCCCGGCTTAGCTTGGTAGGTTCCCGGCCGTGCTGATCGCGGCTCTCTCGACCGAGCACAAGGTCCTGCTTGCAGGGATGGCCGCGATCTTCATCGTGTTCTCGCTCGTCTCGTCCTTCGTGCTCCCGCGCCGCGACCCGACGTTCCCGGGCCGCAACCTGCGCTGGTACTTGCTCGCGACCTTCGTCCTCTGGATCTGCATGCTCGCGTCCGTCGAACTGTTCGCCAAGGAGGAGCCGGAGGAGCACGAAGGCATCGCGGCTCTGATCAAGCTGTAGGGCTCACGGGGGAACCACGGGTTCCCCCGTGCCCAGCGGAGAGGGAGGGATTTGAACCCTCGACGCACCTTTCGGCACGTACGCGATTTCCAGTCGCGCTCCTTAGACCGCTCGGACACCTCTCCGAGCCGCCCCAGGGTAGCGGGCCTCAGGCCAGTTTCGCTCGTAAGCGAGCGAGACCGGAGCCCTCATGCAATTCGTTCTCCGCGAGGAGGTCGCGGAGTGTCTGGAGCTCGGCGTCGTCGAGCTGGATGTCCTCGCGGTAGGGGTGTGCCTGAGAGTCCCCTCGATCTTCTCGACGAGCCGGTCGGCTGTGGTGGTGTCGACGCCGCGGAGCCACTCCGCGAGCTGCTCCGCCTCGCTGTCGCTGACGCCTCCGGACACTTCGCCGAGGGTGAAGACGACTGGCGTCGGGGTGATGCCGCTCGTGGGATGAAGATAGCGCCGGATCGAGCGATCCGGCGCGGCTGAGGCGGAGGGGGAGGGATTTGAACCTTCGTCGGACGTAACCGCCCGAAACGGTTTTCGAGACCACGCCGCGACCCGCCCCGAGCCCGCTCTGGAAGCCGAGACCGGCAGCTGATCGGACTCGCGCGCGCCAGTCCACGCGCCAGTCGGGCACGCGAGGCGCGGGGCTACGCAAGCTCGTTCCGATGCGTGAGGTACGTGTCCATGAGCTCCTCAGACGGCGGTGCCCACCAATCGAAAGTGAGCAACTCGACCCACTCTGTCGATGGATGGATCTCGGCCTCGAGCCGCAGACGATGCTTGCTGCCCGCTGGCAGCGACCACTCGTCTTCGTCCCCGAACTCGACGATCAACTCCTTGGCGCGCTGCGCCCTTCGACCGCAAACGGTGTCGCGAAGGCGGAGCCGTCGTCGGAGTCGGGGCGAAGCGCTGCTCGGGTCGTGATCCACGCGAACGGCGCACGCTCGGGCTCGTCGTCAAGTGCGATCCGCAGATCGTTCACGATCAACGACTTCGCTCCCGTGTTGAAGAACGCGAGTGGGAGCCTCAGGCGGACCCTCTTCGCGAACGCGTAGGTCCGGGGCGTTGCGGCCTCGAGCGACCCTTCGCGGGCGTGAAGCCACCAGAACGACGCGATCGTGAATCCGAGCGCCAGGAGGGCGACAGCCAGCGCGGCAAGGTCCATCGGCGCCGAAGGTATCGCGTCTCGGGGGCTACTTTGATCGGGCTTCTTCGTGAGACCTCGGAGCCGAGCCTTAACCGCATTGAGCGGGCGAGCCGCGCCGGCTGGGTCGAGGACCCGGACGCTTGATCACGAAGGTGCAAGAGCCCGACGTACGCCGGATCAAGCGCAGCGACGCGGAGCCAGTCGCCGCGCTGATCGGCTCCTCGCTTTAGCCTGCCGGCGCGACCACGACGTCCCCCATGAGGCGCCGGAACCGTCGACGGTGCGCGTACCGCTTTGTGGCCGTCGTACGATTGGGCGGAGGCCCCCCGGAATCCTGGGCTCGAGGACTAGGAGGTCGTCATGACGTTCAGGCTGGTGATGCTCGTGGCGGCGGCGCTAGTCGCGCTCGGGGCCGGTTGCGGTGGTTCCTCTTCGGGCGAGGGGGCGACGTCGACCGCGGCGGCCGAGCCGGAAGGGGAGTCGGTCAGCGCTGAGGACACCGCGAGCAATGAGACGTTCGACCGGGATAACTACGCGCTGCTCGTCTCAGATCCCGACGAGCACAAGGGAGCCCAGGTCAAGATCGTCGGCCGGATCTTCAACGAAGTCGAGCAGGACGCTAGCGGCACGTACTTCCAGATGTGGGCGAACCCGAAGTCGTCGGAGTGGAACACGATCGTCGGTGTCGGGGACCCGAACCTCCGACTGAGCGACGGCGATTACGTGCGCGTCGTCGGCAGGGTCACGGGCGAGTTCAGCGGCGAGAACGCGTTCGGCGGCGACGTCAGCGCCGTCAAGATTCAGGCGGACTCGGTCCGCAAGGTAGACGCAACCGCCGCAGCGTCGCCAGCGCGCGCATTGCTCCCGAAGCGCCGGCAGTCGGCCGACGGCATCGTCGTCACCGTGCGGAAGGTCGAATTCGCCGACGACGAGACGCGCGTCTTTGTCGCCCTAAAGAACAACTCGGGGGCTGACTTCAGCATCTACGGCAGCTCGGGGAAGGCCGTCTCAGGATCGCGCCAGTTCGAGTCGACGTTCAGCACGGCGGACTATCCGAGCATCGCGAGCGACATCGCCCCGGGCGCCTTCACGACCGCCGATGAACGAGAACGCGCCGTTGCGCTTGATCTTCGAGGGCTACTCAGACAACTCGAGCATTGGTAACTACGGGTCGGTTCGGCTCGAGTTCCGTTGGCCAAGCTGAGGTGGGATTGCGAAGGAGCCCTACGGCCGCAGGATCAGCGCGACAACACGGGCGCGTCGCCGCGCTGATCCGCTCGCCGCTCTAGCTCGTCGGCTCGACGATGAACGTTCCGGTGAGGGCTGGATCATTGGGCTCGCGCACCTCGAGCACGCGCAGCTTGTAGCCGGGACGGATCAGCACCTCGTCGCCGGCGTGCCACGTCGGCGTCGACGCCCGGAACGTCTCGGGATCGGCGGGTGTGCCGTCCTCGAGGATCAGTCGGTAGGTGAACACTTGCGGCCTCCCTTCCTGCTCGGTTGGGAGCCGGCGGCGCGGAGCCTATCCGAACCCTGCAACCGCACGCACGAGCTGCGACGTCGCCGCCGTGAGCGCAGCCCGGAGGGCGGTTCCGCCCACGGTCCGCGAATAGGCGCCCGCGCGTCGCAGGTTCTCGGCCTCTTCGTCCGTCGCGGCCCTTTCAGCAAAGCGCTCGAGCAGCAAGGCGAGTGTCTCGGGCGAGGCGACCTAATCGAACGACGGCCACTGCCCAAGAGCCTGTTGGCCGCGGCCAGTCACTCGCAGGTGCGTGAAGAACGCTCCCGGCCGACGTAGCCGACGTCGCCCAGCGTGAGGATCGCATCGTGGACATCGCCTGCCGGCAGGTCGAGGCCGAGCGCTTCGGTGCGGTGCTCGCCGACCTGGAGGAAGCCGATCGCGACCTCGCCGACGAGCTGAAGCCGCCGGCGAAGCTCGGCCACGGCGGTGACCAGCCCGCAGTCGGGTGGCTCGAAAACCTTCGTCTCAACCGGGCCGGCACGAAGCTCCTCGCTGACATCAAGCGCGTCCCGGGAGAAGGTCGCGGAGCTGATCGACGCGGGCGCCTACCGCACCCGCTCGGGCGAGCTGTCGAAGGTCACACGTCGCAGAAGACCGGCCGCGTACGTGCTCGACCCCGACGGTTAGCTGGAAACGTTGATTTGACGACGACCGCCCGCTTGGCAACTCTCGCGTCGGGCCCGGAACTGCTAACGGTAAGCACGATGAAGGCGGCAGAGGAGCCTGCGGCGCGGCGGTTGTCGCGAAGACCGAGCAGTTGGTTGCCGACGTAATCGCCGCCGGCGGCCGGCTGACTTTGCCCGACGAGACGGCGCGTGGCGGGGTGAACTGGCGCCAGCGCGCCTACGCTGCGCAGCGACATGGAAAGGTCCCCCAGGGTAAGCACCTGTCGGTGTCGTGGACCAACGAGGGGTTCGAGATCGTGCTGGTAGAGGGCGAGACAGGCAACGAACTCGGCGCAGTTGCGGTGCCGGTGCCGGCACGCCTGACCAAGTACCACCGCGTCGCGCAGGAGTTCCGGGACCGCCCGAGCCTGCACGAACCGGCGGCCGGCACGGGGAAGACCGCATGACCGTGCACCGAGAACGGACCAGCGGAGCGGTGCCGCCCGCCCTAGCTCTTGACTGTCTTCACGACCAGTGAGATCGTGGGCCGGTTCGATACCGAGGTATGCGGCGCCTTCTAGTGAAAGGAGTGCGCGATACGACCACTGAGATCGTGGGCCGGCTCGATACCGAGGTATGCGGCGCCTCCTAGTGAAAGGAGCGCGCGATGCGCAGATTCACATTTGGATGGGTGCGCTGGTTGCTTGTCGGTGCGGTTGTGGGGGCCGTTCTCGCCGGGGGCGCCGCGCTCGCGGCGATTCCCGACTCGAGCGGAGTCATCCACGGCTGCTACCAGAAGAACGTCGGCAACCTGCGTGTGATCGACCCCAGCGCCGGCGACAGCTGCCGGCCGCCTGAGATCGCGCTCAACTGGAGCCAGACCGGACCGCAGGGGCCGCCAGGGCCGCAGGGACCCACTGGGCCGCAGGGGCCGAAGGGCGACACCGGCGCAACTGGGCCTGCGGGCCCCGCCGGTCCTCCCGGCCCGAAGGGTGACACCGGTGCGACCGGTGCGACTGGGCCTGCGGGCCCCGCCGGTCCTCCCGGCCCGAAGGGTGACACCGGTGCGACCGGTGCGACTGGGCCTGCGGGCCCCGCCGGTCCTCCCGGCCCGAAGGGTGATCCCGGAGAGCTCAGCCTCGCGAATCAGACGTGCCCGGCTGGCGCGTTTGTAACGGGCTTCGACGCCGTTGGGCACATCGTCTGCAGCAACGTCACACCCCCGCCGACGTGCTCTCCCACCACGCTCACGACCACGATGACGAGCTTCTCGAACAACGATTTCATCCGCGTCGAGGAGTGGCCCGGCGGACAGGTGACCTTGGGAACGCCGACCTGCAACGTGACGATCCAGGTGCCGTCCGGGCGCATTGACGTCACCGGGTTGACGTTGCCCGGGTGGTCCGTGGTGAGCATGGTCGGCTTCGGGACCGCTGTCCTGAGCCCGGCGATGGCCGTCTGCGCCACTCCGGGAGCGATCAGCGAGGCGATCATCAACAACCGGCCGGCGTGCACTTCGGCGCTGAGCTTCGTGCTGTTCAGCGGGCCGTTCCACTCGTCCGCGAGTCTGTCCGTAGCCGCGTCTTAGAGTCGGTACGCGAGCACTCCGTCAGAGAGGGGTCCGGCTTCCGCCGGGCCCCTCCATACGCCAGGGGTGCTCGTCCTCGGGGAACGGCGCGCGCTCGACTGAGCGCCGTTGCGAGCCGTGCGAGGATGATCAGGTCGGCTGCTCTTCCGCGTCAGGCACGCGATGGCTTAATGCGCGTCTGGCTCGAAATCCTGCGCGAGAAGCACCCGGGCGTGACCTGGGTCGCGGCCGTGGACGCGTCGGACGACGACGATCTCTCGACCGAGCGTACGTCCGTCAAGTCGTCCGCGTTGTCAAGACGTATGGAGGCGACCACTGCGGTCGCTGCGTAAGACATAGCAAGACGGTGCCGGGCTGTAGGCACGGCAATTCCGATGTTTGGATGCCTGTACCTGCGCGCCTGGTTTTTCTCTTGCTCGGCCGTCAGTTGCTCCCCGTGCGCGGAGGTTCGCGTCGTACGATAGAGCGATGACGCGCTATCTCCACACGATGTACCGGATTACCGACCCCGGGAAGAGCCGCGCGTTCTACGAGGCGGTGTTTCGTCCGTGATCCTGATGGCTGGCTTCGAATGTTGAGTAGGCCCTCGCTCGTTGGCTTCGCCTGTTAGAGACCTGCGGCCACCGCGGGCTGTCGTCCCTCAGCGGTCCTTCTCTAGCCAGATCTCGAGCTCGTCTCGACCTTGCCGGCCCCACCGCGCACCGGGCTAGTACGTCGCAAATCGCGCACCACGAAGGCCACCGAGAGCCAGACGAATACGCCGAGAACAACGTGGTGCATCGCGTGCTCCCACGAGATCGGCATCGTCGTCCATTGGAGCGGCGCGCTCTCCTGAAGCAGGTACTGAATCGGATCGTAGATGCCGATGAAGAGAAGGAGGCCCAGGAGGACCTCCTTCCCGACACGTACTAGACGGGGACGGGGGTACCGCACCACTTCCAGCCCGCAACGACCGCCGCGAGTAGAACGGCGACGATCAGGACGTAGATCAGCGTGGTCCTCACGTGACCTCCTCTGCTCCTTGTCCAGACCGAGTCATTCTACGCTCGAGACAAAGAGGCGTTAACTCGACGAGGCAGCGTTGGATCTCGGCGTTTACCGCAACCTTCTCCACGCCGAGAGAGGAGATCTCCACGGCGCGTGGGGTGCGCAAAGGCGGTTCACGCGACGTAGGTAGCGTCGGACGCGAGGAGCGACTGTGCGTATCCAACATTCTGGCCGCAGGTTGGGTCGGCGGCAACGGTTTACCGTGCGCCGCTCAACTGGCAAACGGCACGCCCTGCAACGGCCGGGCGATCCGCGAATCCGTGTTCTACACCACCACTCCGACATGGACGCGCAGGCGTGGGCGAGCGCGTTCACCGGCACGGCCGTTCGTGATGATTGGGACCGTGCGGTAAACACAGTGACGGTCGAGCTACCGATCATCGGCCCGCTCGATCGTGCGTCGCGTGAGCAGTTGTACGGGCTCGCCTTGTACCTGCGGAGCGTTTACGCAGAGGCGACGGTAGGCGTGCTCGAGGAGGCGGCATAGCTGGGACGTGCGTCCGGGGCCGAATGGCTCTCCGTGATGACTCCGGGTCGGTATCGGTTACGATGTAACCCCCGCGCCATGAACGACCCCGAGGAGACGCGGCCGGAAATGACGAAGAGGTTCCTGATCGTCGCTGCGGCGTGCTCCGCCGTCATGGCGACCCCGGCGAATGCGTTCGCGAACCCGCCGGTTCTGTCTACCGTGGGTGTCCAAAACCGCCACCCAGCGGCGACGTTGGCCGCGCCGCGATCGGACCAGGTCACGATCTACATTGCGAACCAACCGCACCGCGCGACGGATGGGTCGTTTCTGACCGAGACCGTCAAGATGCTCGACATTCTCACCACGGACGAGATCCAGGCGGGCCGGTGGTCGAGCGAGGATCAGCTGGATCCCGGCACCTACTGGGCGATGTTGCGCGCGTCGCCCTATTTCGCTGCCTGCTGGATTTGGGACGCGGCAGCCTACGACCCGTCGTGCGCGAACGGCTATTCCAACGTCGTTCCGTTCACGGTGGCGCGCCCGGCGATCCGGTACACGGGGCGCGCGACGGTGTACCGGTATTCGCAGCAAGTCTCGCTGGAGTTGACGGCGAGCCCGCTCGGGGACACCGTGCCCTACCGCGTTTGCACGCGGACGACCGCCCGTCGCAACCGTTGCGTGACAGCCGACGTGAATGGCTACTCGTGGAATTCGTCAGCTTCGGACACCGTGACCATGACGACTCGCGGACTTCCAGCCATCGCCCCGTTCACGTGGTTCGTGAATGGCGCGAAGGTGGCCACCCGCCGCGCGCGCGTACGATAAGCCGAAAGGACGCAAACGGCGGGCGCTATGCCGTGAGTCCGGCTTTCTCGCGTGTCATGTCTGTGCGCGTTAGGCGTTCGCAGGCGCCTGTGTGCGCGCGAGGGCTAGCAGACGTGCTCGAGGCCGGCTGATTAAAAGAACCGCGTCAGTTACGGAGACTTGAGGCTTAATCCCCCGGTAGGCGTGTATCGCCTTTTCAGACCACAGGTTGAGCCAACCGGGCTTGCGGCCAATCCCCCTGCTCACAACGCCAAGAGCCGCACGGCTCGACTAAACCACATCGTCACAGACCTGACACCAGCCGTACACCCACCACAACGTCTCGGCGTGCGTCAACAGCAGGCACTTGCGGCGATCAAGCCACAGCAGATTCAGGTACCAGTCGTCGGCAGCTGGCGGCAGTTCGGTGAGGCGGAATGCACGGCCGCCGAGCAGATCGAGCATCCTCCGCGTGCAGCGCACGACCACTGGCGGAACCTAGCAAACTTCCGCCGTCGCAACCTCAGGCGGCGGCTTGGGTACTCGTGGATGAGCCCGCCGAGCAGGTCGCGTCGGTGCACGCGATCGGTTGCTGTTGCTCGCTCGATCGGCACCGATCCGTCGGGTGGTAGGAGGTCGAGCGCCCGGTGCGGCCGGTGCTCGTTGTAATGGCGGCGATAGACACGGAGCACGTGCTCGAGATGACGGCGGCCCAGGATCAGGATCCGATCCAGGCAGTCGGTGCGGACCGTCCGCACCCAGCGCTAGGCGTAGGCGTTCGCGTTTGGCGCCTGGATCGGCGTGCGGATCACCTCGATGCCCTCCAAGCGAAAGACCTCGTCGAAGCCGCCACTGAACTTCCTGTCGCGATCGTGGATCAGCAGCCGGAACGGCTGCTCATCGCCGAGTTGCATGACCAGGTTGCGCGCCTGCTGGGCCGCCCAGCGTCCATCCGGATTCGAGGTGCTGGCGACGTACTCGATCCGTCGCGTCGCCAGCGAGATGAAGAACAGCACGTAGATCCGCTGCAGGAAGGCGGTCTCGACGGTGAGGAAGTCGCAGGCGAACACGCTCCCCGCTTGCTGCCGCAAGAACTGCCGCCACGACGAGGATGCTCGCTCCGGCGCCGGTGGGTGGTCACGCGAGCTCGGCTTCGTTCAACTCGACCGATCGCAGCGGTCCACGCTAAGCACGCCATTTCAATCCCCGATTCAGCCGTACTAGTCTCACGGTGTGACTTGGGTCGCGCTAGCGCCTCCTGACCCGAACTCGACCTGTGGCATTGAGAGCATCTCGCTCTCGCCAAGAGAGGAGGAGAGATGAAGCATTGGCGCGTGATCGTCATCGTGCTCACCGCGCTTGCAGCTGTCCCGGTGACGTTCGTAGAGGCGGCGGTGGCGGCGCCGAGTCCAGGTGTCGTGGCCAGCGGCTTCTGCACCTACCGGACCGGCTATTTGGCGACGAGCACACAGGCCGCGGAGCGGATCAACACGTACTTTGTGGCGGGCGCGGTCGGTTCGGAGATCTTCCACGTCGGCGATCCGGCCACGTACGCGTACACGTGGCGGAAGACAGGCACGCTGGTGCCGGTCGGGAAAGGCAAGAACACGGTGCAGGTCGACTCCGGCGTCGCCGCGTTGCGACAGGCGATCGGGTCAGCCGGACAGCCGGGCGCGTTCTCGACGAGTGCGGCGAACCCGACGAACATGGGTACAGGCGGAATCCTCGGCGCGCAGGCGCTCGCGGAGAAGGTCAACCAGGGCTTCAGCGAGGTCTTCGTGACGCCGGCGACCGGCTTCTCGGGCCTCAGTTTCGTCGACATGGAGGGCATGGAGCTCGACGGCGTTCCGCTCACACCGGAACAGGCGGCCGCACTGAACGGCCAGGCCACACTGCAGGTGCGTGAGGCTGCGGACGCCGCCCTAGGCGGAGGGCCGCTCCCGTACGGCCTCTCCTTCGCGCAACTGACGAGCCTGATCGATCTCGTGAACGGCTCGTTCGAGTCCTGCGCGCCGTCGGGCTTCGCGCAGGCCCACATCTACCAGCCCTACGTGACCAGCAGCGCGTTTCTCGGAAGGCGGCCCTCGACCGTCTCGACGTTCGCGTCGAAGCCGACCTACAACACCTTCTCGGGCGACGTCGTACCCGTTTCGCCGGACGCGGACGGGCGTCGTCTCGGGTGCACCGGTGACTCGTATACGACCTTCCCCGCCGGCAAGATCGCTCTGATCGAGCGGGGAGTGTGCACCTTCTACCAGAAGGTCGCAGTGGCGAACGCAGCGGGCGCGAGCGCCGCGATCATCTTCAACAGCGCACCGGCGGCAGGATGCCCAACGGTGCCGATGCCTGGAGCCAATAATTGTGAAGCCTTGGTCGGGATGGGCGCTGCCGCAGGATTGCCCCCGCTCCCGATCCCGGCGGCGTTCGTCCAGCGGTCGACCGGAGTGGCACTGCGGGACGGCACAGCGGTGACCGCCTTCGTCCAGCAGTGACGGCGTCGACGGGGAGTTAGCCCAGCACGCCCGGAAACCAAGGGAAGGCCCGCAACGGCCGGGCCTTCCCCGCCGGCCCGGCCAGCGGAGGCAGCCGGGCGGCGAGTCGGCGGGCCGACGACTACGGGATCGGGATGGCAAGCGACGCATGATCTTCGAACGCACACGCGACGAGAACGGTGCCGTCGTGTCGGTCCGCGCGGCGCCGAAACGGCAGGCGACCGACCTGCGAGTACAGCTCTGCGAGCGACACTGCCGCGTACGAGGTTGGCTCGAGCTGCTCGACCACGTCAATCGCTTCCTCGGCTTCTCCCGCGTCCTGTTTCAGCTCAGCGAGTGCGAGCCCAACCGCGTCACGGTTGATCGGAAGCTCCGCGGTCACGCCGGGCGCAATCGACAGCTCGAGCTGCGTGTGCAGATACTTGCGAACGAAGGAATCAGTCGCGGGATCTCCTCCAAGAGCGAACGCCTGCTCGAGCAAGCGCGTCGCCGTCGGCTGATCGCTCGTCAGCATCATCAGGCCAGCGAGGCTGTACGCCGGAAGTCGAGGTGCTCGTCCCCGACGAGCTGAATCGCCTTCGCGTCCTGCGCCTTGATCGCCTTGTAGAGCTGTTTCTCGCCCTTAGGCGCGAAGATGCCCGGCTTGGACGGGGTGCTCGGAGCAGCCGGAGGCGCCGCCGCCGTGCGCGAGCGGGATGTCTTGCGGCCTCCGCCAACGCTCTTTTGGTAATAGACGCCGGGGACGCCTGTCCGTGCGGATATCGTGCGGCGGCCGCTGGAGTGGGCCGAGTAGCGAACTCCGCCTGCGCCGACTGCCGCACCGACACCGCGCTTCGAGACGTTCAGCCGAACGCCTGGCGCGAGCTTGATCGACTTCCGCATCCGGAAACCCAAGGCCTCCTCCTGTCCGAGCTTGCGGAAGCCTGAGATTACTGCGGGGATGGCTCTCGGGTCGAGCTGGGCGTAGTGCTGCAGCGATGGTGCGGCGCGCTGAACGACCCGCGTTTCATCTGGATCGACCGCTACGCGGCCGTGCGGAACTACAGCGCGCTCCTGCTCGGCCTCGCCGAGTCCTGGGAGCAGGACTTTCTCTCGCGCGATCGACTCACTCGCCTCTTGGAGACGCTCTCACCGGCTTCGTCTCGAGTGAACGCGCTGCCGGGTATCTGCTCGGCCTGAGCGACGAGGAGCGCGCTCAAGCGCTCGCTCGCTTACCGCGCGAGGCGCGGCTTCTCGGCGGCGCGCTCTGCTACTGCCCACTGCGCACCCAAGCAGACTGGCGCAAGCTCGTCCTCCGCCTCCAGCCCTTCCTGAAGACCGCGCTCCAGCATGGCGTCGTCGAAGTGGGAGAGGAGACACCGGCGCTCGTCAAGCGCCTCGTCGGCGAGGAGCAAAGCGCAGCCGCGATCAGCGATCGCCTCAACTTCGCAAGCACCTACATCGACAACGCGCACTGGTGCCAGCAGCAGGAACGTGACCTGGGCTTCAGCCGCGTCCGTCTCAGCGAAGAGCGCGGCGCACCGAAGTACCCGATCAGGCTCGAAGTCGAGGGCGCGACAATCGCGGATGCCGGGCTCGTCTCACTCGTCAGGCAAGCACTCGACTACCGCAAGTCGCGCGGTGTCACGATCAAGCTCCCAGACGCACGCCTTTCCGTCTATCTCGGCGACCCCGTCTACGCGATGAGGAACGGCGTCACCTATACCTCCCGAGAGCCGGTCGATGCCGAGCGGCTCATGAAGCTCGAGCGGCGCGGGATCGCGTTCGAGCGGATCCTGAGGGCGGAGGCGGCGATGCCGGCCTGAAGGCTGTCCCCGCCGGGGAGCGGCGGCGCGCACAGGAGCTCGGACGTAAGGACGGGTATCCTCGAATCCCGCGCAGGAGGATGTCTTGAGCGCGTCAGCCGAGCGGCAGCGATCCGCCGACATGCCCGCGGCGAGCGCGTGGTTCGACGTCTTCATCTGCTACTCGCGCCGCGACCGCGAGTTCGTCGAGCGCATCAACGCTGCGCTGGGCGACGGCGGCAAGAACGTGTACGTCGACTGGCGCATCCCCGACTGGTCACCCGATTACGAGAACGAGCTGCTCGGAGCGATCGACGCGTCGGACACGTTCGTGTTCGTTCTGAGCCCGGACTCGCTCGCGTCGCCGCACTGCAAGTTCGAGCTCGACCGCGCGGTCGACCAGGGAAAGCGGATCCGGCCGCTGCTCTGCCGCGACGTGGACGACTCCGCGGTTCCTGAGGCTCTTCGCAAGCCGCAGTGGCTCGACTTCCGCCGCGACGACGCGTTCGCCGACGAGGCGGCGCGTCTCCTGGCGGCCGTGAACGTCGACGCCGACTGGGTCCAAGAGCACACACGGATCGGGGTCCGCGCCGGCGAGTGGGATCGGAACGGTCGCGACCCGAGCTTCCTGCTGCGCGGGAGCGACCTGCGCGACGCGGAGGGATGGCTCGCCGGGCAGGGGGGCAAGGAGCCTGCGCCAACGGAGCTGCACGTCCAGTACGTGCTGGCCAGCCGGCGCGCGGCCGTCCGGCGGCAACGCGTGGTGCTCGGCGCCGTGGTCGTCGCGCTGGCCGTCTCCATCGCGCTCGCCCTCCTGGCGCTCCTGCAGCGGAATCGCGCCATCGATCAGCGCGACAACGCCACGTCGAGAGGCGTTGCGCTTCACGCTCTGGCGGAGATCGACGCCGGCGACTTCGATCGAGGCGTGCTCCTGAGCCTCGAGGCGCTGAGGACGAAGCCGACCTTCGAAGCGCGCAGCGCCGCGATCGCGGCCATGGGGCGCAGCGATCGGGCCGAGGCACTCCTGCGCAGTCCATCGCGAGCGAGCTTCAGCGCCGTGGCGATCAGTCCAGATGGCCGCTTCGTCGCCGCCGGAGGTTCGGACCGGGCGATCCACATCTGGGACCGCAAGACTCGCCGGCACTACGGCAAGCCGCTGCGCCTGCCACGCTTGGACGAGCCGGTCTCGCTGACCTTCGGTCCCCAGGGGCAGCAGCTCGTCGCGGGGTACAACGACAGCAACACGACGATCTGGTTGCTGTCGCCGTCGGGAGCGCGCGCTGTTCCTCTGCAGGACGCGCCGGGCCGCTCGGGCTACGTCCCGAGCGCTGCCGTCTCGCCGGACGGACAGACCGTCGCAACCGGCGGCTTCGAAGGCGAGGTCGACCTGTGGGACGCACGTACGGGCGCGCATCGGGCGCGGCTGAGGGGCGCACGAGGTGCGGAGAGCGCGAATGTGGAGTTCGTGGACGACGAACTCCTCGTCGACTACGTCGCGGGACTACTCACGATCCGACACGTGAGGACCGGCCGTGTGATGGCACGCCGCCGGTTGCCGGGCGAACAGCTGTTCGAGGCGTTCAGCCCCGGCGGCGACCGACTCGCGACGTACGACCCAGTGCGAGTGCGCTACACGGTCTGGGACGTTCGGTCGCAGCAGCAAGTCGGCTGGGTGGGACCGGACTCGCGCGGCTCCGCCGCTCTCAGCCCCGACGGCGCGACGCTCGCGCTCCTGAGCGGGGGCGAGGTCACGCTGTGGGAGGTGCTCGCCGGAGGGAGCGACCGGCACGACGTTCCACTCGTCGGCGACACGCAGGCCGTATCGATCGCGTTCAGCAACGACGGGTCGCGGATCGCCACAGCCGGAACCGGCCTCGTGTCGCTGTGGAGGCTCTCGGGAGGACACCAACTGGTCGACGTGCTCGCCGGCGATCCGCATCGCGAACGGTTCCTGCTGGACCAGAACTCCGAAGCGACCGTCACCTTCGGCCGCGGTTCGGACGAAAACGCCCTCGTCTGGGTGACGGGCGATCGGGCCACGGGCGATCGGGCCACCCGGAAGCGTGGGAGGGTCGTCGTCGGTACGCGAACACTGTCCGACTTCGGGACCGGGTACGCCGTCGCCGTCTCCCCGGACGCTCGCGAAGTCGCGATCGGCGGCTATGACCGCGTCCGGGTGCTGCGGTTCGATCGGCGCGCGGTGCAGACTTCGCTACCGGTCGCTGCGGAGGCGCTCTCGTGGAGCCCTGACGGTCGGTGGTTGGCGACCGGCGCGAGTAACGGTTCGGTCAGGCTCTGGGACGCCGAGACGGGCGCGCCGCTGAGCAAGCCCGTACGCGCAAACCGCAATGTCGTCAACGGCGTCGCGTTCAATCCGGCGGGCACCATGCTCGCGTCCGTCGGCTACGGCGATGTCGTGGGCCGATGGACCATCGTCGCCGGCACGAACGGCCAGGCCCGTCTCGCTCCGCCGCGGCCGAGCCGGCTCTACGGCCACAGCAATGCCGTCACTGCGGCGGAGTTCAGTCCGGACTCGCGCCTTCTCGCGACGGGCGACAGCGGGGGGACGATCAGACTCTGGGACGCGGCGACCGGTCGGGCGGTCGGGCAAGCGCTGTCCGCAGCGGGCACATCGATCTCCGACCTCGCGTTTCATCCCGACTCGGCCATGCTCGCGTCGGCGGGCGACGACGGCGCCGTCCGCCTCTGGGACGTGGCCGGCGCGCGTGAGCTCGGTCGCCCGCTCCGGGCGCACGCCGGCGCCGTCACGTCGCTCTCCTTCCGCGCGGACGGGGAGCAGCTCGCGTCGGCCGACGTCAACAACGCCGTCGTCGTCTGGGACTCCGTCCTCTGGTCGACCAACTGGTCGCGAGTCGCCAATCGCCTATGTGCCATCGTCTCTCGGAATCTGACGCGGGCCGAGTGGGAGCAGTTCCTCCCGGACCAGGCCTACCGGGTGACGTGCAAGCGCTGGCCCGGTCCGCCGGGCTAGTCCGGGATCTCGACGCGCTCGCAGTCGAAGCCGACGTCCGCGCCGGCGCCGCGAGAGGACACGGAACACGTCATCGGCTCGCGGTCAAAAACGTCCAAAGATCGACTCGTGGTCGGCGAACTAAAACTCAATCCGCGGAACGCGCGCAGTCTACGAGTGCTCGAGCCGAGCCTTCCCGACGCTCTTTCCGCTCGGTCGGCTGCCGCGCCATCCGGCCAGGCCCGCCGCGACGAGGCAGACCCGCGGCCTGATCGCGACCGCGCCGGCAACACACTGACGGGCCGAAGCTCTCGCGTTGCTCCTCAATCGCGCCTGCACGGTCATCCAAGCAGGAAGGCTCGATTTGCAGTAGCCCGGAATATGCGAGGGCAAGGGGTGAATCCGCAAACGCGCGCGCCGTTTGGGGGGTGCCCCCTCCGCCCGGGCGGCCGGCGGGCGGCAGTCGATGACGTCGCGTGCAAGTCCTAGGCGATCGCCTGGAGGCGCGCGAGCTGCAAGCCAGCCGCACTCGCTCCGCGCGCACATCGCTGCACTCGAGCTGCCGCGATACGAGTCGCCGTGCCAGCGGATCGTCTGGGGCGCGATCATCGCGATCGTCTGGGCGGCGATCATCGCCGGCATCACGTTCGGCGATTGGCTCGCCGGAGGTCTCGCTCCTCAACGTGAATGGGTCGGTGTGGGTAACCGCCGCGGGTCCGGAAGCCCGCTGCTAGAGCGGGCTGGCGCGGGTGCGCGCCAGTCGTCAGCCAGTAAACGGCTCGGCTCGTCGACCATCAGGACCGCAGTCGGCGCTCGAGTCGGCGCTGTTCAGCGAGCAGCTTCTCGGTCGGCATCTCCGCGAGCTCGGCCGCGGCCGGGTCGCGCGAGCGTGAAGACCGTTCGCGCTCAAGCGCTCGGCTCGCCTCCTCCGCCGCCGGGCGCAGCTTCTCCGCGAGCAGCTCAGCCGACTCGATCGCCTTGATCAGCGGGTAAACGACCGGCGCTCGTCCAGTCGCGCCGCCCTCGCCGATCGTCGGCTTCCCGGCCTCCTCCCATGCGGCCTTGAGGAGCTGCGCTCGATCGTTGGCGTCTTCGTAGCGCCGGACAGCGTCGTCGCGGATGCTCATGATCGCCCCTCACGCGTACGCGCGCGGGCAAGGCACGCATGCAGCGTTGGCACCGCCTGCGCCGGCTGAATCGTCCCGCGCGGACCGTGGGGGTGTGCAGTGCGCCCCGCGCCCCCCGCTGCCCTATAGGCGCGGGGGCGCGGGGGCGCACTTCCCCCTTCGCACCCTGGGGGCGAGGGCGCGCCCGGAGTGCGCCCCCCGGTTTCGGGGCGCACTGAAAGCGCATAGCCATGCGGGTTTGCGCCTCTTTGGACGGTGGGTGCGCCCCGGTGCCCCCCGGCTTCGGCGGCCCGCAGATAAGTGCGCCCCGGGGCTTTTCGGCTGGAAGAGGCGTTCACGTCCACTCGAGCTCCTCTTGCGCGGGCTCCGTGACGAGATGGAACGCCTTGCGATTTGGGCCGCCGCGGTTCTCGATCTCGCGGTCGCGTTCGAGCCGATGGAGGGCCTCGCGGACGTGGGCGCGCTTTCCGCCCGCGTGCTCCTCCACCTTGCGCTGCGACGCACCCGGGTGGAGTTCGACGACCGAGCGCACCTTCGTTGTGAGTTCGGCCCAGTCGATGTCGTCGTGGGCGCCGGTTGGCAAGATCGTGTAGCCGATGCCTTCCTCTTCGGGCAGCCAGTCGAGGATGAGCGGCTCTCGGCCTTGGTCGCCCCATCGCACCTTTCCGAAGGTGAGCTTGCTGCGCCGCTTGCTCTCCTGTTCGACGCCGAGGATCAGGTCGGGGTGACCGCCCCAGTCACCGGAGAGCTGCTGCACGATCGAGCGGTGCGGCGTCTTGTTGAGATGGTGCAGGAGCCAGAAGGCGATGTCGTGGCCGCAGCCGACGTCGGCGAGGAGGTCGACGAAGTCGCGCACCTCCTCCGGTGAGCCGACGCCCTTGATGCCGAGCCTCCCCACGGGGCCGGCGACGATCATGTGGAGCTCGGCGTCGACGGCGAAGGCGCGCAGGTCGGCGCGCAGACCCTGGTCGGCGAGCGAGAAGCGGCCCCAGGGGCTGTCGTGGAAGGCACAGTTGGCGAGGAAGTCCGAGCCGTCCCACAAGTCGGCGAAGCGCATGAGCTTGTCGATGTAGGGCTCCTTAGGGCCTTCGTTCTCGATCACGCCGATGCGCAGCGCGCGCCCGACAGGGATGCCGAGCCAGTCGCGGCCGCTGCCGAGATGGGCGATCGCGTGCAGTGTGAGCGTCGACTTGCCGGCGCCGCCGATGCCGCCGACGAGGACCAGGCCGCCCGCCGGTGCGAGTACGTCGGCGTCGCGGCCGAGGAGCGCGGGCCGGCGCTCGATCGGTTGAGCGACGAAGTCATGGCCCCAGAGGAAGCGGATGCGTGGGGTGTCGCCGTCGGCGACCGACGCGGCATCCGTCGCTGCATCCGTCGCGGCATCCGTCGCGAGTCCGTCCCCGACGCTCGCGCCGCGGCGCAATGGCTTCGACGCTGCAGGCGGATCACCTGGCGGGGCCGTGTCTTCGACGCTGTTGAGGGCGGGTTCGACGCCAACGAACGCGGACGGCCCCCACAGATCGTCCTCGTCGTCCAAGTCCGGCTCCGGCGTCCGCCACGCGTCATTGGCCTGATCCTGGTGGCCTTGGAGAGTCGCCTTGCGCTCACGCCAGAAGCCGAGGTGGGCCTTTTCCGCAGCGAAGCCCTGCAGGGAGAGCAGCTCCCCCGTCCGCTCGTAGTAGTCGCCCGCGTGGGCAATCAGCCGACCGAGGTTGCGCTCGCAGTCGGCGAGCTGCGCCTCGACCTCCGCCAAAGTCGCCGTCTCGCCGAACGCGCGCCACGGTTCGGCGATCGGCTCGGGCTCAAGCTGCTCCCAGAATGCATCGAGCCGGGCGCAGAACTCGTCGCTGTAGGTGACCGGCTCGCCAGAGATGCGGCTGCCGTTTGAGGCCGTGCGCCGTGCCTCATACTGGACGAGGAGCGCAGTCGTCTCGGCCGAGAGCTTCCCGCTCGCTAGCTCCTCGTCCGTGGTTGCAAGGAAGACCCCAAGCGGCAGCGCGACAGGGATTTCCCGCTCCGCATCGGAATCCGTGGCGGGTGCAGCGGCGCCATGCTCATCACCGCTCACCGGTTGGTCCGCTCCATCTCGTCCTCGCCCACGAGGGCCCTGCCTTCGAGGACGTCGAGCGCAGCGTCAACCTCGGCGACCGTCGGCATGCGGCCGAGGGCGACGCACAGGCAGTGCGCGAACCGAGCCCGAACCTGGCGTGAGCGCAGCGGGAACGTGTCGCGAAGGCGACCTTCGCCTACATCGGCCAGGACGACGCCGTCGACGTCGACGAAGATCATCATCGAGCCGGTCGCCTGCTCGAGGACGTCCTCGGTCACGTTCGTCGCTCCCGATCAGCAACTTGATCGTTGGCACCCGGAGCTCGACCGTTCTCACGCGGGTTCTGGGCGGCGGATTCTCAACCTGCCCGAACACGCCCGTACTCGCCCCGTGCCCGTCGCGGCCGTTGTGCGATGTCGGGGACGTGCCCGCGACTTCGGGCGGCAGAACGGCTCCTGTCGGCTCGTACTCCGTGAGCCGATAGAGCGTCGCCTTGGGCGAGCGTCCGACTTCTCGCCCGTTGGTCGAAGTGAAGAGGTGGGCATTGGCGAGTAGGCACCCCTCGACATCGCCGCGGCGAGCGCCGATGCCATCCTTCCCCTTCTCGGCGATCTCGGGCAGCGTGCGCCACTGGCCGTCGGCGAGCAGGTGGACGATCTCCCGCACGAGAAGGCGCGGGCGCGGGCTCGGGCTCTCGCGCACGCTGCCGGTGTCGTCGGTCGCCATCGAGGCAGTCGCGGCGCGAAGCTCGTCGAACGCGCGCAGCAAGACGGCCACCAGGACCCTGCCGAAATCGCTCTCTGTCACCGGCGCTCCTCGAGTGTGCGAGCGGCGCTCGTATCGAGCCACCGCTCGAGCTCGTCGATGGCGACGATGACCTTTCGGCCGCGGCGAACGAGCCGCAACTCGCCTCGCACGTGCCGGTTGAAGTGATCCTCACTGATGCCGATTGCCGCCGCAGCCTCGGCCGGCGTCAGAGCGAGTCGCGGAATGCCCGCAGCGCTAGGCCGACCGCGCGACCCGGTAGCGTTCGCAGCGTCGTAGGCAGTGCCGGTTGCTGAGAGGCCTCCCCGGGCCTCTCGGTCTTTGCGGCTCATCTCACTCTCCGCGCTGACTCGCCTCGGTGTAATCCGCGATCGCGCCCTGCTCGAAGCGGAGCTGCTTCCCGATCCTGACCATCGGCAACGCGCCCGTCCCAGCAAGCCGGCGCACCGTCCACGGCGAGACCCGCAGCCATGCGGCTGTCTCTCGCAATGACAGGAGCGGCCGCTCTGCAGCGGCTGGCGGCGACACACTGCCCCCTTCGTTTGCACTCATGCGCTCATTGAAGCCGAATCGTGCTAGAGTTTCGGCGGTTTAGTCCTCACGATGAGGAGCTTCTGAGTGGACACGGTTCCGAGTTGGCGCGTTCCGCATCACTTCGTCCGACGCGAGGACAAGCAGCGCCAGGAAGACGTCGTCACTTTCGGGCTGTTCGCACCCCTCCTGGCTAGGGCTGATCTGACCAGCGAGGAAGGGATCGACGACCTGGCCGCGTTCGTCGGCTTTGACGAGATCCTCAAACTCGCGCAGCGCGGGGTTCCGACAGCGCAACACCACACGTGGGCCGCCTTCATGGGCCGAGCGGAGACCGGCGGTCGACCGGAAACTTGGCCACCGCGCTCCCCGACGGAGCTGGCCGGTAACGCCGAAGCCCTCGATCGGATCCGCATCGTCGTCAGCGACTTCCAGCACCTGGTTGCGGAGATTGAGGCGGCCGCGGACGAGCGCCGCCAGCCGCGCGCCCTCACGGGCTTGGACGACACAAGCGAGGCGCTGCTTGGATTGCTCGAGGACTACTACGGCCGCCTGCCCAACGCATTGGGCCTCGAGCTTCAGCCGCTGTTCCGCCGCGACAAGCCCGATCGACTTCTTTGGGGGCTCCGGTTCCGCGATCTCGCCGAGCGAGTCGCAGTCGAGCTCTTCGACGTCTACAGCCTTCGGCCTCGCCTGCGACGCTGCAGGCTCTGTAATCGGGTCTTCGTTCCCTCCAGTGATGCGCAGGGACGGCAGTTCTGCCGGCTCAGACTTTGGGCGCTTCCGAGCTACGTGATTCGCCGGTACTGCGTACCGGTCGAGCAGGTGGACGCGCACAACGCTGCCGTGTTGGCCTCGGAGCATCGGCGTCGACGGAAGAACTTGTGGCAGAAGTGGCGTCGCGACGAGCAGCGGTTCGGTGCTGGTTCCACTCCCGCGGAGCGAGCGCGGGAGGCGTACGAGTCCTATATGGCCGAGCACGAGCGGCAGCGCGGACCGGAGGCGAGCCTCGAAATCCCGCCGGACGGCCTTATCGGCGCGGTTGCTGAGCGCAGAGACAAAAGAGAGAGGAGCACTCGATGACTAGATCACCGACGGGCATCCGCGTTCGTCATTCGCGGAGCTGCCCAGCCAACGACGGCGGCACATGCACTCAGGGACGTCGCGACGGCTGTACGCCGGCATTCGAGGCGTGGGTCTACAGCAAGCGCGACGGCAAGAAGATCCGTCGCTCGTTCCCGACGCTCGCCGCGGCGAAGGGCTGGCGCGCCGATGCGTCGTCAGCGCTGCGACGCGGCACGCTCCGAGCCACGACGTCGACGACCGTGCGTGACGCGGCCGCGGCGTGGCTCGAGGGCGCCCGAACGGAAGCGATCCGGACTCGTTCCGGCGACGCGTACAAGCCGTCAGCGCTGCGCGGCTACGAGAGCGCGCTCCGTGACCGCATGCTGCCCGAGCTCGGCGCCGCAAAGCTCTCAGAGGTGCGGCGCGCCGACGTGCAGGACATCGTCGAACGGCTTCTTGCACAAGGCCTCGACCCGAGCACGATCCGCAACGCGATCATGCCGCTTCGCGTGATCTACCGTCGCGCCCTTGCGCGCGGCGACGTCGCGGTCAATCCGACGGCCGGGCTCGAACTGCCAGCGGTGCGCGGGAAGCGTGATCGGATCGCCTCGCCCGGCGAAGCCGCGCAGCTGATCGAGGCTCTGCCGATCAACGACCGGGCGTTGTGGGCGACCGCGATGTACGCGGGCCTCCGTCGCGGCGAGCTCTTCGCGTTGCGGTGGGGAGGACATCGACCTCGCCGGTGGCGTGATCCGCGTCGAGCGGTCGTGGGATCCGAAGGCAGGCATCGTCGAGCCGAAGACGCAGGCCGGCCGACGGAGCGTGCCGATCGCAGCCGTTCTGCGTGAGTACCTCATCGAGCACAAGCTCCGCTCCGGCCGAAGTGAAGGCCTCGTCTTCGGCCGGACCGCTGCACGGCCACCGAATCACTCGACGATCCTTGGTCGCGCAGCCTCGGCCTGGACGCGCGTGAGTCGGGAACGCGCCCGCGGGAAACTCGAGCAGGAGCTCGGGCGCGAACCCACGGCCGCGAACGTCGAGGAGCTGCGGCCGAAGGTCGCGCTCGTGCCGATCGGGCTGCATGAGGCGCGGCACACGTTCGCCTCGCTGATGATCGCCGCTGGCGTGAACGCGAAGGCGCTCTCGACGTACATGGGGCACTCGTCGATCACGATCACGCTCGACCGATACGGGCACCTGATGCCCGGCAACGAGGACGAGGCGGCGCAGCTGCTCGACGCATACCTCGAGCGGTCCCAGACACAAGCGAGAGTCGGCACGCTCGCGTGAAACTGGTAAGCGTGCCGTTCTCCGTCGCCGAGCTCGCCGACCCACTCCTCGCGACCAAGCGTCTCGTGCTCGCCGCGCAGGACATGCAGGACGCCCGCGACGCCGCCGAAGCTCTCAGTGCGCGTGTCGGACCCGCTCGGCCACTCGAGACGGCGATCGTCGTGTCGTACGCGAGGCCGTGGACTCGGTCGACCATCAAGCGACTAGGTCCTCACTGGCTACCAGCCGACGAATCGGACCTCCGGCTGCATGGCACGCTGCTCCGCCTCCGCGACAAGCTCTACGCGCACACGGACGACGACCTCGGCGCACGAGGAATGCACGACGTAAGTGCGATTGTCGGCTCCGCCGACCCGCGGTTCGCGCCCCAATGGCGCCCTCTCGACCGCGCCGTCCTGCCGGACATCATCGCATTGACCGAGCGCCAGCTTGATCGCTTTCGCGTTGCCAGCAGCGAGCTCGGCAGGCAGATACCGCGCTTCGTCGTGCGCGTCACGTGGCCGCATGGGGCGATCGTGGGGGCTGAGCGCGCCGAGTTCCTCGACGAACTCCAGGCGGAGCTTTTCGCGCTCGCCCCGACATCGGAGCGACTCGCGGATGACGACCGCGTCGTCGCTGTCGAGCTGGTGGAGCCGGGACCGGCGGAGGCGCACGCCCTGCTCGCATACGCGGTGAAGCGGCTAATGCGCGGTACGCGCCGCTGGTGGCGCCGGCTCGTCCACCCAAGCCCGGCCGTCCGTCTCATGATCGGTGAGCACCTGTACGTGCTACACCCGGACGCGCCACAGCAGCAACTGAACCCGACGGCGATCGCCACGGATCATCTTCGCAACCCGGCCGCTGGCGAACGGCGGTGGGACGTCGACGCGCACGCATTCGTCTACGACGAGTGAGCACCGGGCGCGCAAGCGCGCCAGGATTATGGGAGTCGGTTGCGGCGAACCCACGCGAGCGCCCGTTTGAGCCCGCCGTGCCGCCACTTTGTCGACGCGTCCGCTCCGACGGTGATCCCCTGTCGGCTCCGCCGCGTCTTGCCGCTCGCCAAATCGACCTCGCCGCGCACCGTCCTCGCGTCCTCGCTCTGATCGACGAAGGCCGCGACGTACTCGCCGACGTGTGCGACCGGCGCGTACCAAGACACATCCGCGGCGGGCTCGAGGCGATGCGGCTCGTTGGGGTACACGAAGGTCGCGCCGTTCCCGAACCTAAGAGACCATCGCGACACGGTCGCCGGCAGACGGCCCGTGTTCCGGGCCGTCACTGCGAAGATGTGCTCCGTGTAGCCGTCGTCCTCGAGCGCGGTAAGACTCGCGTCCGGGTAGATCGAGAGCGGCCCGACGACGACACCGCCATGGGCCGCGCGGAGCCCTTCGCTGAGCCGCACGTTCACACGTGGCCCAGTCAGCAGGAAAGTCGTCGCTTGCCAGATCAACGAGAGCGTCGCGAGCACGACGCCGACGATCCCGACGACGAGGGCGGCGACCTCCATCGCGGCAAGTCTGCCTTCCCGCTGCTGCGGACCCGCGCGCCAGTTGCGCGCCAGTCGCCACCCCGCTCAGGCGGATTCCAGCGGACTCAAGCGGACGAACGGAAGCCGGTCAGAGCACGTCGAAGGAGGGCAGAATCCCGCTCTCTGAGCCGGATCCCCCTGGTTGAGCGGAGGGGGAGGGATTTGAACCCTCGATCCGCCAAACGACGGATAACGGTTTTCGAGACCGCCGCATTCGACCGCTCTGCCACCCCTCCAAGGGCGCTGGCGCGGACGAACAGAGTAGCCGTCTTGGTGCGTTGACGTCTCCCGCGGGAGGCCGGGCTTTGCCCGGCCGTAGCAGGAGCGCGTGTCTCGCCGCGGCGAAAGGAGGGGGCTCACGGGGGAACCACGAGTTCCCCCGTGTCTTACGGAGAAGGAGGGATTCGAACCCTCGAGAGAGGTTTATACCCCTCTAACGCCTTAGCAGGGCGCCGCCTTCAGCCACTCGGCCACTTCTCCCCGGGAGCGCGCATGGTATCGCAGCTTCCGGCGCTCAGATCCCCCGTCCGGGTCATGACGAAAGCCGTGCACAGGCGTACATTCGACGTGCCGGCTCCCCCCTCATTCCCGGCACGTGCGAGCCCGTCTGCGGCAACCGGAGGCGGGCTTCGCTGTTTCTGGGGTCTAATCCTGAATCCGGGCGATCAGCTCTTCGCGGCGGATGACCTTGACGGTGCCGCTGCCGATCCGGACGTCGTAGCCCGCGTCCCGAGGGAAGAGCACCTTGTCGCCGAGCTCGACGCCCGTCGCGTCCGGCCCGACGGCGGTGACGAGACCGCTCCGGCACGCCTCGTCAGCGTTCGCCGGGATGATCAGGCCGGCGCGGGTCCAGCCCTCCGCGTCGACCGGCTCGATGACGAGCCAGTCGTCGAGCGGATCCAGCGTGACCGTCAGGTGCCGTTCGTGCGCCCTGTCGACCATTCCTAAAGTCTGCCTGCTTCCACGATTCGCGCAAGGAACTGGTGGGTCCGCGGCTCGCGCGGAGCAGAGAAGATCTGCTCGGGCGGGCCCTCCTCGAGGATCACGCCCGCGTCGAGGAAGCAGACGCGATTGGCGATGTCGCGCGCGAAGCCCATCTCGTGCGTCGCGATCAGCATCTTCATCCCGCCGGCCGCGAGCTCGCGCACGACGTTCAGGACCTCGGCGATCAGCTCGGGATCGAGAGCGCTTGTGATCTCGTCCAGCAGCATCAGCTTCGGGCGCATCGCCAGCGCGCGAACGAGCGCGACGCGCTGCTGCTGGCCGCCCGAGAGGCTGTCCGGATAAGCGTCGCGCTTGTCGGAGAGGCCGAACCGCTCGAACAGCTCGTCTGCGCGCCGCTCGGCATCCGCGCGCGAGAGCCCCAGCGCCTTTCTCGGCCCGAGGGTCACGTTCGCCAGCACGCTCATGTGCGGGAAGAGGTTGTACGCCTGGAAGACGATCCCGATCTCGCGGCGCACGCGGTTCACGTCGACGCCGGGCGCGGTGATCTCCTCGCCGTCGACGACGACGCGTCCCTCGTCGATCGGCTCGAGCAGGTTCACGCAGCGGAGCAGCGTCGACTTGCCGGAACCGGACGCGCCGATCAGGCAGACGACCTCGTGCTCCGCGAGCGAGAGATCGATTCCGCGCAGCACCTCCGTCCGCCCGAACGACTTGTGCACGTTCTCGAGCTGCAGCGCGTCGCTCACGTCCGGGCGAGCTCCCGCCGGCGATTCCGCGCGATCAGCCAGTCCGTGAACCGCGTCAGGGGGATCGTCAGCAGCAGGAAGAGCAACGCGGTCGCGAGGTACGGCGTGAAGTTGAACGAGCCCGCGACCTCGATCTGCGACTGGCGGAACGCCTCGATCAGACCGAGCAGCGCGACGAGAGCCGTGTCCTTCTGGAGGCCGATGAAGTCGTTCAGCAGCGGCGGCACAACCCGACGCACCGCCTGCGGGAGCACGACGTGACGGAGCGCCTGCGCGCGCGACAGGCCGAGCGACCGCGCCGCCGCTTCCTGACTCGGGTGGATCGACTCGATGCCCGCGCGGTAGACCTCGGCGACATAGGCCGAGTAGACGAGCACGAGCGCGACGACACCCAGAAGAACTCGGAGCGCGGAACGCGTTCGATCGCGAGCGCCGGGACGCCGAACCCGAGCATGTAGATCAGGAGGATCGTCGGGATCCCGCGAAACACGTCGGTGTACGCAGCCGAGAGCAGCCGCAGCGGGAAGAACGCGGGTCCCGGCAGCCCGCGCAGCACGGCCAGAACGAGCGCGAACGCGAGGATGAACACTTCGGCTACGAGGAACAGCTGCACGTTCGTCTTGAACGCGGCGGCGATGTCCGGCAACGACTCGCGGAACGCGGGCCAGTAGAAGAAGCTGTCCTGGACCTGAGGCCACCCGGGCGAGTTGACGACGATCAGCGCAAGCGCGCCGAAGACGACGACGGTGCTGACGGCGGCGATGGCAAGGCTTCGCGCCCCGCCGGGACCGCCGAGGATCCGGGAGCTCCGCGTCCCTACTCGAGGACCGGAGCGCTCGCCTTTTCCGAGAGCCACTCCTGCTGGATCTGCTCCAGCGTGCCGTCGTCCTTGAGCTTCGAGAGCGCGTCGTTCACGCAGTCACGAAGCGGGTTCCCTTCTTCGAACAGCATCCCGAAATGCTCCTGCTCGCCGCCGGCTGACGGGAACTGGCCGACGACAGTCCCGTTCTTCACCTCTTCGGCGCCGACGAGGAAGAACGCGGTCGGCAGGTCGACGACGATCCCGTCGATCTGCTTCGCGTTCAGCGCGGCGACCGTGTCGTTCGAGGTGTCGTACACGCGCGCATCCTTCTCGGGCTGGATCGTGTCGTTGATGTAGCCGAGGCTCGTCGTGCCGATCTGCGCGCCGAGCCGGTACTTCTTCAGGTCGTCCTTGGACTTCGCGCTTGCGATCGGCGTGCCCTTCAACGCCACGAGCGCCTGGTTCACGTTGTAGTACGAGTCGCTGAAGTCGACGGCACGATCGCGGTCTGCCGTGACCTAGATCTGGTTGATGTCGAAGTCGAACTTCTTCGGCCCGGGCTTGAAGGAGTTGTTGAAGGGGACGACGATCCAGACGACTTCCGGCTTGGCGAAGCCGAGCTTGTCGGCGACGGCGTAGGCGACCGCGCTCTCGAAGCCTTTGCCGGTCGACGGATCGTTGATCTCCCACTTGGAGCCCTTCGGCGTGCCGCCGTCGAACCACGGCGGGAAGGCCGGGTTGTCGGTGCCGACCGTGAGCTTCCCGCTGCTGACGAGCTTCAGCTGGTCCTTGGCGCAGTTCTCGCCGGCGGCGGCCGTGGCCGTGGTCTCGGTATCAGACGCCTCCTCGTCGTTGCCGCCGCATGCAGTCAGGACGAGCACGAGGGCGAGCGAGAGCGCAAGGGCCAGGAGCTTTCGCACGCGGAAGACGATACTTCACGGGGTGGCCAGCCCGTTCGTCGAGCTGCAGGTGGGAGAACGCGTCGTCCGCGTCACGAACCCGGACAAGATCTTCTACTCCGCGATCGGGGCGACGAAGCTCGATCACGTTCAGTACTACCTCTCCGTGGGCGACGGGATCGTCCGCGCGCTCTACGAGCGTCCGACCCAGCTGAAGCGCCACCCCGGCGGCGCGGAGGACAAGGCGATCTACCAGAAGCGCGTCCCCGAGAAGCGGCCCGACTGGATCGAGGTCGCGCGCGTCACGTTCCCGTCCGGCCGGCACGCGGACGAGCTCTGCGTGACCGAGCTCGCGCACGTCGCCTGGGCCGCGAACCTTGCGACGATCGATTTCCATCCGTGGCCTTCGCGCCGACGCGACGTCGACCATCCCGACGAGCTACGGATCGACGTCGACCCGCAACCGGGGACGACGTTCGCGGACGCGAAGCGCGTCGCGGGCGTCGTCCACGAGGTGCTGGACGAGATCGGCTACGTCGGCTGGCCCAAGACCTCCGGGAACCGCGGCATCCACGTCGCGTGCCGGATCGAGCCCAAGTGGACGTTCCCCGAGGTGCGCCGCTGCGCGCTCGCATTCGCGCGCGAGGTGGAGCGTCGCGCGCCGGACCTCGTCACGACCGCGTGGTGGAAAGAGCAGCGCGGCGAGAAGGTCTTCATCGACTACAACCAGAACGCGCGCGACCGGACGATCGCGTCCGCCTACTCGGTGCGGGCGCGGCCCGACGCGACGGTATCCGCGCCGGTGACGTGGGACGAGCTTCCCGACGTCGAGACCGAGGACTTCGACCTGCGCACGATGCCGAAGCGCTTCGCGGAGCTCGGCGACGTGCAGGCGGGGATCGACGACGCGGTGTGCGACCTGCGCGTACTCCGCGAATGGGTCGAGCGCGAGGAGCGGGAAGGAGTCGGCGAGGCGCCGTACCCGCCGAACTTCCCGAAGATGCCCGGCGAGCCGCCGCGCGTGCAACCGTCGCGCGCGAAGCGCGAGTTCAAGTAACAGACTGTTACTTGGCGGCGAGCAGCGACTCGAAGGTCGGGTCGCTCGGCTTGCGCGGCGGGCGCAGCTCGCGCCACGTGCAGTCGCGCGGGTCCTTGTCGTCGCGGAAGCGGATGAACCGCGTGCCGTGGCGGAAGCGGTTGCCCTGCACCTTGTCGTAGCGCACCTCGGCGACGAGCTCCGGGCGCACAGCCGTCTCTTCGAGCTCGCCCGTCCCCCAGCGGTTCGGCTCCGAGAAACGGCGGTCGGGAGCGTCCTTCAGAAGCGGCTTGATCAGCTTGAGGATCTCGGCGTGCCGTTTCGCGCCGACGGCGGCCGATCCCACATAGTCGATCTCGCCGTCGTCGCGGTACAGGCCCAGCAGCAGCGTCGCGAGGTGCGACGGCCGCGCCTTCCAGCGGACGCCGACGACGACCACGTCCGCCGTCTTGTACGGCTTCACCTTCGCGACGGCCTCGCGCGAGCCGGGCATGTACGGGAGGTCGGTGCGCTTGGCGATCACTCCGTCCAGGCCGGCGGCCTCGAAGGTCTCGAGCCACTCGCCCGCGGCTTCGGGGTCATAGGTGTATGGCGAGAGGCGGAAGCCCTTTGCGACGCGCTCGAGCTCCTTGCGACGTTTCGCGAGCGGCAGCTCGTGCACCGGCTTGCCTTCCCAGAGCAGCACGTCGAAGGCGATGAACTCGGCGGGGATCTCGGCCGCGAGCTTGCGGACCCGGCTCTCCGCCGGATGCAGCCGCATCTGCATCGAGTCGAAGTCGAGGACGCCGTCGCGCGCGATCACGATCTCGCCGTCGAGCGCGGACTGGGGTGGAAGCAGTTCGCCGAGCGGTCGCAGCTCGGGGAAGTAGCGGAGGAGCGGACGCTCCTTCCGCGACCAGAGCGCAAGCTCCCCGCCGTCGTTCTCGAGGATTCCGCGGAATCCGTCCCACTTCGGCTCGTACTGCCAGCCCTCCCCGGTGGGGAGCTCGGAGACGAGCTCGGCCTCCATCGGTGGAAAGGGAACGTTTGGGCCGGGCACTGGGTGGAACGCTACCCCGGTGGCCGAGTTGGACGGGGTCTGGCAGGTGGAGCGCGTCGGGGGCGCCCTGCCGCCGATGGCCGGCGTGCGCAAGCGGATCCACGGGACTCGCGGCGAGACGCTCGCCGGCCCGGTGCGGATGCGGTTCCACGTCAGCGGCCGGGAGCTCCGATACGAGCCGCCGTTCGTCGGGCTCGTCGACGAGCTGGAGCCCGCGGAGTTCGGTTGGACGGGCCGCGCCACGTGGTTCGGCGTGGAGTTCGGAAAGTTTCGACTGAGGAGGATCGACGTGCAGAAGGAGCTCGAGGATCAGCTGGTCAAGCACATCGACGAGGCGCTGGCGATGGAGCAGAGCGTGCTGCGGATGCTCGACTCGATGATCGCCTCGACCGAGGACTCGGAAATCAAGGACGCGCTTCGCGAGCACAAGCTTGAGACCGAGAAGCACGTCGACCGCATGCAACATCGGCTGCAGGCGCACGGCGCGTCACCCTCGATGATCCGCGAGGCCAGCGGGATCGTCGCGGCGCTGATGAAGAGCGTCGTGGACGCGGCGCGCTCGGAGAAGGCCGGGCGGAACGCGAGGGACGGCTATGCGACCGAGCACCTCGAGATCGCGGCGTACGAGCTGCTCGAGCGGATCGCGCAGCGCGCCGGCGACGAGGAGACCGCGCTAGCCGCCCGCGAGAACCGCGCCGACGAGGAGAAGATGGCGAAGGTGATCGAGGCGAACTGGGACCGCTTCGTCGAGCTGACGCTCCAAGAAGTAGGCGTGGCCGTTTAGGCCGCGCCTACTGCAACCAGGGCGCGAGGAACCGCTCGATCTCGCGACAGCCCCTCGGTGATTCGAGCCTGCCGCGCACGGCCTTTCCCTCGACCACGACGATCGTGGGCGTGCGCACGACCCGGAAGCGCTCGATCAGGTCCGGCCGTTCTTCCTGCTCCACGCGGTAGAGCCGGAAGGTCTCGTGATTCCGGCGTCGTTGCAGCACCTGTGCGAGGAATCCCTCCGTCCGCCGGCACGAGCCGGAGCGCGAGGAGTAGAAGAAGACGAGTCCGGGTTTGACTGTGTCAACAGCCGCGGCCATCCTTGTCCTTTCCTAAGGGGCAGGGACCGGGCCCGGAGTCCGGAACGATCGTACCCCGACCAATGTCGAAGTCAAACCAGGAACAGAGACGGGTCGTCGTCACCGGAGTCGGGGCCGTGACTCCGATCGGCAACGACGCCAAGGCCACGTGGGACGCGGCTGTCGGCGGCCGGAGCGGGATCGACTGGATCCGCGCCTTCGACGCCTCGCCGTTCCCCGTGCGGATCGCGGCCGAGGTGAAGGACTTCGACCCAGGGAACGTCGCTTCGCCCAAGGAGGTGCGGAAGCTCGACCGGAACGTGCTGTTCGCGCTCGCCTCGGCGACCGAGGCCGTCGGCGACGCGGACCTGAACGGGTTCGACCCCGAGCGCGTCGGAATCGTCTTCGGCTCGGCGATGGGAGGGCTGCTTGGGATCATGGAGCAGGCGGAGGTCTTTCGCGAGCGCGGCCCCGATCGCGTCTCGCCGAACTTCCTGCCGAACGTGCTCGTCGACTCCGCGAGCGGACAGCTCGCGATCTCGCTCGGCATCCGGGGGCCGAACTACGCGCCCGTGTCCGCGTGTGCGACGGGATCGCACGCCGTCGGCGAGGGCGCCGAGCTGATCAAGCGGGGTGACGCCGATGCGGTTCTTGCCGGTGGGACAGAGGCGTGCATCCACCCGTTGATCCTGGCCGGCTTCTGCGCGATGCGCGGTCTCGCCGCCGAGGACGAGGACCCGCCGCGCGCCTCGCGGCCGTTCGACGCGACGCGCGCAGGCTTCGTGATCGGCGAAGGCGCGTGCACGCTCGTGCTGGAGGAGCTCGAGCACGCGCAGGCGCGCGGCGCGCGGGTGTATGCGGAGGTGCTCGGCTACGGCACCTCGAACGACGCGCACCACATGGCGCAGCCCGAGCCCGAAGCGGTCGGCGTGTCCAACATGATGCGCTCGGCCCTAGAGCGGGCAGGCGTCCCGCCGGAACGCGTTGGGTACATCAACGCGCACGGCACGTCAACGCCGCTCGGCGACCTTGCAGAGACGCGGGCGATCAAGCAGGTCTTCGGCGACCACGCGTACCAGCTCGCGGTGTCGTCGACGAAGTCCGTGACAGGCCACTGCTTCGGCGCCGCCGGCGCGGTCGAGGCGATGATGTGCGTGCTCGCGCTCCACCACGGCGTGCTCCCGCCGACGATCAACTATCGGGAGCCCGACCCGGACTGCGACCTCGACTACGTCCCGAACGAGGCGCGCGAGCAGCAGGTCGACGTCGCGCTCTCGAACGCGATGGGCCTGGGCGGCCACAACGCGTGCGTGCTCGTCGGCCGCTACGCGGACTAACCCTTTCGGTCACTAGCGGCACCGGGGTATGCTGGCATACCATGAAGCGGACGACCGTGAAACTTCCGGACGAACTCGACGCCAGATTGCGGCATGAGGCTGCCCGCCGCGGCGTCACCGTGTCCGAACTGACGCGAGAGGCTATCTCCGAGTATCTCGGCGTGCAGCCTCGCCGCAAGCTCCTGTCCGCGGCTGCCGGCCGGAGCGGGGAGGGCGACCTGTCGGTTCGGATCGAGGAAATTCTTCGCGACGAGTGGGGCGGGCGCTGATCGTCGACGCGGGCCCGCTCGTCGCGATGATCGACGCCGACGACCGCTACCACGACGAGTGCCGCGAGCTGCTCGAGACGCATCGCGGAACAGCTCTCGTGCCGCAACTAGTCGTCGGAGAAGTCGCGTATTTTGTCGCGCAGCGCTTGGGGACGGCGGCAGAGGTTCGCTTCATCGGTGATCTTGCCTCGGGCACACTCACGCCCGAGCCGGTCGAGCCCCAGGACTGGCTTCGCATCGGCGAACTCGTCGCGAGGTACCGCGATCTTCCTCTCGGCACCGTCGACGCTTCGGTCGTCGCGGCCGCGGAACGCTTGAACGAGTCGGAGGTCGCAACCCTGGACCGGCGACACTTCGCCGTCGTGCGGCCGGCGCATGTTCCGGCGCTGACCCTGCTTCCTTAGGGGCGCGCGAGCACGGCGCGGTTGTTGCGCGTGTTTGCGTCCGCATGCCAGCCGGAGACGGTGGCGACGATGCGCGCGGACTGCGGAGTCCTGACCTGGACCGCGCGTCTTTCGCCCGCCGGGAGGTTGCCGATCCGGACGACGATCCGCCGCCGACTTGCGATCGCGGTCACCCTGACTTCCCGCTCTGCAGCGGGACTGATGTTGGTGACGACGGCGATGCTGCCTTGCGGCGCCCTTCGAAGCCCGAGCGCCAGGTCGATGGTCGGCTGCCAGTCGACGTCGCGCGCGTTCACGTTCCCCGCGCGCAGCCGGTGCGGGCCGCTTCCGTCCGCGTTCATCACGTAGATGTCGCGGTCGAGGACCGCCGGGTCGCGTTCGGACTCGAACGCGATCAGTCGCCCGTCAGGCGACCACGCGGGACGGTAGTCGCCCCCGGGATCGTCAGTCAGGCGCAGGACATCTGAGCCGTCGCTGTTCATGAGGTAGACATTCGCGTTCCCGTCGCGCTCGCTCGTGAATGCGATCCGTCTTCCGTCGGGTGACCAGGCCGGGTCGTAGTCGCGCGCGGGATCGTTCGTGAGCGCGACGCGGTTGCCGCCGTCCGGGGTCACGACCTCGACCTCGAGGTTGCCGCGCGCGTTGCCGGCGAACGCGATCTGCGAGCCGTCGGGTGACCAGGCGGCGCCCCAGTCGGGCGCGGGGTCGGTCGTCAATCGCCGCTCGCCCGTCCCGTCGGCGCGAACGACGTAGAGATCCTCACCTGCACCTCGCTCGCTCGTGAAGACGAGCTCCGTGCCGTCTGGCGACCACGACGCGAAGTAGTCGGGAGCAGGGTCGCGCGTGACCCGGCGGCGGTCGCGGCCGTCAGAGCGCATCGTCAACACGTCGTAGTTCCGGTTCCTGGAGGCGTCGAAGGCCAGCCGTCTCCCGTTCGGCGACCAGGCAGGGAGAGGCCCGCGCCGAGCGACCGGAGCTCCTTGCCGTTGCTCTGCACGGTGAATATCTCCGCCCCGTAGAAGTACGCCAACTTGCCGTTCGAGCCCGGGACGGTCGCAGCGGGCGCGCCGACGACGGTGAGCGCGATGACGGCGCTAGAGACGATCGATGACGTCCGCATCGAGCTCCGCCAGAGACGGCACGACGACGTCGGCGAGGGCGAGAGACTCCTCGTCGGGAGGGAAGTGGGCGTTCGGGATCGCGACGACCTTCATCCCCGAGGCATGCCCGCTGCGGATGCCGTTGCGCGAGTCTTCGATCGCCGCCGCGCGAGCCGGCTCGACGTCGAGTCGCCGGCACGCTTCGAGGTAGACGTCCGGTGCGGGCTTCCCGTGCGCGACCTCCTCGGAGGAAACGGTCGCACGGAAGCGCTGCGCGAGGCCGCTCACCTCGAGCGCGAGATCGATCAACGGTCGGTTCGACGACGAGGCGAGACCGAGCGGCCACCGCGCTGCCAGGCGCTCGACCGCTTCCGGCGCGCCGGGGAGCAGCGGCAGGCGCTCGCGGTAGCGCTCGGCCATCCGCCGCACCACCTCCTCGGCGATCTTGTCAGGAGACCCAGCGAGCCCGACGACCTCGTGCATGTAGCGCGACCACTCGGGCGAGCTCATTCCCATCATGTCGGCCTGCGCGCGCTCCGACCAGCGCCCGCCGCGCTCGCGCGCGAGTTGCTCGCGCACCTCGTCCCACAGCTGCTCGGTGTCGAGCAGCAGGCCGTCGAGGTCGAAGACGACAGCGTCGATCACGCAGCCGCGTAGCCGCCGCGGACGTAGACCAGCGCCTGCCGTTCGTGCCCGAACTCGATCCGCTCGACCGCGGCGGCGAAGAACGTGTGGTCGCCCACGTCGTGCTCCGAGCGAACCGCGCACTCGAGCCAGGCGAGCGCGTCGTCGAGCAGCGGCCCGCGAGCGCCTTCGCGTGTCGCGACGCCTGTCCAAAGCGCAATCGGGGGCATGCTGCGGGCGAAGTGCTGCGCGAGCGACTCCTGGTCGGCGCCGAGCAGGCTGAGCGCGAACCCCTGCTCGTCGCGGATGAGCTCGTGCGCCTGAGTGTGTCGGCCGATCGCGACGCCGACGAGCGCGGGCTCCAGCGAAAGCCACGCGAGCGATCCGATCGTGACCCCGAAGGGCCTGCGCAGCGTTAGAACCGCAATGCCGGACGGGTACCGCCGCATCGCCGTGCGGAATTCGTCCGCGCTCGTCATACGGCGATGCTAGAGGTCAGAAAGGACCACGCGGGACGTAGCTCCCCCGGGGCGCGCCGACGCCGATGAACGTCAGCCCGTCGGGGCCTGCGACCGGGCAGCGCGTCGTGTGGGGGTCGAAACGCAGGAACGTCCCTTCACGCACCGATACTTCTTCGCCGTCGACGCGCCAGACGCCGGACCCGCGCGAGACCTAATTCGGGCGGCAGTACTTGGAGCTGAACTCGGAGGCGCAGCCGCGGGCGCCGACAAGCGCCGCGAGCGCGAACACACAGCAGAGCAAGACCCCTCGCGCGTGCACGAGAACGTCATCGGCGAAGCAGCGCAGCGGCAGTAGGCCGACCGGCTCATTCGAGCGGGGTCTGAGGGGGCCTACCGCGAAGCGAGAGGGCGGTCTGTCCCCGCCCTCTCGAACGCGTGCCGCGCGATTACGGTGCGGTGACCGTCGTGCGCGTCGACGCCTCCCGTCCCAGCAGGAAGCCCGCGCCGACCATGCCGACGCCGAGCACGAAGTGGAGCCAATCGTCGGCCGCGTCCGCCGGGAGCCAGTCGGTGCCGCCGATCAGCCCGAGGATCCAGAGCAGCAGGTAGATGACCCCGCCGCCGATCAGGAACGTCCGCGCGCCGTCCCACGTCCGGGCCAGCGCGATGCCGGCAAGCCCGAAGAGCAAGTGGACAATGTTAAGCAGGATGCTGACCTGGAAGATCCCGAACAGCTCGGCGTTGGAATCGCTGCCGGCGAAATCGCCCGGCGCGTCCGTCGTGATCCCGGGGATGAACCCGAGGATGCCCACGAGCAGGAACACGATGCCTGTCAGCAGCGCGACCGACTGCAAGGGCGTGCGTTGAGTCATTGAGCCCTCCTGGTTAGCCGCTCTCGAATTCCGGGCGCGATTGTTGCGCCCTCTCTCCTTCGCTTCAACCCGCTGAGCGGTTCGGCGAAACATAGGCGGCGGGGGTGGGATTTGAACCCACGGACCGCCTTGCGGCGGTCAGCGGTTTTCAAGACCGCCCCGTTCGACCGCTCCGGCACCCCGCCGAGCGTCCATTGTGCCGTGGTTCGACCCGGAGCCGCGGCTCTGCCGCGGCGGAGCTCCCACGGCTGTCGGAGTGCGAGTTCAGAAGGACGGGGCACACGGGGGAACCACGGGTTCACCGTGCTTACTTCGGCACCCCGCCGAGCGTCCATTGTGCCCAAGTAACAGTCTGTCGCTTGGGCCGGTTCGGCCCTAGGCGCGCGTCTTTTCGGCGCCGAGGCGGGACGGGGCGCCGAGCTCGACGAGGGGTTCCGGCACGATCACCGACCCGTCCTCCTGCTGGAAGTTCTCGACGATGGAGATCAGGGCGCGCGCGGTCACCGCGGTGCCGTTCAGCGTGTGGACGGGCTCAAGGCCCGACTCGCGACGCGCGCGCACGTTCAGTCGGCGCGCCTGGTAGTCAGTCGTGTTCGAGGTCGACGTGATCTCGCGGTAGCGCTCCTGGCCGGGGAACCACGCCTCGATGTCGTATTTCTTCGAAGCCGATGCGCCGAGGTCGCCCGCGGCGACGTTGACGACGCGGTAGGGGAGGCCGAGCTCCTGCACGAGCTCCTCCTCGATCGCGAGCAGATGGTCGTGCTCTTCCGGCGAGCGCTCGGCGGTCGTGAAGACGAACATCTCGACCTTGTCGAACTGATGCACGCGGAACATGCCGCGCGTGTCCTTGCCGGCGGCGCCGGCCTCTCGCCGGAAGCACACCGAGTAGCCGGCATAGCGCAGCGGCAGCGTGGCCGCGTCGAGGATCTCGTCCATGTGCAGGCCCGCGAGCGGGACCTCCGAGGTGCCGACGAGATAGAGCTCGTCGCGTTCGACCTTGTAGATGTTCACCTCGTCTGTTGGCAGGAAGCCCGTGCCGTACATCGCCTCCTCGCGGACGAGCACGGGCGGAAGCACCGGTGTGAATTCCTTCTGCACGAGCCGGTCGAGCGCGAAGCGATAGAGCGCGAGCTCCGTCAGCGCGAGGTCGCCCATCCGGTACACGAACCGCGAGCCCGAGACTTTCGCTGCGCGTTCCATGTCGATCCAACCGTGTGCGACGCCGAGGTCGACGTGATCGCGCGGCTCGAATGCCAACGAGGGCGGTTCGCCCCAGCGACTGATCTCCTCCGCGTCGTCCTCGGTCGCGCCGTCGGGCGCGCTCGGGTCCGGCGGGTTCGGGACGCGGTCGAGCAGCTCCTGCCGCCGCGCTGCTGCCTGCGCGTGCTCTTCCTCGGCGCGCTTCAGCTCCTCTTTGATCGCCCGTAGCTCCCCGAGCTGCTCGGACGTCGGCTTCCCCTTCAGCTTCGTCCGCGCGCGCAGCTCGGTGACGCGCGTCTCCAGCTCGCGCCAGCGCGCGTCGGCCTCCATCAGCTCGTCGAAAAGCTCTGCGGCGCCCTTCCGCGCGAGCGCAGCCCGGAACGCCTCGGGATCGTTGCGCGCGGCGCGGATGTCGATCATGCGCGGGAGTTTAGGAACTCACCCGACGACCACGCTGGTGTCACCGGGCCGCCCTGGACACCACGATGCGGCGTCCTCAGTCGCGGCCGTATCTCATTCGATACGACCGCTCCCTGCGTCCTTGCCTCGCGGCGCCCAGCGCACCCCAGTAACGAGCACGGTCATCGGGCGAGTTCCAGGTAGGCCTCGATCAGCTGGGCGACGCCCTCCTCCGCGTCGCGCGGCACGACGAGGTCGGCGACCGCGAGCACGCGCTCGTGCGCGTTCGCGACCGCGACCGCGTAGCCGGCGGCCTCGAGCAGCTCCACGTCGTTCTCGCCGTCGCCGCACGCGATCGTGCGCTCGAGCGAGAAGCCGAGCCGCTCCGCGACGAACGCGAGGCCCGCGGCCTTCGTCACCTCCGGTGCCGCGAGCTCGACGAACTCGGGAAGCGACTTCGAGACGTAGAGCCGCCTGTCGAAGCGCGCCTTCAGCGCCGCCTCCAGCCCGTCCATCTCGTGCTGCTCGCCCACGGAGACGAGCTTCGTGGGCGGACTCTCGAGCCAGGCGAGGAGATCGCCGACCGGATGCAGCGGGATGTCCTGGAAGTCGGCGTACGCGCGCGCCTCATCGGTTACGTCGGCGACGTAGAGCTCGTCGTCGACGTAGACGTTTAGGTGGTGCCCCGTCTCCTGCACCGCTGCGATCGCCTCGCGCGCGAGCTCGAGCGGGATCGGTACGTGGCGCAGGAAGCGGCCGTCGGCCTCGGCGACGACGGCGCCCTGGTAGCAGACAACGACATCGTCGAGCCCGAGCGCTTCCAGGTAGGGCCGCACCGCGCGGTACATGCGGCCGGTGACGATGATCACGTGGAGCCCCGCCTCGCGGGCCGCGCGCACGGCCTCGCGCGTCCGCGGATGCACGTCCAGGTCCTCGGAGATCAGCGTCCGGTCGAGGTCGCACGCGAACGCCTCGACGGCGCGCGGGAAATCCTCGGGGAGCCTCAGCTCTTGCCGGCGACGGACGAGACGTACGCCGCGACGTCCCGGATCTGCTTGTCCGTCAGCTTGCCCTTGAACGACGGCATCGCGCCCTTGCCGTTCGTGACGCGCTCGACGACGAGGTCGTCGCTCGGCTTCGCCTCGTCGAGGTTCGGCCCGACCTGCCCGGTTGCGCCGGCGTCCTTCAACGTGTGGCAGGCCTTGCAGCCCGCGGTCTCGAAGACCGCTTTGCCCGCCGACGGATCGCCCTTCCCCGCGGCGCCGCCGGACGTCTCCGTCGGCAGCGTTCCCTCGACGGTCTCGGGCGTGGCGGTCGTCTCCTCGCCGCCCCCGCAGCCGGCGGCGCCGAGCGCGAGCAGAAGCGCGGCGAGCAGAGCGAGACGCTTCACGGCGCCGACTCTATACCGAGGATCGGGCGCCTCGAAACCGACCAGGCGCAAAGCGCTCCGACGAGGATCGCGCCGAAGCCCACGACCTTCGTCGGCGAGTCGTTCACCACGAGCGAGACCGCCAGCGCGATCAGGAACGCGTCGACGACGGCGAAACGCCGCTGCAGCGCCGCGAACCAGACGAGCACGGCAACTCCCGCCGCGAAGACCGCGAATTGCCAGACCGAGGACGTGATGATCGAGACGGAGCGGTCGAGCCGGCGTCCGAAGTGCTCGAGCAGCTCGCCCGGTCCGCCAAACACGGCGTCGACCACATGGCTCGAACCGCCGAGAAGTGCGTCGATCCCCACGGCCGCTAGCGCAATCGCCCCGACGGCCACGAGCCACACCGGTGTGACCCGGCGACCGTGCTCTAGGAGCCAGAGCGCGACGAACCCGGCCGTGAAGACGAGGATCCCGCCGCCGTCGGCACCGGTCTTGCTCCCGCCGACGACCACGAGCGCGAGCAGCGCCAGTGCGACGAACCGCCAGCTGCGGACGAGCGACGCAGCCGCGAGCGTCGGCGCGAGGAGCAGCGTCTCGACCTGGTTCGTGAGCCCATAGAAACGTCCACCGCTCCACGGGTGGGGCCCGATCGCCATCAGCGCGTTCGTCTCCGGCGACAGGGCAAGCACGAGCGCGTACCCCGCGAGGAAGAGAAACGCTGCGAGCTCGAGCCGGATCGCGAGCGCCAGCGCGACGGCGAGCGGCGCAGCGAGCACGACCGCGACCGTAGTCGTGACAGGGCCGACGGCGTCCACGGCGGACACGGCGAGCGCGAGCGCGATTGCCGCCAACGGGTACAGGAGCGCCGTGCGCCCCAGAGCGGCGCTCCGCGTGACGAGCGCTGCCGCAGCCAGCACGATCAGGGTGAGCGCGAGCGCGACCGTCGCAGGCCCCTGCGCCCGTAGGGCGTCGTCGAGCCGCCGGTCGAGCTTCGCCAGCTCGGCCAGGGGGCGATCGCTCTCGCGAACGTCGATCGGCGGGTCGCGCCCGTGCTCGAGCGCGTCGATTGTCTCCCGGATGTCGTCGACGGAGACCAGCCCCGGAATCCGCGTGTTCGCCGACTCGAGCAGCCCGCGTTCGTAGCCCGGCCCGAGGATCGTGACCTCGTAGCGCCGCGTGTTCCGCTGCGCGCCGAGCGGCGGGACGGAGACGAAGATTTCGTAACGGCAGCGCTGCAGCGGGGCGCACGGTGTCTCAGCCGGCAGCCTGCCGAGGTCGCCGAGCGCCTCCTCGCGGCTGACGTACAACCCCCGGCCGGGGACGTAGAGGCCGACGGCCCCGCGCGCCCGCACGTCCGCCGGCTGGTTGCCGGTGACGACGAGCACGGTCACGTTCCGCCCCGCCGCCGGGCCCGCGCTGAGAAGCACCGCCAAGGCTACGATTGCCGGGACCCACTTCGGCCTCAAGGAGCGCGACTCTCTCATGAAACGAAAGGCGTACGGACGTGACGGCGGACTGACCCTCCGGATGCTCGCAACGAGCGGGCTTTTGGGGCTGCTGTACGTCGCTTTCGCAGCCGTCTTGATTACGTATCTGAACGTCGGGATTGTCCCGATGATCGTGATCATTGGCGCGATCGCGGTGTTCCAGTACTACACCTCGGACAAGCTGGCACTGCTGGCCTCCGGGGCGAAAGTCGTCTCCGAGCAGGAGGCTCCGGAGCTTCACGCGATGGTCGAGCGCCTGTGCGCCATGGCCGATCTGCCGAAGCCGAAGGTCGCCTTGATCGACACCCAGGTGCCGAACGCGTTCGCGACGGGGCGCAACCCGAAGCATGCGGCCGTCGCGGTGACGACAGGTCTCTGGCGCCGGCTCGAGCCGCGCGAGATCGAAGGCGTGATCGCGCACGAGCTCTCGCACATCGCCAACCGCGACGTGCTGATCATGACGCTGGCGAGCTTCTTTGCGATGCTCGCCGGATTGCTGTCGCGGTGGGCATTCTTCTTCGGCGGCGGCGGCCGCGATCGCAGCGGCCCGCCGGTGTGGCTGATCGTCTTCGTCGTCTCGATCCTCACCTACGTGATCTCGTACGTCCTGATCCGGATGATTTCGCGCTATCGCGAGTACGCCGCGGACCGCGGCTCGGCGCTGATCACTGGCGCGCCGGAGAACCTGATGAGCGCGCTGCAGAAGATCGCGAGCGGCATCACCCAGATCCCCCAGCGCGACCTGCGCGAGGTGCAGGCGATGAATGCGTTCTTCATCGTCCCGACCAACTGGCGCTCGTCGTTCGGCGAGCTGTTCGCGACGCATCCGCCGCTCGAGAAGCGGCTCGACGCGCTGGCGCGGATCGCGCGCGAGATGGGTCGTCCCGTCTAGCGCGTGGGACTGGCCGACGTCCTCTTCGGCCGCAAGAAGCTGAAGGCGGCGCAGGGCGAGCGCCTGTTCGCGCTCTCCACTGCCCGCGTCACGCTCGAGGCCGAGCTCGGACTGAAGTCCGCGGGGCGTGCGGCGGTGCTGTTCAAGCCGCTCTCGTCGGGCGACTTCGTGCGCAACGAGAACGAGATCCAGGAGCTGCTCGACGCGGCGGCGACCGATTCCGGCTCGCGCGTCAAGCGGCGCACCGACGAGTTCGGCTTCGAGTGGATCGTCGTCGAGGATCCCGAGCTCGAGGACCTGATCACCACGATCCACCTCGTCGCTTCCGAGCTCACGGCGCGCGGGTTCGGCGAGCAGCTACTCGCCGCGATCTTCCGCTTCGACGGCGACGAGCATCCCGTCTACTTCGTCTACGGCTTCAAGCGCGGCGCGTGGTGGCCGTTCGTTCCGACCGGCGAGAACAAGGAGCGCGACAACGCGAAGGAGCTCGAGCTGAAGGCGAAGCTCGAGCCGGAGTTGCCGATCGAACCCGACCTCTCCCGCTGGCTCGCGCTCTTCGATGCGCCGGTGTGACTGGGTGCCGCTGGCCGACCCGCTCTACGTCGCTTATCACGACGAGGAGTGGGGGCAGCCCTCGCGGGACGGTCGGCACCTGTTCGAGATGCTCGTGCTCGAGGGCGCGCAGGCGGGGCTCTCGTGGTCGACGATCCTGAAGAAGCGCGAGGGCTACCGGTGGGCGTTCGCGAACTTCGACGTCGAGCAGGTCGCGCGATTCGGGAAGCGCGACGTGACGCGGCTGATGGGCGACGCCGGCATCGTGCGCAACCGCCTGAAGATCGAGTCCGCGATCGCGAACGCGAAAGCAGCACTCGAACTCGACGAGCCGCTGAGCGTCTACCTGTGGTCGTTCGTCGGCGGTGAGCCGAAGGTCAACCGCTGGAAGAAGCTGCGCGAGATCCCCTCGGAAACCGAGGAGTCGCGCACGATGTCGAAAGAGCTCAAACGGCGCGGCTTCCGCTTCGTCGGTCCAACGGTCTGCTACGCGTTCATGCAGGCCGTGGGACTGGTCAACGACCACACCGTCGACTGCTTCCGCTACGGCGAGGTCTGATGCTCCTCTCCGACACACTGCCCGAGTTCCACTTCCGCGAGCGGCACGAGCGCCAAATAGACGCTTCCGCCGACCAAGTGTTCACAGCCATCCGCGAGGTCACACTCGACGAGATGCCGCTCGGGCGCCTCTTGATGCGCCTGCGCGGCATCCGTTCGGAGACGTCGAGGCCGCTCTTCGCCGAGATGCAGCGCGTGGGTTTTCAGCTCGCGGCGGAAGACTCGAACCGCGAGCTCGTCTTCGCCGCGATCGGGCAGCCGTGGAAGCTACTCGGCGGGCGGCGCCCGCCGGGGGCCGACTTCCGGACGTTCGCCGATCCGGGCTACGCGAAGATGGCTTTCAACTTCAGGCTCGACGGCGCGACGCTCTCGACCGAGACGCGGGTGCTGCTCACCGACTCGCGCAGCCGCCGCGCGTTTCTTCGGTACTGGCTCATCATCCGCCCGTTCAGCGGGCTCATTCGCCGGGTCTGGTTGCGTGCGATCGCACGTCGCGCCGATCACTGAGTGAGCCTCTCCGGGCCGCTGGGGCCCCCAAAGGAGATGCTGCAAACACGTCGGCGAGCGGTGTTGACGAACCCCGCTCCTATCGAGCACACCTCAATCAAGCGTCACGCTCGAGCAAGCGGTGCTGTAGGTTGAGCTTCCGCTCGCAACCTCCCAGCGGATGCCGTGCGTCGCACCTCTCAGCGCCGCGGGCACATCTCCGGGGCGGAAGATGAACTGGCCGATGCCGTCGCCGGCAGGGTTGGTCTGGAAGCTCGCCGTCGGGATCGGAACGGCGCCCGAGAGGCAGCTGGGGTCGAAGGGGTAGAGCAGGAGCGTGACGTGGTAGGTCGTGTCGGGCTCTGTGCCATTGAGCACGTAGAGCTCGTGTGCATACACCTGCGGTCCGTTTGTGTGGATGTTCTCGACAAAGCCCGAGCGTAGGGACGCGCCGCCGATCGGGTTCAGCGCGATGTGCTGCGAGTGGTAGACGGCATCGGCAGCAGCGAGCGGCGCCGCGACGGCGACCGCCGTCACCGCGAATGCCGCGGCCAGGAGCAGTCTCGACGTCTTGCTAGCTCTCATTTTCGTCCTCCTTTTGCTCGACCGGACCCCCCGTGGGTTCACAAACTCAGTCATCTGTTCGGATCCCTGGATTTGCAGCGGGATCGAATCAACGAACCCTACGCGCTTTACCAGCTCACGTCAGTCGGGCTCGAGGCGTTGCGCAGGTGGCTGGAAGAGGTCGAGGAGGAACCGGCAGCCGCGTACCGACGGTTTCTCGAGCGACGGCTGGAGTCCTACGAGCGCCTGGAAGCGCGCGCCGCGTCCCCGCGCCGCTATCCGGAGCACGTCCTCCAGCACGGCCTGGCGCGCGTACGCGCCACCCTTGCGTGGATCGTTCGTTTCCACGCAGCTCGATCCGGCCTGGTCGCCCGACGGGACCCGGGTCACGTTCGCGCGCCGGGTCAATAGTCGCTTTGATCTCTTCGTGTCCGCTCCTAACGGCTCCGGCTTGACTCAGCTGCCCCAGACTCCCACCCTGCGGTTATGGATGCCGACGGCACGGGGGTGCAGCGGCTCACGGGCGAGGAAGAGCTGAAGAAGAGGCGCCCGCGCTGGAGCCCTGACGGGTCGCGCATCGTCTTCACGTGCGATCCGGACTTCATCCTCGTCGTCGATCCGCACGGGTCAAAGCTCGCGCGCGTTCCTCTCGGCCGGCTCCCAGGTGGCGCCGTGTGGGAACCTCGATCGTGAACGACCCAGCGCCCGGCGGCCTCGACCGACGTCAGCTCCTCGTGCGGGGCGGTCTTCTCGTCGGCGCCTCTTCGCTCTCGGCAGTAGGCGGCTACGTCGTGGGTCGGGAAGTCGCCGAACGCGACGGCACCTCGCTCGGTGCCCCGCACCTATCTGCGTCGGGCTTCGCACTAGACCCCGACCACGTCAATCTCACGACCTTTCTGCTCGCTTCTCATCCCAGGCCCGTGAAGGACGCAATCGAGCGGCACCGCCGCGCGCTCGATGCGAACGCGGCCCTGTATCTCCGCGAGTGGGAGGCAGCCCTCGAGGACGCCGCGCGCGCCGCGGCCGCCGCCTACCTCGGGGGCGAGCCGCAGCACGTTGCGCTCACCGACTCGACGACGATGGGGCTCGGGCTCGTGTACTCGCGTCTCCGGCTGAAGGCCGGCGACGAGGTGGTGACGACCGAGCATGACTTCTACGCAACGTACGAAGCGCTGCGTCTGCGCAGCGAGCTCGACGGCGTGAGGATTCGCCGGATCCGTCTCTACGACGAACCCGAGTCCGCCTCGGTGGACTCGATCGCCACGGCGGTGGCTCGCGCGCTCGGCACTCGGACGCGCTGCCTCGCGCTCACCTGGGTGCACTCGTCGACCGGGGTGAAGCTTCCCTTACGCGAGATCGCGGACGCCGTCGTCCGTGCAAACCGCGGGCGCCGGGAGGACGAACGGATCCTCCTCTGCGTCGACGGCGTGCACGGGTTCGGAATCGAGGACGCCTCGCCCGTCGAGCTCGGTGCCGATGTCTTTGTCTCCGGCTGCCACAAGTGGCTTTTCGGCCCTCGTGGAACGGGACTGATCTGGGCTGCGCCGCACGCATGGGAGCGCCTCGATCCGACAATTCCGACCTTCGATCGGCGAGCGTATCGGGCGTGGATCGAGGGTCGGCCTCCGACGGACACACCTCCGGGGCCGCTCATGACGCCCGGAGGCTTCCATTCCTTCGACCATCGGTGGGCGCTCACCGATGCATTTGCGTTCCACCGAGATCTAGGCGGTCGAGCAAAGGTCGCGGACAGGACCCACGTGCTCGCAGCCCGACTCAAGCGCGGCTTGGCCGAGATCGGGGGCGTAAGGATGAAGACACCTTCGGCACAGGAGCTGTCGGCGGGCCTCGTCTGTGCCGATGTCGTGGGGATGGCGGCTCTCGAGGTCGTCGACCGGCTGCGCGAGGAGCATCGCGTCGTGGCGAGCGTCACCCCGTACGCGAGGCAGTACCTTCGGTTCGGCCCGAGTGTCGCGAACAGCGAGGAGGACGTCGACCGCGCGATCCAGGCAGTGGCGACCGTGTCCGGCCGCTGACCCAGTGCTTGAAGCGTGTGGGGGAAAGAAACTCGGGTCACCCCGGCAACTCGGAACGGTGGTCGCTCGGTTGGCGGACGCTGTGGGTGCTGAGGATCCTGCGAGGCGTGGCACCAGAAGGGCAACGCTTGACCGTTCAGCGTCGGCACGTTGGCGGACATCCGAAGAGGATCGTCGTCGGCGTGCCCAGTAGGCAGCCACGTCCATCGCCGCCCAGTGCGGTGGCGCGATCCATTCGCGTGCTCGTGCAAGAATCGAGGCGGTGGGCCAGATCCGGTTGGCGGCGACGCTCGTGCCGCGCGAGCGCAGCGAGGCGAGAGCGGGTGTCAGCCCGGCGGATGCGCCTAGGCTGTAGACGATGGCGCGCCTGTACGCGGCAACCGGCGACGGGGTTGCCTGCCTCGACGAGTCGGGCGGTCAATGGACGGTGGAACTCTCCCTGCGCGGCAGCGGCGCACAGTGTCTTGCGGTCGATCCCGCTGATGCGAACATGCTCTACGCCGGCCTGCGCGACGACGGCGTGCGAAGGGGCACCGACGGCGGCCGCACATGGGTCGACTGTGCGCTGCCCGAAGCGGGCGTGTTCTCGCTTGCCGTCAGTGCGGCCGACGGCGCTATCTACGCGGGCACCGAGCCGAGCCGATTGTTCCGCAGCGACGACGGCGGCGCGAGCTGGCGTGAACTGGAGGCGCTCCTGGAGCTGCCGTCACGGCCGACGTGGAGTTTCCCGCCCCGGCCGTGGACCTCGCACGTGCGCTGGATCGCCCCCAGCCCGCACGATCCGGATCTGCTCTTGGTCGGGATCGAGCTGGGCGGGCTGATGCGCTCGCGTGACGGCGGCGCGAGCTGGGAAGACCATCGCCCCGGGGCGCAGCGGGATGTGCACTCACTCGCTTGGCATCCCCGCGTCCGCGGTAGGGCGTACGAGGCGGGTGGCGGTGGTGCCGCCTTCAGCGATGACGGGGGCGAGACGTGGCAGCCGGCCGACGAGGGGCGCGACCGCCACTACACCTGGTCGGTGGCGGTCGACCCGGACGACCCTGAGCGGTGGTACGTCTCGGCGAGCACAGGCCCCTATGCCGCCCACGGGCGGGGGGAGCCGCAGGCTCGCATCTACCGGCGACGCGTCGGCGAGCCGTGGCGCGCGCTCGCCGTTGGCCTTCCCAAGCCGCTGCCGGCGATGCCGTATGCCCTGGTTGCCGCCGACGGTCATCTTTTCGCCGGACTCGCTGACGGGCAGATCTGGGAGAGCATCGATCGCGGCGACAGCTGGCGTGCGTGCACGCTCCGAGGCGACTCGCTCACGGCGCTGCAAGCGCTCGCATACGCGAGCGCGTAAATCCCGAGCGCGCGGGGAATGCGTTGACTGGCCCGCGATGCAAGGTCGCCAGAGTGATGAACGTCGTTTCTCGCGCGCGCGTCAACAAGCAGGGGCGACTCGGCGATCGCGCGAGAAGCAGTCTGACGCTCCGGTCAGAGACCTGGACTGGGACTGGGAAATGCCTGGAGTCACGGTCGCTGGCCTCGCGTGCGCCGCGGACGCCCTCGTCGCAGCTCGTGAGTGGGCGCGGTCGCCCTCTCCGGGGCCAGTTCAGGCGGGGGTGCTCGCCCTTGCGCGGCGGGGAGCGCCTTTGCGGTCGCCCGCCTGCTCTTGGGGGGCGGGCTCGAGCCGCAACGAGCACGCCGCAATCTTTGTCAGACTGCGGCATCTGCTTTAGTGACGTCATGCCGTTCGACAGAAGGAGATGCGCGTGAGGACACTCCGTTACCTCGCCGCCGGCGTCCTCGCCGGAATCGCGGCGACGGCGGTCGCCGGGCTGGGCTATGCCGCCTCGAACAAGGGGCCCGCCTCCGCGGCCCAGTACGAGTACAAAAAGCTGACGATCTGTCATCACACGAACGGCAAGGGTGGGACGCACCACGTCACGATCACTGTGAGTCGGAACGCCCTGCCGGCGCACCTGCGTCACGGGGACACGATCGGCCCATGCAGCTCGGCTCGGGCGAAGGCGGAGCACAGCAAGAAGAGCCACGCCGAGAAGTTCCACAAGACGTCGGCGAAGAAGTCGGGCAAGCCGGAGCCAGGGAAGCCGGATAAGCCTGGGAAGCCGGAGAAGCCGGGCAATGGCAAGGGCGGCAAGCCCTAGCCTCTTCGCGTCGGGGTGACGGGCGCCGGGCGACGCCATGAGTATCGAGGTCGATGCGGGCCAGCCGGAAGCTCCCGCACTACTGCTCCGCTATACGAAAAGCCCCTGACAGGCAATCGGGCCTCCAGCGGAGCGCTATCTACTGCCGAGCCCCTCCTAGCTCCGCGGGTCGGCGTCATCCGAAAGCGCGGCCGGCCAAAAGCGCTCGCTCGCCGTCCAGAGAAACCCGATCGCGAGCGACGTGCCGACGGCGCTCGCGAGGAGGATGCGGAATCCGGGGACGACAAGCATGAAGAACTCGCGGACACCCGGGACGATGAGCACGATCAAATAGAGGACCAGCATCGCGCCGCAGAGCGCCGCGACCCACCGTAGCCGTCGCACGTCCGTGGCCTCGAGGACCAGCACGAGGTAGAGACCGACGAGAATCAAGACGGTCGTCGCCGCCGTCCGCGCCGAAACGAGCGAGACTTCGAAGACGTTTCGCGCGAGCAGGAAGGCCGAGAGCACGCCGAAGCCTGCCGCCACCCCGGTCGGCACGGCGAACTGCGACACCTCACGGAGAAAGCGCCGAGTCCGCCACTCGCCGTGCGATGGGGCGAGCGCGAGGAAGAAGGCCGGGATTCCGATCGTCAGCGCCGCTGCGATCGTCAGATGCCGCGGCAGCAGCGGATAGTCCTCGCTCGTCAGCCCGATCGAGAGAATCAGGAACGCTGCGAACACGGACTTCGCGACGAACAGCTTCGTCACGCGCTGGAGGTTCCGAAGAATCTTTCGACCCTCGGAGACCATCGGCGGGACGATGCCGAACTCGCCGCGAACCAGGACGAGGTCGGCGACGGACTTCGCCATTTGCGCGCCTGAGCCCTGCGCGATTCCGAGCCGCGCCGCCTTCAAGGCCGGCACGTCGTTGACGCCGTCGCCGATCATCGCGACGTAGCGGCCGGAGGCGCGAAGCGCCTCGACGAAGTCGCGCTTCCCCTCAGGCGAGATGCGGCCGACGACGCTTACGCCCAGGTCGGGTCGCCCGTTCGTGCCGTCCTCGACGCGCCCGACCGGAATGCCGACATCGTGCGCGATCGTTGCGACCGTCTCCGACGCGTCGCCCGAGAGCACCTTCAGCTCGACCCCCTCGCCCAGGAACCACTGCACCGTCTCGCGCGCTCCCGGGCGGATCTGCTCACCGAGGACGACGAGCCCGAGCGGGCGGATGCCTTCCAACACCGTGTTCCCTGACTCCTCGGGCTCGGGAAGACCGCGCTCGGCCATTCCGAACGCGACGACACGTCGACCTGACGCCGCCTCCGTCCGCGCCCGCTCCTCGAGCCCGTCGAGCCGGAACCGGTCGGGTGCGCCCAGGACGTACGACGTCGTTCCGAGCTGCAGGCCGCTCCAGCGGCGCCGCGAGGAGAACGGCACCTCCGTGCCCGCCTGCCGCGCTACGCCGCGGAACGATGCCGCGATCGCCTCGAGCGTGGCGTTCCGACTGCCGACGCTCGCGGCGTAGTCACCGAGCGCCTCCTCGAGCTCCTCCTGCGCGACCCCGGCCGCCGGCACCGCTTCGAGCACGCGGATCGACGGCTCGGTCAGCGTTCCCGTTTTGTCGAGACAGACGACGTCGACCGACGCGATCGACTCGATCGCGTTGAGTTGCTGCGCGAGCGCGCCCCGCCGCGTCATCCGCAACGAAGCCGCAGCGTAGGTGACGCTGACGAGCAAGATCAGCCCTTCGGGCACGATCGAAACGGCTCCGGCGACCGCGGTCTCGACCGCGGAGCGGAACGGCTCGTCGCGCTCCCAGAGCGCGTACCCGAGCGCGGCGGCGAGCGGCACCATCAGCCCCACGAGCAGCAAGAGAAGCCGATTGAGCGAGCGCTCGAGGGGTGAACGCGGGTGCCGGAACTCACGCGCCTGGCCGGCGAGCCGCTCGGCATACGAGTCGGCACCGACCGCCGTCACCGTATACGCACCCGAACCCTCGACCGCGAACGATCCGGAGCGGACCTCCTCGCGACGCCCACGCGCCACCGGACGCGACTCCCCTGTCAGGATCGACTCGTCGACGAGCAGGCCGGTCGCCTCCGCGAGCCGCCCGTCGGCAACGAGCTGGTCGCCGGCACGGACTTCCACGAGGTCACCGGGAACGACGTCGCCGACATGGAGCTCGCGCACGCTGCCGTCTCGCACGACCCTCGCGACCGGGGCGACGAGCGCCGCGAGGCGGTCGAGCGACCGTTTGGCCCGCACCTCCTGCGCGATCCCGATCCCTGCGTTGAAGACGAGGATGAAGAGGAAGAGGGCATCGCGCCAGTCCGCGAACGCCAGCGTGAGCACGCCGAACGCAGCCAGGATCACATTGAAGACGGTCAGTGTGTTCGCGCGAACGATCGATCGGTACGACCGCGACGACGCCGCGGGCGCGACCTCGCCACGCTCAACGATGCGCCGACGAGCTTCCACCTCGGTCAGACCCAGCTGCCGTCCGGCCACGAACGCGAGGCTACGCGGAAACGTCCCGACCGGTCGCTGGCCAGCCGGGCGACGGACAGGGCTACGGCATAGAGGAGGAGCGCAAGCGTGCCCGAAGCGGGTGCGAGCAGCTGGTCGGTGGTCGTTGCGCGAGCGCCAGTCGTGCAGCGACCGCTCGAGGGCCGCGAGCTCGCGGGCGTCGGTCGTCACGGGGCAACGTCCAGGTCGTCGCTCGCGGATCATCGGGCGAGCTTCAGTCCCCCACGCAGCGAGAAAACCGACAGCGAGCCTGCGCCGTATTAACTCTTTTGCCCCTCTTTGAGGGTCATACAGCCATTCGCTCTAGAAGAGGAGGGTGAAGATGGGGGGATATCTCAGACGACGCCGCCTCTGGGTGCCGCTTGTGGCGCTGGCGTTCGCAACGCTGACGGCTTCGGCTCAAGTGAGCGCTACGAAGGCGGCCGAGCCGGCCCCATACGTCGTGCACAACCTCGTCTCCGATTTGCCGGGAGCTGCCGATCGCGTCGATCCGAACCTGGTCAACGCATGGGGACTCGCGTCTCTCCCGACCTCACCGTGGTGGGTCGCCGACAACGAGACCGACGTCTCCACGATCTACCAGGCCGACGGCACTCCGGCCTCGCTGGTGGTTGCGATACCGGGCGGCGCTCCGACCGGGCTGGTTTCGAACACCGGCTCGCACTTCGTCGTGAGCGAAGGAGCGAGTTCGGGAACTGCCCGGTTCCTGTTCGATACCGAGGAGGGCGTGATCGCAGGCTGGAGCCCGGCAGTCTCGCTTACTCACGCCGTCGTTGCCGTCACGCGCCCAGGCGCGGACTACAAGGGCCTGGCGATCGCCTCTACGGCGGCTGGGGACTTCCTGTACGCGGCCGACTTCCACAACGCGCGTGTGGATGTCTTCAACGACAGTTTCGGCTTGGTGACCGCGTCCGGAGCGTTCGTCGATCCCGAGCTTCCGGACGGATTCGCTCCGTTCGGGATCACGAACATTGGCGGGCAGATCTTCGTCGCCTACGCCAAGCAGGACGCGGACCAGGAGGATGAGGTTGCCGGGCAGGGCCTCGGCTTCGTCGACGCGTTCGACACGGGCGGGAACTTCCTCGGGCGCGTCGCGACCCGCGGCCAGCTCAACGCGCCGTGGGGCCTCGCCCGCGCGCCAGCGAATTTCGGGACCTTTAGTGGCGATCTCCTCGTCGGCAACTTCGGCGACGGCGAGATTAACGCCTACGAGCCGCAGCCGGATGGCACGTACGAGCGCGTCGGCGCTCTCAGAGGTGCGGACCACAAGCCGATCTCGATCGACGGTCTCTGGGCGATCGCCTTCGGCAAGAGGACGCCTGCCAACGGGCCGACCGACACGCTGTTCTTCACCGCCGGCCCCGACGACGAGACTCACGGCCTCTTCGGGACGATCAGGGTGGTCGGATAGGACACACGCTCGCGGGCCCGCGTCGCCTTTCGCGCGACCGCGGGCCTGCGAAGAAGCGCACGGGTGCCAAAAAACACAGCAACCAGAGCAACACAGCTCTTACGCCGACGCGACCTCCTCGGCGGACTCATCCGCGAATACAAAGCTGCAGCGTGAGTTTGCGAACCCTATGGGGTCGGCCTGTGAGAGGCGGCCGGCTCTTGGTTGGCGCGGGCCGTAGCGCCGCCGTCCGGCGTTGTTACGCACCGAGCGCCTCGGCCGCCCTCTCGTAATCGGCGGCTGCGACCCAGACGATCATGCCGTAGCGCCCCGCGCCGGCGCCCGTGGCCGCTGCAGCGGTGAGATTGATGTCCGCCTGCGCGAGCTTCGCCGTGGTGTCGGCAACCGCGCCCAGGCGGTCGTCGCCCTGGATGAGAAACGCGCGCTTCGTCTCGCTGAGCGTGATGCCGGCTCGCTCGGCGGCCTCTCTGAGCCGGGCCGGGTCTTCCGGAACGAGATCGATCTGCGACTGGCCGCCGCCGAGAGGAAAGCCGAGGAAGGCAAGGAGGTTCACGCCGCTGTCTTTGAGGGCGGAGAGGATCCGCTGGCCCTCTGCGGGCGTGTTTGGAACTGTCACGTAGTAGTACTCGACGCGTCGCACCGTGTCGGCCATCGTCTGACCTCCTCCTTGAGCTTGAATGCTGCAGCGCGAACGATACGCCGGTCTCGCGCCGCCCGGATCGCTCCGCGTCGATGCGACCGTCGTGCAGGAGCGCGGCCAAGCCGGAGTAGGTAGACCTGGGGATCGTGATCGTCTCTCTGCATGTCGCGACGGGCGGTGCCGCGCCCGATCTCGAGCACATCTTTCCGCGGCTGCGTCCGCACGGCCGCAAGCTCTTCCACGGCGGGCGCGGCTGGCACCGCGCCGGTGGCTTCCGCGCCGACGTTCAGCTCGTCCTGGCGGGCGCGATCATCGGGGTTCTCCTGAAACCGCGCCGGACGGTGCAATCGACGGGCGTCGCAGATACAGGTCACTCATCGCCGGCTCGACGTTGATCGAGTGGCAGCCGACGTCCTGCATCGCTCGAGCATCCGCCGAAGGCTCGACGGACGTACCGGCTCCGTACGAAGAGCTGAGCCTCGGGCTCGCAGTCGAGCGTCGCTCGTAGTCGCCCCCAGGGCTCCGGTCGGCGATAGCCGGAGCCCTCGGTGGACTGAAGGCGTCGATCTGTGAAGTGGTGACGCCAACCGCAGCGGCGTCCGCCGCTCGAGGTGGTGGACTGCCTGTGCCCCGAGCGGTACAGCGTGCGCGCGCTGACCCAGCTTCTTCACGTCGATGTGCACGAGCTCGCCAGCTCGGCGCCGCTCGTAGCGCAGCGGCTGCTCGAGCCCGATCCGGCCAAGGCGGGCCGGATTCCACCTTCCGGGGCCGGCCCGGGCTAGTGGGGATTCGCCGCGAGAGACGCCGGAACGATGATCGGGTAAGTCGCGGCCGCCCTTACGGATGCATTCGTGCGAGCCTCGCCAGGCATCTTCGACTCTTCATCCGTGGCAGCCTCAGCACCAACGTGTTTCTACATTCCGCCGCATCCGTTTGCCGTGAGGGCCAAATGACTTTGGCTCGTCGCCGCAATGAACCGAGTGCACAGGCGATTCATGGGTTCCGGTGGCCTGTGGCGCGACACGAATCGCGAGATGTTTAGGCTGGCGGAAGCCGTGAAGCGCAACCGGTCGATACCGCAGTCCACTGTCATTCCGGTCCTGATCTACCCGGATGTGCGCGAGGCAGTGGAGTGGCTGGGTGCGGCGTTCGGGTTTGTCGAGCGCGTACGGATCGGCGAGAACCACCGCGCGCAGCTCCGGTTCGGCGAGGGACCCGTCATCGTCGGCGACGTGCGCGGAGAGCGCCGGCCGCCGCGGCCAGGCGAGGTCACGCACTCGGTGATGGTCCGGGTGGATGACGCGACCGCCCACTGTGAGCGTGCGAAGGCGCAGGGCGCGCGGATCGTCATGGAGCCGACCGATTTCGAATACGGCGAGCGTCAGTACACGGCCGAGGACCCGGCTGGGCACCAGTGGACGTTTTCCGAGACGCTCGTCGATGTCGCCCCCGAGGAATGGGGGGACTTCCGTCACCTCGGACTAAATCGCGGCTCGACCGGCCGCGCAGGTGGGGTGTCCTTGCTCAGCTGCACGCACTACGTCACCTGATGCAGTGGATGCGATTCGATTAGCGTGAAGGTGTAGGGCGAGGCCGAAGTTGGAGCGCACGCCTGCCGCGTTCGCGCCCCTGGGCTGCGGGGGCAGCGAAGAACCTCGCTCCGCCCTGGCGCTGACCGGGCCTGCCGAAACACATAGCTGCTCATCCAGGGAGAGACCAGGTGCCTACAGCGCCAACTCGGCTTGGAACGGCGCGATTGCCGGATTCCGCTGCTCGACGACCGGCAACGGCTGCTGCGCCGAGCCCGCGTGACTCGGAGCGACGAGCTGTGCCACGGAAACGGCGGCGATGATCCCGGGCATCGCCGCGATGAGGTGTGTCGCGCGCATGTGCGCCTCCCCCTCTCCTCGTGATGGACGATCCAGGGAATCCCGAGTTTAGGGCTCATTCGGGGCACCCCACCTGTGGAGTGCGTAATTCGTTCTGTTCCGTCGTGCACCGACACGCCTTGCAGCTCGCGGCGCGCGTTTTCGCGGACGAGTTCAAGGAGCTGGGGATTGTGATGCTGCGGCCCGAACTCGCCGTACTGGTGCTGCGGCTGGCGGCAAGACCGGCTCCTCCAGGACAACGGAACGGGCAGACGACTCACGAGTCAGGCTCGAGCCGGCCGACCCGGAACCGAGTTCATGCACCCCACACGCCGGCTGAATGCTGCGCTTCAGGCAACGGCGACGTTGCGGTCGAGATCGTAGCGGCGCCGGCTCGCTTGAACAGCCGCCCGCACGCGGCGCGTAGCGGGTTAGGGGGCGACCTGTGTCTGGAACTGCGCCCCGGCCGGCCAACTGGCCGGGCTGCTGTAGTGGCCGTATGACGCGGGGACAATCGCAATGAAGTCGTCCTGTCCGCTTCCGGGGAAGAAGTCGAGGACGTAATAGGCGCTGTACGTCTTCGAGGTATCGAAGAACGGGAACGCGCCTGCCGGTGCGTCGTTCAGGTCATGGATCGTCCACCATTCGCCCTCGCCGGGATGGCCGAAGCCGCCGGCGCTGTGAGGGCCGCCTCCCGGGCCCGAGTGGCCACAGCCGGCAAAGGTGAAGTCCATCTCCCCTTGCGTGCCGTCTCCTCCGGCAGTGTCGAGTTCGGCCCAAGCCCAGACGCCGCCAAGACCGACCTCCTGGCACAGCAGGAAATCAGGGTTGTTGCAGTTGGCCGAGATCTCCACCTGGGCGATCGGCTGATCTGCGCTTCCGTACGCGAGCGCATTCCCAGCGCCCAGAGCACCAACGACCGCGACTAGCGCGGCCACGAACGTCACGATCACAATTGATTTGCGCATGCGTGGTAACTCCTCGCCCGTCTTCGTGTCGCGAGAGGCCGCGCCGCAGAAACACACCCGGCCTCTCCCCGTCGACGATCACGGTCTCATAGGAACGGCCGAAAGTCCAGACATCGCGCCCTTCCTCGCCTGTGTGGTGTGCGTTAGTTCAGTTCCGCGGCGTGGGTCAGTTTGAATCCGCGCCCCGCTCGGCGTCTTGGCGCACGGGCCGTGCCTGGTCGCGGTGGACTCGGCTGCTTCGAGCAGGCCGATCAACTCGTCAAGCCGGGAATCGTTACAACGCTGGGTAATTGCAAGCGGTCGGCAGAGTCACCGCCTCCAGCATCGTCGAATAGCGGGAACGTGAGAACACAGCGTGCGCCGCACATGACCGGCACTTCGGCGAAGTGGGCCACGAATGCTGTCAATCGTGGCTGCTTAGGCTCCTACCAGGCGGTGGCATCTTGTCGCTGGTGATCGGGCGTCCGAAGTACGATGCGCTCGGAAACTGGATCGAGCTCTATGCGCATCGCGGTTTTCGGAGCGGGGGGAATCGGCGGGTACTTCGGTGGCCGCCTCGCGCTCGCGGGTGCTGAGGTTCACCTGATCGCCCGCGGCCCGCACCTTCGCGCACTGCGGGAGCATGGTCTTCGCGTCCGTAGCGTTCGGGGCGACTTCGCCACCGCGGTGCACGCCGCGGACGATCCGGTCGATGTGGGTGCCTGCGACTGCGTCCTCTTCTGTGTCAAGGCCTACGACACCGATGAGGCGGCCGAGGGCCTCTCGCCGCTCCTCCAGGAGGAGACCGCCGTCGTCTCGCTCCAGAACGGGGTCGACAACGAGGACAAGCTCGCGGCGGCGATCGGCGAGCATCACGTGCTGGGAGGCGCGGCCTACGTCTTCGCCTCGGTCGCGGAGCCGGGTGTGATCGCTCATACGGGCGGGGTGGGTGCCCTCGTCTTCGGCGAGCTCGACGGCTCGCTGAGCGAGCGCGGTGAGCGGCTCCGTGACCTTTGCGTCGAGGCCGGTATCCCGGCCGAGCTCGTCGCTGACATTCGCGCGCGGCTTTGGCAGAAGTTCGCGTTCATCTGTGCCCAGGCAGGGATCACGACGACGGGCCGCGTACCAATCGGGCAGATCCGTCAGACACCGGAGACCTGGCAGCTGTACGGTCGGATCATCGACGAGGTTACCGCTCTTGCCGCCGCCGAAGGCGTGCCGCTTGCGCCGGAACTCGCGACAGCGCCCTCGGCGTGGGCGCGCTCCCTTGAGCCAACTGCATTCTCGTCGCTCTACGACGATCTCGTCGGCGGACGGCGCATGGAACTCGAGGCCCTTCACGGCTTCGTGGTCCGGCGATCACGCGAGCACGGGCTGCGCGCGCCGGTGAGCGAGGTGATCTACGCGCTCCTGAGGCCGCAAGCGCTCCACAACGAGGCGGGACAGCAGCACGGGCGCTCGGGAGCGGTCAGCTAGAGACGATGGCCGCAGCCAGGCTGAAGGGCGCGATCATTCGTGTCGCTGTGGGGTGCACGCATGATGCCCCGTAAATCCAGGATGCATGAACGGTGAACTTGTAGACGCGACGCCCTCCCCGGGGCAGAGCCAACCGACGGTCAACCTTGAGTTTTGTCCAGCCCCGCTGCGAGCCGTCAAAGCTCTGCAATCGCAGGGCGCGTGTGCATGATCTACGCAATGCCTGCGAGTAGTGACGAGGAGCTCGCCCGGGAGGCGGCGAAGGCCGGGCTCCTGCTCGAAGCGGCGAGGTATCTCGGCGAGACGCTCGATCCGGAGCGTGTCTACGACCGCTTTCGTGAGATCCTCGCCGATGCGGTGCAGCACGACGGCGTCGTCGTCTCCTCGTTTGACGAGCGCGACGACCTCATCCGCTGCGACTACGCCTGGGTCGAGGGCGAGCGCCTCGATCCGGCGATCTTCCCGCCCGTAGAGCTCAACCGCAGCGGCGGCGGGATGCAGAGCCGCGTCATCGTCAGTGGCGAGCCGCTGCTCGTGAACGACGTGGGGGAGCAGGTCAAGCGCGAGGGCACGTACTACGACGTCGACCGCGCGGGGACGGTGCGCAAGGTTCCGGAGTCGGGGCCCCCCGGTACGCAGGCCGCCATGATGGTGCCGATCAGGCACGAGGGCCGCGTCGTCGGGGTCGTCCAGCTGATGAGTGACCGGTCGACCTACAGCCTGGAGCAGCTGGAACTCGCCGAGGCGCTGGTCGGGCAGATGGCGGCGGCGGCGCGGAACGCGCGTCTCCACGCCGCCGTGCAGGCTGAGGCACGGGCGCGGGTCCGTGCCGAGGAGGAGCGCGCGCGGCTCGAAGCGGCGCAGGCCGCGGCGGAGGCCGCCGCCGCCGAGCGCGAAGCCGCGGCTCGCGTCCTCGAGGCGGTCGGCGATGGAATCGTGCTCGTCGACGATGCAGGCATCGTCCGCTTCTGGAACCGCGCGGCCGAGCTCTTGACGGGACTTCCGGGGGCGCGTGTTCGCAATCGGTTGATCGCCGACGCGTTTGCACACTGGGAGACGGTGGCGGAGCAGGTCGAGATCGCCGACGGCGAGGCGGCTCCGCGGCCGGCAACGGTGCCGCTCGACGTCGACGGCCGCGAGCTCTGGCTGTCGTTCGTTGCCGTCCGAAGCAGCGAGGGCGTTGTCTATGCGTTCCGCGACCTGACACTCGAGCGCGAGCTCGATACGGCCAAGAGCGATTTCATCGCGACGGTCTCGCACGAGTTGCGCACGCCGATGACCGCGGTGCTCGGAGCGGCCAAGACGCTGCTCCGCGAGGACCTGCAGCTGTCCGCTGAGCAGACGCGGCAGCTGCTTGAGATGATCGCGACGCAAGCGACGCGGCTGAGTCAGGTGACCGAAGAGGTGCTTCTCGCGAGCAGCCTGGATCGCGGCGACGTGCGGCTCGAGATGACGCCGATCGAGCTCGAGGAGGTCGTACGCGAGGTGGTCCATGCGCTGGAGCCCCAGCTGTCGTCGACGACGTCGCTCGTCGTGCGTCTCGAGCGGCCGGCGTGCGTCCTGGGCGACCGCGACCGAGTCGTGCAGGTCCTCCTCAACCTGATCGACAACGCGGTCAAGTACTCGCCTGAGGGTGGTACGGTCACCGTCTCCACGCGGCGACTCCACGACTCGATCCGGGTCTGCGTCGAGGACGAGGGGAGCGGAATTCCGCCTCCCGAGCAGGAGCGGATCTTCGAAAAGTTCTATCGAAGCGATCCGCAGCTCATGCGCACCCCGAGCGGCACCGGTCTCGGCCTGTACATCTGCCGTGAGCTCGTTCGGCGGATGGGCGGACGGATCGGCGTCAACTCCCGCGAGGGCGCCGGCTCGACCTTCTTCTTCGAGCTGTCGGCGGCCGACGGAGCGGAAGCCTACGCGCAATGAAACTCACCCGAACCCCCTGAGCGAGCGGGAGGTCGAGGCGTACTCGCGCGGGCTGCAGATCAAGCATGGCGGCGCGGAAGACCGAGGGGCACGCAGCCACTCTGCGGCAAGTGGCGCGCCGCACCCCCGGCAACAGTAGACACTACCAGTGCCATGGGGTCCCGGTCCGGGCGGGTACTGCTGGCCGCGCCGAGGGATACGGAAGAACGCGGCGGGGACTATCGGTGGCGCAGGCCTAACTGCGGGCTAAGGGACGATTTCGGCCTCGCGGCCTGGGTTGATGATCCGCCAGATGTGCAGATGCATCCGGATCTCGTTCTCTGCTTGCTGCGGGGTCGGTGCGTCCGGCCTCTCGACCTCGAGCATGCTGCCGCCGGCTCGGTCCGCGGTGAAGCCTGAGCGCCGGAAATGGGCGCAAAGGTCATCCACAAGCGTCAGGTCGTCGAGGCGAATCAGCATTGGCCGCAGAGCCGTGTTCCTTTCCTCGGTCGCGGTAGCCGAATCGCCGATCCCTCGGTCGATGGTTTGGCGAAGCGGGCCGGGAACCGCTACGGCTCCCGACCCCCGAAAAGCCTGCTATTTGCCTTTGCCGGGCTTGGCGGACTTGTGGAACTTCTTCACGTGCGCCGGCGCCGAGTGCAGTCTCTTGGCACGCGCGGAGGAGCAGGGGCCGACCGTGTCGCCGTGACGCAGGTGCGCCGGCAGCGCGTTGCGGCTGATCCGAATCGTCACGTGCTTCGTTCCCTTCTTGCCCTGTGCGTGGTGACAGATCGTCACCTTCTTTGTCGGATACTGATATTCCGCAGCCGACGCGGCCGGACCGCGGGTCGACGCGTAGCCGAGTCCGGCAAGCGCTGCCAGGGCAGCCAGCGCGAGTACGACTGCCAGGCCGTATCGAACCATCAGACCTGGGCTGCTTGTGCTCTTCGTCACGGAAACCCCCTCGGCGAACTGCGGTCTCCGGGGCGCGTTCCCGATCAGCGGGCAGCCAAACGCACTGCCTCGATCGTCGCGGCCGCGACGAGGGCCAGGAGCACCGCCAGCCGCGCCACCCCGGCGACCCGGATTCGGCGGCCGCTCCCGGCGACGAGCGCCACGCCGCAGGCGAGTCCGAACAGCGTCACGGCTGGCATCTCCCAGTCCCAGTCGAGGCCCGCGTGCACGAGGTACGCGAGATACGCCGGGAGCACCGCGGCGGAGAGGGCGTCGCGGCGGCGCAGTGCAAGCGGCAGCCCGAACGCGAGCAGGACGAGCGCGAGCCCGGCCGGCCCGAGCTCCGCGAGCGACTCGAGGTAGAGGCTGTGGGCGTCGAGGACGTCCGGAGTGTCGAGAACCCCCGGATCGCGTGGGCGGTGCTCGGGCCAATGTCGCGCAAAGGTGCCCGCGCCGGTTCCGCCGAGCGGCGCCTCCGTGAACTGCTCGAGCGCCGCGCGCCAGTAGTACGGACGGTCGCCGATGTCCACGCCTCGAATGGCGACGGCCGTCACGACGGCGGCGGCGAGAAGTAGCGCGACAGCGATTGCCGTACGGCGCGAGGGTATGGTCGCGACGAGGCCGGCGACGAGGGCGACGGCAGCCCCTCGGCTGCCGGTTGCTACGAGCGCGGCGACGAGGGGAATCGCGACGACGAGCGCGAGCGCGCGAAGCCGGAGCCCGCGCCGCTCGAGGACGAACCCCAGCGTCAGCAGCAATCCCATCGCGCAGAGGATCCCGAGCGCGTTCGCGTATCCCACGGGTCCCTGGAGCGACGCCTGTTCGTGGTCTGCGATGACGCTGTACGCAGCAACCGCCACGACCGCTGCGACTATGCCGATCAGCACCGCCGGAATCAGCCGCCGGCCGGCGAGGAGCACGAGTGCGCCAACGCCCAACGGGTAGACGACTGCGCGCTCGAGCTCGAGGAACGACGTGCCGCGGTCGTCCGACCAGAGCGCCGAGAGGCCGATCCAGGCCGCGAGCGCCGCGAGCGCAGCAACGAGCCCGAGCTCTCCGGTGTGAACCGTCACGCGCTCGGGAATCAGAAGCCCGATTCCGGCGAGTGCGCAGAAGCAGAGCGTCGCGGCGCGCCACGAGCCGGGGAAAAAGCCGCCGTCGGCGGTCACGAGCGTACCCGCGATCACCGCACCCGAGGCGGCCGCAGCTGCGCTCGCCAAGCGCGAGCGACCCCTGGTGTCGCGCTCGACGGCGAACGCCAGGTCATTCGTCATCGTGCCGATGCTACGACCTTGCTTCGGCGATGGCCTCGTGAGGAGTCGAACCTGCGCACGCAGCGCCTCGCGGTAATCGCTCCAGAGCAGCCCTGCATGTCCTGGAAAATCGCGATGGGCGAGCAGGTCGTTGACTAGTCGGAGACCCACGTACCGGCTAGCTTGAAGTTCAGGCGGCGGTGGGTTCTTCGGGCGGATCGCTCGCCCAGGAATCGAACGTCGATCGCCTGAGCCTGAAGGCGCGCTCCCAGCGTGCGTGTTCGAGTTGAAGCGGTGCATTCAGGTCCCTGCAGTCGTGGCATCGAAGCGACGCCGTCCGGCGCAGGGGTTCGGGCAACTCGCCTCCGCAGGCGAGGCAGATGAGCCCTCCGTAGCTAGACATCGACCGTCTCCGCGTGTTTTCGAACGCTGCCTTGAAGATCCAGGCCGCGCCCCGCCGCGTACGCGTACGGGTGGTAGAAGACGTCGAGTGGCGGCTCGGCCGTACCCGTGTCATTCGTCTGCGCCTATGACACACGCGAGCTTCCCGCGGACATCGGCGCGGATGCTCCGCGGACGCATCCGCTCCTGCGGAGCCGAGCAGGGGCACTGGCGAGCCCGCGCTACACGGACCTGGCAGTCTTCGTGCGCGAGCTCGGGTAGGCGTCGATCCCGATCCGGCGGCCCTAATTGGGGCCACAAGATGCCTGCTGGGTAGCGATGCGCGTTGAAAGCGGTGCAGCCACTCTGAAGAGATGGCTCTGCGGTGGCTGATAGTTGACGACAACGCGCACGGCCTGGAGGCTGCCCGCACGGTTCAGGAGCGAGAGGGGATCGCTGTCGTCAGCGTCGTGTCGTCGCTGGCGGAGGCCCTTCAGAGCGCCGAGAAGCTTCGACCCGAGCTCGCGTCGAGCTATCCGGGCAAGTCGGGGATGAGTCCGTCTTCGGCGAAGAGCTTGCGCGTCTCCTGCAGCGTCAGGTCGCTGGGCGGGACGACGACGTCCGACGGAGTCAGGTCGTCCGCGTCGAGCGGCTCGCCCGCTTCGCGCACGAGATCCCACATGTCGTCGAGCCGCTTGTCGAGCTCGGTCTCGTCTTCGGCGTCGAGCGCCTCCATCGCCTGCTGGTCGAGCGCGTCGAGCTGGTCGCGCACCTCGTCGGGGACGCGGAACTGCCCTTCACCCATCAGGCGGACGATCACTGCTCGAGCTCTTTCCGGGTGTCACCCGGCCCGAGCTCGGACTTCATCTTCGCCAGCTCCTGATCGACCTGATTGCCCGCCTGGATCTGCGCGAGCTCGCGGTCGAGCGCGGTCTGGTCGCCGGCGGTGAAGTCCTCGAGCGTTCCCGCCTCGACGAGCTCCTCGACCGCGGCGGCGCGTGCCTGCATCTGTTCGGTCTTGTCCTTCGCGCGCTGGATCGCGAGGCCCGTATCTGCCATCTGCTCGCCGATCCCGGTCGCCGCCTCGCCGATCCGCACTTGCGCCTCCGCGGCCGAGTACTGCGCCTTGATCACTTCCTTCTGCGAGCGGAAGGCCTCGATCTTCGCGGACAGCTGCTTTTCGGACGAGACGAGCTTCTCCTGCTGCTGCTCGAGCTGCGCGACCTGCTGATCGAGTCCCTGGAGCTGCTGCTGGACGAGCGCCTTTCGCTCGAGCGCGGCGCGCGCGAGATCCTCGCGGTTCGCGGCGAGCGCGTCGCGCGCCTGCGTCTCGAGCTTGACGACGTTCTGCTCGAGTCCCGTGGTCTGCATCTGCAGCCGCTTCTTGGAAGTCGTGACGTCGGCGATGCCGCGCTTCACGTCCTGGAGCAGACGGAGCTGCTGCTCGTAGGAGTAGTCGAGCGTCTCGCTCGGGTTCTCGGCGCGGTCGAGCAGCTTCGAGAGCTTTGCCTTGATTACCGTCGAGGCGCGGGAGAGCAGGCCGGCCATCGTTCCTCCATCGTCGGTTGCCGGACTAGCCTATCGGCGGCTTCGCGCCCGCGTCCGGGGGGCGCGCGAGCGCCGCCTCGAGCTCTTCGGGGCCTACGAGGTCGCCGTGCGCGACGAGCACATGCTCGATCGGCAAGTCCAGCCAACGCCGCAGCGAGGGGACGAGCCGCTCGCGATACCAAGCGTCGTCGGACGCGCTGTGACCCCACCAGACGTGCAGGCCGTCGTCCCGCGAGATGAAGACGTCGCCGATCGCGACCGCCCGGCGTGCGTGGAAGTAGAGCGGCGTGCCCGAGCCGGAAGTCTCCTGGGCAAACTCGAGCACGCGGGCGCGCCCGGAACGGCCTCCCCGGCTGCGATCGGCCTGAACAGTGCGTCGCCAACCTTGCCGCGCGCCAGCTCGTGGCCCCAGACGTCCGCGCCGTAGCGGGCGGCGACCTCGCCTGCGCTCCGGGCGTGCGCGGCCTGCGTCAGCAGCACGCTCACCGGCAGCCGGCGCCGCTCGACGTCGTGATCGAGCGCGGCCCAGAAGCGGTCGGCGTCGTCCGGGACGAGCGGGTCGACCACCACCGTCGCCTCGTCGGTCTCGGCGTAGAAGCACCGGACTTCGGGGTCCCAGCTCTGCCGCGACTCCCAGTCCGGATGGCGTGCCGTCCACCACCAGAGCCCAGGCTCCACCTCGCCGACCTGCATCGCGTTAGCCTTCCCGCGTGCGCGTCGAAAGAAGCATGCATCCGGAGTGGCTCTCGAACGCATACCTCGCGTGGGACGAAGACACCCGCGAGGCGTTCTTCGTCGACAGCGGGGCGCCGCTCGATCCGCTGCTGGAGCTCGTCGAGGAGGAAGGTCTGCACGTGCGCGCGCTGCTCACGACGCACACGCACCACGACCACGTCGCCGGCGACGACGAGCTCCACCGGCGCTTCGGCGTCCGCTCGACGCAGTCGGTCGACTGGGCGCAGTCGATCCCGACGCCGGGCCACGCCGACGACCACGTCACGTTCGTCGTCGACGGCCTCTGCTTCTCCGGCGACCTGCTCTTCAAGGACGCGGTCGGAGGCGGTGACGCGGCGATGGTGCGCGAGTCGGTACTGAAGTTGCTCGACCTTCCCGACGACACGCGCGTGCTTCCCGGCCACACGGACGACACGACGATCGGCCGCGAACGCGAGGAGAACCCGTTTCTGCGCTACTGGCTCGGGGCCACGCCGTCGATCGACGAGCCGTGCCGCGTAGCCGGGGAGGAGGCGACGCTCCTGGTCTGGTCACCCGACTACGACGGCAAGGGGAAGGCGCTAGTGCGCCTCCGCGACGGCAACGAGCGCATCGTCGGCGGCTCGCGCGTCGACCGCTAGTCCGGCGTTCGCCGTCGACTCTGCACGCCCGGGGGCGCGGATCGCGACGAAGAGCGCTCCGAGGAGCAGCGCCGCGGCTCCGGCGAGCAGGCTCATCGTGAGCCCGTCGACATACGCGGTCTGGGCCTGCACGATCAGCTGCTGGCCGTCGGCACCGAGCCGAAGGCCGACCTGCTGCGCAGCTGCAAGCGACGAGGTCGCACGATCGGCGACGTCCGGCGGCAGCCCGACTGTCGCGCTGTCCATACCGCTCCGGTAGGCGCCGTTCAACACGCTGCCGAGCACGGCGATTCCGAGCGCGCCACCCAGCTCGCGGGACACGTCGTTGACGGCGGACGCGACACCCTGCTTCTCGCGGGGCAGCGACGCGACGATCGCCGTCGTCGCCGGCGCGCCGGCGAGCGCCATACCGGCGCCGAACGGGAGCAGGCCCGCGAGGAAGTGCCAGTAGGACGAGCTCAGGTCGAGCGTCGACATGATCGCGAACCCCGACGCCATCAGGGACAGACCGGCCGCGCCCGTTACACGCACGCCGACACGTGCGGCGATCCGGGGCGAGATCCGCGACAACGGCATGACGATCGCCGCCATCGGCAGCAGCGAGAGCGCTGCCTCGAGCGGCGAGAAGCCCTGCACGAGCTGGAGGTACGGCAGCGCGAGGAAGAGGAAGCCGAACATTGCGAGGAACTGGACCGTCAGCGACGCCGAGCCGGCGCCGAACCCGCGGCGGAGGAAGTGGCGCGGATCGAGCATCGGCTCGTCGCGCTTGAGCTCCCACCGGACGAAGCCCACGATCCCGACGACAGCGGCGACGAGCGCGGTGAGCGTGACGGAGTCTCCCCAGCCGCGTACGGGGCCTTCGATAATCGCGAACACGAGCGCACCGAGGCCGCCGACCGACAACAGGGTCCCGACGGGATCGAGCCGCGGCGGGCGGCTTTCGCGGGACGAGGGCACGATCGCCAGCGTCCCGATCAGCGCCAGCGTCGCGAGGACGACGTTGAGCACGAAGATCGACGGCCACGAGAACCACTGCAGGAGCAGGCCCGACGTGAGCAGGCCGAGGATGCCGCCGCCGGCGGCGACGCCGACCCAGGTCCCGACCGCCTTGCCGCGTTCCGCGGGCGGGAAGACCGTGGTGATGACGGACAGGGTGACAGGCATCACGAATGCGGCGCCGACGCCCATGAGCGCGCGGAGCGCGATCAGCCCGTTGGCGGAGTCAACGAAGAGCGCTGCGAAGGACGCTCCGCCGAACAAGGCGAGACCGCCCGCAAGAACCTGCCGACGTCCGAAGCGGTCACCGAGCGCGCCCGCCGGCAGCAGGAGCGCCGCGAAGACGAGCGCGTACCCGTCGACGATCCACTGGAGCTGGCTTTGCGATGCCCCCGTGTCGCCCGCGATTCCCGGCAGGGCGACGTTCAGGCTGGCGACCCCTGCAACGACCATCATCAACGAGAGGCACATGACGCGGAGCACCGCGCCCCGCCGCCTCTCTTCACTCATTTGTCCGATCCGGCCACGCATGACGAACCTCCAAGATAATTCAACGATGGATGAATTCACCGAGTGTAGACTTCCCGTGCGATGATGTCAAGTGAAGGACGGACCGGCAGGCGCCGTGGGCAGCCGCAGACCCGAGAGGCGATCGCCGCCGCGGCTCGGACCCAGTTCGGTGAGCTCGGCTACGACCGGGCGACGATCCGCGCGATCGCCGCCGCCGCGGGCGTCGACCCGGCTCTCGTCGTGCACTTCTTCGGCCCGAAGGACGCGCTCTTCCGCGAGGTGATGACGCTGCCGCCCCAGATGGGCGACGCGCTGGCCTCGCTCGCGAAAGGCGGGCAGGAGACGATCGGCCGCCGCTTGGCCGAACTGGTGGTTGGGGGCATGGAGAACCCCGCAGCGCGGAGCGTGCTCGTGGGCCGCATTCGGGGAGCGACGTCGAACCCGGACGCAGCGGGGCTCGTCCGCGAGGGGGTCACCCGCGACGTCGAGAGGCTCGTGAGCTCGCTGACGGACGACCAGCCCCAGAAGCGCGCCGCGCTCGTCGGCTCGCAGATCATCGGGCTGGTCTTCGCGCGGTATGTCGTCGGTGTTGAGCCGCTCGCGTCGATGAGCTCTGCCGAGCTCGTGGACGCGCTCGCGCCGACGTTCCAGCACTACCTCGTCGAGCCGCTCGGCCAAAAGTCCTAGTCCGGCGTCCTCCCTTGAGCCGAGGCGCGCGCCGCATCGCCGGGCGTATCGTGACTCGAGGTGAACGAGCAGGAAAGGCCGGCGTTCGAAGCGATGAGCGAAGCGCTGCTCGCCGTGACTGCAGAACGCTCGGTGGAGTCGATCCTGCAGAAGCTTGTGCACGCGGCACGCGCGCTCGCGGGCGCCCGGTATGCCGCGATCGGCATCCCCGACGGCGAGGGCGCGTTCGCGCAGTTCATCACGTCGGGAATGAGCGACAAGCTCGTCGCGGCGATGGGACCGCTCCCGCGGACGCACGGACTGCTCGGCGCGATGCTCGAGTCGGAGCAGCCGCACCGAACCGCTGACATCCACGACGATCCCCGCTTCCGCGGCTGGTGGCCGCGCGAGCACCCGGACATGCGCTCGTTCCTCGGCGTGCCGATCGTCTCGCGAACCGGCGTGATCGGTGCCTTCTACTTGACCGAGAAGGAGGGCGCGTCCGATTTCAGCGCGGCGGACCAGCGGCTGATCGAGATGCTCGCCGCGCACGCTGCGATCGCGATCGAGAACGCGCGGCTCTACGAGCAGAGCCGCGAGCTCAGCATCGCGGAGGAGCGCAACAGGCTCGCGCGCGAGCTCCACGACTCCGTCACGCAGAAGCTCTTCGGACTGGTCTTGAGCGCCGAGGCCGCCGCGACTCTGCTCGACCGCGACGGCGTCGAGGCGCGCGCCGAGCTGGAGCGGCTGCAAGAGCTCGCGCGCGAGGCGATGGACGAGCTGCGCACGCTCGTGTTCGAGCTGCGCCCGCCGGCGGTCGAGAGTGAAGGGCTCGCGACCGCACTGCGCAAGCACGTCGACGTCCTGCGGCGCGCGTACCGGCGCGAGATCAGGCTCGAGCTGCTCGGGATGCCGAGCGCCGCGCCGGAGGTCGAGCGCGACGTGCTGCGGATCGCGCAGGAAGCGCTCCAGAACGCGCTCCGGCACGCGCAGGCGGAGCGTGTCGAGCTCTGGTTGGATGCGGGCGATCGCGGCCTCGTGATGAGCGTCGTAGACGACGGCGTCGGCTTCGACCCCGCGTCGCCCGAGCTGCGCTCCCGCCGGCTCGGCCTCACCTCGATGGAGGAGCGGGCGGACGCGATCGGCGCCACGCTCTCGGTCGAGTCCGAGCCCGGTGCCGGCACGACCGTTCGCCTCGAGGTGCCGGCGTGATCCGCGTGCTGATCGCCGACGACCACGCCGTCGTCCGGCGCGGCCTGCGGACGTTCCTCGAGCTCCAGGAGGGGATCGAGGTCGTCGGGGAGGCCGAGGACGGGGAGGAGGCCGTCGCCGCGGTCGAGCGCTTCGCCCCGGACGTGGTCTTGATGGACCTTGTGATGCCGCGGGTCGACGGGATCGAGGCGATCAGGCAGATCCGCGTGCGGAGACCCGCTACGCGCGTGATCGCGCTGACGAGCTTCCTGGACGACGACAAGCTTTTCCCCGCGGTACGCGCGGGCGCGGCTGGCTACCTGCTCAAGGACGTCCAGCCGCAGGAGCTCGTCTCGGCCATCCGGACCGTGCACGGAGGAGAGTCGCTCCTCCACCCGGCCGCAGCCGCACGGCTGATGGCGCAGGTCGCGAGCGACGGCACGCGCACGGATCCGGCCTCGCTGTTGACGCCGCGCGAGCGCGAGGTGCTCGTCCTCGTCGCGCGCGGGCAGCCGAACAAGGTGATTGCGCGCGAGCTCGGCGTCTCGGAGAAGACCGTGAAGACGCACGTGAGCAACCTGCTCGGCAAGCTCGGGGTCACCGACCGCACGCAGGCCGCGCTCTACGCGGTGCGGGAAGGTCTCGTCCCCAGGGACTAGGACCAATCGCCGATGGCGCCTGGGTAGCACCGCGGCGTACCGTCGGTGGTGTGAAGATCGCTGTGATCACCGGTGCTTCTCGTGGGCTCGGGCTCGCGCTCGCCCGCGAGCTCGCGTGCCGCGGCTGGTCGCTCGTGATCGACGCGCGCGGCGCGGAGGCGCTCGAGGCCGCGCGCAGGGAGCTCGCACAGACGACGACGGTGACCGCGATCGCAGGTGACGTCTCCGACGAGGGGCATTGCGAAGCGCTGGTCGCGGCTGCGGCCGGTCCGATCGACTTGCTCGTGAACAACGCGAGCGTGCTCGGCCCGAGCCCGCAGCCGCGACTCGCCGACTATCCGCCCGACGTGCTCGAACGGGTCTACCGCGTGAACGTGCTCGCACCGCTCCGGCTCGTGCAGCTGTCCAAGCCGGCGCGCGTCGTGAACATCACCTCGGACGCCGCGGTCGAGGCCTACGAGGGCTGGGGCGGCTACGGCTCGTCGAAGGCGGCGCTCGAGCAACTCACGAACGTGCTCGCCGCGGAGCACCCCGAGCTGAAGATCTACACCGTCGATCCCGGCGACATGAACACGCAGATGCACCAGGAGGCGTTTCCCGGCGAGGACATCTCCGACCGTCCGCCGCCGGAGGAGAGCGTGCCCGGGCTGCTCGTGCTGATCGAGGGCGATCTGCCGAGCGGGCGCTACCGAGCCCGCGAGCTCGTGGAGATCGAGGCATGAGCGCCGCGCTCGCGTTCGAGCTTCCGGAGTGGCTCGAGGCGCACGCGCCGGCGGAGCGGCGCGACGACGTACGCATGCTCGTGGCGCATCGAGCCGGCGGCGAGCTCGCGCACGCACATTTCCGTGAGTTGCCGCGCTTCCTCCGCGAGGGCGACGTGGTCGTCGTGAACACGTCGGCGACGCTGCCCGCTGCGCTGACGGGCGAGCGCGCGAATGGCGAAGACGTGGACGTCCACCTCTCCACGCCGATCCCGGGCGAATCTGAGCGCTGGGTCGTCGAGCTCCGTCGTCACGCCGCGCCGTTTCGCATCCACCAGCCGGAATCGATCGCGCTGCCGGCCGGCGCGTGCGTGCACCTGCTCGCGCCGTACCTCACGGGGCCGCGGCTGTGGATCGCGCGGCTCGAGCTGCCCGTCCCGCTGCTCGCGTACCTCACCGAGCACGGCAGGCCGATTCGCTACCGCTACGTCCCCAACGAGCACCCGCTTGCCGAGTACCAGACGATCTTCGCGTCGGAACCCGGCAGCGCCGAGATGCCGAGCGCGGGGCGGCCGTTCACGCACGAGCTCGTCACGGAGCTTGCGCGACGCGGCGTTCTCGTCGCGCCGATCACGCTTCACACCGGCGTCTCCTCGCCCGAGGAGAACGAGCCGCCGTATCCGGAGCGATTCGCCGTTCCCGCGTCGACCGCACGGCTCGTCAACGCCGTGCGAGGCTGGGGCGGTCGAGTCGTCGCGGTCGGGACGACCGTCGTACGCGCGCTCGAGACCGCGGCTCGCGCCGACGGCACGCTCGAGCCCGCCGAAGGGTGGACGCACGTCGTGATCACGCCGCAGCGCGGGCTGCGCGCGGTCGACGGCCTGCTGACCGGCTGGCACGAGCCCGGCGCATCACATCTGCAGCTGCTCGAAGCCGTCGCGGGCCACGACGTGGTCGCGCGTTCCTACAGTGCCGCGCTCGACCGTGGTTACCGCTGGCACGAGTTCGGCGATGTTCACTTGATCCTGCCCTGAGTTAACGTTACGAGCGTGACGAGTCGCGTCGTGGTCGAGCGCGGAGAGGCACGGGCGACGAAGGCGCTCGTCGGCGACTTCGAGGTCCAGCTTCTGACGTTCGCACCGCGGCACCGCATCCCCGCGTTTGACTTCGAGCACGGCTACCTCGCGATCGTCCTGGACGGCGCGTTGGTCAAGACGTTCGCCCGTGAGACGTTCTCGCTTGGGCGTGAGACGCTGGCATCGCTTCCTGCGGGAAGCCGTGCACACGACTGCCTTCGGCCCGTCTGTGACGCGCGTTGTTTGCATCCGCGGGGCTCCTGTCAAGAGGCTGCGTCAGCTCCGCGCCCCCGTCGCTTCGGCGCTCGCGCGCCGGTTGGCTCTCGAGCTTCGGGCCGGCGACCTCGGCTGGGAGCTCGCTGCCGAAGGGATCGTCCTGCAGTTGCTGGCCGCCATGGGACGGGAAGCCGCAGGCGCCGAGCGCGCGCCGTGGGTGCGCGAGGTGCGCGATCTGCTCCACGAGCGTGTGCCCGACGCGCCCGGCTCGCTGACCGAGCTGGCGGCGTTCGCCGGTGTGCACCCGGCCCACCTCGCGCGCTGCTTCCGGCGCGAGTTCGGTCAGAGCGTCGGCGAATACGGGCGGGTGCTGCGGCTCGAGTGGGCTGCGGAGGAGCTCGCGCGCGACGATGCCCGGCTCGCGGACGTTGCGCTCCGCGCCGGCTTCGCCGACCAGAGCCACTTCACCCGCCTGTTCCGCCGCCACACCGGCGTGACGCCTGGGCACTACCGGGAGCTCGTCAGGGACTGACCTGCAGGTTCCCCCGCTCGACGAGGAACGGGAAACGCACGGGCGGATGGTCGTCGCAGTACTGCTGCGCGGCCCCCGCACCTCCGGCGCCGATCGTGGACGACATGTCTGCCGCCTCGTTCGCGCCCTCGCCGTTGTCCTGCGCCTAGAACCACATGTCGAGTCCGACCAGCGATGCGCGCGAGCTGTCCTCGATGATCCCGCCGACCCACACGTGGTTGTCGACGATCACGGCGCACGTGAGGTAGCCGCTCACCGTCAACTCCACGCCGTCACGGACCTGCGTGTAGTCGTAGCGCCCGTACAGGGTCCCGTCGTCGTGCAGCTGCACGTTCCACGTGAACGGGCCGACCTCGAAGACGCTGCCCGCCGCGGTGCCGCTGAACCAGTAGCCGCCGCTCGCGGACTGGACGACGCCGTTGTCGTTCGCCGAAGCGGTCGTCGCCAGCGCCGCAGCCACAACCACGATCGCAAAGAGCCGCCTGATCATTCCCACTCCTCTCGTCGGTGGGCTCAACGTAGGCTGGTGCCTGCGCGATGTCTTGAACGAAACGAGCGCGTGGAACGCGCGTGATCAGGCGTGGAAGGCGGCCAGGCGCTCGCCTTCCTCGTCGAGCTCGCGTCGTACGGCGCGCGGGATCTTCTCGAACGGCTCGAGCACGATCCTGTCCTGAACGAACTTCCAGGTGCCGGCGACGCGCCCGTCGACGAGGAAGGTCGGGAATGATTGCGGCGCCGTCGTCCTAAAGATGATCTTCCTGTATTCCTCGTCGAGGATGCCCGTGCGGCGCGCGTGCGCGAGCAGCGTCGCGTCGAACGTCGGCAGAAAGCGGACCGGGGCGGACGTATCCGGGTCGGGGAGGGGCGCGCGCGGGACGTCGAGCAGCTCGTTGCCAGTCTCGTCGCGGAACGTGCGTAGCGTCAGCCTGTCGAGCACGGGCTTCAGCCACTTCGGCTGAACTCCCGTAAACGACGTGATGTTCTTCGCCGTCGCCGGGCCGAACGCGCCGAGGTAGCGCTTGACCAGAAGCGTAAGACCCGCGTCGTAGTCCGCGTTATCGGGGCCGACCCAGTCCTCTGACAGTCCGAACAGGTTCGCGCGGCGCTGCTCCCAGGTGCCGCACGGAGGCACGCGCACGAGGTCGAGCCACGGTCCCGCGGCACCCCAGCTGCGGCCCGTGATCTTCGCGATCTCCTCCTGTCGCAGCGGACCCTCTCGAAGCAGCGCGCGCATCTTGCGCGCCGCCTTCTGCAGCTCGGAGGCAGTCGGTCGTGGCCGCCGTACCCTGAGCCACCACTCGCGCTGCGGCTCGCGAATCGCCGCCATGAACGGCCAGTAGTCGCGCCTCGGGACGAGGTGGATCGTCGAGCGCATCAGCGTCGCCTGGATCACCGAGCGCTTCTCCAGGGCGCGCGTCAGGTCGTCTCGCTCGAAGCCCTCGAGGCACGACCAGAGCCGGATGTAGCCGCTCGGCGCGTACTGGTTCTGGATCCCGCAGATGCGCTCGAGCGCGCGCGGGATCGGCAGCTGCACGCGCTCGAGCAGGAGCTGGCGCGCGAGCAGGGCGCGGTTCAGCTCCCGTTGGGTCAGCACGCGCTCGGCCATCGCGGGAAGAATCCTGCCGATGGCGATCGTCGATCCCAAGGTGGAGGCGTACGCCGAGGCGCACACGACGCCGGCCGACCCGCTGCTCGCACGACTTGCCGAAGAGACGCAGGCGACGCTTCGCTCGCCGCAGATGCTGACGGGAACCGTGGAGGGCCGCTTTCTCGAGCTGCTCGTCCACGGCCTTGGCGCGCGGCGCGTGCTCGAGATCGGCACGTACTCCGGTTACGGCGCGCTGTCGATGGCCGCCGGCCTACCGCCGGACGGGAGGATCGACACGTGCGAGATCGACGAGACGCACGCAGAGGTCGCGCGCCGCTACGTCGCGGAGGCGGGCTATGAAGACCGCGTCACGGTGCACGTCGGGCCGGCGCTCGACACGATCGCGCGCCTCGAGGGCGACTTCGACTTCGTCTTCATCGACGCGGACAAGGGCAACTACGTGAACTACTACGAGGCCGTCCTCTCGCGCCTCGCGCCGCGCGGCCTGATCGCGGCGGACAACACTCTGTGGAGCGGACGCGTGGCCGACGACGACGAGGGCGACGAGGACACGCGCGCGTTGCGCGAGTTCAACGACCGGATCGCGAGAGATTCGCGCGTCGTAGCCGTGGTCCTCACCCTCCGCGACGGCGTAACGCTCATCCGAAAGGCGGCCTGGGTTCCCTCGCCCGGGGCAGGCGAGGCCCGCGCGCGCGTCTAGGGTGAGACTGCCGCCATGCGCCGCCGCGTCCTGATCGCCGCTCTGCTCCTCGCCCTGACGCTCGTGGGCGCGGCACTCGCGCGCGACCCGCGCGCCGAGCAAGTGCGGCTGAAGCCCGCCGACGTCGCGCTCGCGAACCGGATCGCGCTGAAGACGGCGGACCTCGGAGCAGGCTGGAGCAAGCAGGCGATCCCGGCGGGCGAGGACTCCGGAATGAAGTGCCCCGAGGTGGATCCCGACTTCTCGAAGTTCACGATCACCGGCAAGGCCCGCAGCGCGTTCGTCGAGCAGACGACGACACAGGTCCTGTCGAGCATCGAGGTCTACGAGTCGCGGAGCGACGCCGTCGGCGACTTCCGCCTGGGCGCCAAGCCCCAGCTCGCCAAGTGCCTGCGCCGCGAGATCGAACGCGAGCTGTCGAGGACGGGTTTGCCGATGCGTGTCGCCTCGGCACGCGTCGTCCCCGCCCCGCGCGTCGGCGAAAACCGCATCGCCTTCCGCGTCGTCGCCAAGATCGAGACGCCCGCAGCAAGGGCGAGCATCTACGCCGACGTGATCGCCTTCCAGCGCGGCCGCTCGATCGCCGTCCTCTCGTTCACCGCACCCTTCAAGCCGTACGCGCAGGAAGCCAAGGTCGCAGTGGCCGTGGCGTCCCGGATGCGCTAGGGCGCGGCTACACTGTGCCCCTCGCGGGGCTATAGCTCAGCTGGGAGAGCGCCTGGATCGCACCCAGGAGGTCGCCGGTTCGAGTCCGGCTAGCTCCATGTCGAAGAGCCCGCAAAGCGGACACGACGTCCGGTCTTTGCTCCGGCTCGCGGACGAGGCTGAACGGCAAGCGGTTCGCGGATTACGCGCGGGCCGCGAGTCGCCATTCGGGCGAGCCGGGCTTAACCGCCCTTCCGAGGAGAACGCACCGCCGCTCCGGGATTGCGCGTGGCCGTCTGCCCGCTGCCAGCTCTGCGAACAAGAGCTCCAGATCGTGGCGGAACTAGACTTCCTGCGGCCGCGGTGGGTTGGGCGCCCATGGCGCGCGCAGCTCGAGCGTCGCCCGCTCGAAGCCGACGACTTCCTCGAGATAGACGAGACGGAGCGTCGACCGCGCGCGCTCTCGCAGGTGATCGCAGAACGCGATCGCCTCCTCGCGAAAATACAGCGAGCGCGGGGTCCGCGTACGCCAGAAGTCGCGGAGCTCCCGCGCCAGACGCTCGTGGCCGAGCAAGGCGCACGTCATTTCATCAGGAGCGCCTTGCTGAGCCGCCAGCCGTCGTGCAGCGTCCGCGTGATCTCGAGCCCGGCGTCCGACGCCACCGCGACGACGCGCCGCCGCTCGAGTGCCGTCAGGTCCGCGTCGAGAGCCGGCTCGCCCCGCGCCCGCACCTCGTCGCGGAAATCGCCGTCGACCAGCAGCCGCGCGAGCGCCGCCTGGAATGCAGTCTGGGTCACGCCACCGGCTGCGGGGCCGGCTGATGCCGGAGCCAGCCGCCTTCATCCGCTCGAGCTCCGCCGTCAGGCGCTCCGGGCCGAGCGGCTCGTACCACGAGCCAAGCAGCTCGAAGACCATCCCGCCGACGTTCGGGCACCGCGGCAGCGCCCATTCGAGTAGCTCCCACACGGGCTCGGGCGTCGCGCCGGAATGGGAGTCGAGGTACCAGCCGTCGTACTCGAGTCCCCCGCCGAGGTGAAGCTCAACCACGCGCTCCAGTTCGAGCCGCTCGAGGAACTCCGTCGGGTCGAGCCCGTGGTTTCGGCTGTTCACGTACAGGTTGTGCAGGTCGAGGAGCAGGTGGCAGCCGCTCAGCTCGCTCAGCTGGTTCAGGAAGTCGGGCTCCTCCAGCTCCGCCTCCGGAAGGTCGAAGTAGTAAACGTTGTTCTCGAGCAGAAGGAGCGCCGGCACGCGTCGCCGCACCTCTGCGACGCGTCCCGCCAGCAGCTCGAGCGTCTCCCAGTCATACGGGAGCGGCATCGTTACCCCGACGTTCAACTCGCCCCCGTCGATGTGCTCGGCGACGTTGTACGACAGGTGCTCGCTGTGCCACGGGAACTCCAGCCGGTCGTGCCACCGCGCGAGCTGGTCGAGCTGATCGAGGTTGAAGCTGTGCGCAGTACCAATCGAGAGACCGATCCCGTGCGGGATCACCGGCCGCTGCCGGCGAACGCGCTCGAGGAACGCGATCGCGGCCGGATCCTCGACGTACCGCGGCTCGGCGCCAGGGCCGAGGTCGGTCCAGACGATGTCGGGAACGATCTCGACGAAGTCGAGCGCCGGTGGCGCGTCGAGTATGAACGGCCCCAGGGCGTCCTGGTAGGCGAGCCCGACCCCTAGCTTCGGGACAGCTGCGGTGCCGGCGGCACCGTTCTTCATCGTTGGCTACCGCCCGAGCTGGCGGATCGCGGGGTTCTCGAAGACGAAGCGATCGAGCCCGGAGAGGCACGGTTGGCAGCCGCGTGGCAGCCCGGGCAGCTTCGGCAGCGTGAGCACCTGCTCGAGCGTCTTCACGATCTCGTCGAACTTCGCGTCGTGCGCGATTGAGACCCTGATCTCCGCGTAGGCGGGGACGCGCTTCTGGGGTGTTGGCGGCATAGTCGCTCCTTCGGTCGGTTAGGACACCTGACTCGCGGCCGCAGCAACCCCTGGCGGCGACCTAAGACGGCTGCCGCTCCGGAGTCAATCGCTGCGTGCCGACGAGGCAAAGCGCGCGCCCTCTTTGCACCAAGTCGTCGAACAAGCGACGGGGCGCTGAGGTCAGCGCCGCTTCCCATTCTCGTTCGGGGCGCGCGGGACCTCAGGTGGTCGGACGTCGGTGAGGCTCGCGCGCCTCGGCGTCCGGCGCCGCCAGAGCCAGCAAGACAGCGTCGGCGAACGTGAGCGCGCGGCCCTCGGCGCGACCCCGGTCGAACTCGGGTCCGGCGAGTTCGCGAATTCGGCCTTCACAAGTCTCGCGGTGACGACGCCAGCGAACAGTGGGTTTTCGCTATCCGCAGACGCCCGAGACTGCTGCCGATCTCGTCCCTTCGAAGTGACGGCAAGCCGTCACTTCGCGCCCGAGAGCCGTCCATGGACGACGAACTGATCGAGTAAGTCCAACGTCGGGCGCTCGCGGCAATCGTGAACGCGAGAAACGGCATGGCGCGGACGCTCGACGACGAGCGTCCGCGCACACCACCGCAGTGGCAGTTGCGTGTTACGAGGTCACGCCGGACTTGCCGGCGGCAACGTTTCCTCGCCACGCGCCCGTTTCGCGGCCACGATCTTCGATCATGTCCTTGAATCGCCGCAGATCGCCGCGCACTCTCTTGCTGTCAAGCCCGGCCGCGGATCCAATCGCCTCGCGGACTCCTTCTGCGCTGTAGCTCATCGACAGCTCGATCCGCGTCCGCGACGGCGCGAGCTCGTCGAAGGTGACGTTACCGCGCGTCGCCTTGCCATCTTCGCTGATCCAGCTGATCTGGCGATCCGGGTGCTGCTCAAGGATCTTCGCGTCCCACTCGGCCTCCTTGCCCGCAACCGTCGCGACCCAGTGCAGGCGTGTGTCGTCGAGCTGCCGGACGCTCTCGACACCCTCCATAAAGCGCGGGAACTCTTCGAATTGTGTCCATTGGTTGTACGCCGTCGAGACCGGCACCTCGACGTCGATCGACTCCCTGATCGTGCGAGGGCCGGGCCTCAGACTTGACGCCGCGTCACTCAGCAACTTCCGCGTCTTCGGAGCTGCGGCGACGGCGGACGCTCCGCCGGCCAGCACGATCGTGGTGCGAAGCTTGTGACTGCGCTTCTTCTCGATCCGCGCGCGCGCCTTCCGCAGGTGCATCGCCATCTCTCTCAGCTCTTTGCGAAGTTCTTCGTCGGCAGCGAGGCGGTTCAGCATCCCGACGAGCCCGATCCGGCGTTTGACCCGGTTCCGTGCCTCGGCGCCGTGCCGAACGGCCGACGCTAGCTCCTTGCGGAACTTCCGGTCCTGTGCGAGCTCCGTCGCCACCGCGGCGCCCGCGTCCGCGTTCTTCTTCAGGCGTTTTGTCTTGGTTTCTCCGAACATGTGGATCCTCTCTGCTCGTGATTCATACGCCCAGGTCGAGGACAGGCGCGACGATTCGAGGGTCGCGCCTGTCCCAGTGGCTGCTCTCGTCTCAGGCTCGGAGCCCGCGTCCCCTGCCGACGACCATCCGGTAGATGACGAGCAAGATGATCGCGCCGATGATGGCTGTCAGCCACGTCGAGATGTCGAAGAACTCGTCCAGCGGATCGGCGTCGAAGATCGCGCCCGCGAGGAAACCGCCGAGGAGCGCTCCGACCACGCCGATGACCGCGGTGACGATGAATCCGCCCGGGTCGTCGCCCGGCAGGAGCGCCTTCGCGATAGCGCCCGCGAGCAACCCGAGGATGATGAACGCGATGATCCCCACGGTTTCCTAGAGGACGCCGCGGTCGGAGGTCATGGCACCGCGACCGTAGTAGCTGCCGACGCTGTCGCGGTAGTCCGCCTCGCGGTAGCGGTCTTGATCGAACTCCGGGCTGTCCTTGATCTCGTCCTTCGTCCGATTGACGTAGACCTTTTCCTCGTCGAGATCAACGGTCTCGATCACGCCGGCCGGTAGCAGCACCTTCTTGCCGAAGATCCACGGGCCCGTATCAACGACGATGTAACTCGCACCGACGTCGTCGCTGGCCTCGTCGATCTTGCCGATGCCGCCGTCTTTGGCCTCGACCTCGTAGCCGACCAGGCTCGCGCCCGACCAGGTCGAATCCCGGTACCTCCACATGTCAGTAGTCGCCACGTCGACCCCTCCGTTCCTCGATTGTTAAGACCGCCGAGGGGTACCCAAGCGTGACCCCGCGTAATCGGAAGGCCTTGCGGCCGCCGTTTGCGAGTGCTGCCGAACAGGAGCGTGAGCTCCCGTGTATGTCGCAGAGCTGCTCGCCCCGTGGTCAGCCGCAATTACGCGTGTTGCAGGGGTTTGTGGCTCGCGGCGGGCACAGTTCGGGCGTCTGCGGGCATCGTTATCGCACCTAGGAGGTCGCCGGTTCGAGTCCGGCTAGCTCAATCGAGTTGTCCTTTGACCAAGACCCGTAGTTAGCCGCGACGGGCAAAGCGCGCCGCGGCGGCCCGTTCTTAGGATGGGCGGGTGGCGGTTGGTGAGGTGCCCGCATCGGGATTGGACTATCTCGCTCTGGCTACGAAGCTCCTGCGCCGTGCGCGTCTGGCGGACGAACAGGCGGGGCTTTGGGAGGTCGCTGATCTGCAGTGGTGGTGGCGCACGCCTCGGCGGTCGGACACGATCGATCAAGTGTTTTGGATCGATGACGCCGGGCCCGTCGCCGGCGTCGTGCTGACCGATTGGAATCGAACATGGGGCTGCGATCCCATCGTCGTCGCCGGTGTCTCGACCATTCCGCTCACGACCGTCTGGCGGCGCCCGTCGAAGCGATCGTCGACTTGCGGCTCGTTGCGGTCGAAGTGCTCGTCCGCGACGACGACGTCGAGCTGCCGGGCCTGCTGGCCGCCGCCGGCTTCGTCGCCGACGACGAGCGGTCCGGAATCACCTGGATGGACGCGAAGGACCGGCCCGCCTTGGCCGCGCTCCCGGAGGGAATCGTGGTGGTCACCGCGCCCAGGACACGACCAGGCCACACCCGATGCGGCGACGAAACGGCGAACAGGTCGAGGCGCGCCTGCGCCAGTGCGCGCTTTACGACCCGGAACTCGATCTCGCAGTCGAGACTGCTGACGGTCAGGTCGCCGGTTACGCGCTCTTCTGGTACGACCCCGTAACTCGCGTCGGGCTGGTAGAGCCCATGCGCGTGGAGGATGCAGACCAGCGGCGTGGTCTAGCCCGCGCACTGCTCACGGCGGGTCTGGATCGGCTGGCGAAGCGAGGCGCGCGCCGGCTCAAGGTCGGCTACGCCAACGACGCGGCGCGCGCGCTCTACGTCGGCGCCGGATTCCGCGTCACCTCGACCAGCAGGTCGTACAAGTGGGTGAAATCGACGGGGGCGGCTTGAACCCACCAGATCCTCGATTGGCGGTTTTGCCGGCGCGACCGCTGGGGTTAGGTCTTGAATAACCCCTGTTACGCGCGCGGTCCTCTGCGCTCACGCATCGGCGCGTACGAGGTAGCCGAGCTGTACGAGCCGGTGGACGACGGGAACCGCCGCTGCCTCGTAACGTCGTGCGTCCTCGGCGTTGAGCTCCAGCTCCGCGATTCGACGCGCGAGCGCGTCGCGGAGCGGCCGGGTGCCGTCGAGAAGGGGGACGAGCTGCGCCGTGTGCACGTCCAGGCCCGTTCGGAACCCGAGGCCCTCGTTGAGCGAGAGCACGGTCGCCTCGAGCTCCGTGCGCCCGTAGCGGCAGGTCATCGTCTGTTCGAGGCGGTGTCGTTCGACGAGAGCGAACCGCGCGTCGAGCAGGCGACGCTCATCTTCGAGCTCCTCCAGGTAGTCCTGCGCGTCGAAGACACGGAGCACGTGCTCGCTCGCCTGCTCGAGGCGGTCGAGCGAAACGCGGTCCCTGCGCGTCCAGTTTCGTGTGCCGGTTCGCCTCCGCAGGATGACCGCGCCGTGCGCGATCGACTCGATCCCGAGGTCGACCAGGTAGTCGAGCCATCGCGCGAGCGCTTGGCGGTAGCGCTCGGGAGTCGCGTTCGCGGCCGGCTTCAGCCACTCCGCAGCGTGCGTGACCGGGTCGTCGCTGCCGAAGTAGAGCAGCCAGGCGTCGCAGCCTCGGCCAGCGACCCAGTCGTCGAGCGGGCTCCACCAGTCGCCGGGCGAGTGCGCCCAGCTGATCAGGATGTGCGCGAAACCGTCCTCGCGCAGGAGGTCCGGCACCTGCTGGACGACGTTCCGTGAGACGGTGTCGCCCGGCAAGCCGCTGTCGCGGTATGCGTACTGCGCCTCCGGCGAGATCACGTACGGTGGGTTGCACGTGACGAGGTCGAACCGCTCGCCTTCCACGGGCTCGAAGTAGCTGCCTGCTCGGAACTCGATGTTCGAGGCGTCGTTGAGGCGGGCGTTGAGGGCGGCGACTGCGAGTGCACGCGCGTTGACGTCGGTCGCGACCACAGCATGGGAGTGACGCGAGGAGAGCAGCGCTTGAATCCCGTTCCCGGTGGCGACGTCGAGCGCCCGCGCCACGCTCCGGCGCACCGTCAGTTTGGCGAGCGTGACTGACGGCGGGTGGATACCTGCCACCCAGTCGGGGCCGGTCGGGCCGTCGGTGTCGCGGTCGGAGGCCATCAGGAGGTCGCCGTGCGGAACGAGCTTGAGCGTCGCGCGAACGCCGCCGTCGGAGGCCTCCAGCCACCGCGAGCGCTCGAGCGTCTTGAGCGCGCCGGATCCGAGCACCGTCTCGGCTTGACCCGCGGTGACCGGGAGGCCGAGCAAGAAGAGCTTCGCGAGGATCGAGAACGGATCGCGCTGTGGGAGGCGGCGCACGTGCACCTCGACGTCCGACGGAGCGAAGGACATGCGCCCGCCGCCGAGTGTCTCCTCGATTCTCTCCGTCGTGTAACCGGCCTCGACGATGCGCGCACGCAGCACTTCGAGCGCATCGAGGTCCTGGAGCGGCGGGTCCGCGCCGCTCATGTCCGCGACTCGCGCCGCGGCGTCAGACCTTGACGTTCTTCGACAGGTCCCAGCCGGCCTTGAACACGTCCGCGGCCGCGCCTCGAGGGCTCTGCGCCGTGTACTCGAGCGCGATCTTTCCGAAGTTGAACCCGATCATCTCATCCGGCGCCTCCGCGCCTCCCGTCTCCTGGAACGACGTGATCAGCACGTCGGTGAACTTGATCTTGAGGTACTCGAGCTGTCCTTTCCCCGCCTTCCGCGCGGTCAGGTACGCCTCCTTGATGTGCTTCCCGCTCGCCGCTGCGAGGAAGAGCTGTGAAGAGGCCTTGTTGACGCGGGTTATGAAGTTGAAGCTCTGAAACTCCGCGCGCCCGGCACCGGCGCCTCCGCCCCTGCCCTCGGACCGCGTCAAGCCCCAGCTGAACGAGGCCAACTCGATCTCGTCCTTGTGCTTGCGATCGGTGCTTTCGCCGGCGATCCCGTCGACCTTCAGGAAGTAGTCGGCCACTACGCCTCCCGTCGTCGCGTCCTCAGCGAACACTTCGGCTGCCGCGCGCCGCATCGACTCTAACCGATTCTTGTACGCGGCGAGCCATCTGCTCGACATGAAAGAATCTGTCCCCGGTGAGCGTCCCGACGATTGGCGTCTCGGACGGTGACGTGACCGCGACGCTCTTGGTCGCGACGTCGCTGCTGTCCGACAAACGGCCCTCACCGGAGCTTCAGTCGTCCGAGTTGTCGACCTCGGACGCCGAACCGTTCGAGATCGCGAGCCCGGAGCTCACGCTCGTCAATCCCGAACTGGCGGATAAGGCAAGCGCTCGGCTTTGAGCTACGGCGACGAACATCCGGCCGAACGTCGGAACACTCCTTTCCAGGCGGACGGGTCGGCGCTGGAGGCGCGAGCTGACAAGATTCCGGTGATCAGCCCCGAGCTTGCGCTCGTCGATCCGGTTCTCGCCGAGTGGGCACGGACCCGGCTGCCTGACCCGCCGTACGTGCAGTCGGTCCGTCGTAGCGAGCCCGCGCCCGTGCGCGTGGAGCTTGCGGACGTTCTCCCAGCGGAACACGTTTCCGCGCCTACGTTCCCAGACGGCGGGCAGGCAGCAGTCCCCGCGTCACCGCAGGCAGAGTGGACACCCGCACGCCTGTGGGAAGCCACCGAAGCGCGTCAAGCGGCAGAGCGTGCGGCAGCCGCACGCGAACGGCGGATCCGACGGGTGGTGCGCGGCGCGGCGCGCGCAGCGAGTCTCGCTGCCGCGGTGGTCGCCTTTGCCGCTGCCGGATTCTTTGCCAGCGGCGCGCTTCATCCTCACAGCCGATCGGCTCCGGTCGTGTTCAACGTTCCGGGGCAGACGGCTGCAGCTCCCCAGCCGGCTGCGCCAAGCAAAGCACAGGCCACGAGCTCGACTTCCGTTCCTCCTCAACCCGCAGGCACAGCCAAGCGGGCAACGCCGACCGCACCACAACCTGAGCCTCGCACGTTCGCGTGGGTGCCGGTGGCAGGCGCCGCGTCCTATGAGGTGGAGTTCTTCCGCGCCGGTCGCCGCATCTTCGCCGGCAAGACGATTCAGCCGCGGCTGACGCTTTCCGCGCGCTGGACCTACCGCGGTCGCAAGTTCCGACTTGGGCCGGGTGTGTACCAGTGGGACGTATGGCCGATCTACAAGTCGGCCACCGGCTCACGCCGCGGGAAGCCGGTCGTGCAGTCGAAGCTGACAGTTACCGGCTAGATCTCGCGGCCCAGCTGGCCGACCCGAAGACACCGGGCACGGGCCCCGTGTGCAAGGGCCGACGGCTGGTTCGTGCTGAACGCGCGCGAGGCACGCTGGAGCCGGTGGGAGGGGTCTCGGCTACGGCATGGGTTTCCAGGGAGACATCGACTTCCCGCAGATCGGCATCGGCATCGCCGTCCTTGGTCCGGGCGAGCCGATGGCGATGTAGCGCTACGGCGGCTGGTTGGACGGCGGCAATCGGCACTAAGCGGCCTCAGGCCGCGTCTCGGATCCTTTCCAGGCCGTCGAGGATCAGGTCGAGCCCGAACTCGAACTCGCTCGGTTCGTCAGGGCCGGGCTTAGCGAGGTGCTGTTCGGCGTGCTCGATGACGTACGGGTACTGGTCGGCGGGGATCTCGCGGAGGAAGTCCTCGGCCAGGTCCAGGAGCTCCTCCCTGGTATCGAACGGGAAGTTCACCTGCCAAAGCGTAAATCCGGTGATGTGGCTGTCCAGGGCGTGATACGCGTGATGTGTCAGGTCGGGCGAGAAGCCCGCTTCCCGAAGTGTTCCGAGGAGCAATTCCATCCAGCGCAAGCGCGCGGGACTCATCCTGGGTGTCGCCATCATGAGGCTGCACGCCCAGCGGTGGCGCAAGAGAACGTCGTGAGCCGAGATCGCGCTCTGACGTATCGCCGCCTTCCAGTCCGCTCCGTTGGAAGGCACCTCCATCTCGCTCGCGACGATCTCGACGATGCCGTCCCGGATGTCGTCCTTGTTGGCTACGTGGTTGTACAGCGACATCGCCTGAACCCCGAGCTCCTCGCCGAGCTTGCGCATCGTGAGTGACTCGAACCCGCCTTCGTCGGCAAGGCGGATGGCAGCGCGCAGCACCCGGTCCCTGCTCAAGGGGACACGGGGCTCAGCGCTCGGATCCGTTCGCGTAGCCATCTCCCCTCGTAACGTACAAGGTAAGTCGGCGCTTGACAGACTTACGGCGTACGTTTACCTTCCTCCATACGCTTACAACGTACGTCTCCAGCCAGAGGAGAGCGATGACTGTCACGACGCCGGCTCAGAAGACCACGATGAAAGCGATCGTCTACCACGAGTACGGCTCACCCGATGTCCTCGATCTGCGAGAGGTCGACAAGCCGGTCGTCACGGACGACGGCGTGCTGGTACGCGTTCACGCGGCTTCCGTGAACCCGGTCGACTGGCACACGATGACGGGCTCGCCGTACCTCGTGCGCTTGCAGGCCGGACTGCGCAAGCCGAAGAGCGAACGACTGGGTATCGACTTCGCGGGGACGGTCGAAGCGGTTGGCAAAGACGTCACCCAGTTTCGAGCAGGCGATGAGGTGTTCGGTGGGAGAAGCGGAGCTTTCGCCGAGTACGTGTGCGTTCGCGACGCAATCGCGCCGAAGCCGGCCAACCTGACCTTCGAGGAGGCGGCGGCGGTGCCGCTGGCGGCGATCACCGCGTTGCAGGGGCTCCGCGACAAGGGTCAGGTTCGGCCGGGCCAGAAGGTTCTGATCAACGGCACGTCGGGGGGCGTGGGCACGTTCGCCGTGCAGATCGCCAAGTCGTTCGGGGCGGAGGTAACCGGCGTCTGCAGCACGAGGAACGTCGACATGGTCCGGTCGGTCGGCGCAGACCACGTCATCGACTACACGCAGGCGGACTTCACCCGAAGCGAGCATCGCTATGACCTAATGCTCGACATCGGGGGAGGTCGGTCGTGGTCTGATTGCAAGCGAGTGCTAAGCCCCAACGCGAGGGTCGTCCTCGTCGGAGGACCGAAGCCCAATCGTCTGACCGGGGTGTCGCTGAGTCACTTGGTCAGAACGCGTTTGGCTTCATTGGGCAGGGGGCGAAAAGTGGTTCTGTTCCTAGCGAAGCTGAACAAAGAGGATCTCGGGGTCTTGCGCGAGCTCCTCGTGGCCGGGAACGTGACGCCGGTCATCGACCGACGGTACGAGCTGAGCGAGGTCCCCGATGCTCTCAGGTATCTCGGAGAAGGACACTCGCGAGCGAAGAACGTCATCACCGTCTGAGACGTACGCCGCGATAAGAGCAGTCCTCTACGACAGGTACGGCGTCACTGCGGTGTGCAACACGGCAAGACGTACGGTCGTCGGCTCGGGATCCCGTTCGCGGGTGCCCTGGCGGCGAGCGTTTAGTCGATCACGACTGCACTCGAACTCGCAGCCCTATCGCCCGAGATCTGCGACCTGGCCGACGAGCGGGACGATGAGCGCGACGTTTGTGAGCGTCAGCTGGCGACGCAGTTTGCGGTCGAGCGGCCACGTCGGCATTGCTTCGATGTCACGGTAAGAGGACTTCAGCTGCTCGAGCTGATCGCGAACCGCGGTGCGACGATCGTTGTCGAGATCCTGTTCGAGTGTCTCACGCGCGGCTGCGATCCCGGGACCCAGATCCCGATCTGCACGCTCGATGGCGTGTCGCTTCTGGGTCCTCATTTCTTCGTGCACGCGCCAGAGCGGAGCGACAAAGGCGGCAAGCTCGATAGCGATCGCGAGCGCAAGCAGCCACAGATACGACTCGCGCCAGCCGCCGTAGTAGCGATCCCACGCGTCATTCAGAAAGATCAGCGACCAGCTCAGGAGGAAGGCGGCCGGAATCGCGAGCAGGAGCGCCTGGTAGAGGTAGTAGTCGCCGAGCGGCTTCAATCCTGCCGCTCCATCGATATGGCCCGGCTTCGTCCGAAAGGAGATCTTGTGCGCGGCGAGTGAGCGCTGCACGAAGCTGCACGCGATCATGTGCCCGATCTTCCGCCCAACGAGCAAGCCCCCCGCGGCCCCAACAAGCGGCCCGCCGAGCGCAACAACAACGTTCCCCTGAATGCCGTTCGCTGCGATGAACGACGACGCAATCACAAGCGCGAGCGCGGCCCCCGCGTACCACGCCCAGCGCTCAGCACGCTCCTGAACCGCCGTATGCATCGAGTCAAGTCGCTCGCGTTCGATCCGCTGTCCGTCCGATTCCAGTGCTCCGCGGTCGGCGAGCCGCACGAGCATCTCGCGAAACCGTTCCGATTGACTGCGGGCGAGCCAGAGCCCAGCGATTGCGACTAAGCAGCCAGAAAGGAATAGCGGATCGTAGTCGCCGCCACCGCCGGAAGGTGCGTGGACCCCATAATCGCCGAGCCCCTTCACGGTGTCACGTTCGTAGGCGAGGAGGACGCCGACGACAATCGCCGTCAGCGCGATCGCACCGGCGGTCCCGTGGCGCCTTACGAGCCTGTTAGGTCCACCGCTACCTCGAAGGCGGGCGATCGAGCGAGGCTCAGTCCACGCAAACTCCGGGAAACTCCGTGGCAGGACATCGAGTGTATTCGTCGTGCCCGATCGAGCAAAGTCATGATGCGCATCCCGCTTGGTAGAGGGGTTCGGGCCCAGGCCGGGCGACGTCGCGCGCCGAGGCGCCGACGCGAGCTAGCCCCACTCCTTCCGACTGCCGCGATGCGCCTCGCTTGAAGTTGTGCTCGGCTCACGCTGAAATGAATGGGTGGCCGAGCGCGCGTCGTTCCTGGGCGACCCGCCCCTCACCGAGGAGGGCGCGGCGCGTTTCGAAGCAGACCGCGAGGAAGACGGCTTCGTCAACAACGTGACGCGCCTTTGGTGCTGGCGTCCGGATCTGCTCTCGGGGTTCGCAGCGCTGCGCAGCGGTCTCATGGCGTCTTCGCAGCTCACCAATCGGGACTGGGCTGTCCTCGTGACTGCGACGGCCGCAGAGCGGAACGACTCCTACTGTGCGCTTGCCTGGGGCGCTCGTCTCGCGAAGCTCGTCGGCGACGACGCGGCGGCGCGTGTCATCGCGGGCGTTCCGGAGCCGAGCCTGTCCGAGCGCGAGAGCGCCCTCGCGCGGTGGGCGCGCCAGGTCGTGCGGGATCCCAATGCCACGACAGACGGTGACGTCGCGCGGCTTCGCGAGGTTGGCCTCGGTGACCGGGAGATCTTCGAGGCGACCGCGTTCATCGCCTTTCGCCTCGCGTTCTCGACCGTCAACGACGCGCTCGGCGCGGCTCCCGACAAGCAACTCGCCGACGCAGTGACGCCGGCGGTTCGCGCTGCGGTGGACTTCGGCCGGGCCACCGTCGTCCGCACCGTCGAGCCTGTGACATCCATTGGTAGGACTCGCCCTTCGTGACTTCGAGAAACACGGCTAGGCAGCCAACAAGGGCCGCGGCTCCACCCTCCGCGGAGGTAGCGATTACGACTGCGGCACGCCGTGCTGGGCGACGATGCGGTCGTAGTTGAGCCGTAGCAGCTCGATCACGTCGCGGACGTCGTCTTGATCTTCGATCCTGCGCGAGCCGAAGCCGGGCTTGCCGGGAAAGACCGGGTGGTAGTCGATGCGCCGTTGCTCGAACAGGGTGGCCCAGATCTGCTTCGGAAAGCCGAAATGGGCGGAGCGGTTGCCGTGCAGGTGACCGATCTCGCGGCCGCCGACCTTGAAGGCGAATTCGCCGCGGGTGCCCGGGCCCGCCGTGACGCCCGGCCAGGAGGTGACCTCCTCGATGATCTGCTCGCTTGCCGTCTGCGTCGTCGTCATGAGATCGCTCCTTCGAGGTAAGGGATCGACCACACGGTACGTGCCGGCGGGGTACTACCCGCCATCGGGAATTGGTCCTAGGCCTCGCGATCAGATGGTGCTCGAGTAGGCATCTACGAAGCCTCGGCGCCAGCTGGGGTAGCGGAGTCGCCAGCCGAGCTCACGCTTTGCCTTCGCGTTCGACGCGCCACGGATCTCAGTCATCAGCACGACACCGACTTCGCCAGCCAGGAGCCGCCCGAGCCAGCCTGGCACGCGGCGGGGCGGTTTCGCGCCGATGGCCGCCGCGAGCGCAGGCAGCCACTCGCGGACCGGCGCTGGCTCGTCGTCGACAATGTTGTAGATCCCGGGCTCGCCGCGCTCGAGCGCGAGCACGGTCGCGGCGGCCGCGTCGTCGAGATGGACGAATGACCAGATGCCGCCGCCGTCGCCGACGATTGGGAAGCGGCGCTTGCGCACGAGCTCGAGCTGTGCATCTTGGGGCGAGCCGTACAGGCCGCCATAGCGGAGCGCGAGACCGCCCGCGTCCACCACCGTCTGCTCGAGCTGCCGCATCGCCGTGAGCGTCTCGCGCATGGCCGGCACCGGAGTCGGGTCGAGTGGATCCTCCTCCGTCTTGACCGGTCCTCCCTCGCGCGCGTAGGGCCAGCCCGCGAAGCTCTGCGCGACGATGCGGCCCACGCCCGTCTCCCGTGCGGCCGCGAGCAGAGCATCGGTGCCCTCTGTGCGGAGCCGGTTGGTCATTGCGAAGCTGCGGTCGAAGTGCTTGATGTCGCTCATGCCGGCGAGTGCCGTGCCTTGGTGGACGATCGCGTCCGGACGAGCGGCGGCGACGGCCTCCTGCACGGCGCCAGCGTCCAGGAGGTCGACGACCACAGGCTCTGCGCCCTGGGCGCGCAGGCGCTCGGCCTTGTCAGTGGACCGGGAGGTACCAATCACCTCGTGGCCGCGCTCGACGAGCTGGGGAACGAGGCGGGTGCCGATCGCCCCGGTAGCCCCTGCAACGAAAACTCGCATCGTGTTCTCCTTTCACGGACGCCCTCGTCGAATTGCTCGCTGCGGACGCGACCCTCTACGGCGACGGCGGCGGAAAGGCACCCTCCGTGCCCGTGCCACTGGTCGGCGCCGAGCGCATTGCGAAAGCGATCATCGGCTGGGGCCGACAGGCGCATGAGCGCGGCTTGGTGCATCGCGCTGCCCTCGTGAACGGCGAGCCCGGCGTGCTGTTCTACGACTCGGAAGGCCGGGCCGTCTGGGTCGCGGGACTCGAGATCGCCGACGGCGTGGTCGTCGCGATCAGGTCGGTCCTCAATCCCGACAAGCTCGCCCATGTTCCCGGGCGCTAACGACGTGTGAGCAGAGCACTCGCACGTTCTTCTTCGCGTGGTCGAGCCGAGATCCGCAGCAAGCGGAATTGTCCGGTAAGCGCGAGCTAGCTGCGCTCCTCTGTGCTGGCGCCTGCGAGTAGGAACGAGCCATCGCGCACGCCAACGACCTCGAAGAACGGGCCGCGCCCACTCTTCACCTGCCGCTGAACGTCGGCGGGCAACTCCTCAACAGCGAAGTCCTCGCCGATCAGCTTCTGCGCCGAGGCATTGATCAGAATCACCTGTCGAGTCCGATTCGCGATATCGCAGAGATTCGCGGCCGTATTCACAGTGTCACCAATCACAGTGATGTGCTGGTGTTGGCGATGTCCGAGGATCGCCTCGTATACGCGCCCGCTCGCTATGCCGATACGACTGTAGACATCTTCCACCGCGTATTCGAAGTTCAGCCATGATTGCTTGAGCGCCTCAAAATCCGTATTCATCTGGAATGCCGCTTTCACGGCTCTCGTAGCATGGTCAGAGTCCTGTGGATGCCGCGGAGCGAACCGCAGCATGATCCCGTCGCCCATGTACTTATCGACGGTGGCATCGTGACTGATCGCGATCTCAGATTGGCGCTCGAAGTACTCGTTGACGCAATCGATCGCGTCGGGGGCGGCTAATACCCGGAAGAGCCTCGACGAGGCGCTCAAGTCACAGAAGACGATGGTCTCCTCTTTGCCCTCCTGCTCTGCAGACAAGCCTAGGAGTTCGAAATTTGACTTCTCTCTGGTGAAGTCGGCAACCTTGTGGGCAAGCTCGTCCGCGATCTCCAGGGCGATCGCCTCGTCCTGACCGGTGAATTCGCGATCGTTTTCCTTATTGAGAAACTGGACGACGCCAATTGTCCCGCCCTCGTGGCGCAGCGGTACCGTCAGCATCGTGCGGGTCGTATGCGCGCCCTTCTCGTCCATACCCTCGAAGAATTCGGAGTCCTTTCTCGGGTCGGCCGAGTTATCAGGTCTTCCCGTTGCGAACACCTTGCCAGCCTTCCCCTTGTTGATCGGAAGCTTGCTATACCGGAGACTTGCCGCGGCGCGCCCGTAGATCGCGAGAAAAACGAAGCTTGAGGAGGGAGGCGGTCCGGGCACGAGCACTGAGCTTTCGGTCGCCTGCAAGAGATTCATCCCGCGGAGGAGCGCCGAATCGATGTCACTCTTTATGACCACGCCGCCCTTCCCTCGCTTCAAGTTCGAGAAGTCATGACTCAGGCTGTCGTAGCGAGCCTCAAGATCGGTGAAACGTTCTTTCTCGCGAGCAATGTCGGCTTCGTGCTTGCCTTGGAGGTCGGCGGTGCGCTCTTGCTGGCGGTTCAGATCACCCTCTAGCTCGGTGATTCGCGCTTGAAGCGGGGCCTGTGCGGCGAACTTTGTGTACGCAATGACTGCGCCGAGAATGCCGATAATGCCTCCAATTGCACCGATCAGTGCGCCGATTTCCACTATGCGATCAGGAACGCGCTGACTCGACGGGGTTATCCGGAGGCCAGAGAAACCCTCGTTCGCTCGCGTCGTTATTGGGGCCGAACGCCGTCACGTAGTGGACGCAAAATCCAAGGGGCTCCTTAAGTGCCGGCACCGACGCTACGACGCCGACACACCCAAGTCAAGACCGGCGTTGACCAGGTATTGACGCGCGCGCGGCGAGAGTTCTGCTCCCGTCTGTCCGTTGAAGTGTTGATTCAGCAGTGCCGCAGTTGGTGGCGGCCCTTTGCAGTCAAGTGCTGCATTGCTCGCGCCGGAAGAGCTCGATCGTCTCGCTGACGCCGACTTCGAGCGGTGTGGCCGGCGCGGGTCGGGCTTTGGCCTCGAACTCCTCGGGGAACGGGAGCTGCACGTCGTCGAACGTGATCTGCCCGGCCGCTTCGGGAGCAGCTGCCTCGATCGCTTGGACGACATCAGCCATGTGGACCGCGGGTCCGCCGAGGTTCGCCACGACGGCGCCATCGCCGTCGCTGCGGGCGGCGTCGACGAACGTTCGGGCTGCGTCCGGCGCGTAGTGGAACTGGGTACGCCCCCCGAAGGGGATGTGATACCCGTCCCCGCGCGCAGCGGCCTCCATCGCGAGCGTCGGCGCCGCTGTTACGCCCTGGTCGCGGCCGGGGCCGTAGACCACGTAGGGGCGCAGGCCGACGCTCGGTAGTTCGTCGTCGAGCCAGTAGATCCGGGCCGTGCCCTCGTTCGCTTGCTTGTGCACGCCGTAGTGCGTGACCGGAGCGCCGCGGGCATCCTCGGCGACCCACGCGCCGTCGGCCCGGTCGTAGACGGCCGCCGAGCTCGCGTAGGCGACACCGCGGATCCGATCGCGCCGCCGCTTGACCGCTTCGAAGACGTTGACCGTGCCGACGACGTTCACGTGCGCCCCGCGCGGCGGATCGGCTTTGACGAGCGGAATCAGCATCGCGGCGAGGTGGATGACGTTCGTGATCTCGTGTTCGTCCAGCGCCTGCTCGAGGGAGGCGAGATCGGTGACGTCGCCGCGCACGAGCGTCACACGAGCGACTTCGTTCGGCTCCATGATCAGCTCGAGCCGGCGCAGATCGGTGCCGAGGTCGAAGCCGACGACGCCGGCGCCCTCGCGCACAAGGGTGCGCGCCACCCAGGCCCCGACGCACCCGAGCATCCCGGTGATCAGGAAGCGCTCGCTCAAAGCAGCTCCCCCGCCCGCACGACGGGATTCGCCAGCATCCCGATCCCCGGGACGCGGATCTCGACTGTCTGGCCGGGCTCGAGGGTGAACTCGTCGGGAGGCACGAGGCCCGTACCGGTGAGGAGCACGCTCCCGGGCGGAACGGGATTGTCGCGGACGCAGAACGACGCGAGCTCGGCGAAGCTGCGGCGCATCCGCGCGGTCGAGGTGGACCCCGTGAAGAGCGTCGCGCCCTCTTTGCCGAGAACGCGGAGCTCGATCTCGAACGGCTCGTCCCAGTCGTCGGGGACGAGTACCGCGGGCCCGATCGCGCAGGCGCCCGCGTAGACCTTCGCCTGTGGAAGGTAGAGCGGGTTCTGTCCTTCGATGTCGCGCGAGGACACGTCGTTGCCGATCGTGGCTCCCAAGAGCCGGCCGCCAGGTCCCAGCACGAGACCGAGCTCCGGCTCCGGCACCGACCACGAGGCGTCCGAGCGCACGCCGATCGACGCACCCGGGCCGACGGTGCGGCGGCACGCCGCGTCCTTGAGGAAGAGCTCCGGCCGCTCCGCGTCGTAGACCAGCCCGTAGACGTCCCGGGCCAGGCTCTCGTCCATGCGCGCCTCGCGGCTGCGCTCGTACGTCACGCCCGCGCACCAGACCTCCGGCGGCTCGAGCGGGAGGAGAAGACGCCATGGCTCTGGAAGCACGAGCGCCTCGGCATCGAGCGCCACCACTTCACCAACGGGTTCCGGCCGCACTCCGTTGCCCAACAAGGCAACGACGTCGTCGCCGGGCAGCTCGAGGATGCTGCTCCCTTCGACGCGCCCGAGCCGGGGGCGCCCGTCAGGGCCTGCGAACCGGACGAATCGACGCCCGCTTGTCACTCCGCGGTAAACCCGCCGTCGACGGGAAGCGCGACTCCCGTGATGAACGAAGCGCTCTCGGAAGCGAGAAACAGCACCGCAGCTGCACACTCTTCGGGGCGCGCCAAGCGGCCGAGCGGCTGGGCCTTCTCCTGCTCCCTCCGCGCACTCTCCGGGTCCGGCAGTTGTTCGTTGAAGGACTGCACCATGGGCGTGTCCACGATCCCGGGACAGAGCGCGTTGACCCGGATTCCTTCGGGGGCCCAGTCGAGCGCAAGGGCGCGTGCCAGCTGGATCGCAGCCCCCTTCGTCGCCACGTAAACCGCGGAGTTTCGCTGCGCCACGAGCCCGGTCTTCGAGGCGACGATCACGAGGGTGCCGCCGCTGTCCGCCAGGTGGCGGTGCGCGGCCTGCGCGAGGTAGACGGGACCGCGCACGTTGACGTCGATCAGCCGGTCGAACTCGTCGTCGGTCGTGTCGTCGATCAGCTTCGGAAGGTTGATGCCGGCGTTGGCGACGGCGCAGTCCAACCGCCCGTGACGGCGCAGCGCTTCCTCGACGGCACGCTCGTTCGTCGACCGCTGCGCAACGTCGCCTCGGAGCGTCGCCACCGCGTCGCCGTGCTGTTCCGCGACGAGCGCGAGTCCCTCCTCGTCGACGTCGACGGCGACGACCTTCCAGTCGTCCGCCACGAATGCGTCCACGCACGCCTTCCCGATCCCCGCGGCGGCCCCTGTGACCAGCGCCACCTTCACGTCACGACGCCGATCGTCAGCAGGAGGTTCGCGTAGATGCGTTGCTCGCCCGTCGCGATCACAAGCGCGACGTCGTCGGAGCTCGCCGCCTCGTAGAAGGCGAACCGCTCGAGCGGTTCGAGGTCGACGCCGCCGAGCACTGTTCGGAACTCCTCCCAGATTTCGGGGTCCTCTTCCATCGCGTACGGCCCCGAGCGCTCCGGCCGCATCACCGCGGCTGCTTCGATCGGGATCGCGGAGGCCACGGCCGCGAGCGCCTGCACGCAATCCACGACGCCCGGTGACAGGTTCAGGCTAACCAGGGCCGCGCCGGGAGGTCGCTTCGTCGAGGCCGGGTAGTTCCCGTCGGCGATCAGGACCTTGGACGAATGTCCGGCGCGCCCCAGCGCCTCGAGGATCTGAGGATGAATCAAGCTACCCCTGAGCATCGCGAAGTCCGTAGAAGGCGACCGCGTTCTCTCCGTAGATCTTGGCCCGAGCGCGCGACCCGAGCTCGCCCAAGGCGCCGTCCAGCGCGTCCATCACGTCTCCGTAGGACGCGGCGAGCAGACACACGGGCCAGTCGGAGCCGAACATCAGCCGATCCTCCCCGAACCAGTCCAGGATGCGTTGCACGTACGGGACCAGGTCGTCCGGCTTCCACGCAGTCCAGTCGGCTTCGGTGACCAGGCCCGACAGCTTGCAGTAGACGTTGTCGAGTCCGGCAAACGGCTCCAGCGCGCGGGCCCATGTGTCCACCTCACCCTCGCTGATCCGGGGCTTGGCAGCGTGATCGATGACGAAGCGCAGGTCGGAATGCGCGCGGGCAGTCTGCAGTGCGGCGGGAAGCTCGCGGGCCCGAACGAGCAAGTCGTAGGCGAGACCCGCAGCGGCAAGCTCCTCGAGTCCGCGCTGCACGTCCTCGCGCAAGAGCCATGCCGGATCGGCTTCGTCGTGGACCTGGTGGCGAATGCCCACGAGGTAGCGCCCGCCCTCGCCGTTCCGCAGGTTGGCAACCACGCCGCCAACTCCGGGATCGGCCAGCTCGACCCAGCCGACCACCCCGGCCACGAAGTCGCTCTCGGCCGCGATCTGCAGGAGGTACCGGGACTCGTCGACCGACGAGATCGCCTGCACGACGACGGTTCGGTCGACCCGCCGCTCGGAGAGCACGGGCTCGAGATCCTGCGGGCCGAAGTTCCGGCGGATCGCCCGGAGGTCGTCTGTCATCCAGGGGTACTCGAAGCGCTCCAGGTCCCAGAAGTGCTGATGGCTGTCGACGATCACGCTCCGCTCAGCCGGCCGCCGCCGCCGTCTCTCTCCAGACCTCGCCGTCCGGGAACCCGTACCTCGCCAAGGTGTCGTCGTACATCGCGACGCAGTAGCCGGGTTCGGTCGGCACCCGGTACCGCCCGGACGCGACGACGACAGGTTGGAGGAAGTGCTCGTGCAGGTGATCGACGTACTCGACCGCCCTGTCTTCGAGTGACGCGCTGACAGCGATGTAATCGAAGAAGGCGTAGTGCTGCACGCACTCGCAGAGTCCGACTCCGCCGGCATGCGGACACGCGGGGATTCCGAACTTGGCCGCCAGGAACAGAACGGCGAGCACCTCGTTCACCCCGCCCAGGCGGCAGGCGTCGAGCTGGCAGAAGTCGATCGCCTCCGCCTGCATCAGCTGCTTGAACACGATCCGGTTCTGCACGTGCTCGCCCGTCGCGACGCGCACGGGGGCAATCGCCTTCCGAATTCGTGCGTGGCCCAGCACGTCGTCGGGGCTCGTCGGCTCCTCGATCCACCACGGATCGAAGGCCGCGAGCTCGCGCATGTTGTCGATCGCTTCGTCGACCTCCCAGTTCTGATTTGCGTCCATCATCAGGCGCGCATTCGGGCCGATCTCCTCGCGGATCAGCTGCGCTCGCCGCACGTCGTCCTCGAGCGACGCGCCGACCTTCATCTTGAACGACGACCACCCGGCCGCGGTGCCGGCGCGGCACAGCGCGCGTAGCTGGTCGTCGGGATAGCCGAGCCACGCGACCGACGTCGTGTACGCGGGATACCCGTCGCGGATCAACTCCTCTTCGCGCTCGCTGCGAGAGGCGGCGTTCCGCTTCAGCATCTCCATCGCTTCGGCCGGCGTGATCGCATCGCGGATGTAGCGGAAGTCGATGCACGACACGAGCAGCTCGGGATCCATGTCGGCGAGGAGCTTCCAGAGCGGCTTGCCCTCGGTCTTCGCGTACAGGTCCCAGACTGCGTTGACGATCGCCGCGAGCGCGAGATGGATGACCCCCTTCTCCGGTCCCAGCCAGCGGATCTGGCTCTCGAGCGCCAGCGAGCGCCAGAACCCTCGCATGTCGTCGACGATCGACTCGAGCGTCCGGCCCTCGACGAGCGGCGCGTATGCCCGGACCGCCGCGACGACCACCTCGGTGCCGCGCCCGGTGGTGAACGCGTGCCCGTGGCCGGCAAGATCGCCGTCGGTCTCGAGCACGACATAGGCCGCGGAGTAGTCGGGGTCGACGTTGATCGCGTCGCTGCCGTGCAGCTCCCGCGAGGTGGGAAAGCGGATGTCCCGTGCGATCACGCGCGTGATGGTTGTAGACAGCTCTAATCCTCCCGGCCGAGCGCTCGGCGCAACCAGGCCTCACCCTCCGCGAGGTGCATGAGATCCGCAGCTCTGGCGAGCTGTGGATCACGCGCTTCGAGACCCTCGAGGATCGCGTGGTGCCATTGCTTCGTCCGTTCGACGGCGCGCTGTTCGATCACGCCGCGCCAGAGACGGGCGCGCACCGTGCGGCTCGAGAGGTTGTCCATCAGCGCTACCAGCACCGAGTTGCGCGTGGCGGCGGCAACGATGTGGTGGAACTCCTCATCGGCGTGCACGAGCTCTTCGACGCTCTCGGCCCGGTCCATCCGTTCCATGCAGCCGCGGAGCGACGCGAGCTCGTCGTCGCTGATGCTGATCGCGGCGGCAGCCGTCGCGGCGGTCTCGAGGAAGCGCCGCACCTGGAAGATCTCGAGGAGGCTAGGGTCGCTGACGAGCTCGATGCCGAAGCCGATCGACTCCAGGAGCACCTTCGGGGTGAGGCTCGTGACGTACGTTCCGTCGCCCTGCTTCGCCTCCACGACGTTGAGGACGGCCAGGGCGCGCACCGCCTCTCGCAGGGAGCTGCGCGACACGCCGAGCCGCTCGGCCAGATCGTTCTCGGGAGGCAGCTTGTCGCCGGGATCAAGCTCTCCCGCGAGGATCATGGCCTTGATCTTCTCGATTGTCTCGGTCGTGACAGACATACGTATACATCCGATCTATTCGCCCGAAACCCGGCGACTTGTACCGGCAATATGCCAGTGTCATACTAAGACATCAGACCTTTGTTGAGAAGCGGAGGGGTTGACGAGACTGAGGAGGGCGATATGAAGCGGTATCGATGGCTTGCATTCCTCGCGGCGGCGGCGCTGTCGGTCGCAGGCTGCAGCCTTGGCGGCGATGACGACAACGAGGCCGCGACAACAGCAACCGGCGGCAAACGCTTCCAAGGTGTGACAGTCAACGTCGTGACGTTCACCGGCCCGCAGATCGCCGAGCCTCTGCAGCGGCGGGCCCCTGCCTTCGGGAAGCTCACCGGGGCGAAGGTCAATGTCATAACCGTCCCCTTCAGCGACCTCTACGACAAGGTCCTGAGCGACGTCGCGACGGGAACCAACAGCTATGACGCGTTCGTCTTCGATCCCCAGTGGATGGGCGACTACGTGCCACCCGGATACCTCGAGGACATCACCGACCGGGTCAAGGCAGACAAGACACTTCAGTGGGACGACATCGCACCGTTCTTCCGCGACTTCAGCGCGAGCTTCGAGGGGCGCACCTACACCATCCCGCTGGATGGCGATTTCCAGATGGTCTACTACCGGAAGGACCGCCTGCAGAAGGACGGCGTCGCGCCCCCCGCGACCTGGGACGACTACCTCTCGATCGCGAAGCGCTACCAGGGCAAGGACCTCAACGGCGACGGCAAGCCCGATTACGGATCGTGCATCGCCAAGAAGCGAGCGGCGCAGTCCTACTGGATGTTCTGGTCGATCGCCGGCTCCTTCCTGCAGAGCCAGGGCACCAACCAGGGCTCCTTCTTCAACTCCGACACGATGGAGCCGCTGGTGAACAACGCTGGCTTCGCCCGGGCGCTCGACATCTACAAAGAGACGACGAAGTACGCCCCGCCGAGCGAGCGCAACCTCGACGTCGGCGACACGCGCGGCCTGTTCACGTCTGGGCGCTGCGCGCTCTCGATCGACTGGGGCGACATCGGCACTCTGGCCATCGACCCCCAGACGTCGACGGTGCAGGACAAGGTGGGGTCCCTGATCCTGCCGGGAAGCAAGCAGGTGGTGGACCAGAAGACCGGACAGCTCGTGGATTGCGACGACAAGACGTGTCCGCATGCGGTCAACGGCGTCAACCACGCTCCGTTCTCAGCGTTCGGGGGGTGGTCGGGCGCGATCAACGCCGCGGCCGACGACAAGGTCAAGGACGCCGCCTACGCCTTCCTCGCGTACATGAGCGCACCGAAGCAATCCAACGTCGACGTGACGCTGGGCAAGACCGGTTTCAATCCCTACCGGACGTCGCAGTTCGAGAACATCGACGTGTGGGTCAAGGCGGGGATGAGCGAGGCGGCCGCCAAGGATTACCTGGGCGCCATCCGTGACAGCCTCCAGAGCCCGAATATGATCCTCGACCTGCGCGTCCCCAAGAGCGCGCAGTACGAAGGCGTGGCCCTCGATACGGCGCTCGCTCAGTTCCTGGCCGGTGAGACGACCCGCGAACAGGCGATGAAGGCGATCGCAGACCGCTGGAACGGGATCACCAAGAAGGAGGGCAAGGACGAGCAGCAGAAGTCGTACGCTGCGAGCTTGAACATCGAGCGGTGACGATGGAGACAGCGAGGGGCGACCTGCTTGCGGGTACGCGCTCCCGGATAGCGGCGTGGTTCGCCGACCGGTCCGAGACCCTGGTCCGGTCGGCGTTCCTCTGGCCGGCGCTCCTCGTGATCCTCTTCGTCTCGGTCTTCCCGCTCTTCGTTTCCCTGTTCCTCAGCCTCTCCGAACTGGAGCTCGTTCGCGGCGGGTTCCAGATCGACTTCATCGGGCTGGACAACTTCCGCGAGCTGCTGACCGGGAGCCGGCAGTCGGAGTTCCTCGGTGTGGGAGGGCCGCCGACGTTCCTCGGCTGGCTGGTCATCGGCGCCGGGGGGGCGGCTCTCGTTTGGGCGCTGGTGAGGGCGCTGCGCGGAGGCGTCTCCGTGGCGGGGCTGGTCTTCCGTTTCCTCGGCGCTGCCTTCGGAGGCGTGCTGCTGTGGCTGATCGGCCACACGCTGTTCGCCCAGGGTGGCCGTCCGGGAACGATCGTCGTCACCCTCGTCTTCGTCTTCGTCGCGGTGGCGCTGCAGTTCGCGCTCGGGCTGGGACTCGCCTACCTCGTCACGCAGAACCTGCCCGGCCAACGCTTCTTCCGCGTGGTCTTCCTGCTGCCGATGACGATCACCCCGGTCGGGGTCGCCTACATGTTCCGGATGTTGGCGGACACGGACAAGGGCCCACTCCAGCCGATCTTCGTTCACGTCGGCCTCGCCGACTTCACGTGGACCAACAGCGCGTGGGGAGCGCGGATCGCGGTGATCGTGGGCGACACCTGGCAGTGGAGCCCGTTCATGTTCATCGTCCTGCTGGCGGCCCTCGAGGCCCAGCAGACGGACCCCGTCGAGGCGGCGATCGTGGACGGAGCGAACCGCTGGCAGATCTTCCGTTACGTCACGATGCCCGCGATCCTGCCGGTGGCCCTGACGGTGATCCTGATCCGGCTGATCGAGGCCTTCAAGATCATCGACCTCCCGAACATCCTCACGAGCGGGGGCCCGGGGACCGCGACCGAATCGCTGACGCTGCAGTCGTACATCGAGTGGCGTTCGCTCGACCTCGGAACGTCGGCCGCGATCGCCTATTCGCTGCTCATCCTCGTGACGGTGATCGTGCTGGCGTACGTCAACCTGCTCCGGACGAAGGCGGCGGAGGAGTGAACCCACTCGCCCGCCGCTCCGTGCTCGACCTCTCGCCCGGGGGGAAGCTCGTCGCTTACCTGATCCTCGGGTTCTGGTCCCTGGTCGTGCTCTTCCCGCTCTACTGGCTCGCGATCACGTCGTTGAAGCTGCCGATCCAGGTCAACGCGGGACCGAAGTACATCCCGTTCGTCGACTTCGAGCCCTCGCTGCATGCGTGGCGCTACATCTTCGTCGACCTGCGAAACGACACGCTTCGGCCGTACACCAACTCGGTCGTGGTGACGCTCGCCAGCTCGACGCTCGCGCTTGTCCTCGGGTCGGCCGCGGCCTACGCGCTCGCCCGTTTTCGCTACCGGCCGAAGGTCGGGACGATCGGGCTGTTCGTCGCGTTCCTCGGCCTCGGTGCGGTGGCGGTGGTACTCGGCGTGCCGTTCCCGCTTGCGCTCGTCGCCGCCCTCGCCTGTTTCTTCCTGCTGACTCGGGCGGTCAGCCGCCGCTTCAAGCGCGTCATGACCAACAGGGACATTGCGTTGTGGATCATCTCGCAACGCATCCTGCCGCCGGTCGCGGTCGTGATCCCGATCTACGTCCTCTTCCAGAACCTCGGACTGCTCGACACACGCACCGCGCTCGTGATCACGTACACCGCGGCGAATCTCCCGATCGTCGTCTGGCTGATGCGGGACTACTTCAACACGATTCCGCTGGAGCTGGAGGAGGCCGCCGCGGTCGATGGAGCCTCGGCGTTCCGGATCGTCCGTCTCGTCACTCTCCCGCTGGCGATCCCGGGTCTTGTCGCGACTTTCCTGCTGGTGGTCGTGTTCGCGTGGAACGAGTATCTGCTTGCGCTCTTCTTGTCGAGTGCCGACTCGCAGACGATGCCGTTGACGGTGGCAGCTCAGAACGCGACGCGCGGACCTCAGTGGTGGTACATGTCCGTGCTGATCATGATCATGATCGTCCCGGTGATCGTGCTGGCGGTCGCGCTGGAACGCCGGATCTCGCGCGGACTGCTGGTGGGAGCGGTGAAGGCCTGAGCCCGACTCGCGCCGCCGATTAGCCCGCTGGTTCGATCTGTGACACCGAGCCCGCGTTTCGGCGAGATGGCGATCGGCCGGTGACGCGACGCGAGCTCCTCATCAGCAGGGCGTCAGCCTCCTGCGCGACGCACCTGACCTGCCTCGGATCCGCGTTGCGTGCCCGGTCCGGCCATCCGTAGCGCGCCTTCAGGAGTTGCCGAAGCGCCTTTCTCCGCTCTGGGTCGCGGATCGACGTCGATCGGGGATCGCAGCCCTCGGGAAGGTGCTCGACGTTCACCCTGCCTGGCGGGCGGGTCATCCGCACGCCGCGCGTCCACAGCCAGCAGCTGATCAACGCTTCGTCGTCACCCGCTGGGTGAAAGAAGAGGTCGGCGAGCTCGTGTTCCGTCACGCCGAGTAGGTGCTCCGCATCGGCGATGAAGAAGGCAGTGCCGCTGCAGACCAACGTCGTGGGCGCCTCCACGTCGATGCGGAAGGTGCAGTTGCGACCTTCGACGCTCCAGCCGTGCCAGGCGACCGCGCCGCCGTACTCGGCCCGCATTTGCGCCAAGCGCTCGAGGTAATCGGGCGGGTACACGAAGTCGTCGCCGACGCAGGCGACCAGCATCCCGAGGTGACGCTCGTCCAGCGACCGCCACCAGTTGCCGACGCCGCGCGCGTGCCGGTGGCGCGTTTGCGAGACGAGGATCCCGTCAGGCAGTGAGGGTCTCGGCGACCCCCGGGGGAACCCATCGAGATGGAGGATCACCTCCGTCGGCCGGCGCGTCTGGCGCTCGAGGGAGCGCAGCATCTTCGTGCACGCCTCGAGTCGCCAGGGAACCGTCGCACAGAGGACGAGAATCGGCTTGCCGCTCATCGCAGTATCTTCGCTCCTTGGGCCTTCGGGTCATCGGGGCTGGATTTGGGCGGACGGGCAGCGGCGCGAAATGTCCGAGGAAACGGGCACGACGCCGAGGATCAGCGTCGTGCGTTGCGTGCTGCGTTCTGCGCGCGCGCTTGAGGCGCCCTGCCGGCTTGACCCCTGACCGCTTGCGTCGTAAAGTCGGCGACGGTTGCCCGACCGATGCGGCCCGGCCGGGGGTAAGCCCCCATCGAGGAGGGGCAGCGTGAAGATCGAGCGCGGGCCGTGAACACAACTCCTCCAGCCACGTGTTCGTCGCGGCGTCTCCGACGTCCCGAACCGATTCGTCCCACACGACAGAAGCTCCCCTCGAGCGAGGAAGGAACATGATTCAGCTCCCACGCACCTACAACCCCACTCACCCGACCGCCGGGCTCGACGGCTACCCCGCGATCGACGTGTTCGGCAAGCCGAGCGAGCGGGTCAGCGCGCCCTGCGCGGGTCGCATCCGGCGACGTTCCGGCAAGGCTCCGTCCAAAGGCGGAAAACCGGGCGGGCCCTACGGCTTTCGCTGTACCTCGCCGCCGACAACGGCGACGACTACTACATGACCCACTTTGCGACGATCGACGTCGAGGTCGGCGACCGCGTGCAGCGAGGAGCCCTGCTGGGCACGATCTGCGACTCCAAGGTCTCCGGGAAGCCGAACACGTCGCATATCCACCAAGGCCTGAAAAAGACGAAGAAGCCGCTGCCGAAGCAGCCCGAGCGCGTCTTCCGCGTCGTCGGCCCGAAGGGCGGGAACATCGCGCGGCGCAAGACGGCCGCCCAGGTCGGGAAGGGGATGGGGGGCTGGGTGAAGCGCTTCGGCTCGATCACGGTGCGGCCCGACGAGCGTGCGTGATTCGTTCCACGCGAGAGAAGGCCACACATGTCGACCACGGATGACGATGTTCTTGACGACGTTGTGAACGCAGAGGCAGGCTGAGCAGGACGAGGGACGTGCGTGCGACTGGGACCGCTTCGTGTTCGAACACCTCACGATCGCGCCGCGCCGTTCAGGCTGTGCTGAACGACATCTTCGACCACTCGCCGAAGTTGACGGTCGACGGCAACTTACGGCTCGGGACTCGCACGCCCTGGCGCAGGGGATCCGGAAGGTCGGCCTCGACGGCGACATCTCGGACACGGCGACCTGGCGGCGGTTCCTTCGCCGCTCCGGACGGCTCGGCCTCTACCGGTCGATGCAGTCGTAAGCCCAGCGTGCGAGGCGCGGCCGCGGTGGCGCGGCCGCGCCTCTATCCAGCCTCGAGAGCCGTCAGCGGGTCGCTGTAGAAGCAGTACGCGGCGGGCTTCTCGGCGAGCATCGCGTCGAGCCGCGCCTGCTCGGCGAGCGTCACCCCTGTCCGCCGAAGTGGTCGCAGCTCTGGCCCCAGAACCACGAAGTGACTCCGCCGTTCGCCAGCACGTCGGCCTGGGCAGCGCGCAGCTTCGGCCCGCCCTTGTCGGGTTGCGGTGCTGAAGAGTTGGTGGTGGCTGAGCATCAGCAAGCGCTTCGAGCCGTCCGCCTCGTCGCGAACCGCATTCCCGGCTGCGGCGAGCTGGTCTTCGCTGACCTGCGCCTGGATCTCAGGCGGCGGCGCGCGCCGTTCGTCGGGCGACTCGAGGTCCCGGACGAGGCATCCCGCAGGGTCTGCCAACGGTCACGGCGCTTGGCAAAGGGGGTCGACTGACGTAACGTCCTGGACGTGGCGCGGCTGCTGCTCTCGAAGGGTTCGCGGGGAGCGCTCGTCCGCCGCGCCCAGACGGGCCTTCGTGGGGAGGGCTTCGACCCGAAACGGCTCGACGGGGACTACGGCGACGACACGGGGAAGGCCGTCGCCGCGTTCCGGCGCGCGAAGGGCCTCGGCGGGGCGCCCGACGTCGACGTCAAGACGTGGCAGCAGCTAACCGGGCTGCCTGTGCCGGGCATCCGCGAGCGCGCGCTCCAGGTGACGGCCGCGTTCGAGGGGCACGGCTTCACACTCGTGCAGGGGAACTACGACGGTGCCGGCCTGACGTGGGGGATCATCGGCTTTACGCTTAAGGCCGGAGGGCTCTCGCGCATCGTGCTCGAGCTCAACCGGACGCACCCCGAGGTCGTAGAGCGCGCCTTCGGCGCCAAGCGAGCCGAGCTTCTCGCGATGCTGCGCGCACCCAAGCCGCGGCAGCTCCGATGGGGGACCTCGATCAGCGCTGGTCCGAAGAAAGCTCGTGTTATCGAGCCGTGGCGCACCGCGTTCCACCGGCTGGGCGAATCAAAGGAGGCGCAGGCCCTACAGATCTCTTTGGCCGACCGCTCGTACTTCCAGCCCGCGCGGGCGACGGCACGGCAGCTCGGGCTGCGAACCGAGCTCGGACTCGCGCTGTGCTTCGACATCCACGTGCAAAACGGCGGACTGTCGCCCAAGGCGAGAGCGGAGCTGCGACGCGACCTCGCAGCGCACCCCGTGAAGAACGAGCGCGAGCGCCGCGTCGTGCTTGCGAACGCCGTCGCGGATACCGCGAAGCCTCGCTGGCGTGAGGACGTCCGGTCGCGCAAGCTGACGCTTGCGGTCGGGACCGGCCGCGTTCACGGCCGGACGTACGTTCTTCGGAACTGGGGGCTCGACGAAATCGCCGTGAGTCTGCGCTGACCGCGCCGGCGACGCCTTATTGAGGGCTGATCGCGTCGCGGACCGCGTCGGCCCTCTGCGCCCACTCCTCCGGGGACAGCTCCAGGATCTGACGCATCGCATCGCGACGCTCGAGCCACACCGCGTCCGACGCTCTCAGCACGAGGTCCGCGTACCCGATGCGCTGTCGTGCGATCGTCAGCTCGTTCCTCCCCTGCCGGCGCCACTCCTGCTCCATGGCGCTGCCCGCCTCGAGCATCCGCGCCCTCGTCTCGGCCGCGCTCGTCAGCGGGACCATTGGCGTCGGCGTGACCGTCGGCTCGGACACTCCCTCCTTGTAGGCGAGCCTCTGCAGGCCGACCATGTCGCGGCACGCGTCGAGGTCGCCCGGCGTCTGCTGCATGTTCACGCCGAAGTAGACGTTGAAGCCGATCGTGCCCATGCCCAGCATCCGGTCCCGGTACCACGCGAGCGGAAGCCGGCCGAAGCCCGGCGGGTTCGGCGCGTCGTAGATCCCGACCGTGAGCGCGACGCGGTCGAGCGGCCAGCCTGCCCTTGCGGCATGCGCGATGCAGGCCTCCGGCGTGTAGGACTCGGCGGTCTGACCGAACTGGTTCGGGTAGGCCTGCGGCATCAGCCAGAAACCGCGGTCGACGAATGCCTTTGCGTTCATCGGCGGTGCGGGCGGGGGGCCGCCGAACGAGCTGGCGTGGAAGAGGAGGTTCGTGCCGGCAGCGCAGCCGAACGTGGAGAAGCCGAGCGGGAACGCCGGCCCGAGCAGCTCTCGCAGCCGCCGTGCGTAAATCGTCGATCGGGCGGGGTCGCCGCCCCAGTCGCGGTGGTGGTGCTGCTCGACGTCGGCGATCCACCCCGCGAGCTTGTAGCGCCCGACGGCGGCGGCGTCGGCCTCGGCGTCGGCGAGCGGGTCCCGCCCGACCACGCTCCAGCCGACCACCGCGATCTTGCCGCCACGCTCGACGTCGGCCCGCCACCCCGTGCCGGGCTGGAGCTCGGCCGAGACGTCGTAGTCGATTCCTTCGTTGCGGATCTGGAACGCGATCCAGCCGATGTGGGCCCGCTCGAACGCCGGCGGCATGTCGATCCGGTCGAAGTCTCGGGGGAGCGTCGCCCACGAGCCGACCCTCTGCCAGAGGTGGATTGCCACGGCTTGCCGATCGTACTCCTCGTCACGCGATTTGTCTCCAAGGGTCTTGACTGATGACAGGGCCCAGTCGCAGTTTCGTTCTCGTCGTTAGGGAGGCCAGAGGCGATGCACGCGGGGCACGCTTGACCGACGGCTGCGGGATTGGTTGCTCGCCGTACATGGAATCGAACCTCGACGCGTCGGGTGCGAGCAACTACGCAACGGCGAGCTGACGCTCCAGCCGCACGGTTCTCGCCATAGTCTCAGATTTCGGCGTCGGGCATTCGCCGAGCGAGGTACGCGTCGAGATCGTCGTTCTCGAGCACGTCCGCCAGCCACGCGCGGCGCTCGAAGTCGATGACCTCCAGCTCCCAAACGCAGGCAAGCCCGGTCCCGTCGTTCGGAACGAGGGCGGCGGGATCGTCGAGCGGCGAGGCAAAGAAGCGCCCGTGGATCTCGTTGTCGTTCGCCCACCAGTAGACGAGGGCGAGCCCAGCCGTCTTGGCGTCGCGGGCGATGACGAAGCCCGCGCCACCGCCCTCGGGAAGCGTCGTGCGGGCGACCTCCAGTGTTGCCGCCACGAACTCGGGGCGTGCGTCGGGCGCGTGGGTCCCGATGCCGTAGACCTTCAGGCGCCAGTCGCCGAGATCCTCGCGCCTGATGAAACGGATCGAGCGTGTCTGGTGCACGGCCTCAGACTACAAAGCCGCCGTCCGGACCCTGGTTACCTTCGGCCACACGAGCTGTTTGCCCTCCGAGTAGGCCGGGGATCCGCCTGCTGAGACGAGAGAAAGGAGCAGCTGATGAGCGCGGAAGGGCGCAAGGTGGGTGCGATCGGGCTGGGCCAGATGGGCAGCCGGATCGCGGCGAAGCTGCTCGAGGCCGGCCATGAGGTCCACGTCTGGGACCGCAAGCGCGAGCGCGCGCGTGAGCTCGAGGCGAAGGGCGCACACGTCGCCGAAACGCCCACCGAGCTCGCGACGCGCGTCGACGCTGCGTTCTCGGTGTAGCGAACGACGAGGCGGTGCGCGAGGTCGTGCTCGATTCGGGGCTGCTCGCGTCGCTACCGTCACGCGCGGTCTACGCCGACCTGAGCACGACGTCAATCGCCCTCGCGCTCGAGCTCGCGAACGAGGCGCGCGAGGCCGACGTAGACGTCCTGGACGTCGAGATGTCCGGATCGACGCCGCAGGTCGAGTCGGGTGAGCTCGTGCTGTTCGTCGGCGGCGACGCGGACGTGCTCGAGCGCGTGCGGCCGCTCTTCGAACCGATCGCCAAGTCGATCCTCCTGCACAAGGACTTCGACCTCATTCTCGGCCATGCGCAGGACGCGAATCTCGATCTCCCGGCGACCGAAGCGAGTGCCGAGGTCTGCGCGGCTGCGCTCGAGTCGGAAACCGAGGACGTCGACTTCTCCGCGGTGATCAGGCACATGGAGCGTCAGGTCGCGGTTCCCCGCGCCTGAGAGGTCCCGGCAGCTCAGACGACGTCGCGCCGGCGGAGAAGCAACGCCGACGCAACGAGCAGCGCGGCGAGGTACGACGCGAGCACGAGCAGCGCCTGCACTCCGCCGACGAAGGGTCCGGAGAACGAGCCGGGTCCGTTGTTCGCCACGTCGTCCGCGGAGACTCCGAGGGCCGCGACGAGCGAATAGCCGTTCGCGCGCAGGAAGAACTCGACGAGGCGGTCGAGCAGGCTCACCTGGCTGGCGAGCGCGCTGAGCAGACCTTCGATCACCAGGGCGTAGAGGATGCCGATGCCGACGGCGAGCGACGTCCCGCGCGAGAGCACCGCGAGCACGATCCCGAACGCGGCCCACACGGCCATGATCAGCCACCCCGCACCGAGCCCACGCAGCACGAGCCACGCTGACGGCCACATGACGTCGACGCCTTCGCGCAACGCGATGGCGTAGCTCGCGAGCGTGCCCAAGGCGAAGACCACCAGCACGAACGGAACGAGTGTCGCGGCCAGCGCGAGCAGCTTGGCCGCGAAGACGCGCAGCCGGCTGGGACGCTGGGTGAAGAGCGTCTTCAGCGTCCCCCAGCCGTACTCGCTGCCGACCGCCAGCACGCCGAGCTGCAGCGCGAACACGCCGCCGAAGAACGGGAATCCGCCCATCAGGTTGCCGACGAGCTGCTGCGGCAGCAGATCGGTCAGCGGCTCCCGCGATTCGCCGTTCAGATACGTGATGTACGGCACCACGTACGCGAAGACCAGCGCGAGCAGGGTCCAGATGCCGAGCAGGATCCACGTGCTCAGCCGTTTCCGCATCACCAAGAGCTCAGCGGCAACGCTTCGGGTCATGCCGCCTCCTCCGTCAGTTCGAGAAAGACCTTCTCCAGCGACGCACGCTCCGGGCGAAGCTCGGCCAGCGCGATCCCGGCTTCGACGAGGGCCCTGGCGATCGCCGGCGCCGCGGTCGAATCGGCCGCCACGCGGAGGCCGCCGTCGATGCGAGCGACCTGCTCGATTCCTCGGAGCGCTCGGACCACTCGTTCGGCCCGTTCGAGGGGCTCGGCTCGGAGCCACAGGCTCTCGCGGCCGCGCAGCTCGTCCACTGTCCCTTCGCCGACGAGCGTGCCGTTGCTGATCACGCCGACGCGGTCGCAGATCTGCTCGACCTCCGTCATCAGATGGCTCGAGAGCAGCACGGTCCGCGTTCCGCGGCCGAGGCCGCGGATGAACGTGCGCATCTCCGCCATGCCGGCGGGATCCATCCCGTTCGTCGGCTCGTCGAGGATGAGGAGCTCGGGATCCTTGAGCAGCGCGGCCGCGATTCCCAGCCGCTGCTTCATGCCCAAGGAGTACGTCCGGAATCGATCCGCGGCCCGCCCGGCGAGCTTGACCTCGGCGAGGGCCGGCTCGATCCGGCTCTCGGGGACGCCGGCGTATCGCGCCAGCACGCGAAGGTTGTCCCGGCCCGACAGGAAGGGATAGAACGTGGGCGTCTCGATCAGCGCGCCGATGCGGGCGAGACCCTCCGGGGACCCCGGCGCGGCCCCGAGTACGAGCGCACTGCCGGAGGTGGGGCGAATGAGCCCCAACAGCATCCGGAGCGTCGTCGTCTTGCCGGCGCCGTTCGGGCCGAGGAAGCCGTAGACCTCGCCGCGGCGAACGCGCATCACCAGCCGATCCACGGCGACGATCCGCTCGCCGTAGCGCTTGCCGAGGTCGCGGGTCTCGATCACGAAGTCCTCACTCATCACAGGCCACGGTACGGGTGCGGCGTGCGTGCGCACATCGCCCGCGGGGAGGAACATCACCGTCCCCCTACGGGAGGACGCGGATCCTCCCTGGGGGCGACTCGGTCGACGCTACCTTCCTAGAAATGCGAACTGCTCGACGTCGACAGCTCTTGCTCGACGCGGTGATTGCCGCCGCGGTCTTCGCGTTCTCGCTGGCCGTCCTCTCCCACGGCCGCTCCGGCAGCAGCGATCGCGACCTCGACGTGCTCGGCGGGACGCTCGCTGCACTTGCGTCACTTCCGCTCGCCGCACGCCGGCTGGCGCCGCTTCAAGTGTTTGTCTTCGTGACCGCGGCGACCGCGACGCTCTACGGGCTCCGATACGGGCTCGGCCCGCCGATTGGCTTCGCGATCGCCCTCTATTCGGTCGCCGAGCGCCGGAACGAGATCCCGCCTCGCACCTGGACGCTCGCGCTCGTGGCCAGCATCGTCGCGCTGCTGGGGCCGCACCTGGTCAGGGACGGGTTCGCGCCCGAGCTTCTGCTCGGGGCCGCCGTCTGGGCCGCCGCCTGGTTCGCCGGCGATCGCGCGCGGCTGCGGCACGAGCGGCTCGTCGAGCTCGAGGAACGGGCGCTGCGCGCGGAGCGCGAGGCCGAGCGCGAGCGCCGTTTGGCAGCGGCCGAGGAACGCACGCGTATCGCGCGCGACCTCCACGACTCCGCGGGCCACGCGATCAACGTGATCCTTGTCCAGGCCGGCGCGGCGCGTCTGCTCCAAGAACAAGATCCCTCGCGTTCGCGCGAGGCGCTGGAGACGATCGAGGAGGTGGCACGCGACACGCTCGACGAGATCGACCAGCTCGTCCGGGCACTGCGAGAGAACGGCTCGGCCTCGGGGGTCGAGCCACCGCCGGGTCTCGCGGCGCTCGAGGCGCTCGCGGAGCGCCACCGCGCATCGGGCCTCGACGTCACCGTCAGGATCGACGGATCGCGGCGGCCGCTCGCGCCGGGAGTCGACCAGGCTGCCTACCGCATCCTGCAGGAAGCGCTCACGAACGCTGCGCGACATGGGCGCGGCCGCGCAGACGTCGAGGTCGCGTTCGGCTCGAGCGCCGTCGAGATCATCGTGACGAACGCAGCGCGGGCCGACGGTGCCGCTCACGGCGGCGGGCACGGGATCGTCGGCATGCGCGAACGCGCGTCACTCCTCGGCGGCAACCTCGAGACGGGCACGAGCGACGGGCTCTTTCGGCTTCGAGCACGCCTTCCCTACGGCGGCGGGGAGGGCCAGTGACCGTGACACCCGTTCGCGTCTTGCTGGTCGACGACGACGATCTCATGCGCGCCGGCCTGCGTTCCGTGCTCTCCAGCGACGAGACGATCGAGGTCGTGGGCGAGGCAGGCGACGGGCGTGCGGCCGTCCAGCAGGTGAGTGAGGTCCGTCCGGAGGTCGTGCTGATGGACGTGCGCATGCCCAACCTCGACGGCATCTCGGCCACGCGCGAAGTCCTCGCCGCGCGGCCGGAGATCAAGGTCGTGATCCTCACGACCTTCGAGGAGGACGACTACATCTTCGGCGCGCTCAGCGCCGGCGCGTCCGGCTTCCTGCTCAAACGCACGAGCCCGGAGCAACTGATCGCCGCTCTCCACACCGTTGCGGCCGGTGACTCGCTGCTCTCGCCGTCCGTCACGCGCCGAGTCGTCGAGCGCATGGCCAAACAACCTGCACTCAACCCGTCATCGAGCGAACGCTTGGCCGACTTGACCCCACGCGAGCGCGAGGTGCTCAATCTGGTCGCCCGCGGCCTTTCGAACAGCGAGATCGCGACGGCCTTCGTGATCGAGGAATCGACCGTGAAGACGCATGTCAAGCGGATTCTGATGAAGCTCCGCCTCCGCGACCGCGTCCAGGCGGTGATCTTCGCGTACGAAAGCGGCCTGGCCCGGCCTGGCAACTCAAGCGAAGTCCGGCCGCTTCGCGGCCCATGATGACGTCGATCGAGTCTTCTGAGTCACGCGGCGGCTCCTCATTCATAGCGGAGCGCTTCCGCCGGGTAGATCCGCGATGCGCGCCGGGCCGGCAGGTACGTCGTCGCGAGCGCGACCACGTAGACGACGACGAAGACAATCGTCAGGTTCAGCCAGGGAATCGTCATCTGGATGCCTTCGTACATCGGCGCATCCGTCACGTCGGCGATCACGTTGTGCGCGACGACGAATCCAAACGCGGTTCCGACCACGATCGCGGTGAGGGCGACGAAGGATGACTCGATTAGGAAGCTCAGCTGGATCATCTGCCGCCGGAAGCCGATCGCCCGCAAGATACCGATCTGCTGTCGCCGCTCGACGACCGCCCGGGCGCTGATCACGCCGAGGGCGGCGACGCCGACGACGAGGCCAAGGCCCATGAAGCCCTGGATGAGCCGGTTGAACGTCCACGAAGTCGCGACGGCGTCCTCGAGCACCTGCTCGAGCGCCTCGGCCTCCATGCCGTTGGCGAGGAACGCCGACTCGAGCTTCGTCGCCGTCGCCCTCGCGTCGACCCCCGGCGCCAGGTCGAAGTAGTAGACGGTCGGCTGCACGCGTTCGCCGAAGACCGACTGCAGCGTCGTCTGCGAGGCGGTGATGCCGGCCATCGCAATCGGCACGTCGTCCTTCAAGACCCCGATCACCGTCAGCCGCTCGGTTCGGCCCGTTTGCGGATCGCGAATCGCGATCGGGACTGCGTCGAACGTTCCGTCCTCGAGGTAGAAGCCGCGCAGCTTGAAGTCGGGCGGGACGTTGCCCGTCATCCAGTTGTCGCGCCGCGGAGCGATCAACGCGTCGACGATCGCGAGACCGGGCTGCTCGGCCATCGCCCGCCAGGGATCGGAGTAGCCGCGCGCGGTCGCCGCGAAGCCGTACGTCGTCCGTCGCAGGAACGCGTCGTCCACGCCGCGCACGGGATAGTCCTCGAAGCGGCTCGCGTAGCGACCCAGCTGGCGCGCCTCCACGGGTATGTAGGACTCCGCGGCGACGACACGGAAGTCCTGCGCCCGTAGGCCGGGGGCCAGCGCGACGGCCTGCGCCGGATTCTCGATCGGGCTGACCGCCGCAACGCCGGCACGGACGTCGAACCCACCGGAGAACGTATCGACGTTGTCGAACGCGCGGACGAACGTGCCGGACGTCACCGCTCCGACGACCAGCGTGAAGACGACGAGCGTGAACATCGCGAGCGTGATTCCCGTCCGGAAGCGGCTCCGGAGCGGATACGCCATCGACATGCGCAGCACGGGTGTGAGCGCGCGCACGCGGCCTGCCACGGCCATCAGCACGCCGAGCAAGAGGTCGGCGTTGTAGACGATCACCCAGGCGGCGCCGATCACCAGCAACAGCCCCGACGCGATCCAGACCGAGAAGTCCATCTTCAGCGTCGTGCCTGCGAGCGCTTCGTACGTGTCGAACGGGAGGAGCAGGAAGACGACGAGGCCGAGCCCGGCGAACGTGAACGCAACGCGTTCCGGCAGGCCGAGCGCCTGCAGAACCGGCACCGCGCCCACGATCGCTGCGGCGACGCCGAGGATGAACGGAAGCGCAGTCCCGCCGCTGATCCCGGACGCGACGAATAGCACGCCGAGCGCCATCAGCGCGAGCCCGCCGATCCAGCGCCGCTTGCGCCGCTTGTATGCGGGCGGCTCGGGAAGATTCCTCACGGCGCTGACGATGTTTAGGCGGCTGACCCGCCACGCGGACGCCGTCACGACCACGAACGTGAGCAGCACGCCGAGCGCATACGCGACGACGACGCTGCGCAGCTGGACGTCATGCCGGATCTCGATGCCCTGAGACCCGAGCGCGGACGCCAGCACGAAAACCATCCCAAAGGCGACGAGCACCCCAAGTGCGGCGCCCACGGCGGCCGCGAGCAGGTCGTAGGCGACGCCCTCGTACAGGTACATCTGGATCAGATGCCGTCGCTGGGTTCCGATTGCCCGCGCGATCCCGAGCTCCCCGCGTCGTTCGGCGGCGAGCATCACGAAGATCAAGAAGATGAGCAGGATGCCGGCGGCGATCGAGAAGCTGCCGAACGTCGTGAAGAGCATCATGAACGCGTTGCCCTGTGCGTCGGCGGCGTCGAGAGCGTCGCGTTTCGCCGGGTCGATCTCGAGTGCAAACGTCTTCAGCGTCGGCTGCAGGAGCCTCGTGATCTCGTCCGTGTAGCGGACGCCGCTCGTCGGGCCGCCGAGGTTCGAGATCAGCACGTGCTTGACCTCGTCGGGCCGACCGAGGAACGACTGGGCCGCGGGCAGACCGACGAGCAGCGCGGACCCGTCGGTGCCGGTGCCGTCGAAGCGGACGACGTCGCGGACGCGGGCGTCCAGCGAGCGCTCGCCGGCGAACACGGTGATCTTGTCGCCCGGCTTCGCCGAGAGTTCGTCCGCCGCGTCGGCGTTGAGGTACACCTCGCCCGGGCCGAGGTCGTCGAGCCAGACAACGCGGTTCGAAGTGCCCCGGATCTCCGAGAACGCCCTCAGTGCGGGGCCGTCGCTCGCAAACAGCGTCACGCGCGGCTCGTTCTGCCGCGTCGTCACGTCCTGAACCGCGACCGGCTCGACGATCGCCGGCGCGACGCCGTCGAAGTGCTCGGTGCGCAGAAGCTCGTGGGTGATCAACGGGACGATGTCCTCGTCGAAGTAGCCCACGCCGGTCGCGTCGCCGAGCGGCATGGTGACGTCGACGTTCGCCCCACGGACGGAAACGAGCTCGTCGGTCGAGCCGAGGGAGGTGATCGCGGACGACCGGATCGTGGCGCTCATCGTGTCGCCTGAGGTCAGTGCGGCAGCGATGATCGTCGTGCCGAGCATCAATCCAAGGACGATCAGTGCCGTACGCGCCGGCCGGCGCGGCAGGTTGCGCACGCCGAGCCGGAAGAAGACGCGGTTCCGCAGCGCGAGCGCGCCCACGACGCTGAGCACCGCGGCCAGCAGGAGTGCCAGGACCGTTGCGAGCGGCCCCATCGGGATGCCGAACAACTTGTCCATCTCGCCCCCTTACGCGACGGCCGTCGCGAACGCGGGCAGCTCCTGCCCGACGATCTCGCCGTCCGTCATCCGAATCAGCCGGTCTGCCTTCTCGCCGACGGTTGCGTCGTGCGTGACGATCACGAACGTCAGCCCGCGCTCGATGTTCAGCCGGCGCATCAGATCGCTGATCTCCCCGGCGTTCTCGCTGTCGAGGTCGCCGGTCGGCTCGTCGGCCCAGACGATCGCCGGGTCGTTGACGAGCGAGCGCGCGATCGTCACGCGCTGGCGCTCCCCGCCGGACAGCTCGTCCGGGATGTGCGTCGCGCGGCCGGCAAGGCCGACGAGGTCGAGCGCCTCCAGCGCCTTGCGCCGCGCAGCTTTCGCGGGCACGCGCGCAACGAGCAACGGGAGCTCGACGTTCTCGACGGACGTCAGGACCGGCATCAGGTTGTAGAACTGGAAGACGAAGCCCATACGTCGTGCCCGATAATCGGTGCGCGCGCGGTCGGTCATTCCCGACAGACCGACACCCTCGATGAGTACTTCTCCGTCGTCGACGGCGTCGAGGCCGGAGAGGCAGTTGAGCAACGTCGTCTTGCCGCAGCCCGACGGTCCCATCACAGAGACCATCTCGCCGCGGGCGATCGTAAGGTCGATGCCGCGCAGCGCATGGACCTGCACCTTGCCGGTGTCGTAGGTCTTGACCACGCCGCGCGCCTCGACAATGGGTGTAGCGCTCATGAGGCGGTCCTCCGGTGGTCCTTTCGGTTGTCCTCGTGAGCGTCGCGCCGCGGACGGCCGGCGCCATCGGTGAGACCGCGGCACCGCCCTCCGCGGATTCGCGGATCACGTAACACCGGACCCGCTTCGGGGAACTATCGACCGGGGACGAACCTTGCGTCTGTGATCACAAGGCCGCCGATCGCAAGCGCCGCGCCCATCATTGCCGTCGAGAAGAGCACGAGTCCCGGAGCTGCCAGCGCGAAGAACTCGCGCGTGAACGGGACGGAGAGGGTGAGCACGTAGAGGCTGCGGGGAAGAGACAGAGCCCCGACACAGCGGTGCCTCGCCGTCGGCCCGTGGCCTCGAGGGCGACGATCAGATAAGCCCGACCACGACGAGGACTGTCGTCGCGACGGTCCGCGCCTCGACGAGTGGCAGGTCGAGCACGTTCAGCGCGAACAGGTAGCTCGACAGCACGCCGAGGCCCGCGGCCGTGCCTGCGGGCACCGAGAACGAGGCGACCTCGCGCAGGAATCCCTCGGTCCGGTACCGACCCGAACTCGGAGCGAGCGCCAGGAAGAAGGAGGGTACGCCGATCGTCAGCGTCGCCGCGAGCGTCAGATGTCGCGGCAGCAGCGGGTACGCCGCCGGCGTCAACCCGATCGAGACGATGAGGACGATCGCGAAGGCCGACTTCGTCACGAACAACTTCGAGACGCGCTGCAAGTTGCGCAGGATCTTGCGGCCCTCCGCGACCATCGCGGGCACCGCGGCGAAGTCGCCGCGCACGAGCACAACGTCGGCCACGCTTTTTCCATCTGAGTCCCGGTGCCCTGGGCGATCGCGAGCCAGGCGGCCTTCAGCGCGGGCACATCATTGACGCCGTCGCCGACCATTGCGACGTAGCGCCCCTCGTCGACCGTCGCGTTGCGAACGGGCGACGCGGCTGCGTACGCGCCTGCGTCCGCGGCGAGCTCGCGCGCGGTGACACCCCATGCCGGAACGAGGCGCAACAGACGCAGCCGCGATTCCGTCAGCGTGCCGGTCTTGTCGAGACAGACGACGTCGACGGATGCGAGGGACTCGATCGCGTTCAGCTGCTGCGCGAGCGCGCCGCGCCTCGCCATCCGCAGCGCGGGGACTGCGTACGTCAGGCTCGCGAGCAGGATCAGCCTTCGGGCACGAGCGTCACAACGGCCGCAACCGAGGTAGGTACGGCGACGTTCAGCGGCGTTCGCCGCTCCCAGAGCGCCGCGCCCAGAACCAACCCGAGCGGGGCGATGATCGTGACGATCGTGAGCAGCAGGCGGTTCAAGGCGCGTTCGAGCGGCGAGCGAGGATGGCGAAACGCGCGCGCCTCGCCCGCGATCTGCGCCGCGTAGCTCTCCGCTCCGACCGCCTCCGCTACCAGTTCGCCCGCGCCCTCGAGGACAAACGACCCGGACCGCACACGTTCGCCGACTCGCCGCACGGCAGGTCGCGACTCGCCGGTGAGAATCGATTCGTCGAGCGCGAGCGCCTCTGCGCGCAGAAGCTCGCCGTCAGCAGCGACCTGATCACCGGGCTGGAGCCTGAGCAGATCGCCGGCGACGACCTCTCCGACGGGGACGGCGCGTGCTGCTCCATCGCGAACGACGGTCGCGGCGGGAGCGACGAGCGCACCGAGCCGGTCGAGCGCCCGCTTTGCGCGCACCTCCATCGGCACCACGCCGGATCACGATTGCGGAGAAGCCGCAGGGCGATCAGTGGGCGCCGATGCCGGCCGGATGCCGTCGGCCGAAGCTCCTCCGAGAATCGATCAAAGGAGGAGTTATGGAAGCGCTCGTCTACCACGGGCCGGCTCGGCGCGCCTGGGAGGACGTACCCGATCCGACCATTCAGGCGGCCGGCGACGCGATCGTCCGCATCGACGCCGCGACGATCTGCGGTACAGACCTCCACATCTTCAAGGGGGACGTCCCCGAGGTGAAGCCCGGAACGATCCTGGGCCACGAGGCCGTCGGGACGATCGTCGAGATCGGCCCCGGCGTGAGCTCGTTCGGCCCCGGCGACCACGTGCTCCTGTCGTGCATCACAGCGTGCGGTCGCTGCCGTTTCTGCAAGGAGGCGCACTACGGCCTGTGCACTGGAGGCGGCGGCTGGATCCTCGGCCACCTGATCGACGGCGTCCAGGCGGAGTACGCAAGGATTCCGTTCGTGGACACCTCGGCGTACAAGATCCCCTTCACCCTCTCCGACGAACAGGTCCTGTTCCTCTCGGACATCCTGCCCACGTCCTACGAGGTCGGGATTCTGAACGGCCGGGTCCGGCCCGGCGACGTCGTCACGGTCGTCGGCGCAGGCCCGATCGGGCTCGCCGCGATCCTGACGGCCAAGCTCTACACGCCGGCGACGATCGTCGCGATCGACCTCGTCGACTCGCGCCTCGCGAAGGCACGGGAGTTCGGCGCGGATGTCACGATCAACAACGGCGCGGAAGACGCGCTCGCGAAGGTGCTGGAGCTGACCGAGGGACTCGGCGCCGACGTGACGATCGAGGCGGTCGGCGTCCCGGCGACGTTCGAGCTCTGCGCCGAGCTGGTGCGGCCCGGAGGGCACGTCGCCAACATCGGCGTGCACGGCAAGCCGGCGACGCTCCACCTCGAGAAGCTGTGGATCAAGGACGTGACGATCAAGACCGGTCTGGTGGACACGTTCTCGACTCCAACGCTGCTCGGCCTGGTCGCGCAGGGCCGCCTCGACGCGACGCCGTTCGCGACGCATCGCTTCAAGCTGAGCGACGCGATGGAGGCGTACGAGGTGTTCGCGGCTGCGGCCGACACTCACGCGCTCAAGGTCGTGCTCGAGGGCGAGCAGGTTGCGCTCGAGCCGGAGCAGAGCGAGGCCCTTGTCGTCGCGTGAGGCAATCGCGGGGCGGGTGGCCGCGCGGTCACCCGCCCCGCCGCTCGACGTCATCCTCCGCGACGGCACGACGCTGCGGCTGCGCTCGCCCGAGCCCGAGGACGTCGATGCGCTCGTCTCGTTCTACGAAGCGCTGTCGGAGCGCAGCCTGTACCTGCGATTCCACGGCTTCCCGCAGATCGGTCCGCAGCTCGTCGAGCCGCTCGTCAACGCGCGCAGCGAGGAAGCGCGCACGCTGGTCGCGACGCTCGAGGGGCGCATCGTCGCGGTGGCGAACTTCGTCCGTCTGCGCGATCCCACTGCCGCCGAGGTGGCATTTGCGGTCGCCGACGACTTCCAGCGCCGCGGAATCGGAACGCGGCTGCTCGAGCAACTCGCCGCGCTCGCCGCTGAGGTCGGCACCGAGCGCTTCGTCGCCGAAGTCCTGCCCGACAACCGCGCGATGCTGGGCGTCTTCCAGGACGCGGGCTTCGCGGTCACGCGCGAGGTCGCCGGCGGCGAGATCGAGCTGACGTTCTCGATCTCGCCGACGGAGCGCTACCGCGACCAGGTCGCCGGCCGCGACCATCGTGCCGTCGTAGCGTCCCTGCGGCCGTTCTTCGAACCCGAGGTCGTCGCGGTCATCGGCGCTTCGCCCCGTCGTGGGTCGATCGGCGGCGAGCTCTTCCGCAACATCCTCGCCGGCGACTTCGCGGGCGCCGCATATCCGGTGAACCGCGGCGGCGAGCCGGTCGCGGGCGTGCGCGGCTACAGCTCGATCGAGGAGGTCCCCGAGTCCGTCGACCTCGCCGTGATCTGCGTTCCCGGCGGGCAGGTGCTCGACGCTGCCGAAACCGCGCTTCGCTTCGGCGTCCGCGCGCTCTGCGTGATCTCGGCCGGCTTCGCCGAGATCGGGGAGGAAGGCGCCGAGCGCCAGGACCGGCTGCTCGCGCTCGTACGCGCTCACGGCGCGCGCTTGATCGGCCCGAACTGCCTCGGGGTCGCCGTCGCCGCGCGGCGGCTGAACGCCACTTTCGCCGCCAAGGCACCGCCCTGGGGGTCGATCGGCTTCTCGTCGCAAAGCGGTGCGCTCGGACTGGCGCTGATCGAGGCCGCCGAGGGTCGTGGCATCGGCCTCTCCGCGTTCGTCTCCATCGGCAACAAGGCCGACGTCTCCTCGAACGACCTCCTGGAGCGGTTCGAGGACGACACGCGAACGAACGTCATCGCCCTCTACCTCGAGTCGTTCGGCAACCCGCGCAAGTTCGCGCGCATCGCGCGCCGCGTCTCGCGGACGAAGCCGATCCTCGCGATGAAGAGCGGCCGCACGTCGGCAGGCGCGAAGGCAGCGGGGTCGCATACCGCCGCCGTCACGAGCTCGGATGCGGCGGTGGACGCGCTCTTCCACCAGGCCGGCGTGATCCGCGCAGAGACGCTCGAGGAGCTCGTCGACCTCGCCGTGCTCTTCTCGTCGCAGCCGCTGCCGCGCGGAGGCCGCGTGGCCCTACTCACGAACGCGGGCGGGCTGGGCATTCTCGCGGCCGACGCGTGCGAGGCCGGCGGTCTGGAGCTCTCGTCCTTGGCCGACGAGACGAAGACGAAGCTCGCGAGTGTCCTGCCTCAGGAGGCGAGCCTGTCGAATCCCGTCGACATGCTCGGCTCGGCCACGGCGTCCAGCTACGAGAATGCGCTTCCGATCGTTCTCGCGGACCGCGGGGTGGACGCCGCGATCGTCCTCTTCGTCCCGCCGGTCACAGCGGGTGCGGACGAGGTCGCGGAGGCGGTCGTTCGCGTTGCGTCGGGAACCGAGAAGCCGATCGTCGCGGTGCTGATGGACGCGCGAGGCATCCCTCCCGCACTCTCGCGCGCCGGGATCGCGGCGTTCCCATATCCCGAGTCGGCGGCGAGGGCGCTCGGCCGCGCGGCCGCGCGCGCGGATTGGCTACGCCGGCCGGCGGGTGCAGTGCCCGACGTGGACGGAATCGATCGCGATGCGGCCAGGGCGCTCGTGTCGCGCGCGCTCGGGCAGGCGCACGATCTCTGGCTCGACCCTGACGACGCGCGTGCCCTGTTGAACGCGTACGGGATCCCGGTCGTCGAGCAGGCCGTCGCTCAGACGCCGGTGGAGGCCGCACGCGTTGCACGCGGGTTCGGCTTCCCTGTCGTCGTGAAGACCGCGCTCGCCGGGGTCCACAAGACCGAGAGCGGCGGGGTCGCCCTCGACCTGAGGACCGAGGACGACGTGCGCGCCGCGGCGGAACGGATCGGTGGGCCTGTGCTCGTGCAGCCGATGCGAGCGGGGAGCGCCGAGCTGCTCGCCGGCGTCGTCCAGGATCCGCTCTTCGGTCCGCTCGTCGCGCTCGGGCCCGGAGGTGTGTTCGCCGAACTGATCGGCGACGCAGGCGTTGCAATCGCCCCGCTCACGGACGTCGACGCCCAGGAGCTCGTGCTGGGCGGCAAGACGGGCACGCTGGTGCGCGGGTATCGCGGGAAACCGGCGGCCGACGCCGACGCTCTCGTCGACCTCCTGCACCGCCTGTCGGCGCTCGGCGAGGACTTGCCCGAAGTGGCGGAGCTCGACCTGAATCCCGTCGTCGCCGGACCGGACGGCTGCGTCGCGGTCGACGCGCGCGTTCGCCTCAGTTTCGCTGAAATCCGGCCACGCACGAAGACCTGGTAGCGGCGAGAAGTACGGATCTCCATTCAGCGAACGCGCTGATGACTCCCTCCCGCCGCCGCGCCACGATGCGGGCAATCGAGGAGGTTGTGATGAAGAAAGCAATCGCACTCGCGGGGACGATCGCGCTTGTCGCCGCGCTGCCCGCCGCCGCCGGGGGTGTCCGGAATTCGGTGCAGATTCGCCACCAGGCCCGCGGCTGCCACACATGGTCCGTCAACGGAGGCGCGTACAGAGCCTCCTCGACGATGGGAGTCGCCCGCGGCGCGCTGGTCACGTTCACGAACAACGACATCATGCGCCACACGCTGATCCAGACGGCAGGCCCCAAGGTCACGATCGGGTCGGCCCGCATGGCGCGGATAGGCGCGCACGCCTACATCACGTTCACCAGTCCCGGCCAGTACCGGTTCATCACGCGGTTCGGTGAGGACTACCCCGGAATGGACATGAAGACCATCGGTGAGGACAACGTCCTCACGCTGAAGGTCATCGTCCGCTGAGGCAAGCGGCCACACGGAGCGCAGAGGCGGCCCGGAGACGGGCCACCTCCGCATTTCGTACCGTCCCGCAAGAGATGAGAGTCCTCACCGTCAACGCCGGCTCGACGAGTCTCAAGCTGTCAGTCGTGCGCGACGGAATCGCCCACGAGGTTGCGGGCTACGAAGACGCGGACGCCGTCGGGCACCGCATCGTCCACGGCGGCGGCCGTTTCGTCGAGCCTGTGGAGCTGACGGCAGAGGTCGAGCGGGGAATTCGCGAGGCATCGACGCTGGCGCCGCTGCACAACGGGCCGGCCCTGCGGGCGCTCGGCGAGGCGCGTACCGCGCTGCCGGATCTTCGCCACGTCGCCGTCTTCGACACCGCTTTCCACGCGACGATCCCCACAGAAGCGGCGACGTACGCCGTGCCGGCGCGGTGGCGCGACGAGTGGGGGATCCGGCGCTTCGGCTTCCACGGGCTCTCGGTGCAATGGGTAGCCGAGCAACTGCCCGTGTCGCGTCTCGTCGTCTGTCACCTCGGGGGCGGCTGCTCTGTCACGGCGGTCCGCGACGGCCGATCGGTCGACACGTCGATGGGCTTCTCGCCGCTCGAGGGCGTGCCGATGCAGACACGCTCGGGTTCGGTCGATCCGGGAGCCTTGCTGTGGTTGCTCGATGGACGTCTGACGCGCGAGGAGCTCGAGCGCGGGTTGGAGCACGAGTCAGGGCTCGGAGCGCTCGGCGGGCTCGATGACCCGCTCGGGTTCGCGGTCTTCACGTATCGCGTCGCAACGACAGCGGCCGCGATGGCCGCGGCGTGCGGCGGGCTGGACGTGCTCGCGTTTACCGGCGGGATCGGCGAGAACCGCGAGGACGTCCGCGCTGCGATCGCGGGGCGACTCGCCTTCCTCGGCGACTTCCGGGTCGAGGTCGTGCCGGCGCGCGAGGAGCTCGTGATCGCCAGGGAGACGGAGCGGGTGCTGACCGAAAACGTCTAAGTCGCCACGCGGAATGCGCGCGGAGGCCCCGAACGAACCCGGATACCGCTCAGTGCGGCGGCGATGTCGAGGGTGGACAGCACGCCGACCGGATGCATGGTCTCACGCTCGACGACCACGAGATGCGTGACCGCGTGCTCCGTCATCAGCTGCGCGGCACGCTCGAGCGTCTCGTCGCCCGCGATCAGCACGAGCGGGGTTGCCGCAGTCGCTGCGGCCACCTGCTCGTCGACATCGCGCACGAGCGCGGCCGCAACGAGGTCCTGCGCGGAGATGACGCCCCACGGTACGACCTCGGCGGACGGCACGTCCTGCTCGTAGACGATGACCGCGTGAACGCCGTTCGCGGACAGGAGCTCGGCGACGGACCGCAGAGATGCATCGGGGCGGCACTTCAGCACGCCTGGATGCATCGCCTTGAGCACCGTGGTCTCGGCGAGCTCTTTGCCTTGCCCGTGCAGCAGCTCCGTCATCGCTCAGAACCCGAGTCCAATGTGGGTGCGGGTGCGCTCGGCGACGGCACGCGCGACCTGGCGCATACCGACCATTCCGACGGCGCGCTCGCCGTCGACGACTGGGAGATGGTGGATGGCGTGCTCGTTCATCAGCTGCAGCGCCGTGGAGACAGGCGTCGCGGGAGTGACGGTGATCGGCTCGGCGGTCATCCATTCGCGGACGCGTGCCTCGCTCGAGTGGATCCGCCCCGCGAAGGCGCTGAGCAGGTCGCGCGCGGTCAAGATCCCGATCAATCGCCCGTACTCGGCGACGAGCACCGAGCCCAGGTCGCGCGCACGCAGTTGCTCGGCAACTTCGCCCAACGTGTCCTCGGGCTCGACGACGAGAACCTCCGTCAACATCAAGTCGCCGGCAGTCGGCTCGTCGGCTTCATCGCCGTGCGCCGGCTGCGACGCCTGCTCGCTCACGAGGCGCGAGACGTCCTCCGGCTCGAGCGGCACCTCCACTTCGACCGCGCCGTCGGGCGCGTCCTCTGCGTGGCGCACGTCCGCCATCCCGGCGAGGAACGGCGCGAGTCGGCGGCCGACGATCTTCGCCGGAGGCCACCAGAGGGGATCGATGCTCACGGTGCCCTTCGCGCCGCGCGCGACGTCGCGTCGGAGGTAGTGGGGCATGCTGCCCGTCAAGAGCAGACCTCGCAGCACGGGCCGGAACGGCTGGGGCACGATCTCGGCTCCTGCGCTGGCGGCGATCGCCTCGGCTGCGGCGTCGGCTTGCTGCGCCGCGATGCCGCCCTGTTTCACCGGGAAGTTCGTCAGGTCACCGGCGGCGAACACATCCGACAGGCCTTCGACCCTGCCGTTGGCGTCGACGACGACGAAGCCGGCGCGCGTCTGGGGGAGGCCGTCGATCTGGCGCCCGTACAGCCGCGGCAGTGCGATGACCCGGTCGGCCGGAATCGTGGCCTGCGGCGTCAAGCGCAACTCGCCGTCTTGGAACTCGGTCGCGCACACGCCGGCGTGGAGCGCGACTCCGCGACCCGCGAGCATCCTCTCGACCGCATCGCGTGCAGCGGTCCCGAAGAGCATCAACGGCTTGTCCTCGGGCGTCACGAGCGCGACGTCGACGTCGCGCCCGGAGCTCTCTGCGTAGTTCGCGATCAACAGTGCGAGCTCGTATGCCGGGAGAGACCAATACGTCCCGAGCGGGACCGCGATGACCACGCGGCTCACCGTTCCGGCGTCGAGCTCGTGCAGCAGCTCGGTGATCAGCTCGGTGTCCGCCGGGCCGCGAAACGTGATTGCGCCGGGCAGCACCGAGCGCGGCACTGCTCCGCACGCGAGCAGGAGCGAGTCGTACTCGAAGGTCCGGGTCAGCGCGTGTGCGACGCGCGCGCCGGCATCGATCGCGAAGAGCTCTCCGGGCGTGAACTGCGCACCGGCTTCATGCGCGACCTCGGCGAGGTCGAACGAGCGAACCTCGCCGAGACCAAACGGCTCAGCGACGGCGAGCGGCCGGTACCAGTAGCGCGGCTCCGGGGCGATCAGCTCGACGTCCACCTGCTCCGAAGCGAGCTCGTGCAGGGCAAGCATCGCCTCGAGGCCTGCGACCCCGCCGCCCGCGATCAGGACCCGATGCCTCGTACTCATTGGCGAAGAGTCATCTTCCGAGCCGCCGGGGACATCCGGGTCGGCGCCGGTTCGGCTTGCGGGTGACTACTGAGGACCGACGTCCGGCTCTGCCTCGAGGAGCCCGTGGGCGAGCGCGTAGCGGACGAGCTCCGCGCGCGTGGTCAGGCGGAGCTTCTGCATGATGTGCGCGCGGTGCGACTCGGCGGTTCGCACCGAGATGTACAGCGTCTTCGCGATCTCCTGGTTCGTGTGACCGAGGGCGAGCATGCGCAAGACCTCGCGCTCGCGCTCCGAGAGCGGGTCCGCCTCTTCCTCGTGGCGCCGGCGCGCCTCGGACTCGATCAGGCGCGCCCCGAGCGCGGGGTGGAGGTACTGCCCTCCGTTGGCGACCTGTCTCACGGCCTCCACGACGTCGGTGTCCGCGGCTTCCTTGAGCACGTAGCCTCGGGCCCCGGCCGCGAACGCCTCCTGGACGTACCGCGGGTCGTCCTGCATCGAGAGCACGAGGACCTTGGCATCCGGAGCCTCATGAAGCACGGCGGGCGTGCCTTCGATCCCGCTCGTCTCCGGCAGGCCGACGTCCATGACGATCACGTCCGGTTTGTGCGACCGGGCCTCGAAGACGGCTTCGCGGACGCTTCCGGCTTCCGCCACGACCTCGAGGTCCGCTTCGGCTTCGAGGACGCGCCGCAGCCCGGAGCGAACCACCGCGTGATCGTCGACGAGCAGGACCCGGATCGGCACGCGGATACGGTATCCGTCGCGGTCTTTCCCTCGAAATCTGCGGAAACCCCGCAACCACGGTGCGGCGGCGTCCGGATGCCCCGGCGCCTCCCCTCGCGGACACTCGGAGCGACGAGAAGAAGCGAGAAAAGGAGTCGCCATGAGGAAGTTCTTCGAATACGGTGGATGGATTGCCGGAGGCGTGCTGGTTGCGTTCGGCGTCATCGCGATCGCGATGGGCGTCAACGGCCGCAGCCAGGTTCGGGACGCGATCGCGGAGCAGCAGATCACCGCGACACCCGACGCCGCCCAGATCACGAACGGGAAGCTCCAGCCGGGTCAGGTCATCGACACGGGCGCCGAGGCGAAGCAGTTCGCCAACGTCATGGAGCATCATGCGCTGGAGGCCACGGGCGGCAAGCGGTACGCCGAGATGGGCCGCTTCCTGACCCCGGCCGGCAAGGAGACGAACGACGAGGCGCTCGCAGCGAAGGATCCGAAGACCGGCCAGCCGGTCGAGAACGGGCTCCGCAACCTGTGGGTGACCGAGACCGCGCTGACGACGGCGCTGAACACGTCGTACATGGCCGAGCAGCTGTCCCTCTTCGGGATCGTGGTCGGTGTAGCCCTGCTCTTGACGGGGATCGGCTTCCTCGTCTTGGCGATCGGCGGCGCACTCAGCCGGAGCACCGCGCCTGAGAAAGAGGCGAAGGTGCAGGGAGTCGTAGCAGCCACGAGCTGAGCGGCGACTCCGCTCGCGAACGAGGGCGGCCCCACGGCCGCCCTCGCCGTATCGACAGCGAAGGAGGGGGCATGCCTGGTACCGCATACGAGCCGATCACCCGGACGCGATCCTGCTGGACGGCGGCATGGGCGCTGCGCAACTGCGAGGAGTTCCAGGTCGACTGCCCGCTCGGCAGGCTCGGCTACGTGGAAGAGGTCCAGCTCGACGACAACGGCGACCCCGCGGCGCTGGTCGTCGGCGGCGAGGACGGCCGCCTCGTCGTGCTGATCTCCGACGTCGTCGCAGTGGACGTCGCGCGCGAGCACGTTCTGGTCCGATGACGGCACACGACGTTCTGCTTGCCCGGCGGGGCGGCGGGACGCGCGCCACGTTCGCGCGTTTAAAGGGTCGTCACCGGGCAGACGGCGGGAACGCATCGCGCGCCGCAGTTCTGGGCGCGAACGACGGCCTGGTCTCGAACCTGAGCCTGGTCATGGGCGTGGCCGTGTTCCTCTCGGGGACGGCCGCGGCCGCCGTCACCTACGGGATCGGCGCAGCAATCGGAGTCTCGGTCGCCGCCTGAGCGATCAGGCGCTGAGCGCAGGACGGTCGCGCCGCTCGGCCCGCGTTGCGGGCAGCGAGACCCGGATCAGCGTTCCCGCCCCCGGCTCGGACTCGACCGTCATCGTCCCGTCGACGAGCGCGACGCGCTCGCGCATGCCCAGCAGCCCGAACCCGGTGGTCTCCTGCTCGGGCCTGAACCCGGCGCCCTCGTCGCGCACCGAGACCTCGACGCTGCCGTCAGTTACGCGGACGCTGACCTCGGCGCGCGTCGCGCCCGAGTGCTTCGCTGCGTTCGAAAGCGCCTCCTGGACCACACGGTAGAGCGTGTCCTCGACCTGCTGCGCCAGCCTCCCGAGCTTCGGATCGAGCTCGATGCGCAGGGCGATCGACACGCCGGTCAGCTGCTGCATGCGATCGACGAGTGCCTCGAGCGCAGGCTCCAGCCCGTACTCGTCCAGCACCGCCGGTCGCAGGTCGGTGATCAGGCTCCGCAGCTCGCGCACGGCGAGGTCGATTTGCTCCGCGGCCTGCTCGAGCGCCGACTCGCGCTCGGCCGTATCTCGTGCACGTCGAGCCGAGCCGAGGATGAGCTTGAGTGCGGCGAGCGACTGGAGCGTCTCGTCGTGGAGGTCGCGTGCCCACCGCGCGCGCTCCCGCTCCGTGGCGGCGATGCTTCGGCGGAGCGCCTGCGCGCTGGCGCCCTGCGCCGTGGCGACGGCGGCCGCGGCGCTCGCGGCGAAGCCGCTCAGCACCTGCGTGTCCCAACCGCTGAACTCCGGCCCATCGCGCAGCCGATCGAACGCTGCGAGCACGCCCAGCGCGCGCCCGCGAAAGACGAGCGGCACGAACAGCCCCGTCTTCGCCTTCGTCTCCTCGGCGAGCCCGAACCGAAGCGTCCCGGGAGCGTCGGCGAGCCGTTCGGGCTTTCCCGCGGCGAGCACCTGGCCTGCGACCGACCCATCGATCGGAATGCGCTGCCCGACGAGCAACTGATCGAGCTCTCCTGCGGTTGATGCCACGGCCAGGTCGTTCCCGCTCACGAGGAGCACGAGCGCCGCGCGGGCGTCCGTCAACGCGCGTCCGCGCTTGACCACCAGCTCGAGGATGCGGTCGAGGTCCGTCTCGCCCGCAAGCGCCCGGCCGATCTCGGTCGTCGCCTCGAGTGTCCCGACCGCACGCTCGAGCTCGGTTCGACGCTCCTCGACCTCCGCGTAGGCGCGCGCGTTGCCGATCGCGATCGCGGCCCAGTCGGCGAGCGTGACGAGCGCGTTCTCGTCGTCCTCGTCGAAGTCGCCGGACTGCTTCTCCGTCAAATAGATGTTCCCGAAGGCCTGGCCGCGGACGAGGATCGGCACGCCGAGAAAGCCCCGCATCGGCGGATGGCCGAGGGGGAAGCCGTACGATCGCGGGTGCTCGCCGACGTCGGTGAGCCGGAGCGGTTGAGGGTCGGTGATGAGGACGCCGAGGACGCCTCGCCCGCGCGGCAGTTCACCGATCGCCTTGTGCGTCTCCTCGTCGATGCCCCGGGTCAGGAATCGCTCGAGCTGCGAGCGGTTCTCGTCGAGCACACCGAGCGCAGCGTACTTCGCCCCGGTCAGCTCCTGCGCCGCGTCGAGGACGCGCTCGAGAACGGCCTCGAGATCGAGCTCGGCGACGAGGGCGCGGCCGACCTCGATCAGGCGCTGAAGCCGTTGCTCCCGCACGGGGGCGTGGCCCTGCTCCATCGAGCAAGCGTACCGCCGTCGTCAGCTCGGAACGCCGCGGGGAGGCTCGACGGAGCCCCAGGTCCAGTCCCGGACGTCCGGCATGTCGTCGCCCACCTCGCGCGTGTACTGCCGATGCCGGAGCCGCTCGTCCGCCATCAGCTGCCGTACGTGCGCGGCCTGCGGGCCGAGGCCGGGCACACGGTCGATCACGTCGATCACGAGACGGAAGCGGTCGATGTCGTTCAGCATCACCATGTCGAAGGGCGTCGTCGTCGTGCCCTCTTCCTTGTAGCCGCGCACGTGGAGGTTCGCGTGGTTCCGGCGCCGGTAGGTGAGGCGGTGGATCAGCCACGGATAGCCGTGGTACGCG